>ERZ1031885.301-NODE-301-length-21148-cov-27.141564_pt1 | contig 21148 bp, 17 predicted proteins | sample MGYA00518168_ERZ1031885 | MGnify/ENA primary metagenome ERZ1031885 (study PRJEB33719, sample SAMN04261269) | wastewater metagenome | biome: rural village; feature: human; material: feces | host: Homo sapiens | place: El Salvador | collected 2014-01-14 ...
TTATACTCATAAATCCCAAGCCGGCTTTTCTGCTGACTTGGGATTTGCTTTTCCGGAAATCCGTGATTATCCGTGATGTAATCTTAATCGATATCTTCTATACTTTTCTATATTTTTGCTTTTTATCTTTAGGAAAATTAGGTATAGTCATCTCCAAGATTCCCGCATCCACCAAATTAGCTATATATTTCTTACGATTCTTAGACTGATTTGATATTCCTATAAAATCCATGATTTCTTGAGCAGTGCGAGGGATAGAACAAAAATCCACTACTTTTTTCTGACGCTGAGATAATAGTACACTACTTTTGATGGTTACTTCATCATCATGATGGTTACTTTTGATGGTTACTTCATCGTCATGATGGTTACTTTTGATAGTTACTTCATCATCGTGATGGTTACTTCTCCTAAAAATGACAACAAATTCATGGATCTTAGGCTCATTATAAAACTCAACATCACCATCATAACGAATAGCTCGTAGTATGCCACTTCCGATACCCGTATAAGGTAACAAATAAATAGCATTATCAAACAGTAAGCTATTTCTTGGAAACGAAATACCACGTTTAATATCATCCACGGTCAACCCATGAGTCAATTCCCCAGGACTATGAATTTCAACCCTATTATCAAATATCAAAACACGAATAGGTGCTTGCCATGTCAGCGAGCGATGCACCAGGGAGTTAACAACAATTTCAGACAGAGATTCTATGGGAATTTCCAGCACCCCTAAACTATTAAATTCAGAAGACACTTGAATTCGTTTTAAATTACGATTCAAGAAAGTCATAACCATATCATACTGATGCTTCATGTTGCCTTCCATATCAACATGATTAACTTTATCTCGAAATTCTGTACCAGAAATCTCATTTCCCCAAAAGTTTACACATTTGATGGTCAAGGCAGGGAAATAACGTTGCGGAGACTTCCCAAAAAGCAACAAAGCTGCCAATGTTAAGTTTCCGTTAGGCAAAACGAGACCTATATTTTTCAACAAGCACTCCACATCAAGCCCCGAGCCGACATAACCAACTAATTCGTTAATGGACATCAAGTTTGCTTTATCCGCACTTATTCCTTGGGTTTTACATGCCGTTTCAAAACGACGGAGCAAAAAAGCCTTTAATGTAGCAGCATCTAAATCATCAACTGAAGTATTTTCAATCTCCTGTGCATCTGGGCGATATACGATGTGGCTCGTCATCATATCTGCCAATTCAGAATTATCAAAAACCTTTCGTTTGTCAGAACCATTCTTCACCCAAATAATGCCCTTATTATCTCTATATGGCTTATTTTTTCCTTCAGGTACTGTCACAATCAGAATCACTTGACCATCAACGTCAATAGTTTCTGTTTGAACTAAAATAGAAGGTTTCACATTTTCTGAAGCCGTATTACTCACCAACGTTGTCAATTTCTGCAACTCTTCAAAAGAAAGCCCATTAAGTTCACCTGTTTTATCATTAACCCCAATCAACAACTGTCCTCCCAGGCTATTGCTAAAGGCGGTTAGTTCACACCCCAACTTATAAGCATCATCTATACGTTCCTTAAACTGTACAGTAGATGTTTCACCCATTCGTATGATATGTAATAATTCGTCAGCCTTCATATTTTTCGATTTTGGGACAAAGATAATGATATTATTCGTATTCTCCAAACTAATGACTGGAAAAATACGAAAAACGTGAACCTCTTTTTTTGTAAAGATGTAGTTACTCGGGAAGAGCCAGGCGAAGCCCGAGACCGTAGTAACGGTCAACTGGAGTGATGCCGATACGGCACGACGAACGGCAGACCCCCGCATTGTAATACCAGCTACCACCACGGCCCACACGGCCCACCCCACTACCGGCACCCGTAGGATTCGTCTGAGAGGAACTCGAATAAGAACCATACCAATCCAAACACCACTCATAAACATTTCCACTCATATCATAGATACCCAGCTCATTAGCTTGCTTCGTACCTACAGGATGTGTCTTGCTGCCACTATTTCCATCATACCAAGCAACATCAGAAATATTTGAGCTTCCACTATACTGATACCCCCTGCTCTTTTTGCCACCACGAGCGGCATACTCCCATTCTGCCTCGGTTGGCAAGCGGAACTTTCTGCCTGTCATATTGTTCAGCTTAGAAATGAACTCCTGGCAATCGTTCCAACTAACACTATTCACAGGAAGGTTATCATCGTTGAATTCTGAGGAGTTCCAACCCATCACCGCTTCCCATAAAGCCTGAGTCACCTCGTACTTACCCATATAATAATCATTGGTCAAAGTCACTTGATGCAATGGTTTCTCGTTATCATAAGGGTTTTTCATCTCCGAGGTCGCTCCCATCATGAAAGTTCCAGCCTCAACCTTCACCATATCAATACTGATACCATCTTTCACAGGGATTGTAATAACATCCTTAGATATAGTAGAAGGAGCAGTAAGTCTTTGAACTGGCGAGGATGAAACAGCTGAAGATACATCGGTTTGATTCGATGATGTCCCCACCTGACTCAGCACCAATACATAAGTTCTATTTTTCTCAACACTCTCAACGCAATAATCAGCAAACTTTATCATCAAAGGAAGATAATTTTTGGCTGTCACTTGCATTTGGCGTGAGCCGTGAGTCAGATATACCCATGTCTCATAATCTTCTTTCAGCAATGGCAATATCACATTTCCCTTTACATTCAAGATGTCACCCACGAACTGCACCTTGACCAAGGCGCAAGGCTCGTCATTCAAGTCCTTGCGTTGCTGCGTCTGGGCACTGATATCCGTAGCGGCAAGAGAGAAAGACTTCACTTTCAGTTCTTGAGAATATATGCCTAAACATAGCAATATGCTAAATATAAATAATAAACTTCGTTTCATTTTTTCACAAGATAAAATCGGCTTCGCCAATAATGATTGATTCGATGTCTGTCGAGATGGTCTGTCCCGAGGCTCATCCTTCGCCTCTCCTTTTGACCATCACGACTGCCATCTCAATTTGCCTTTTTAGCTTAGAGCTTTTTGGGTAAAGATATCGTTACTCGGAGAGGACCAGGCGGAGCCCAAGGTAGCCGCGGCCGCCAGGCGTGTTGTTGCCACGGCAAGACGAGCGACAGTCCCTGGCATCGTTGATCAAGCAACCCCCACGATTCACGCGGCTAGACCCACTGGCAGCACCTGTAGGATTTACCTGTGAGGAACTACTGTATTTGCCATACCAATCCTGACACCATTCCCACACATTCCCACACATATCATATATACCCAACTCGTTGGGCTGCTTTGTACCAACAGTATGAGTTTTGCTGCCGCTATTATCTTTATACCAAGCCACATCAGAAAGGTTACTGCTTCCGCTATACTGATACCCTCTGCTCTTGTTTCCGCCACGGGCAGCATATTCCCATTCGGCTTCAGTAGGGAGACGGAACGTCTTGCCCGTTATACGGTTCAGCTTGCTTATGAAGTCCTGACAGTCGTCCCAACTAACTTCCTCTACAGGTAAGTTGTCACCCTTAAAGGATGAAGGATTATTACCCATCACGGCTTTCCATAAAGCCTGAGTCACTTCGTATTTACCAATGTAATAGTCATTGGTCAGAGTTACACGATGGGTTGGTTTCTCATCATCCCATGGAATTTTCATCTCCGCAGTCGCTCCCATTGTGAACGTTCCAGCCTCAACACGAACCATATCGATGCTTATGCCATCCTTTACGGGAATGGTTATTGTATTGCTACCCGAAGCCATAGATGATGAGCCAGACGAATATCCCAAGGTATTCGATGAGGATGAGGCTACGGCATTGGATACCAGTGTTCCTGTTATGCTCGCAGTCTGACCTTCAGAAATAGAGACGGACTTCCTGTCTGTGGCATAGCCATCCTTTCTTACCTCCACCTGATGGTTACCCACGAGCAAGCCATTGAACACACGAGGGCTTTGTCCCAACTTTTTCCCATCCACATAGACATCGGCACCGAAAGGCTTGTAATTCACGGAGAGATTGCCTTGGATAGCCACCAACTCGCCAAAGGTCACATCCAACTTCTGCTGTTGCGCCAACAGGATGGTCTTCTGTTGGCTGCGATACCCACTCTTCCTTGCCTCCAACAGGTGCATGCCTTCCTTCAAGCTACCACTCCATGGCGAATTACCCACCGCCTTCTTATCTACATAAAGAGACACGGCAGGGGTAGGACAAGTTATCGAGACGCTTGCCATCGCTGAAAGCAAGCTGACGCTGATGGGAGTCATATCGCCACTGCTCACCGTAAAAGAACCGCTCTTGCTGATATAACCACCAGCCTCCACCTTATAAGTATGCGTGCCGTAAGGCAGCATGGCGGAATACTCACCGTCTGAAGAGCTCGGTTGGAGGACACCATCAATAGTAACAACTGCATTCTTCGGTTGCACGCTGAGCGCATAGAAGTTGCCACCAGCATCGACAGGCTCTGCACCACCAACAGGCTTGGTCAACACCAATACATATGTCTTGTTTTTCTCCACCTGACTGATGCCATAGTTGGAGAAATCCACCATAATAGGAAGGTAATCCTTGGTCAACACTTTCATCTGCTGTGAGCCATGGGTCATGTAAGCCCAAGTCTCGTTGCCTTTCTTCACCAAGGGCTTGATGACATTCCCTTCCACATCGAGGATGTCACCCACAAACTGCACCTTGACCAAGGCGCAAGGCTCATCGTTCAAGTCCTTGCGTTGCTGCGTCTGAGCACTGATGTCTGTTGCGGCAAGAGTGAAAGACTTCACTTTCAGTTCTTGAGAATATATGCCTAAACATAGCAATATGCCAAATATAAAGAATAAACGTCGTTTCATTTTTTTCACAAGATAAAATCGGCTTCGCCGATGATGATTGATTCGATGTCTTTCGAGATGGTCTTTTTTTGTAAAGATGTCGTTACTCGGAGAGAGCCAGGCGAAGCCCGAGGTAGCTGCGACGGTCATCCGGAGTGAAGATGTAACGGTACGACAAACGGCAGCCCCTCGCATAGATGCCCCAGCCACCACCACGGAACACACGGAACGACCCACTATCGGCACCCGTAGGATTCGTCTGAGAAGAACTCGAATAAGAACCATACCAATCCAAACACCATTCATATACATTTCCACTCATATCATAGATACCCAACTCATTAGCTTGCTTCGTACCTACAGGATGTGTCTTGCTGCCACTATTTCCATCATACCAAGCAACATCAGTGATGTTTGAGTTTCCACTGTACTGATACCCCCTACTCTTCTTGCCACCACGAGCAGCATACTCCCATTCTGCCTCAGTAGGCAAGCGGAACTTTCTGCCTGTCAAGCTATTCAACTTGGAAATAAACTCCTGGCAATCGTTCCAACTCACTTTCTCTACTGGAAGGTTATCACCTTTAAAGTAAGATGGATTACTGCCCATCACCGCTTCCCATAAAGCCTGGGTAACCTCGTACTTACCCATATAATAATCATTGATCAAGGTCACTTGATGCAATGGTTTCTCGTCACTATTAGGCTTCTCCATCTCTGGAGTAGCTCCCATCATAAATGTGCCAGCCTCAACCTTCACCATCTCGATACTGATACCATCTTTCACAGGGATGGAAATCGCATTGCTACCAGAAGCTACAGAAGGGGAACCAGACGAATTATTCGATGAAGAAGCTACATACGTATTTGACAATTGTTGATTTTCAGATTGCTGTTGATTCACAATTCCTGCACCAACAGATTCTCTAATCAAGGTAATCTGCAGATTACTCGGAGCTGAAGCCTTCAACTTCACCATTCCTTCCTCCGACTCATAGCCATCGCAAGCAACTATATAGGAATGCTGACCAACGGGCAAAATCGTCTTTGCCACTCCATTGTTCCCTCTCACCATCTTGTTATCCACAAGGACTGTGGCGGTAGAAGGGGTATATCTGATGATGAGAGATTGTTTTTGTTGCATAACAGACTCTGAACCACTAGCAGGCTTAGTCAATACCAAGACATACGTCTTGTTTTTTTCCACCTGACTGATGCCATAGTTGGAGAAATCCACCATAATAGGAAGGTAATCCTTGGTCAACACTTTCATCTGCTGTGAGCCATGGGTCATGTAAGCCCAAGTCTCGTTGCCTTTCTTCACCAAGGGCTTGATGACATTCCCTTCCACATCGAGGATGTCACCCACGAACTGCACCTTGACCAAGGCGCAAGGCTCGTCATTCAAGTCCTTGCGTTGCTGCGTCTGGGCACTGATATCCGTAGCGGCAAGAGAGAAAGACTTCACTTTCAGTTCTTGAGAATATATGCCTAAACATAGCAATATGCTAAATATAAATAATAAACTTCGTTTCATTTTTTCACAAGATAAAATCGGCTTCGCCAATAATGATTGATTCGATGTCTGTCGAGATGGTCTGTCCCGAGGCTCATCCTTCGCCTCTCCTTTTGACCATCACGACTGCCATCTCAATTTGCCTTTTTAGCTTAGAGCTTTTTGGGTAAAGATATCGTTACTCGGAGAGAGCCAGGCGAAGCCCGAGGCAGGTGCGACGGGAATCTGGAGTGTGGCCGTAACGGTACGACAAACGGCAGGACCACGCATTGTAGAGCCAGCTACCACCACGGCACACACGGCTCGACCCACTATCGGCACCCGTAGGATTCGTCTGAGAAGAACTCGAATAAGAACCATACCAATCCAAACACCATTCATATACATTTCCACTCATATCATAGATACCCAACTCATTAGCTTGCTTCGTACCTACAGGATGTGTCTTGCTGCCACTATTTCCATCATACCAAGCAACATCAGTGATGTTTGAGTTTCCACTGTACTGATACCCCCTACTCTTCTTGCCACCACGAGCAGCATACTCCCATTCTGCCTCAGTAGGCAAGCGGAACTTTCTGCCTGTCAAGCTATTCAACTTGGAAATGAACTCCTGGCAATCGTTCCAACTCACCATTTCTACAGGAAGATTATCACCCTTGAAGTAAGATGGATTACTACCCATTACTGCTCGCCATAAAGCCTGAGTAACCTCGTACTTACCCATATAATAATCATTGGTCAAGGTCACTTGATGCAATGGCTTCTCGTCACTATAAGGGTCTTTCATCTCAGAGGTTGCTCCCATCATGAAAGTTCCAGCCTCCACTTTCACCATCTCGATACTGATACCATTCTTCACTGGGATGGAAATCGTATTGCTACCCGAAGCCATAGATGATGAGCCAGACGAATATCCCGAGGTATTGGATGAGGATGAGGCTACGGCATAGGATGCCAGTGTTCCTGTTATGCTCGCTGTCTGACCTTCAGAAATAGAGACGGACTTCCTGTCTGTGGCATAGCCATCCTTTCTTACCTCCACTTGATGGTTACCCACGAGCAAGCCGTTGAACACACGAGGACTTTGCCCCAACTTTTTCCCATCCACATAGACATCGGCACCAAAGGGCTTATAATTCACGGAGAGATTGCCTTGGATAGCCACCAACTCGCCGAAGGTCACATCCAACTTCTGTTGTTGCGCCAACTGGATGGTCTTCTGTTGGCTGCGATACCCACTCTTCCTTACCTCCACCAAGTGCATGCCTTCCTTCAAGCTACCACTCCAAGGCGAATTACCCACCGCCTTCTTATCTACATAAAGAGACACGGCAGGGGTGGGACAAGTTATCGAGACGCTTGCCATCGCTGAAAGCAAGCTGACGCTGATGGGAGTCATATCGCCACTGCTCACCGTAAAAGAACCGCTCTTGCTGATATAACCACCAGCCTCCACCTTATAAGTATGCGTGCCGTAAGGCAGCATGGCGGAATACTCGCCGTCAGTGGAGACATTTTGCTGTATTCCATCAATAGTAACAACTGCATTCTTCGGTTGCACGCTGAGCGCATAAAAGTTGCCACCGGCATCGACAGGCTCTGCACCCATATTCTGTATTACTAAATCCAACACATAAGTACGCTTGCTTTCCACGCCATCAATGCCAAAATCTGGAAAATAGACTCGGAGCGGCTTGTAATGCATCGGTATGACCCTTATCTCCTTCGTTCCCTTGGACAGATACACCCACTTCTCGGAAGAGAAATTTCGGATGTCACCGATGACATTGCCTTGCACCTTGGATATGTCATCTAGCAGGAGTATCTTCACCAAGGCACAAACATTACCGACTTCATCCGTGCGCAAATTTTCGACCAAGGAGGCAGACAAGTCATTGCTTGCTAGCTTAAAGGACTTCACCTTCAGCTCCTGCGCAAAGGTACACAGACAAATAATCAAACTTATTATAAGAAAATAAAAACGCCTCATAAACAAACTTCTAAAAGAAAATATCCGTTAAGGAATAAAGAAATCATTCTCGTTAAACACTTCTTTTGGGTTCAATTGAGTATTGCCTATCATGTCTGGCTGCCAGGTCCTCACATGAATCACAGGATTGCCGCCATCCTTCGGAAATTGCCAAAGAAGGAACACATAACCATCGTCGCTGTAGTTGCTCGACTGCCAGTTCTGATGCAAGGTAACACCATAGTAACCTTCTTTGGCAGGATGCCTCGTAACTTTGATTGCATCGAAGGTAACCTTGATATATTTGTTATTATGAAACGTTTTAGCCAAGTTGTTGAGATACTGCTCCTTGTTCTGTCGGCTATACACGATTTCTGGTCTGAGCGAAGCCTGGTCGTTGCCCATATTCTTGCGCATGATGACTTTGCCCGTGATAATCAAGGCATCGTCGCTATACACGTTTCGTAACGCATTCAAGTCCTTCTCATCGTAATAACTTCTGAAATCCTCCACAAACTTCAGGATTTCCATGCGGCGGCGTGTATCGGTGACATCCTTGCCATTGTTCACGATGTAGTTATATACATTATTGCTCAACGCCATGTGGGCGCCAGTCAACAGACCGTCTTTCGATACGCTGATGGTCAACTCCTTGTTCAACTCGCCCTTGTAGCTCGCATCGGTATTCGTCAAGGTCACCGAGATACCACGCACCTCATAGCCATTGACCGCCGTAAGACAGTTCTCGGAATACGAGGTGTAGTCGCACTTGAAGTGGAAACTTTCCCACAGATTATTGAGCGACGACTTGGCGTTGCTCGTCATGTTGACCGAAGACAAGTCCAGGGAGCCATTGCTATTGCTGGCACGATTAATTGCCGTCAAGAGAGAAGATATGTTGCGCTCTATGCTCTGCTTGACAGAGGTTAGATAGATGCCGCTCTTAAACGAAAATTCCACGCTCTGGGCGGACAAGCCCAAAGCCATGGACAGAAATATAAACAAAATAGAAAGTTTTTTCATATCGCTGATAATTTCATGTTTCTATATCACTTCACTGATTACTTCACGCTAACTGCGATTTTCCGCCTGTTCGTCTTTTGCGACTTGCCATCAGCGAACAGGTCCTTGACATTGGTAGATGGTGTGTAGAGATAAACCTTTCCTTCCAAACTTGCCTTCTCCCCTTCCAAGATTTTCTTCGTGGCAGAGAAATAGATGACATGGTCGTAACCTGATGCCTTGTTGTGCATCACCAGCGTTCCCAGAAGGTCGCCCTTCTCCTCGCCCTCGTAACCAAAGAAGGTTTTGCAGCCTTGTCCCTGGCAATAAGACAAAAAATCAGTAAGTTGCACTTGGCATTTCTTCTCCTTCTGGCTGCTCATGGCAAAGACGAGACTCAGAGGCATATCCTTCACCTTACCCATAAGGAGGTTGGCAAAGCTCTCCTTCGGAAATTCCTTGTCATATACAGGATTGCAAGCCAGACGATAAATGGTGTCGCCATCCTCCACCTGCGGAGTCTCACCCATCTGATAATAGGTATCCGAGCTAATGGAAGGAATCACATACGACTTGCCTTTCTTGACATACAAGTTCTTGCCCTTGAACTTGCCCAGGGTATTGATATCCACCTTTTCTGACTGCACCTCCTTGCCATTCTTGAACCCCTGGAGGAGTTCGACAAACTGCTGTTCCAAGTTTCTGCGTGTGTCATTGGCGAAATACTCATAGTTGGCAGGGAAAGCGACGGCGAGGATGGTCTTGCCCTTCTCCTCCCATTTCACAGTATAAAACTTGTCCATACCGTTGCTCACGGAGCAAGGCGTGTTTTCATTTACCTTGGCAAAGGTGTTCCACGAGCCTACGGTAAACTGGATGTTGTTCAAGTACAACCCATTCTCCGACACCTTGTAGAGATGGTCGAGATAAGCACGCTCCAAGAAACCATAGATAGGCGAGGGTTGCTGCTTCTTCATCTCCTTGGAGAAGAGGGCGATACCCAGATGGTCCACGATGCCGTTGCCATCATAATGTGCCACGATGCGATGCCCATCATGGTTGAAATACTTCGAGACCGCCTTGCCAGCCTTCGCCTCCAAGATAGAATCCACCGCCAACTTCAGTGCCGCCTTCTTCAAGAACACCGTCTGGTATTGCAAGGCAAAGGCTTGCCCCACTCCCACGAAGAGGAGCAACCCCACTATATAACATGATATAAATCTTTTCATCTTATTGACCAATTAAAAGTTTCACTTTTTCGCCACTGCTTTTAATCCAAGTTCCATGTACCATATGTCCATTGGAAAATGAGCCATTTACTACGTCACCAGCCTCAGCCACGTTGCCGTCCGGGTCAAACGCCTCAATACGATGAGAACGCTTGAATCGCAAGGTTCCATATCCATCCGGCTTTCCATTCTTTATATTACCTGTCCACACGGCATATCCCAAGTCCAAGGTTCCCGAGTAAGAGGAGGAATGTTCTACGGCAGGCGTGACAGGAGTTGGCTTCACAGGTTTCGTGATGCTTGTGTTTTCAGAATTTTTGTCCGCTTTACCAGATTCATCCGTCTTGTCATCCTTCGTATTTGTGTCATCGGATTTTTCCTTTTCCACATCCTCCACGTTCTTCTTGTCTTGCGCCTCTTGTTGCTTGATCGCCGTCGAGTCCTTTTGGGTTTGCGTGGAGTCCGTGTCGGTTTGCTCTGTCTGATTCGTGTTCGGATGTACGATGAAAAATCGAATCACTCGATAAGAGAGATACAAGACGACTACAAGAGCCAAGCCGATGCCAATCTTCTTCACCCAGTCCATGATGTCTGGAGAATCACCATTCATTTTCTTCGTCACCTTCTTGGTCTTGTTGGCTTGATGGGATTGTCCCTGATGGGTATTGCCTTGATAGGAATTGCCATACGATGAAGTATTGATGAATCCCCCCATGCTTGCCATTCTCTCGTCCGCATTCTTCTTCATCGTATCAATGATGAGACTACTGCAACGTTCCGATGTACTGTCTGGCAAGGCGTTGATGATGTATTTCTGACTCATCTCGCTCGCCTTTGCAGGAGTCCTTCCCGTCAACATATATAATAAGGTGGCACCGAGCGCATAGACATCTGCCGAAGGCGAGAACTTGCTGATGCCCGCATATTGCTCCAAGGGAGAATAGCCGTCCGATGTACCCAAACCTGCTTTCTTGTTGGTCACGGAACCGTTCTTCTTGAAGTGGAGCGACAAACCGAAGTCTATCAGCACAGGATGCAGGGTACCGTCTGCCTTCCTCACCATCATGATGTTCTCGGGCTTCACGTCGAGGTGGTTCATGTTCTGATCGTGGAGATAGTCGAGAGCCTCAGCTACCTCCCGGGTGATGCCCATCGCCTCAGATTCGGAAAGTTGACCTTGTTTCTTGACATATTTATCCAAGGTATCCTCTCCCAGGAATTGCATCACATAATAGACGGTATTGTTGGCTTCAAACACCTCGTTGACAGGCACGATACCCTCATGATGGAGATTATGCAAGCGATTCGCCTCGGTGAGGAAGTCAGCACGGCTTTCTTGGTAATTCGCCAAGTCGGCATCCTCCACCAGCACACATCCGTCCGCATTACGCTTGCAGATGTCTGCCATGAAAAACTCCTTGATGGTATAGCGGTGGATCTGTGGGATGTCGCCCTCATAAACCGTGCGTTCCGCCAAGTAGGTGATGCCGAAGCCACCACCTCCCAAGACGGACTTCAAGAGATATTCCACCTTGCCTGTATTCAGGCTGTAGGTGGAACTATTAGAAAGTAAAGTTTTACTCTTATCCATAGAATCACATTTTAGGAACTTTTATCTCTGCTGATTTCTCCTTTTACTCTTCCAATGATTTCAAGAGATCTATCAAACTGTTGCTTGGCTTGTATTTCTTGAGAACTTCGATTCTCTGCTTGGCATTAGCCAAGTCGGGAAGCACCTTGAAACCACGCTCGTAGCAGTAGATGAGGTTCTTGGCTGCGGAAGAAGTCAGACGATTCTGAGCCTCAGCCTGGAGATAGAGCTTGGCAGCCTCGGTGTAATCTCTTGCCACGCCCTCGCCAGCGAAATATTTGTCGCCCAGTTTATCCTGCGCATAAGCAATACCTCCATTGGCAGCTTTCTTCAGGAGTTTGAGAGCCTGTTCCTTGTTGGCAGTCTTCATGCCCTCGCCCATCTCATACATCGAAGACAGATAGTAGGCAGCGGCAACGCTCCCCTTCTCCATCGCCTTCTGATAGAGGCTCACGGCCTTCTTGGTGTTGCGCTTCTTGTTGTCCTTGTGCGCCATGGAAGTAGCTTGCATGGTGATGCCTTCCGCGCCACCCAACTTCTCCACGCTCTTGAAGAGTTTGATGGCAGCCTCGAAGTCCTTGTCCAGGTAGAACTTCTTCAGTCCTGCCAGATAATCGTAGAACATCTTTTGTTTGGAGTCAGCCAACAAGGCGTTGATGTCCTTCTCATGTCCCTTGGCAGCCTCAGAAATCCATTGGGTAGCAAGATAGAGATTAGGAGTCTGACCATTCAGATAACACAAGCCCAGCATCCAAGCGGCGTTCTTGTTCTTGCCAGCCGCTGCACCCAAGTACTTCTGAGCCTTGGCGATGTCCTTTGCCACGCCGTCGCCTTCATAATAGGCACGCCCCACCTGGTATTGTGCGGCAGGCAGGTTCTTCTCAGCCGCCTGTGTCATCAAGGCAAGACCCTTCGCCTTGTCCTGTTCCACCCCCATGCCATTGAACAAGAGGAAGCCTTGATAATAGATTGCCTCCTTCTTACCCTTCTTGGCTGCGAGCGCAAAGTACTTGGCAGCTTTTTCAGAACGCTTGCTGTTCAAGCAACTCAATGCCAGAGCGAACTGCGCATCTACATCCCCGGATTTTGCCAGTACCTCCTGATAGGTCTCCACCTTCTTCAAGTCTCTCTTCACGCCGATGCCATTCTGATAGCAGTCCATCAAGAGACGGGCACTAAACACGCTACCCGAATTCTTGACGATTTTCTCATGTTGAGGAATGATGCTGGCATTGCCCTTCTTGATGGCAGACTTATAGAGCGTCATCGCCATCACGGAATCCTTCTTGATGCCGTTGCCAAGTTGGTAGCACATCGCCATGTTGCCGATGCCATCGGGATTGTTTTGCTTGGCACTCTTCGCCCACCAGTCGAGAGCCACCTTGTAATCTTGTTTCACATTCTTGCCCGTGTAATACCATACACCCAACTGATTCTGGGCGACAGCATCACCCTTGTTAGCCTTCTCCTTCACGATTTCCACACTATCCTTTTTCGCCTTTACCTTTGGAGCAAGGGAGAGGTTCGTGACACTCGCAGCCTCCATTGAAGAAAGTGGAGACAATGCCAAGGACAAAAACAATATTGCGCTTAAATTCATTTTCATAATCTCAATTTATTTAATCTAAAATAATTTTCTTTTGAGCCATCCCCAAAATCCTTCTGGAGAATGTTCTACCGGAGAGACCTCGGCGGTCGAGAAATTGTTGCGAGCAAGAATACGGGTTCTGCTGCTCTCACAAAAACTGTCTTCCGACTGTTCATTACCAGCCACACTTGCCACATGAACCAATATCGCCGTGTTGTTGTCCGAGGAAGTCTCGCACAACGTAGCCAGCAGGTCGCATTTCTCTTGGTCGCTCTTTCCGCTCAGCAAGATCGTTTCCAACTGGTCGTCTTTTACCTGATGCAACACGCCGTCGGTACACAAGAGGAAGTAGTCTCCCCGTCGGACATCCGTCGTGCTGACTACCGTCGCCATGCAACGGTCTCTATCAGGATCTTTAGGTTCCATACATCGGGTGATGACATTGCTCTGCGGATGGTCGATGCTCTGTTCAGGAGAAATGACACCGGCACGCACCATGGAGTTGACCAACGAATGGTCTTCCGAGCGGTAAACGATGCCCTGCCCCGGGCGAACTTGATAGATGCGGCTATCCCCGATGTGCGCCATCATGCACCCACCCTGATGGAAACAGACGAAGGTCATCGTCGTACCCATGTCTTGCGAACCTCTACTTGCCTGGGCATCGAGAGCCTCGTAAGCATCGCCAAGGACTTCCGTAAATTCCTGTTGACCAAAATCCATGGCCTCCAAGTCCAGATGTTCCAAGGAGTCTGCAAACGACCGGCAAACCGTAGAGCTTGCCACCTCGCCCTTCTCGCTACCACCCACGCCATCACAGACGACAAAAAAGCGTTGTTGCCTGCTGATGACATCCTTGTCGGGATAGCGAGCATCCTCTTGATTTCTTCGCTCTCCTATCTGACAGAACGAATAGGTCTGCGACAACTTGATATTCATGACTTTTTTTGTTTCTTAAATGTAAGTTTGGTCTTTCCCATGATGATAACATCATCAAAATTCAGATAGACGCTATTGTTGACGGCGATTTCCGAACTGTTGACATACACGGGATTGGTTGCGTGCTTGACCGTCAGCTTGAACAGACAGCCTTTATCGCTCGGTATCACATCAAGAAGCACGGAGCGGCTGCTCGCATAACCGTCGTTGAGCTGGAGTTCGGAAGGTTCCTGTTGGTCCTTTCTTCCAATCCAGATAGAACCGGGACGAAGGGCAAAATGCTTGCGAGAGAAGAAACTTCCCCAAACGAGTTCACCCAACCCCTGCTGCGCACTCTTGTCCAGTTTAGTAGTGGGCTTCCTCGGAGCCTCCTCTTTCTCCTGCTTTTCTCGGTTCTGCTTTGCCTTCTCCTGATTATCCTTCTCCACTTGAGCCTTTTCCGCCTGCGGTTTCCCAGCCTGAGGAATATCCTGTGAATTGGCTGCAGATTTGGGAGCGTTAGCGACAGCCGCAAAACCGACAATCGCCTTACACTGTGGACAATCCCAACGCTGGCGACCTTCCTTGGCGACTTTCTTGACCATGCTGAAACCGCATTCAGGACATACCATCTTGTAAAGCTGACCAACCTTGGCCCGCTGCTTGATGACATAAACTCGATTGTCACCGGGAGCCTTCTCGGGCTGTCCCAAGAGGCTCACCGTCTTCTTTTGATTAGGATTTTCTGCATTCATAGCCATCTCTATTTAGGCATTACTACATATCATCATCCGAATCAGAAACGTCATCATCATCATCGTCATCATCATCAGAATCGTCCTCGGAGACATCATCTGAGTCATCGTCTGAGCCGTCAACACTATCACTATTATCAGATTCATCTACCAACACTTCCTCGCTCACACCTTTGCTTTCACCATCAGTGTCAGGCCCGAGGAGCTCAGCCAAGAGGTTGTCGATTTCATCGGCACTTGGCTCTTCTTGTTGGGCGACATCAGGTTGTCCAGGCTGTTCACCAGTATAACCCTCAGGACTTTGTTCTTCTGTAGGACGCTCGTTCATTGCCATTTCAGGATGCGTACCCGTCTCCGTGTCGATGATGTCATTGGTAGGGTCTTCCGTAGCCGATATCTTGTCGTGTTCATTGAGAGCCAAGAAGCCTCCCGTCTGGTCCATCATTGCCTCCATATCGCTATGAGTAAGATTTGCGTCAGCCTGAGCCACGAAATTGCCATTCGTATCAAAAACTCCCTCGAAGACACCATCGCCATCCACATCCACCAACATGAGTGGCACGCCATCAGGCGTATGAGCCATCACAGCCTGCATCTCGTTGCCGGCCTGATCATAAGCCGTGGTAAAGCCATCTATCTCCACGACGGAAGGAGCATCGATGTCATCCTTGTCGATTTCCTCGGCATGGGCAATCTGCTCTGCCACTTCCTGAGGAGTATCGCCTCCCGTAGGATGATCAGGCTCTTGCGGATGACTTGGATTTTGTGATTGGGTTGGAGAGCCTGGCTGAGTAGAGGTTCCAGAGTTTGCGCCATTGCCAGTGGTAGGCTGAGGCTGAGAGATGTTGTCTTGCGCCGCAGAAGAAGTTGCTGTTGTTCCGGAATTTTCCTGTGCAGATTCCTGTGCAGTTTCGTTCTCCTTGTTATCCTCGGTAGGCTTCACCTTTTCATCAGCCACCTCCTCGGTAGGCTTCTCCGGCTCCACCTCATTGCCATTCCCAGAGAAGATATGGGCTGCTCCAGCTCCAGCAGCTGCGGCAGCTGCCAAACCAGCAGCAGTTAGTGTCACTCTCGTATTGTTACTACCAGCCTTGGCCTTGCCTTGACCATTGGCGTTAAATTTCTTTGTATCCATAATCTTGTTGTTTTAAAGTTTTAACTGGTGCAAAGATAGACATTTTTCGGCTACATGTTATGCCTCAAAGGTGTATCTTTCACGAACAGACAGGGATTTATTGACGAATAGTACCATTTCGCTGACGACTTGCCATTTTACCCGGTTCTTATACCTCCATCGAGTTTACCATTTGGTGAGAACCACATTGAAATGACTCTTTGGACCGATGAGCTGTGGGTGTTGCGGTGCCTCGCTGCTCTTGGTTCTTTCGGTCACATCGGCATATACATATTTATATAATTCGGCGACGGTAATCTTTCGGTCACCGTTGACATCCGCCTTGCCACGAAGTCCCTTGAGTACGGCTTGCGAGAAAAAGCCATTGCCCAGCCATTGGTTCTCCCAGGAAAGTTCGTTGGAACGGCTTGCCATCATAAAGGTAATCTTATTGCCTGTCGCCTGTCCCCAGCTATAGTTGGAGCCAGCATCATCGGTCACGCTGCCCGACTTACAGGCATCAACAAAACAAAAGATGTTTGGGGTTCGTGCCGTGGAGAGTTTCTTCACGATTTCCTTGTAAGGCAGGAGCATCGGACCATATCCCACTATGCTGCCAGCCGTGCCGTGTCCTGAGAAAAAGAAGATAATCTTATCCTCAGCCTTGGCAAGCTTGACGATGGCATCCAACTTCTTCATGATGTTCTCTGGCGTGGCGTACTTGCTGGTAATGGTTGCCACGACCGCTCCTTGCTGCTTCCATACAGACTGCATCTCTTTCACGTCCTTGGTCGTATTCGCCAAGTTCACTTCCGTGTCATTATAGTTACTCACACCAGCCAGCAAAGCATAGGTGCGCTGTGCGCTGACCTGAAGAACAATAAACAACAGGCTCAGCAAAAGCATAGAAATCTTTTTCATTGTATATCAATTTTCATTATTATGGTTTATACTTATTTTTACTATCCACACTTGCACTTGGAGCATTGCATCATCCTGATGTCACGGCTCTTCAAAATGTTAGCGCACTTCGGATTAGGACAAGCATGGAATTTCTCCCTTTCCCCTTGCAGTTTCTTTTTCTTCTCCCCAGGATTGAAGAAGATGGTACTCAGCAAGGACACGGCAGAGCCCAGGCGAAGGAGCATCAACTGCAAAGGTCCATGCTGCACGACAAACGAACCCACCAGCGCTATCAACGAGGCAGAGGCTATCAGCAACCGCATACGCTTCGCCATTGCCTCGGAACTCTCCGCCTTGGCATCAAACTCATCCTCCAACTGGTTGAGATACTCGAACTCCTCCACAAAGTTCTTGTTTTGCAGATGAATGGCATAGAAAGAGCAACCATTGGCGTTACTAGGTCCCAGACAAATGAAGGTCATGGGCGTAATCACCAAAGTACCCACTCGGCGCATATCACCATTTTCATCACGAACGAAGGTACCGTTGGTGGAATTCAAGTCCTCCAACGTCCATACACCATTGTCATCTATCGTGACACGAGCATGCTGATGACTCACACCCGTCTGCTTGATTTCAAAGGGTTGATTCCCCTCTGTTCCCAATATGAACTGTTTCATTGTTTTTAATTTTTATACTTTTAGCAATTGCGTCCTTGTAGATTTTGAGGGTCTTCTTGGACACGTTGACCTTAATCTCATTCCCTTGTCCCGAGAGTACCATCACTTGCTTCATCAAGTCGATTTTCTGCAAGAAGGAATGGTTGACTATCAGGCTTCTGCCGACTCTGACGAATTTCGACTTCTTCTCCTTGAGATTCTTGAGCACTTGTTCCACCTTGGAGATGCCAGAAGTCAGCATGATTTCCCTGCGATAGATGGTCAGCACCTTAGAATAATTGCCGTTGGCTTGCACCACCGCTATTTCCTCGGAGTCGATGACGGTGAGTTCGTCACGCGTGTTGAAAAATAACTTTGCCATAGCGTTTGATTATATTTTTTTCAGTAATTCCGCCGCATTCTCAATGCCATTGTCTGCGGCACGTTGGAGCCAAGCCTTAGCTTCTATAAGCGACTTTGTTACTCCAAGTCCATCCAAAAAACAGCATCCCAGTAGATATTGAGAATAGCCATCATTCTTCTCGGCAGCCATCCTCAGCCAATAGAAAGCCTTAGAAAAATCTCTAGTTGTTCCATGTCCATCATAATAGCACTGCCCCAACAAAGCCATCCCATCAACATCATTTTTCAGTGCAGAAAGGGTAAAAAGCCGAAAAGCCTTACCATAATCTTTTGGCACGACAACGTTGTCGCCATTGCCTCCCGTAAGATAGCACAATCCAAGCTGAGCTTGACAAATTGACGAACCGCATCTTGCCCCCTTGGTCAAATATTCCAAAGCCTTCTCGGCATTCGGTTCCGTTCCTTGTTCCGTATAATAAGTATATAAATCAAAACAAGCGTCAGACCATCCAAGTTGCAAAGCCTCCTGGTAAAGTTGCAAAGCCTTGGTTGGATTAACAGGAACCCCAGTTCCCTTCTCGTACATATACCCCAAGTTACACATGGCAACAGGATATTTCAATTTCACAGCCTTTTGATACCATTCGGCACTTTTCGCCAAATTTTTCTTAGTGCCTAACCCTTCCTCGTAAGCAACACCCAACAAACTCAATGCCTCAGGATTATCTTTACTTGCTGCCTTCCGAGCATATTCCAACATTTTCTGCCCATTCTTTCCTATAACTACACCAAGATAATAACACGCTGCAACTTCTGCCTGCGCATCCACATCACCACGGTCTGCCATAGACTTCAACTTTTCAAAAGGAATGGAATCTCGCAATCCAATCAATTGATATGGCTTGAAAGTCTTGTCCAATTGGAAAATTTCCTCATCTGCTTTCGGTTCAACTGAAAAAGTAACTTGATAGGTAGAACCAGCAACCAACCCATTGATACCAAATTTATCAAAATTCAACATGAATGGAGTTGTCTTCGAAGATTTTATCCTCAACTGCTTGGAACCACCAGTCATATAAACAAACAAGGCATTGCCTTTGCGCAAGGGAGCCCCAATTACATTTCCATCGAAAGTCATGCTATTATCATCAGTCACAACTTTGATAACGGCACATGGTTCCCCATTCAAGTCTTGGCGTTGTTCGAGTTTAGGGGAGTCAGATTCCAACTTTTGCATATCGACCACTTGCGAAAACGCAGAGCCGTACGCACCCAATGTCAGCAACACACCACAAATCCATCTTTTCATATTCCTTCTATTTTAATTCATCCAAAGCATTCTTAGCATTGTCCACGCCTTGCTCAGCAGCTCTCTGATAACATTCTCTCGCTTTTCTGAGATCTTTAATAGTACCTATTCCGTTCTGGTAACACACCCCAAGACAATATATGGCATAAGAAAAGCCCTGATCAGCAGACATCTTGGTCCAAAAGTAACACTGCTGCGGATTGTAATGTTCCAAATCATCTTCCGCACCATATATCATCCCCAACAAGCATTGCGAATGGCTATTTCCCTGCATAGCAGCCTTCTTACTATAGTCCAAAGCTTTTTCCACATCTTGCTCGACACCTTGACCTAAATAATAGCAAATTCCAATGTTTGTCGATGCTAAAATATATCCGTTGTCTGCAGACTTACGAAACCATTTCAGTGCTTCCGTAAAGTTTTGCCCTACCCCTACTGCATTGTAATACATCGACCCCAACATGAACTGAGCATTGGCATCATTGCCATCTGCACCTTTTCGGAACCAGTTCATGGCCTGTTTTAAGTCTTTGGCGACACCAAATCCGTTGAAGTAGCACTTCCCCACTTGACACATAGAGTAAGCATCGCCTTGCGAAGCTGCCTTTTTGAACCATTGATAGCACTTGGCATAATCTATAGGTACTTCATCAGAACCCACTGAATAAATATCTCCTAATTTTCTTTGCGCCAAACGATTATTTTTATTAGCCAAGTTAGTCAACTCTTTTACCGACATGGCATTGTAGTTGAGTTGTATGTCGTCCAGCGAAGTTTCTCCTTCCCCCATCTCTACCACATACGTTGCTTTGGATTCCATTCTGGGTAAGGAAACCGTCACACTTGCACCTTTAGAAGGATGCACGGTAAACTCCTGCGTAACAGCAGGAACATATACCAAATATTCATTCCCATCTCGTTTCACCTCTCCTACAATGTCCCCTGCAAACTTCACATTATTATCCAATATCTGGACACGAAGCAGAGCACACGACTTTCCTTTGGCATCCTTACGTTCAAGAATACTTGCAGTCAAATCCTCCTGCACCTTTTCTACCTTCATGCAAACCCAATTATCAGCTAACACTGGACATAGACTTGAATAAAAGAAGGCAGAAATAGCAATTATCTTTTTCACTCCAATCATACGCTTAATGAACTAAACCTAATTCCGCAACACTATAATTTAATATTTTTTTATAAGTACCTGAGCAACAAAAAGTTGCTCAGGATTTTGACATGTCAGAAATTTCACTTATCTTAGTGCTGCAAAAAACAAATAAAACTCTGAATGACATGGCAAAAATACATATAAAATCTGAAAAACTCATTCTTTTTGGAGTTGTATATACTAATTTAAAAGTGTACCACTTTCTAATTAAAAAGTGTACCACTC
>ERZ1031885.315-NODE-315-length-20703-cov-14.141418_pt1 | contig 20703 bp, 13 predicted proteins | sample MGYA00518168_ERZ1031885 | MGnify/ENA primary metagenome ERZ1031885 (study PRJEB33719, sample SAMN04261269) | wastewater metagenome | biome: rural village; feature: human; material: feces | host: Homo sapiens | place: El Salvador | collected 2014-01-14 ...
CAAGGAGATCCGCCGGCGCACCCGGGTCGTGGGCGGCTTCCCCGACTCCAACAGCGCGCTCATGCTCGTCTGCGCGCGCATCAGGTACGTCACCGCGAACGAATGGCCCAACCGGCGTTACCTCGACACGTCCCGGCTCGATGACAACCTCGTGGAAGCGAACCGGTCATCGCGCCATGGACGGGCATGATCCAAAGTGCGCGACCTTTCGGACACTACCCGCTAAAATGGTGCTCAATCTAAAGACGGGAGCGTGAGGAAGATGGACAGGGCTGTTCAGCTAGTGGTCGAACGAATGACTGGCGGTGCGAAGCTAGTGAGCGCTTCCGAGGTGGAGGAACGCTTCGGCGGGAAAGAACTCCCGCCGGGCTTGCGCTTTGCGTGTCCTTGTTGCATGCGGGAAGTGATGCCAGCGGCATTCGGCGATGGCTATAAAGTGGAGCCTCACTTTAGGCATAGAAGAAACGATGATCTTGCGCAGTTCTGCGAGAACTACATGAGCGGCAGTGGTTCCACGGAAAATGATTACCGCGAGCCAGTTATTCCCCTGTTCTTGCGACGGTCTAGCGAATCGGCAGAAAGATTTGTAGTTGAGATTGGGTTTTGGCGTTCTGGTGAGACTTTTCGAAAGTCTATGCTTGGCTCTGATTCGTGGGTGACTGTTGAGGAGAGGAAATATCCCCTTTGGCAATTTGCTAATCCCAACTTCAAAATACGTATTCAAAAACTACATCTTGCGGTAAGTGATGAAATCCAGTTTCAGGGTATGTCCTCGAAAACGAGCATTGGAATAGTCGAGAATGCCAAGCAGGCATTCGTCTTTAATGATGATTTCGATGGTGATGGAGGTAAGCGAGTTCGATTTCAGGATTCCATCAAATCTGACAGAGATTACTACGTCGTTGCAGCGAAGGCTGTCGGTAAGCAGCTCAAAAGAGCGTTTAGCAAAGTGGAACATGTCGGTACAGTCCAAGGCGATGGAGAACTGTTCGATGTAACCCGAGTCTGCATTCTAGCGGATTCTAGAAGGCGTGAGCTAGCTGAGCAGGTTCTTGCTTCATTCGGCTATTGCCTGACAGACTATGATAGATCCGCAAAACTTATATGGCCTCCATCTGCTAACTTGTATGGAGTCGATAGCCCAATACTTCGTGATTCGCCAATCGTATATAAGCCTCAGTTCCGAACAAATGACGAACAAGAAGATGATGAGGTTTCGCTTCATTCCGTTGGGGAACAATATGGGTTGACTGCGTCTGACGTTGGAGTGATTGGAGATACCGGCAGGGAACTTCAGACGGATTGCGAGGCCGGCTGCTTCTTCGTCAAGCTTGACAGATTTCACCCGTGGTCGCCCTTTGCCTCAGATAATTCAATTATCCAATCGTTAGAACTATCTGACTTGGATGAGTGCACTGTGAATTTAAGCGAGTCCAATACAGATGGGGGCAAGCCATATGTTGAAATAAACGGAAGATATCCTATACAGGCAGAGATCCTTACGAGGCATAATCTTTCGAAACGATTGACTGTTGATCTTAATTCCGAAAAGAACATCATTCCGCTTGATTATCGGCAGATAATACGGATACTCGCTTCAGCACTGGCGTTTCCTAAGGAATGGCGATTGACGATGTTGGATGCATCGACTGCGCATGTTGCTGATGTGAATTGTACCTCGGAGGTCAATCGAGCTATATCGGAACGCAGACTTATCACGGAGTTTAGTCTCGGCTATCGAATCGCGGTCAATCGATTAGAAGGGAAAGACTGGCCCTGCGGATTTGAGAAACGCTTCACGTTGCTCGTGAAGGAAAGGGAGCGGAATGGCTTGGTATAGCAATGATGAGTGGAGACCATCACTATGTATGGTCCAGTACAAAGACAATGGCGATCCTGATAATTTCTATCGGCTTGCTGATTATGAAGAGCAAGACGACGGGAGCTTCATACTTTCGTGGATTGATGAGGAAAATCGAGGAGATCGGTTCGAGGACCCGTGGACACTCTATAGCCATGCTCTGATAGATAAAGTTGATCTGCTGGATTCAGATTTCATCATTTTAGATTGGCTGCCCAATTTCTCTGATGGCAAGAGTAAGCCGCGTGTCCGTGATTTGTCATTTTCTATGCAGCAAAGGCTTAAGAAGTATGAATTATTTGAGGTTGTTGACTGCCGTGATGTGAGGGGACAAGCAGAATTGCGAGCAAAAATGCAGGATGGGATTCCATTTGCAGGTAAATCCACAGCGCGAATTCTGTTTGTCTACTCAAGCAATGATGATAAAAGATCGGCTGAGGCGGTACTTCTCCGATCTAGTGATTTGAAATATGACGGGAGGCTATTTTCGCTGAAGTCGCGAACGCCTGGAAGTTCCCCAAGTGTTGACATTTATCAGCTTGATTACGACGATATATATAGTCTGCCTCTGCAGCCAACGCAGGATGATAGATATTTGTATATGTCTTCAACGCTTCCTAATCCGGTTGGGAAAATGTCAATCAGATCATTTGAGGATTATGCAGCGGACTATGTGAAATGGTTTTACGATAGGGCTGGCGAAGGCTTGACGCGAGTGCAGCGTCGTGAAATTTCCTCCTTCGTGGAAGGGGCTTTTAAGGTTCCGGAGAGGTTGGAGGATTTCATCGGAGCTACGCTTCCCAGAGAAGAACTAGCAGACATTGTTGATTCAGTTCAACGTATTGTGCATCCTGAGTCCGACACAATGTCAAAACTGGTTGCATCGGTTCTGGAGAATGATGAAACGTTCAGGAATGAGTGCCGGCAAAAGCTTCTTTCCGGGAATGATCCTGAAATGATGTCGCTTCGTGCCGAAACAACCAGGCTCTCTAAAGAACGAGATGATGCTCAATCGTCCTTGAACGTGCTTCTACATGAGCGGGACGTGACCCGTCTTAAAATCGACGAGTGCAAGAAGGCAAAGTCTTCTGCCGAAGCTGAATTACATAACATTGAGGAGCAGAAAGACCAATTGCTGCAGCGCCTCAATGATGATGTGGCGCTGAGGTTGGGTTTACAGGCGGTGGTGTCGAATAAGGCGCCTCAAAGCATTACAGTGGATAACTCTACGGCTTTGATGCCCTCTGCGTGCGCGTATGCCGCCATCGACGGGCCTTCACTGGTAGTTAAGAATACTGTGTCTGAGGCATTCGCGGCAAACTTGAAACAGTTGGGATACAAAGATGCTAACGGTCAAAGCATTGGCATTAAGGCTTTCGCTAGCGGAGTGCTGTCTTCGTTATCGGCAACGAATATGCTAGCTATTGACTCCTCGTTTGCTGTTGCAGTGGCGAACGCCTTGTCTGTAGCGCTCAATGGTCAAGCGGCGATGCATGTCTCTATCCCAGAGGCCTATTCAGATGCCGAAGCGATTGCAAGGCAATGCGAATCGAATACCTATCATGTGTTGGTGTTGGACAATGTGCTAGACACATTAAACGAGGGGATGATATTTGCCCTTTCTAGATTAAGCACGCAGATAATCTTCATTCTTCCGATTGGGGCGAGGGGTAATCTTCGTTTACTCGCCCCGGAAGCTTGGGAGCATGTATTTTATGTGCCGACCGAGAACTTTGCATGTATACCAGTTCGGGGTCTGGAGAAGCTAAAAATGTATAAGAGCAGCGAGGGTTGGGAGCCGGTCAAGCCAAGTAAAGCTTTGTACGATGATCTCTCTGCAATTGAGTCTGTATCGCAGATTGTTCCCATTGCATCGTGGTATATTCCGCTGGCAATCGCTGATGTGATTGAGAAAACCAGTGAGACGGATGACTCGTCGGAATTGTTGTCTGCAGATGAATGGCTCTGCCTTCATTTGCTGCTGGTCGCATATGGCAGCGGCGATCAAAAATCGATTGACGATTTTCGGGATTCGATGAGCGATTCCCGCTGGAATGTGGATAGTTTTATGCGGAGACTGGTGGGGAATCGCAATGTTCGATGAGGTCCGACTGGTTGACGTGATGGCTGAAAGCCTAGGCATCAAGCGAATTAAAGGCGAGGGGGAACGTCCATTCGTGATTCGCTGCCTGTACTCCGCTTGTCGATTCTGGGTTGAGGCGTTTTGTCTTGATGATGGATATGGCGGAAACGAGGGAATACGCAGACAACTCATTGCCAGAAGACTGCGAGCATGGCTTGTGGAAGTATCCGAAATCTACCCTGGGATTCTGGAATGGTTCGGAAAGCAGAATGGCGGTGAAGATAACCTTATCGTCAAACCTCTTTACGAGCAGACCATCATGGTAGGGGATATTATCTCGGAGAATCAGGGGCGGACATACCGCTGTGCTCGTCCGCATAAAGTGCCGTATGCGAATAACGCCTGTGCACTCATCGGACTATGTGATGTTTCCAGTCAGGCAATACGGAATCAAGGGATTTTGTCCGGAATGATGATTTCAATATCGTATCCCAGCGATTCCGGGCATTTCTTCAACGAGGAAACGTATAACCCTAAGTGGTGGGATCTTCCCGACGCGTATAGTGCGTGGGTTCCTCTGGCCGATTTGCCGGATGTTGAGTACTTCGATCCGTCTGCCAGGAAGTGGCGTCTGTGGGAGCCCTCTTCATGGCGGCCTGATTTCCCAGAGCATGCAGAACACGTCTTGGCAAGAACCCAGGGTGCATACTCCAACGACTATTACTTCGTTAAGTTAAGAAAAAACGGTCAATGGGCGCTACAAGTTGACACAGATAAGGCGCTGAACCTTTCCCTGCATGTCCGGAAATCATATGGCAAGCCCCTGCAAGCGACCATCGAATTGCTGGATGATAAGCATGCGAAAATTAGGGCTCCGTTCGGACTACTCCCCGCAGAAACGTCACGTTGGATGGACTACATGACATGGCCCGTCAGAGGACTAGAGGATAGGGTATATCGGATAATACGCAGAGAACTTTTGGAATCGGCAATCCATATGCTGAAAGTATGTGAGTTGGAGATAAAGGAGAGCTGAATGGCCGTGCAAAGAAGCATTGCAGCCACCGCGCAGGGACTGTCTCAAAGAATCATCCGTTACGTTGAGACTGAGTATCTGGGAAAGACCCCGGAACTGCTGGCCGCATGCAAGCAGGACCTTGAGCAGCCTGGGGTGTTGTACCAGCACCCATACCTCGAGGCGACGCCTGCTTACAAAATTGCGGCAGGCGGTTTGTCGGCTGCTTCCGTTCCGCAAGACGTAAACAGCTTTATGCGAAGCATGGCCGAGGCTGGGAAGGGCGTGTTTGACCATCCCTATGTTCATCAGATCAAGGCTTTGGAGGATTTCTGGTCAAGTAAGGATGCCTTGATCTCCACAGGAACGGGATCGGGTAAGACAGAATGTTTCATGTGGCCAATGGTGACCAAGCTGGAACATGAGGCGGCCGCATCCACAAGCTGGAGTCAGCGTGCGGTCAGGGTCTTGGTCCTCTATCCCATGAATGCCTTGGTCTCAGACCAGATGGGACGTCTCCGCAAAATGATCGGTGATCATAATGGGAGCTTCTCCACAATATGGAGGCGTTACACGGGTCATGTGAGAAGACCTCAATTCGGTATGTACACGGGACGAACTCCCTACGCCGGCGATGGTAGGAGCTCCAGCCGAGATAGGGAGTATGCGAAGACCCTGAACCGTGATTTCGTTGACCTAGCCGAAGCCGATGCCGTAAGCCTCATCAGCTCGGGGAAGTATCCTGAAAAGGCGAATCTTGCGGCTTATGCCGCTAATGTCGGAGCCCACGATGATGGGTGGGAACCGGATGATGCAGAAATGCTCATGCGGTTCGAGATGCAGGCGCACACCCCGGACATCTTGGTGACAAATTATTCCATGCTTCAATACATGCTCATTCGTCGAACGGAATCCTCCATTTGGAACAATACGAGCAAATGGCTCAAAGACAATCCGCAGGAACGTGTACTTGTGGTGCTCGATGAAGCGCACATGTACAAAGGCGCAGCTGGTGGAGAAGTAGCGCTATTACTTAGGCGTCTGGCGGCAAAATTGCACGTAGGAATGGATAGGATCCAGTTCATCCTCACATCCGCGTCGATTCCCGATGATCATGCGCCTGTAGAGCGATTCTACGAAGATTTGACCGGAAAATCGTCAGAGCATCTTCGCATCACTACTGGCGAGCGCAAGATTATTCCGGTAGGGACGATTCCGATGCTTGCAAGCGATATAGCCGACTCTGTAAGTCTTTTAGAACTTTGCGGTGGAGAATCGTTTCAGATTGCGCAGATTGCCGCCTTTCTTCAACTGTGCGGTGTTAGTCCCGCTCCGGAAATTACCTATGAGGAGATTCGCGAACAATTAGGCAAGTGCCTACGCGCATTGGTGCCTTATTCACGCATCGATGTGGCTCTCCAAGCGCGAACGATGACGCTCGAAGAACTAGCTGATGAGGCGTTCCCCGGGGAAGCAAAGGCCAAAGAAGCCACGGACATAGTATTGAACCTCGCGGCGCTTGCTCTAGATGCTGGGAAGCCGTTGCTTCCAACGAGAATGCATATGTTCATCAGAGGTGTCCAATCGTTGACGGGATGTGCCGGTCCAGCCTGCCGCCGGAAGAAACAAAACGACCTTCCTTTTGGTGTCGTATACATCAATCATGCGCCGGAGACTTGTAATTGTGGCGCTAAGACGTATGAGCTTGTCACGGATAGAAACTGCGGAGCACTTTTCCTGCGTGGATACGTTCGCACGGTCGATGGAGACTTCTATTTCTGGAACTCTCTTCCGGCTGAAGAAAAATCTTTCCAAGAGATGGATCTGTTCCCGATCGGAGATGATGAAAGGCCAGATGACCTCGACAGCGGATGGTTGGATGCGATCTCAGGCAAGGTATTCAGGGATGACCATAATGGACAGCCACATTTCCTGCATGTGGCGTTCGATTCAAGCCGGGATCCCGAGGGGACAGGGATGGGTTTTGCGAGTTGTCCCAAGTGTGGCGGCAAATTGACAGCCAGTACGTTCGAGACGAGAGGAAACGAACCGTTCTATAACGTTGTCGCTGAGCAATATGCCATGCAGCCCTTGTCTACTGATAAGGAGAAGCTGAGCCGTAATCCTAATGCGGGTAAGAAGGTCATTCTTTTTTCCGATAGTCGTCAAAGTGCCGCGAGAATCGCATTGGATCTTACTGATTCCTCCGATAGAGATCTCATGCGAAAACTGGTGTGTCGAGCGGCCTATGATCTGCAGACGTGGGGTGAAGAAGAGGACGAACGAGTCAATCTGAAAATGCTTTACCCGGCGTTCTTAAAGACCGTTTACGAACACCGTGCTCACATATTCTATGGTGATTCACGTCGACAAGTTGATGATCGCATCCATGATGTAAAAGATGAGCTTGAAGACGGCGATTACGATTACAGCTCTGATTCAATCGGTGGGGAGATTCCTGACGAATATCGATGGCTCCTTCTTGCCGTTCTTTGCGACAGATACAGATCATTGAGCGACATGACTATCGGCTGGATAGCTCCCACGAGAGCTGCGAAGCGAAGGGCGGCGAAGGCGTTAAAGGGTATTCTTTCCCCAGAGGAATTTGAGTCTGTGTTCTATGCGTGGAGCGAGTATCTCTTGGTGCGGCGAGTTGCACTGGACGTAAGCATACCCAAAAGGCTGCGAGACAAAGCAGTGCCGTACGTGTCTGACTATGGCGTAAAGGAAGATAATCCGTTCCAGGGGCAAAGGAGCGGGCATGCTCCATTGCAGAAGCTTCTCGTTGACAGACTTGGAGAAGACAAGTTCCTCGCGCTCTCCGAGCAGCTTGGGAAATTCTTAGAGTCTTCCAGCGCAGGTGGTTTTAAATTCCTCGACCCCGCCAAAATTTTCTTACGCATCGAGCCGGATACAGAGTGGAAGACTTGCCAAAGGTGTGGAAAGAATGCGCCTTATGATTTGTGGGGTAAGTGTCCTCGATGCCATCTGGGTGATATGAAGCCCATTGTCTCTTTCGATTCCGTTGATTTCTGGCGCCAGCCCATTCTCGGTATTCTTCATGGTGATGATGATTCTCTTCGTTCAAGAATTAACACGGAGGAACATACCGCCCAGTTGTCCCACAAAGACCAAGAGGGAGATAGTTGGTCCACGACCGAAGAATACGAAATGCGCTTCCAAGACATCTTTGTGAAGGACATGTCCGAGCCAGTGGATGTACTCAGCTGCACGACAACCATGGAGGTCGGCATAGATATCGGGTCCTTGACTGCGGTCGGTTTGCGCAACATACCTCCGATGAGGGAGAACTATCAGCAACGTGCAGGACGTGCTGGGCGCAGGGGTTCATCGATTTCAACGATTCTTACATATGTCGATTCGAGGCCATTCGACGTGCACTACTTTGAACATCCAGAGAAAATAGTTCGAGGGGAGCTCCGAGAGCCGAATATCGATGTCAATAACTCAAAACTGCTTCGACGGCATCTGGCTACGATTGTGTTCACGGACTATGGCGATGCCGTTGGCTGTTCAATCGAGCGGCTTCCAGTGACGGAGTTCGTTGAGGAAAGATGGAATGATTTCGCGCAATTCCTTGATGAATATAATTTCGCAGAAGCACAAAGAAGCGACCTTATCCCCAAGGGGCTCCTCTTTGATCAAGCTTTGTTCAAAGATAGGCTGAAGCGTGAACTAGAGTCTTTCCGGAATGATTATTTTCAGAACCGGAAAAACTATCTCAAAGTTGGTGGGAAGGAAGATAAGAGCCTTCTGGACTGCCTGTTGGAGAACGCCATTCTGCCGACGTATTCGTTCCCGAGGAATGTGGTTGGCTTTGATATTGAAAAACCATATGGCAGGGGAGAATTGGAACAGCGCCCCGAACGTTCGCTGGATATGGCCATTAGCGAATATGCTCCGGGCCGAGATCTTGTTGTAAACAAGAAAAGATATGTCTCGGGTGGAATCTATTCGCATGCTTCAAAATATGCGAAACGAGATGAGGGGACGGAATCGTTTCAGCCGGCAAAGAAGTATTTTGCCAGCAATGATTATTTCAAGGAACTGCTTCTGTGCTCGAATCCGACTTGTAAGTGGTTTGGTTTCGAGTCTGAGCTGCAAGTATCTGATTGTTGTCCCTTCTGTGGAGAGAAGGAGCTGAAAAGAAACCAATTTCTCAAGCCTTGGGGCTTTGCGCCCAAGGGCGGAGAAAGCGATGAATCAGGCAGGGAACAGGTGGAGATGTCCTATGCGGAGCCTCCTTTCTATTCGGCAACGCCAGACGAGGCTATGAAAGACAGCGGATATGCTCATGCCAAGTTCAATGCAAGAAGAGATTGCTCCCTCGTCGTCATTAACAAAGGTCCAGGGGGTGATGGTTTCAGCGTTTGCCGAAAGTGTGGTGCGGCTGTCCCCGGCAAAGATGGAGAAAAAGCTCTTAGGAATATCACGCCTCCCTATGGGCGAGACGATAGGAACAGCCGATCTAGGTGCTTCCACGAGTTTGAAAATGGATTGTATATTGGTGACGTATTCTCGACGGATATGACTATTTTCGAGCTTAGCCTTGATCCAAAAGAAGTCAGCGTCTATGACTCAGATAATACCTGGCTGTCTCGTGCTCGAATTTCTTTGGCGGAAGCCATGCGACTTGCGGCCGTCGATATACTCGACATTGATTTCAATGAGCTGTGCGTTGGCAGCCGCAACAGGCTGGGGAATAGCGGGGCGTTCGTTGACGTTTTTCTATTCGACTCTCTCTCAAGCGGTGCTGGTTATTCCTCTGAGCTGGCTTCTGAGCATATACTGAAACAGCTTTTTAACAAGACAAAGGATATTTTGACGAATTGCAACTGCCAAGATGCATGTTTCTCTTGTCTGAAGCATTTCAACAACAAGTTAACGCACAGCAAGCTCGATCGTTTCGCTGGACTGGATTTACTCGAATACGCAATATGCGGAACGTTTAAGTCATCAGTAACGGCAGGTGATGTGGAAGAGGCCTTCTCTCAAGTCCGAGAAGTGTTGAAGTTCGAAACGGGTATAACGACAAAGCTGGAGGGAAACGAGCTAAGGGTCAGCGGAAAAGGAATTAGCCGCGCTCTCAGGTGTCTGCCGGATATGGCTCCCAAAACTCGGGGAGAATCGGGTGATGAATTCTGGAAGTATCAGTTGACCCATGATGTGCCGGCTGTCGTTGAACAGATTCTCGATAAATGAAGTAACTGATTTGGTCCTCCCCGTAGCGGGTAGGACCAAATCAGATTAGGAGTGCATTCATTAGGGTGCATATGTCTCAAGCATTATGCCGTGAGCTGGTTTATAGTCCCATAGCCTTAGCCATATGGTTGATCTGAGCGCGTCCTTTTGCGGGGCTGATTGGCTCCGGCCTCGTGTGGAGTATCTTATTGGTACGAAAATCCTCGGGGTGCTGGTCAAAATAGTCAATTGCCATCTTGCAGATTGACTGTAGTGCATTTATCGTCTCGATCAGTTTCGGGCAGTCTTGATAAGACATTGCCGAATAATCGTACCTTTTCGTTAGGCGATGTAGGAAGTCCTGTGTTTTCAGTTTGGCGGTATTCCGCACGCCGGGGCTATCGACAAGGATGAGGAATCCGCAGATCGTTGCCGCAAAATCATGTGTCAAAGGGTAAGTGCGGAATGCGTCGAATAATTGTTTGGGGTTTTCTCCATGGTTGAGCTCTTTGACGCAGTTTTTCACATACAAGGTCGGTTTAATCTGTTTTTCGATACCGATCATTAGGCAGTTGTTGTGCGAAGAGGCATTGCGCATAATCCGGATGGATTGGAACAGATTCGTCGCGTTGTCTTTGTAACTCCGCTGGTTTAAGTATGCCTTGTAGAGTTTGCATAGTGTACTGAAGTCAATCACTTCCCAAAGATTCCAAATTGAAGGATCTTCGAAATACTTGTTCAGCAAGCCTTCGGTGTAATTGGAGTGATGATAACGTGAGTTCGCATAGTCTCCATGGAATGAGAATTCACCGGCTTCGTCGAAGTTGTGCACGATGTTGTAGCCATCTTCATTGGCGTCTTCCATGATGAGTTGATTGAAACGCACTTTCAAGGCGTGTTCGAGGTTGAGACAAAGGTAGCTTAGTAGCGTTCGCAGGTGGCAGTCGATGGTGGATAGATCTGCGAGATATGCGAAATCCAGTCCACGGTACCGGCCGTTATCTCGCTCGAAATTGTTTTCGAAGGCTTTGAGTTTGAAGAAATACGTACGGCTGGTTAGGAACTCTTGCGCGTCTGCTTCCGTGTACAGATTAAATGTGACGCCATGCGATTTCAGAGATTCGATCTGCTGACTTACGCTGTATTTCGGACGCCGCATAGTACCTCATGATAACCAATGGGGCGCACGCTACAAGAGCGCCGCCCCACCTGGTAGGACCCCTGACATAAAATCAAGGCCTTTTGTTCAATCAGTCACAAGTTTACAGTGCGAAATAGCGCATGTCAAGCATGGAGTGTTGTCGCTATGCTCAATTTGCTGTGAACTTATCACATCCACGGCCATGGTCTTGGAAGCCGCTATTATTTGTACTTCCGCCGAGCCATCTCGCGGCGGGCCTTGCAGACCCACAGGCCTCCCTTGCCGATGAGCTCATTCAATTGCGTGGTGTTGAGCTGTTGGTAGTGCAGGTCTGTTGCGTAGGGAGGGAGACTCGCCTTCCATCCGGCAATGTCTGTGACGGAACCGTCGGCTTCGCCTGTTGCGGGATGATGAGTGGCGTTCTCGCTCGCGCCGTCTTGCCGTCTTGCCAGTTCAGATGTCGGTTCGTTTGCCGTAAGGCCTTGCAAATCTTGCGTTTTCTCCGGGATCGCCCACGGATCGGCATCGTCGGACAAGGTGGGAAACGCCGTCTTGTCTGGTTCGTGCAGAACGTTGCAATAGCTTGGTTTTGACGAAGGCGGCAAGATGGCAGTAGCTCTTGTGACAGCGACCGGATCCGGCACAGTTGCTTCTGGAGTCTCAGTTTGTTCACCGCTGAGGGTGTCCGTGGCTTCCGCATTCAAATCTTCAGAGCTCTCCTGATTCGGATGATCCGCATAATCCGGCGACAGCCACCACCACATGTTGCCGTACTTCTTGCTTGCTAGCAGTGGCTTTGGGCGTCGTCTGCCGTCCAGAACTTGCTGCTTGCTGAACTCGCCTTTCGCTTCGTTGATTACTCTGTACGACGGCACACCCCAATACAAGCCATCCGGTGTGAGCTCCTTGTTGTGGTCGAAGTAGTCTTGGATGATGGCCCGGCCACAACCACAACGGTCGCTCCGGTTCCACATCAGTTAAACGGGTCAGCGAATAGGCGCGGGGCGTCAGTTCAGTCTTAAGCTCAGACTCAGGCTGGCTGCTTTCGCTTGGCAAAATCTCAAACTCCAAGCCGCTCATCGCCGCGTCGGAAGCGTCGTGAGCCTCACCAGCCGCCTGGATAAACGTCAACGACCGCACGAACGGTGTCAGCGTCTGCGCCACTTGCTCCTTCCAGCGAGTGCCGGTGTCGTCCTTATCCATAATGGCAACCACATCAGCTCCACTAAGGGCTAAGCACGCTGAATCAAGATCCAGTTTCGCGGCGAAGTTGCCGCCGCCTCCCGATGCGGTTACAGCGGCATAGCCGAGCGCTCGCAATGTGCCGGCATCTTTTTCTCCCTCTATCAGATACACTGGCTTGCCCGATGCCACGGCACGTTTCGCGTCGGCGGCCATCCACAACGGGTGCTTGCCGGCGGTGTTGCCGCTTTGCGAGATTCGCTTGGTGGGAGAGCGACGAACAATCAGACCGTCCGCATATTCATATGCTGTGCCGCGCTCGCTGTCGTAGATCATTGCTTCATAGCCATTGGAACGAGCCAGCGTAGCGGGAGCGTTCAGCGCGTTGAGCACATCGTCGGCTTGGCAAGTGCTGCAGCGGAGCAATGTGGCGCTTTCCAGCGGGGAATACAGCACAGTGAGCGAGTCAGCTGCGCCGCAGTTTGGGCAAGTGCCGTGCAGCAGGCCGGTGTTTGGCTGAACTGCAATAGCTGCGCAGATGGCGGCGAACATAGGGGATCGGCCTAGGGCCAATGGTTCCAAGTATGGTTCGGGCATCTCGTACTGCTGTCTGATTTCCGCAGAGTTTTCCGTGTGTGCAGGTGTAATCGTCGTTGTCTCATTTCTGCTGAGAAGCGAAGCGTTCGTGACATTCGCATGCCGTATGGCCGCCAAATCGGCGGCAGTGAGCCGGCTATCGCAGCTGTAACTGTTGTAGCCGCTGTAATCGGCATGGCCTTGAGGTCCGCTTTGTTGATCGAACAGGTCGATGATTTTCAATCCAAGTGCACCGGCAATGGAAGCGGCATCGCAGTGTTCCGCTCCGAAGCAGTGCAGCATGGTTTTGCCGTTGGACTGGTCGTAGGTGATGTGCAGCGAAGTGCCGCCGTCTCCGTCATGGGCGGGGCAGCTGCACTGAGCGTGTTGTCTTCCGGAGGTGTCGCGCGGAAGCTCTTGGAGCCTAGGATCTCGAGAATAGCGTCTCGCGGCTTCGAGCACTCGCTCGTATGAGGTTGCCATGCTCACTCCTCACCTGCGGATTCGCGCACGCTGGTGAGAATCACCAGAAACGTGTTGCCTACCTTGCGAGCGCGTATCTTTCCGGTTCTGATCAATCCGTAAACGCTTTTCACGTCCTTGTAGCCCAGCATCTCCGCCACTTGCGCTGGCTTGGCGGTGAGGCGCGGGTAGTCATTCTTCGTTGGAATTGCAGCCATATGTTTCCTTGCTCTCGTGCGGAACAGAGCCTGAGGAGCGAAGTGCTTCCGTCGAATTCGGACGCACTTCGCCCTAGATGGTTCTGTTGTGGTTGTTGGCTGCACCGGTGCATGTTCCCCAGGTTTTTGCCGGCCCCTGGGAAGCTGGAATTCAGAATATGACGTTATTCCAAGGAGCGCAAAGGTTGAAAACGGCTGAAGCTTGAACTAGATGTGTAGCCGTGAAATCGTTGGAATTTCAACGAAAACAAGTGATTCTGCGGTGAAATAAGGTGGTCAGAATAAGACGAATAGGCTTTGTTGGTTGCAATGAGATTGGCTTATGGCATGTTGCCTTTGATGAGCCCGTTTGCCTTGGTTGAGTCCAGTGGTCTTGGAGTTTGTTGGCTTCTGGCAGAAATTGGTTGAATTTGTTAAGTGGATTTCTCCGTATCCGCGCTTGTGATCTCAAGCATTCCTTCATACTCGTCGAGGTTGGTTACGCGGGTGTCCTTCAGCAGTTCCCGCAGGGTCGGGATACCCGTCTGCGGGGTTCGTGCCTCCGTGTTTTTGATGGCCCGCAGCTTGCGGAAGAATGATTCGACGATGCTTATGTATTCCTTGGCCGTCCGTATGCGCGACACCGATTTGCCGGCGGCCCACGCCGCCGCCGTCAATTCGTTCCGGATGTCGTGCGCCTCCTTCTTGGTGGGCGGCCCGATGATGCGCGACCTGTCCGCGGCTTCTTCCGGGTCGGTTAGGGAATCGTATATCTTGGCGAGTGTTTTCCCGCCTTTGCGGCGGATGGGTTCTGGGCGCATGCCTTCTCCTTGGCGGTCATGGCGGTGCCGGTGCCGTTCGCTGGCGAATACCCGGGGGAGGTTGCCGTCGGGGTTTGCCGGTTTCTCCTTCGGATCCATCCGACCGACGGACGTTCCTCGGCTTCCTGTCTATGCATCAAGGAGTTGATCGACGGTTCGAATGGACCTTCATGGCACCCGTATGCGTTCGTGTGGCGTTCATCGGAGGGGGTCAGGGGGAACCTTCGCGCTGGGCCGGACCGCATGGGGCGCATCGCGCTGCGCAGCGGGCGTCCGGGATTGTTGCGAACCAAAACGAAAAAACTGCGCGGAGAACATGAAGGGACTCGAATCGGTCCACTGACGGGACACATGGGACGCGGTCGGACTTCGATGACGAACACACGGCGGGCGAAGGCTCGAAGGCGTTTTCGGAATCGTCGGTTCCGATATGTGACACGCGCGGCAGGTCGGGGCCAAAGGTGTCGAAACGGAGGGAACCTGGAGGGAACCGACAATCGGAAGGAACCAAAGCAAAACCCCGGAAACCGAATGATTTCAACGGTTTCCGGGGTTTCAATCCGGGCGGAGGATACGAGATTCGAACTCGTGAGGCTGTTACACCAACACGCTTTCCAAGCGTGCGCCATAGACCACTAGGCGAATCCTCCATGCTTTGCAGCGCGCAGTTGAACTGTGTTCCGCAGGCAACTCGAATAAGTTACCACAGGTTTCGGATAAGTGCACGCTTCGGCGTGGCGCGTGTCGCGACGCGGATGTGAAGAATGATCACTGCGAGTGAAAGGCTCACTGGAAAGTCCCGCGCAACACCCGCACAAGGACCGCATGCTTGTGCAGGGCCCACACACCCGCGCGCACCTACACAACCCCCGGTAAAGAAATCACCGTGTCCAGGTGAATTTTCGATGTTCGCCCGGCGCGCGCCCGCAATCGCGCCTAGGCTGTGGAGTCATGAACGAGGGGACAGCGGCCGACGTAACCGCAGCACATGGCGGCCGGTCGCGCCAATCGAAGCAACACTCAAAGACGTACCGCAGCATATCCGCGATCCTTAGTTGGCTCACGGCCCGCCGCCCGACCACGTTATCCACATCGCTGCGCGCGCGATTCCTCCCTTACCTGCTCACGCTCGCTATCGCCTGGCTGCCGTGGCTCATACTCACCTGGCCGGGTTCGATGCGCGACGATACGCTTGCCCAATATCTGCAATCGTCCGGTCTGCACCACTACTACACCCAGCATCCGCTGTTTGATACGCTCACGTTCGGCCTGTTCTGGCATATCGGCAGCGCACTCGGCTCTCCTCTGATCGGTCAGGCCCTGTACACCGTGACCCAAGCGGTTCTACTCGCCGCCGGGTGCGCGCTTCTGCTGTGCTACATCCGCAAAATCGGCTCGCCGCGCTGGCTCATCGGTCTCGGCCTTGTCTATCTTGCCACCAACTATGTGGTGGTCGGCGCAATCACCACGATGGGCAAGGACTCGTTGCACACTGTGTTCTACCTGCCGTTGGCCGTGCTGTTCGTGGAGGCTTGTCTGACGCGCGGCTCGGTACTGGCTCGCCGCCCGGTGGCATTCGCGTTCGTCATCCTGTTGTTCGCCACCATCGTCTCCAAGCGGACGGCGCTCATAATCATGCTATGCGCCGGCTGCTGTTTGCTCGCTGTCTGCACGCCCAAAGGCGCGCGGCGTCGTGCGTTCGTGTGTCTTGCGGTTGCCATCGTTGTGGCGCAGGGCGTGTGGACGCCATTAAGCGCGGCCGCCACGCATGCGAATCGGTCGCCCGGACGTGAGGTGTGGGGCCTGGTCACCCAGCCAGTGGCCCGGCTCGCGCACGATGATCCCAGTGCGATAGACAAGGTTCAGCGGCAGCGACTGAACGCAATCATGGACCTCGACTGGGCCGCCGTCGGCATCAACCCGCACCGCACCGATGAAACCTTCCGCACTCTGCGCGAGCACCCTAGGCCAACCGCGGCGCAACAACTTGCGGCCCTGCAGGTCTGGGTGCAGCTCGGCCTCGCGCATCCGGTTGAATATGCCACGGCCTATGCCGGGGTGACTCGCGGATGGTGGGACCCGCGCGTCAATTTCGCGTACCCCACTGATTCCGACTACCTGTTCACGCCTAGCTATCTCAGACAATGGGCGTCTTTCCTGACTGAAGGTGCTTGGAAGCATACTTCCGACGGCGATGCCGATACCGTGGCGGCCGAACGGCTTGCCGCCATCGAACATGACCTTGCGCCGCTGAGGGGTACCTCCGATAAGCCGCAATGGCAGAAAAAAATATTGCGGGCGATTCATCGGTGGGCGCGTTCGGATGGTCGCGTCGGTGTTCGTAAAGGCAATCTGCTGACTTCGATGGCCCTGTACGTCACGTGGATTCCGCTGACTGCGGGTCTTGCGCTGGTGGTGCGGCCTGCGCGACGACGCTACGGCCCCGCACTGGCCGCTTACGGTTTGCTGGCATTCACGGTGCTGTCGCTGTATGCCTCACCCGTGGCACTATTTTGGTATCCGATTCCGGTATTCCTCACGTTGCCCCTTTTTGTGGTGTTACCGTTCACATTCCGGGAGAGCCATCCTCTCTGAGCATAGTTATCTCAGATAGTGAAATAATTACGGGGTTAAAAAGCACTAGAATGCCTCTTCTATTACCTCGCACCCGTCAGAAAATCAAGACTGTTGTTCAAGAATTTTTTTCTATAGAGTTCATAGTTAGTTTTGGACCATTCGAGTACTTGAAGTGAGAGGAATTCAGCATGGTTCGTCGCGCCTGCGCACAGTCCGCTGAAACGAACACGATTCGGGAACGTGATACGCGCGTTGCCGTTTCTCGCGTGCGCGCGAAGTCGGACAGCGCCTGTCGTCTGCAGTCGGCCAAGGTCTCGGCTCGTGCATTTGCGGCCATCGTTTTTCTGTTTGCGATGATCGCCGCGACCTTCCTCCCCTCCGCCATCATTCCGCAGTCCGCGTTCGCCGTGACGCCGGCAACCACTGCCACTGCTGCCACCGTCAAGAGCGACGACACCACCAGCGTCGATTACGCGACCTGGGCCGACGTTGCCAAGGCCGTCGAAGCGCAGTTGCAGGAAGGCCTTAAGGAATACATGGACGGCAACCCAATGGGTGCCAAGTCCGATTTCGGGGCTGCATACACCACCGTCTACGTGACGTCCAACTTCAACAAAGTGGTGAGCGACGCCATCGGCGCAGACAAGCAGACCGCGCAGCAGCAGGCCTTCCAGGACCTGCAAAGTCAGGTGTTCACGTCAGGCCAGGTCGATCAGCTCACCCAGAAGGTCAACGACCTGACCGCCGACCTCGACGCCACGGCCCAGCAGCTCGACGCCAACACCAACCTCGCCAACCCGAAGCAGTACTCCGAAGACCTCCAGAAGCAGATCGCCAAGGAGCGCAAGGAGCTCGACGCCAAGAAGAAGCGCACCAAGGGAACGGCCAAGACCTGGAAGGAAGTCGCGGACGCGATGCTTCCGATTTTGGACAACGCCTACAAGGCCTACGAGGGTGGCGACGCCGCCAAGGGTGCCGCGCTCGTGAACGACGCCTACTACCAGCACTACGAGAAGCTCGGCTTCGAGAAGACCGTGCTGAGCGCCATCAGCGGCACCCGCGTCTCCCAGGTGGAATACCAGTTCAAGCTGTGCCGCTCCTCGATGAACACCGGCAAGCCTGCGTCCGAAGTCAAGAAGTACGTCGACGACCTGAAGAACATGCTGACCACCGATGCCGCCAAGCTCGACGGCGGCGCGGCCGATGAGGAGGGTGGCTTCCTCAAGTTCATCACCAGCTCGGTCGGCCAGGCGTTCCTGATTCTGATTCGCGAGGGTCTTGAGGCCCTGCTCGTGGTCGCCGCTGTGGTGGCCTACCTCGTCAAGTCCGGCAACAAGCGTTTCACCAAGTGGATCTACGTGGGCGTGCTCGCCGGTTTGGCCGGTGCCGGCATCGTGGCGGTCATCTTCATGCTTGCGTTTGGCGGCTCCAGCCCGCTGCAGGAGATCATGGAAGGCGTGTGCGCGCTCGTCGCCATGTGCATGCTGTTGTGGACCAGCAACTGGATGCTCAACAAGTCCTCGGTGGAAGCGTGGAACCGCTACATCAGGGAAAAGACCGAAGCCGCGGTGGCCTCTGTCTCCTCACAGGTCGAATCCGGCGAGAAGGTGGCTTCCCGCACGGTGATTTCGCTCGCCATGCTGAGCTTCCTCGCCGTGTTCCGTGAGGGCGCTGAAACCGTGATCTTCTACCAGTCCATCTACACGATGAGCCAGGATACGCATGGCATGGTGGTCGGCGCACTCGCCGCCGCCGTGGTGCTCGTGATCATCTTCCTGGTGATTCGCTTCACCTCCGTAAAGATTCCGATTGGCCCGTTCTTCCTGGTCACCTCGATCCTCATGTCCGTGCTGGTGGTTGTCTTCGCCGGCGGCGGCGTGCACGCGCTCATCGAGGGCGACCTGCTGCCCGCCAACTACCTGCCGGGCGTTCCCACCAACGACTGGCTCGGATTCTACCCGTACGCCGAATGCATCATCGCCCAGGTACTGGCAGCCATCGCCGTCATCGCGCTGTTCGTGGTCGGCTTTGCCAAACAGCGTAAGGCCAAGGCCCGGCTTGCGTCCGGTGCGAGCAAGTCGGACGCGAAGGCTGACGAGGAGAGCGCGCAGGCGTAGCACAACGCCCGGTGCGACCATCTCGCGCAACACAACTTGCGACATGGCAATGGAAGCGATTCCAGCCCACGCCGCCACAACTAAAAACAGATAAGTCGTGAATAATCCATTCACCACAACAGAAGGAATAAGAGAAATGATGAAGAACAAGAAGCTTGCCGCTCTGCTCGGCGTGCTGCTCGCCGGCTCCATGGCTGTTTCGATGGCTGCTTGCGGTTCCACCAACAACGCTTCCGATACCAAGTCCTCGACCAGCTCCTCCGACACCGCCAAGAAAGACGACTCCAAGAAGGCCGACGCCCCGACTGAGACCTCCGGCTTCGAAGAGGTCCCGGTCGGCCCCTCCGGCACCGCCAAGGAGCAGGACAAGGCCGCTGGCCCGCTGACCGTGGGCGCCGTCTACTTCCAGCCCATCGACATGTACCCTGCTTCCATGGGTCTGAAGGCTGCTGACGCTTCCTTCCACCTGGAAGCCGACATCCACGCCTCCCAGGAAGGCACCGACTACGGCTACGGCAAGGGCGACTTCGTCCCTGACCTGACCGTGAACTACACCATCATCGACAAGTCCACCGGCAAGGAGGTCGAGGGCGGCAAGGCCACCTCCGGTACCTTCATGCAGATGAACGCCTCCGACGGCCCGCACTACGGCGCCAACGTCAAGCTCGACAAGGCCGGCACCTACCAACTCAAGCTCTCCATCGAGTCCCCTGAGAAGAACGGCTGGATGCTCCACGTTGACCCGGAGACCGGTGTCAAGAACCACAAGTTCTGGACCGAGCCCATCGAGGTCACCTTCGACAACTGGGACTACACCCCGCGTCAGTGGTGATTGACTAAGCAGACAGCCCCCTCGTCAGAGGGGGCTTTACGCCGCTTTAGGGAGATAATTCTTAGGACGGTCTAAAAACTTCCCTCAGTCCGCTTTGCGGACAGCTCCCCTCAGGGAGGGGAGCCTAAGATGAACAGAGAAAGGACGCGAATGCTTGAACAATTCGTGGCAGTGATGCCGGGCACCTTGGCCCCCACATTGCTGGTGATGAGCCTGAGCGTGATGCTCACGGTCGGCGAGGGGCGAGATAAGCCGATAAGCTCGCATTGGCGTCTCATCGGCCTGACCGTCGGCCTGATCGCCGCTATCACATTCGCCGGCCTGCGCGCCTCGGCCGTGATCAACCAGCGCACGTTCGTCAACTATCCGGTGCTGTGGTGCGCGATCATTGCCGACATCCTGACCATCGTCGTGGTGGTGTTCGCACGCCGCATCACCACCAATTGGCAGCAGCACAAGGTGTTCATGCACATTGCGAACGCCGTGGCCGCCATCGACATCGCACTCACCCTGTTCTACGCGCTGCCGGACGTGATCCTGCAGCTGACCATCTGGGTGGAGCCCGGCGACCCGATCTTCACGTCCGACATGCTGCTGCGCGCGCTCGGCTTCGCGCTGGGCCTGGCCATGTCGATCA
>ERZ1031885.316-NODE-316-length-20695-cov-5.236240_pt1 | contig 20695 bp, 20 predicted proteins | sample MGYA00518168_ERZ1031885 | MGnify/ENA primary metagenome ERZ1031885 (study PRJEB33719, sample SAMN04261269) | wastewater metagenome | biome: rural village; feature: human; material: feces | host: Homo sapiens | place: El Salvador | collected 2014-01-14 ...
GGCTATGTGACCGATGACAAATACCAAAAACGGCAAGAAGACAGGGCGTAAGAATACAATTCCTTACTTCTCCCCCTCAAAATTGGTCAAGTTATTTTTTTACCATTACTTAGACTTACTTTTGAGCCTGTGCGCCCTGATTGGCAGCATCAGCACCAGCACCCTGTGAGATGGGCGCCGTTGTGTTGGTCTTCATGTCACTGACAACGGTCTTTGCCTCAGGAGTTGACAGGCAGAAAACACTGAACACGCTGAAAAGCACGAGCAATCCGGCCAAAGTCCACGTTGCCTTCTCAACAACGTCGGTGGTCTTGCGGACACCCATGATTTGATTTGAAGAAGCGAAGCTTGAAGCCAATCCACCGCCCTTCGACTCTTGAATCAGGACGATAAATGAAAGCAAAACGGCCACGATTACGGCCAGGATAACGAATACGCTATACATGTTTTATCTATTATTATGTTTTTGATTGATCACCAGTTTATGCAGGAACCGCATTTGGTCTGCAAAGTAACGATTTTTTTTTGGATAATTCAAGTTTAGCTTACGGATAATTTCCATAGCTTTCTCATATCTACCCTGTTTTATATAGATTTTCGCCAATGTCTCCGTGAAATAGTCTTCGTCATCGGCATCATCTCCAGTTGTTTCCGCCGGGATTTCGGGCCTGAGCGTCGGATTGTCCTGAAGCACAATGCGCTCCGAACTGCTATCGATGAAATTGGAAATCAAGACATCGCTCCGATTGGCGGCTGCATTGTCACTTCCAAGAGCAACCGCGGCATCATTTTCTGCCGGAGCCGACTCTGATTCGGCCGCTTCCTCCTGCATGAGGAAGGCCATATAGTCGTTCGTTGCATCGGCCACCGTCGGTTTCTTGCGACGCGGGAGTTCCTCTTCGTCTTTATCCTCTGCCAGCATGCCGTTTTGCAGGAACCTGTCGATCAACGACTCCGTACGGTCTGCCCCCGTAGTCATGGTTTTGTCCATCACCTCTTCTTGTGTGGCCCGGTCTGCGTGTAACTTATAGTTGTCACCTTCAACCATATTGAAGAGCACACGTCGGTCGCCAATGAAGATGGAGGCTTTCCGGAGTTCCTCACCAAACGTGACATCGTGGAGCAGAAAGAGGTTTTTGAGGAAGAGAATCCTCGCAGCCTGATAATAAGGATAGCGGGCCACCATCTCGCGCAGGGCGAACACGGTGTCCTTGTTCAACATATCTGGGTGTTTTGCTAATTCTGCAACCGAAGGTGTCATGTATAATTAAGGTTGGATTCTCTAAGAGAATTAATGATGATTGGATTTCTGCGGCCTATTCTAAGACCATTGGGGATGACTTCGTGGTGTTCCTTATTATATATATATATGTGTGGCAACGGAATACCTATATATATATAATATAACAGCTATCGGGGTGGTTTTTGCCAGCCTACCAGTTGGCAACAGTCGCGTTGAAGATTTGCTCTGTAAGGTCGCGCACCATCTCTGTCACCAACTGCTCCTGCACGGCACTCAACTGCTGGGAAGCGTCATACTGCGAAGTCGCCGTAAACTGTTTCTCCCAACTTTCATTGGTCTTCGCGTTGGAGAATCGGATGTTCACCGTCATCTTCAACTGCACCTGTGAGGAAAGTCCGTCGGCCGACACGCCTTTATTATACTGGTCGTAGCTAACGATTTCGCCCGCAATGTGCATGTCGCCATTGCGTTTGACGAGTTTGAGACGCGTCTGGTTGGCATAGAGATCCTGCAACTTATTGTTGAACATGGCCTCCATCGGAGCCCAACCGTATGGGGCGCGGTTGGGGACATTGTCTATCTGGATGGTCTTGATGATGTCGTAGTTGATGCTCGTACCAGTGAACTGGTATTTCACACTGCAGGCCGTCAAGACCATACAGGCCACGACTACCAGCATACGCCACCATCCGCCACAGCGACTTCCCGCTATGCCAGAGCGCCAGCTATATATTTTCGTAAAGACTGATTTATTCCAAGTCATATTCTTTAATCTTTCTGTAAAGCGTTCGTTCTGAAATTCCCAACTGCTTGGCGGCCAAGCGTCTGTTTCCGTTGTTCTTATTCAAAACGCTCTTGATGGACTTCCGCTCCATTTCTTCCAAGGAGCCGTCAACAACGACATCTTCTTCATCGGTTTCTTTGGGCGCGACGTCATTGTCCGTCACTTCCTCGGCATCCTGAATCAAGGAGCTGTCTGTTTTTTCCATCGGCCGTCCGAGCGCTGGCTGCGGTTGGTAGATGGCCAAACCTCTTGAGGAGGAAGTCGGCGAATCGGTGTCTCTGCCAACCATCGGCAAATGTTTCTCCCCGACCATCTGCTTTAATTCTGCCACTTCACGACGCAAATCAAAGAGCATCTGGTAGATAAATTCGCGCTCTTTCTCGAAACTGTGGGTTTCTTCCTTTGAAGCGAGCGCCACCACATGTCCTTGTGAAGTATTTTCGGCAGGCAGATAGAGCGAAAGGATTTCTGGTGTGATTTCGCGCTCCTCGGAAGTGACAGACATGTTCTCAGCAATATTTTTCAGCTGACGGACATTTCCTGGCCAAGCATAACTGACAAGCATTTTCTGAGCCTCTGGTGTCAAACGAATGGGAGGCATCTTATACTTCTCACTCATCTCCAGGGCAAACTTCCGGAACAACAAAACCACATCGGCACCGCGTTGACGCAAGGGGGGGATGTTGATGGAGACGGAGTTTAAACGATAGAAGAGATCTTCGCGGAACTTGCCATCGGCGATGGCCTTTTCCATATTCACATTGGTTGCCGCCACGATACGCACATCCGTGCGCTTCACTTCGCTGGCACCCACGGGAATGTATTCACCAGTCTCGAGCACACGCAGCAAGCGGGCCTGTGTGGGCAACGGCAACTCGCCTACCTCATCCAAAAACAACGTTCCGCCGTCAGCAACGGCGAAATAGCCTTCTCGGCGCTCAACGGCCCCCGTAAAAGCTCCCTTTTCGTGGCCGAACAATTCCGAGTCAATGGTTCCGTCTGGAATGGCACCACAATTGACGGCCAAATATTTTTTGCCCTTTCGCAAACTGTGGTCGTGAATCACACGGGGGAAGATTTCCTTTCCCACACCATTCTCGCCCATGATAAGAACCGACAAATCCACTGGAGAAATTTTGAGGGCAATCTCCAAGGCACGATTCAAAGCATCGTCGTTACCGACAATGCCATAGCGTTGCTTGAGGCGTTGAAGCTGTGAAGTTTCCATGTTGACCAACTATTTAAAATATAGAACCGCCGTGGCTGATTGCTCAGGAGGGGAGAAGACAACCGAGAGCAGAGCGTCAAGCTTGCTTGAACGCTATGCCAAGGTGAAGCCTATGTTATGCAAAGTTACGAAAAAACATTGACAAGCATACACAGAATCTCCAACAAGCTTTCTTAAAAACGTTCCACAGGCGATTTTCCCTTAGCATTTTAGTAGCGGACACGGTTTTTTATATTAACTTTGCGAGACTGATTCGGCATGATTTGCCCAATCCTCATACCCTGGTGCATTCGGAGCACGAAGAGAAGAGGCTTTGGCATGCAGCCAATGCGATTCCGCCAAATGCTTCACGCCTCTGCATAAAGCACCATTATTTTCCATCCATCCTATCCGAAAGAATGACACTATCCAATTTTTTCAAGAAAATATTCAGTCCGTTTCTGATGGGCAACTGCCTCGGCATGATTGTCGTTTCGCTGGCACTGGTTTTCGTGACGCTTGAATTTCTGCAGTGTTACACCAACCACGGCGACAACGTCACCATGCCCAACATGAGAGGACTGAAATTAGACATCGTTGAACAGAAGTTGGAAGCCTTGGGGCTCCGCTGCGAAGTGGTCGACACGGGCTACATCGACACTTACGTCGGTGACGTGGTGCTCGAGCAGTCGGTTAAACCTGGCGATAAGATAAAGGTCGGCAGAATCATCGAGCTCACCATCAACGCCTCCAGCGCACGGGCCATTGCCCTGCCACAACTCGCCGACAACTGCTCACGCCGCGAGGCCGAAGCCAAACTGAAATCGCTGGGATTCAAGAGCATCATTATTGAAAGAATACAGGGCGACCAAGACTGGGTGTACAATGTCAAGGCGAACGGAGAAACCGTACAAGCCGGCACTCGCATCCCCGTAACAACCCGCATCACGCTCGTCATCGGCAACGGCGCTGTCGACGAGGAATTTAACGGCAACGACAGCCTGGACTATGAAATCTTCGGTCCTGGCAACGAAGACAACGACATCATCGAGGACGGCGGCGGCGAAAGTCTGACGCCCTCCCAAACACCTCCTGCTGAATAATTTATAATGACACTACCTCTCAACAATACGAGCCTGCAAGAAGACATCGATGACAACGACGATGAGAACAACGAGTTATACGAACACTTCCGGGTCGTGGCCGACCGCGGGCAGCAACTGCTACGCGTTGACAAATTTCTGCAGGACCATCTGCCCGACACATCGAGAAACCGCATCCAACTGGCAGCACGCGCTGGATTCATCCACGTCAACGGTCAACCCGTCAAGAGCAATTATCGCGTAAAACCAGGCGACGTCGTCACACTCCTGCTCGACCGTCCCCGCTATGAGAACAAGATTGAGGCGGAAGACATTCCTCTCAATATTGTCTACGAAGACAGCGAACTGCTCGTTGTTAACAAACCAGCCGGACTGGTAGTGCATCCGGGATGTGGCAACTACACGGGAACGCTCGTCAACGCCATTGCCTGGCATCTGCGCGACAACCCCGACTACGATCCTAATGACCCAGGCGTAGGATTGGTACACCGCATTGACAAAGATACTTCAGGACTGCTTGTCGTGGCCAAAACGCCCGACGCCAAGACGAAACTCGGCGTGCAGTTTTTCAATAAGACCACCCGCAGACGCTACAACGCACTCGTGTGGGGCAACTTGGAAAACGAAGAAGGACGCATCGAAGGCAACATCGCACGCAACCCCAAAGACCGCATGCAGATGGCGGTGTTTCCTCCCGATTCGGGCATCGGCAAGCACGCCGTCACCCACTACCGCGTCTTGGAACGCTTTGGCTTCGTCACACTCGTGGAGTGTATTCTCGAAACGGGACGTACACACCAAATACGTGTCCACATGAAACACATCGGACACCCGCTGTTCAACGATGAACGCTACGGCGGCGACCAAATTTTGCGCGGCACGCAGTCGAGCTCTTACCAGGCTTTCATCCGCAACTGCTACGCCATCTGCCCACGCCAGGCGCTACACGCCAAGACGCTCGGATTCAAGCACCCGAAAACGGGCAAGGAGATGGATTTCACCTCCGAACTGGCGGAAGACATGCAAAAACTCTTGGAACGCTGGCGCACCTTCACCGCCGGACTGAAATAAAAGTCATCGGCTACTGATGATGGTGGCTCCACACAACAGACACAACTATAAGTAGGTGTTCAAAATTATTTTTATAATATATGCCAAGAGCATTATTTTCACATTTGAAATATCCTCTCGGGCGCATCTACTTACCTTGTTTTCAGTCGCAATGCCCGCATTGCTCCTTCAACCAAGGTGGCGTATCTGCATCCCGATAGAACATTTCAAATGTAAAAATAATTCTGATCACCTACTTAATCCAAATAAAACAATGAAAAGAACAATTGCCATTGTAGCTGGAGGGGACTCCTCCGAGCACGATGTTTCTCTGCGCAGCGCAGAAGGCATTCTATCATTCATGGATACCGAAAAATACGACTGCTACGTCGTTGAAATGAAAGGAACCGACTGGAAGGCGCTCTACAAAGACGAGGTCTGCCCCATCGACCGAAACGATTTCTCATTCACGGCTAAAGACGGACGACACACGTTTGACTTCGCCTATATCACCATACACGGAACGCCGGGAGAGAACGGCATCCTCCAAGGTTACTTCGACCTCATCGGCATGCCATACTCAACGAGCGATGTCCTCGTGGAATCTCTCACCTTCAACAAATATGCGCTCAACAATTTCTTGCGCTCCAACCCCGACCTCAACATTTCCGAATCGGTGCTCTTGCGCAAAGACCAGATTGACATGAGCGATGAAGACATCATTGCCCGCGTTGGTCTGCCCTGCTTCGTAAAGCCGAACGCCGGCGGCAGCAGTTTCGGTGTCACGAAGGTGAAAAGCGCCGACGCGCTCCGTCCTGCCATTGAACGCGCCATGATGGAGAGCAACGAGGTGATGGCTGAAAAAATCATGGTCGGAACAGAAATCACCTGTGGCTGCTATCGTCGCGGCAAAGAAGTGGTGGTGTTCCCCATCACGGAAGTTGTCACCACGCAAGACTTCTTCGACTACGACGCCAAATACAACCACAAGTCGGAGGAAATCACCCCAGCCCGCATCGCTCCAGAAACAGCGGCACGCGTGTCTGAGATGACCACCAAAATCTATAACTACTTGGGCTGCTACGGCATCATCCGCATCGATTACATCCTCTCAGGCGAAAAAGGCCATGAAGACATCAACCTGTTGGAAATCAACACCACGCCAGGCATGACAGCCGCCAGCTTCATCCCGCAACAGGTAGCCGCCTCCGGACGCGCCATCAAAGACGTGCTTTCAGACATCATTGAAGGACGCTTCGAATAGGCCTCCTGAAAATTCTGCTATAAGCATTACAATAATAATTTCAGGAAATGCCGTAACCTCCAAAATTCTGTGCTGGGGGAGCCACTCTCCGTCAGCCGTCAAAACGAACACCCCTTAAAGAAGGGCATGTGAAGACACATCGTCTTGACATGCCCTTTTTCTCCATTAATACCAAAGCCATGAACATTCCTCAAGAATACGCCGACATCCGTCCGTTCCAGCCGGAAGAGCTCCCCGCAGCGTTCAATCAGCTGCTCTCTGACCCCGAATTTCTTTCCATCCTGCCGCATGTCTTCAACGGTGTACCCGTCGAAGCCATCAAGGCCCAGTTGCACACCTGTACCGACACGCTCGACTTCCAAAAGAAATTCGTCTACGCCATTGTAAAGAAAATCCTGGCAGAGAAAAGCGACGGCTGCGACCTCAACGCCGACTCTCTTCCGAGCAAGACAGCCAACTATACTTTCGTATCCAACCACCGCGACATCGTGCTCGACGCCGCCCTGCTCGACGTGATGCTCATTGACAACGGTTTCCCAACCACCGTTGAAATCGCCATCGGCGACAACCTCCTCATCCGTCCGTGGATTGAGACAGTGGTGAAGCTCAACAAATCGTTTATCGTGCGCCGCAACCCCGGCATCCGCGAGATGCTGCAAAGCTCTAAACTCATGAGCCGCTACATGCACTTTGCCATCAACGAAAAGCACGAGAACATCTGGATTGCACAACGCGAAGGACGCGCCAAAGACTCTGACGACCGCACGCAGGAATCCCTGCTCAAAATGCTCGCTATGGGCGGTGAAGGCGGTCTGGTTGAGAGCCTCAAACAACTCAACATCGCGCCGCTGGCCATCTCTTATGAATACGACCCCTGCGACTTCCTGAAAGCGAAAGAATTTCAGTTGAAACGCGACAACGAGAACTACAAGAAGACGCAGGCCGACGACATGGCAAACATGCAAACGGGTATTCTTGGCTATAAGGGCCGCGTTCACTACCAGACGGGAAAACCTGTCAACGAATGGATTGACGAATATGCCACACTGCCGAAGGGCGAAATCTTCAAGGCCATCGCCGCACGCATGGACCGCGAAATCCATGCCAACTACCGTCTCTTCCCTGGCAACTACATCGCTGCTGACATGCTTGACAGAAAAGAGGACTTCAAGGCACACTACACGGTCGACGACCGCCAACGCTTCGAAGCTTATCTGGCGAAGAAACTTTCGCTCATTGACGTTCCAAATAAAGACGAGGCTTTCCTGCGCGAACGCATCCTGACGATGTATGCCATGCCTCTCCGTAACCAAATAACCGCTCTGAATCCGTGACAACCATCAAACGCCATTTTCTCCACCTACTGCTGGCCGCCTCTTGGATCATGACGCTGGCGGCATGCAGCAAGGACGATGATCCCATCGTGGCCTACCGACAGGACTTGGCCGAAATTGCCACCGACCACAACGGGCGCGTTGCCAGTCTCATCCTCGACAATGCCGACACGCTGGCGGTGACTAACAAGGAGGCCATCACACAAACGCTGGTGCCCGACACCGCCTACCGCGTCAGAGCCGTCTTTCTAAAGGAAGCACAGGGGGCGGAGGTGGTCAGTCTGCAAACCGTCTTTTGCATGGCGCCGCTCGCGGAGAAGCCTGCGGAAATGAAAGCGGATGCCATCACGGCAGAAGCCATCTGGCGCTCTGGCCGCTATCTCAACTTGCTGGTATCCTTCAAAACTTCTGGGGCTGAGAAACACAAAATCATGTTTGTGGAAGACGGCATCACCACTGAAGCCAACGGCGCAAAGATGTTGCACATCAAACTGACGCACGACAGACGGAATGACGGGAGGACATACACCACGCGTTCTTACATCTCATGCCTGCTCAGCGGATACAACGACATCCTGACGCCACAACGCGACTCCGTGTCCATCGCCGTCCCAACGGGCAACGGATTTTCCATCCGACATTTTGCCTATTAAAAAGAGAAGCCACGTGCCAGAATTGTGCTGACTGGCATCATCAAATGTTTCTTGAACACTCCAAATACTTCCCCAACACCATGCCAAACGTCAACTTTCACCCCATATCGCTCAACGACAAAAACGACATACGAAGTGCCGTCAGTCAAACGGAATGCCGCAACTGCGACCTCAACTTCATGAATCTGATGAGCTGGAGATTTCTCTACGACACCGAGACGGCCCACCATGAAGGATGGCAGCTCTTTCGATTCAAAAGCAACGGACATCTGGCCTACCTCATGCCAGTGGGGAAGGGCGACCTACACCACATCGTGCCGACCCTCATGGAAGATGCCGAACAACAGGGAGCGCCTTTCTTGATGCTTGGCGTGTGTGAGAACAATCTGACACTGCTCGACGAAGCCATGCCGGGCTATTTCTATGCCACGGCGGACCGCGACTTCACCGATTATATCTACCACCGCGAAGTGCTCGCCACGCTCTCGGGCAAGAAGCTCCAGCCCAAACGTAACCACTGCAACAAATTTGAGGCGGCCTACCCGCATTTCGCCTACGAAGCGCTCTCGCCTGACGTCTTTGAAGAATGCCTGGCGCTCGAAAAGCAATGGGCGGAAGACAAAGCCGACGACTACACGCCGCAAATGCGCCACGAAATGAACGATGAGCGGCGCTCAATGGCCTACGTGTTTGAAAACTGGGAACACCTCGGCGGACAAGGCGGGCTCCTCCGCGTTGACAACAAACTGGTGGCATTCACTTATGGTGCGCCCGTCAATTACGACACGTTTGACGTCTGCGCAGAAAAAGCAGACACAGAGTTTGAAGGGACCTTTGCCATGATCAACCGCGAATTTGTACGCCACCTGCCGGAATCGTTCAAATATATCAATCGCGAAGAAGATTTGGGCATTCCAGGACTCAGACAATCGAAACTTAGCTACCATCCAAGCGTCCTGCTGCATAAATATGCCGTAATGACGCGACATCCTTTTGCAGAATAAGTAAATAAGTAATGGTATGGCAAGACATTTTTCAGTCTGCCTACTCATATACTGCCTACCCATATATATATTATGATACTCACTCCACAAGAAATAAAACAACAGACACGTGCGCTCTGGAAGGAATGCTTCCACGACAGCGAAGAATTCATGGACATCTATTTCGAAGAGAAATATACCGACCAACAGAACATCACCGTTCGCGAAGACGGCAAGGTCATCGGCGCCATGCAGGTCATCCCCTACCCCATGACTTTCCACCGCCTGATGATCTTCACGGGCTATGTCTCTGGCCTTTGTGTTTCGCCGGAACACCGCAAACGCGGGGTTGCCTCGCAACTGCTGCGGCAGGCCCACCGCGAACTCTATCGGCAGGGGGCTGCTCTGAGTTTCGTGATTCCAGCCGATGAAGGCTTACGGCATTTCTATGAGAAACCAGAACACGGTGCCTATTGGACTGCCACCTACCGCAAAGAGGTGGAGATGGAAGACAAGGGAGAAGACGACCCACACGTGGAAATCCAGCAACCCGATGAATGGCCAATGGAGCTCTACGTTTTCTTCCGCCGCTATTCGGGCTTCGATTTTATGCTCCACCCCTCTGAAAACGATTTCTTCGCGGCCCTGGCCGACTGCGACAACGACAACGGCTACGTTCTCGTGGCACGCCGCAAACGCCGCATCGTCGGTCTGTGTCTCGCTGTTCCAGAAGCCGATGGCCGCGTCTTCATGCGCAGTCTGCTCGTGACGCATCAGGAAGTGAAAGACCTCTTTGTGCGCCAACTCAAGCAGCTCGCCGGTGTCGACCACATCTATGCTCGTGTGCCATCGCCAGGCGCCGTGAATGGTGCCACGCCATTTGCCATGGCCCGCGTCATCAACGTGAAACATTTCCTCTCGGCCGTGGTTAAGGCCTATCCCGATTTTGAAATACACATCGGAGTGGACGGCGACCTCGACGTGCCAGAGAACAACGGTTTCTACCTCGTCGGAAAAGGCAAAGTGCAACTAACCGACCAACGCCCCGATAGCATCGTCACGCCAGGCGGCCTGGCCGCCATGTTCTTAGGGGCACACCCGACGCTCATCGAAATGATGCTCAACGAATAAGGGCATCAGTAATAGTGAAAGCCTTCGGGCTAAGTAAACCCAATCTTCTTCACACCCAACTACGCAACAACATGAAATCGAAAATCCTCCTCGCTTTGAGCCTGCTCTTCATGCCGCTCATTTCCTCAGCGCAGCAAGCCGTTGACCTCGGACAAGTGGCGCTCTCCAAATGGCGCATCGGAACAGGCAACTATAGCGGTATCGCCTCTCTCGGCAACAACCGCTACGCTGTCGTCTCCGATAAAGAAATCACCGATGGCTTCTTCACTTTCCTCATTGACCAAAACGCCACAACGGGTGCCATCGAGAGTGTCTATCTGGAAAGCTTCAAGGGCAATTCCTCGCCAAAGGTGTCGGCAGCCACGGGCATCTCTGTCCGCGACTGCGAAGGCATCGCCTATTTTCCTCCAGCAGGCACAGTATTCATCGCTGGCGAAGGTGATCAAAAAATCTTGGAATATAATATGGATGGGCAGCCAACGGGGCGCGAACTGACAGTGCCGAAAATCTTCGGCCTCGGCAACATCGTCCCCAACTACGGATTTGAATCGCTCGCCTACTGCCCAACCACACATCGTTTCTGGACCACCACTGAGAGCACACTGCTCAAAGACGGAAACGCCGCAGGACCGATGCACCCCGGAGAACAAAATCTGCTGCGCCTGCAATCTTTCAGAGACGACCTGCTCCCGATTGCACAATATGCCTACCGCATGGACCGCGGAAAGGCCGACGACTTCGGAAAAATCTATGTCTACGGCGTGTCTGAAATTGCCACACTGCCCGATGGACGCCTCCTCGTGATGGAGCGCGAGGCAGACATCTCCAACGGCTACCTCAGTTCGCAATGCACCTGCAAGATTTTCATGGTGAATCCGCAGGAGTCGTGGATGATTGATTCGTCGACAGATTTGCAAAAACTCGACCCGAACAAATTCATGACGAAGCGGCTCATCGCCACTTTCACCACGCACATGACGCCTTTCAAACAAAACTTCGCTAACTACGAAGGCATGTGCCTGGGCCGACAGCTTAACGACGGCCGGCAGACGCTACTCCTCATCAGCGACTCTCAAGGAGGATATGGCAAAGGTCCTGTCCATCTGAAAGACTACATCCGCGTACTGATTCTTCCGGATTTCTGAGACAGACTGAGATAACGCAACACTGATACATACACACACATAAGGGGCGACTTGAACTTAGCTATTCAAGTCGCCCCTTACTATATTATTTACTTGGAAAATGTCGGCCAATAGGTTGGCCTCAGCGGGAGGTTAACGGATAATTATGCGGCAATTATCCACTTCCTTGTTTCCATCGGTAACACGGATGATATACATGCCGGCAGGCATTCCGCTTGTAGAAATTTCCATACTCTCCTGACCAGCCTTGATAGATTGAGCGAAGCAAACTTTGCCGTTTGAGTCAATGACAGATAGCATCTCATCCAGACCACATTTTTTCAAAGAACGAAGTGAGAATGGGGCCACACAATGGTGAACTCCATCCCACTGGCTGTCAAAGCCGATTATTCGCGGTTTCTCATGTTCTTCAAGAAGATTCTATACACGCTCAAATGCTTTCCGATGGCTTTCCTGTAGCCTTCTTCGTCTCTGTCAGCGAGCAGCTTTAAGAGGTCAGCATGGGTGACCAATTCCCCACGTTGAAGAAGCTCTTGATTCAGGGGCATCAAGTGCTCGTGGAATTTTTCTTTGGCAAACTCCATCAGCGGATAAATAATCCGTTCAAATTCAATGATAGTGGAATTGCCTGTTATCTCATACAGCTTTGAATGGAAATTCACCTCACTCGCCAGCGAATATTCATTGCATCCCAAAACGACCTCCATTTTGATGATATTTTCCAGTTCCTTTAAATGCTTGTCGGTGAGATTCTCAAAAAGTTTGTAGGTCATTCCGATTTCAAGCATCATTCTGAACTCCAAAAGGTCACACAGCGTATTCTCACTGAGATTTCTCGGGTCGATGAGACGCTTCATGCCACCCAAAAGAGATGGTTCCTTAATGACCATGCCTCTCCTGGTGCGACTTTCAATCATTCCAATCATCTTCAAGCGGCTCAAAGCTTCCCTGAGAACGCTTCGGGCCACGCCTAACGAGGAAGAGAGTTCTGCTTCATTGGGAATGACGCTGCCAATGCAGTAATCGTTTTCCTTTAAATATTGCAGCAGTTTTTCCTCCACCAGATCAACCAATGTGCTGCTCTTGCCTTGTAGTTCTAAAGATTCCATGTTTCGAATTATCGCTATATTTTATTTGTCTGACAAAATTACAGATAATAACAAAAACCTGGCACTGGGCAGCCAATAAATAAAGTTAAACATGTTTTGCAGCATATTCTTTCGTCCTATAAATCATCTGTCCGCAGGCGAAGGTGTCGCGAACGAGACAGGCGAAGGTGTCGCGAACGCAAGGAGAAAGCAAAGTAATTCCGCCCAGCCATTTTCTTGGGCTTTGAGGCCTTCAGCAAAAACAACCCCAGATTACGGAAAGCAATCTGGGGTTGATTTTACTGAGAGGCGGAAGCAACTCAAAAATGGTTGTGCCTCATTTGATGTGTTCGCGGATTTTCTTCAGATAGGCATTGAAGCGTGCTTCGTCCTTGCTGTCGATGATGTCCATCAACTCTTTCAGTTCGTCACGGATTTTTCCGACCTGACTGCTCATGCGTGGATTGAAAAGGATTTCGCGCAAGAGCGTGTCGTCTTCTCCGAGCACTCCTTTGGCAATGGCCATGTGGCGCTTAAAGGTGGTTCCGGGAGCGTCCTGATGCTTCATGACGGCAGAAAACACGAAGGTGGAAACGAAGGGGGTGCCCAAAGAATAGGCAACGGTTTCGTCGTGAGCGTCGAAAGTGTACTCACAGATGTGAAGCCCCAGGCGGCTGTAGAGGTCCTTGAAGAAGATGCGGCCCATATAGTCGCCCTCCGTGATGATGATGGCATTCTCGTTCGACAGGGCACCGAGGTTGGCAAACGTCGGACCGAACATGGGGTGGGTGGAAACATAGCGTCGGCCACACTGCTCGTAGAACTCGCGCAACCCCGTCTTGACAGAAGAGATGTCGCTCAAGATGCAGTCGGAGGGCAGATAAGGCATCACTTGCTTGAAGACGTCAAGCGTGTATTTCAAGGTCACGGCGTTGATGACCAATTCTGGTTTAAATTCGGCGATTTCCTCAAGCGTCGTAAAGCGCTCGGTGTTATACATGAAGCGCAGTCGCTTTGGGTCGATGTCGTAGACGGCAGTGGTGTGTTCAAAACTCAGCAGGTCCACAAAGAACGAGCCCATCTTGCCCGCTCCCAATATCAAGATTTTCATATTCCGTTTTTTGGAGAGAAGGCGGCTGGAGAGCCAACCGCCCCGTTCCCTATCAATTTTTGTTCATCACTTCAATTTGCTGGTGTACGCTCTCTTCATGAATGGCTTCAAACACCGTTTTCATGAAGTCAGACGACATACCGCAGAGCACGCCTTGCGCGCCGCGCTTGTCGAGGATTTCGTTGTAGCGTCCCGTCTGCACGATGGTCATGTCGTGCTCTTTTTTATATTGTCCGATTTCGCGGCTCAGGCGCATGCGCTTGGCGAGCTGCTCGATGAGGGCGTTGTCGATTTCGTCAATTTGGTGGCGCAATGCCGTGAGACTCTCAGTGCTCTGCACGCTCTTGCGGATGATGAGTTTGTCGAGAATGAAATCAAGAACATCCGGTGTCACCTGCTGTTTGGCATCGCTCCATGCGGCGTCGGGGTTGCAGTGGCTCTCAACGATGAGTCCGTCGAAACCGAGGTCCATTGCCTGCTGACACAAAGGGGCAACGAGTTCACGCGCTCCGCCGATGTGACTGGGGTCGCCGAAGATGGGGAGATTGGGGAAACGGCGGCGCAGTTCGATGGCGATGTGCCACATGGGGAGGTTACGATAGATGCGCTTGTCGTAGGTTGAAAAACCGCGGTGGATGACGCCAAGGCGCTTGATGCCCGCTCCATTGATGCGTTCCAGACCGCCCACCCAGAGTTCGAGGTCGGGATTGACAGGATTCTTCACCAGCACGGGGATGTCAACGCCGCGCAACGAGTCGGCCAGTTCTTGCATGGCAAAGGGGTTGGCCACGGTGCGTGCGCCAATCCAGAGCACGTCAATGCCAGCTTCCAGACAAGCTTCCACATGCTTGGGCGTGGCCACTTCCGTCGAAACAAGCATGCCGAGTTCTTTCTGCACGCGCTGCAGCCAAGGAAGACCCGTCACGCCAACACCTTCAAAGCCGCCGGGCTTGGTGCGCGGTTTCCAGATACCGGAACGGAAAATCTTGATTCCTTTGCTTGCCAACTGTGTGGCGGTGTTCATCACTTGTTCTTCTGTTTCAGCGGAGCACGGGCCGGCGATGATCACCGGGCGTTTCATTTCCACACCAGGGAAATTGAGGGGTTTTAATTCGAGAGGCATATTATGGGTTGTTTGAGGATTGTATAATATAGTATTTTTTTTTTGGGGGGGGAAAAACTCAGTTCATTGCCTTGACGCGCTCCAAGGCCTCTGCCAGTTTATCTTCCTTGGCGCAGAGAGAAATGCGGATGTAGCGTTGTCCATTTGAGCCAAAGATAAAACCGGGCGTGATGAACACGCGGGCTTCGTGGAGCACACGCTCCGTGAGGTCTTCCACATTGGCGCAACTGTCGGGGATGCGTCCCCAGAGGAACATACCGACCTGCCAGCTTTCATATTTGCAGCCGAGGGCGTCCATGATTTGTCCAGCGAGCTGACGGCGGCGGCGATAGACATTCACGTTGGCTTCTTCATGCCAGGCATCGTCGTTGCGGTAAGCCTCAGCAGCGGCGAGTTGCAAGGGGCGGAACGTTCCGGAATCGATGTTGCTCTTCACCTTTAATATCCATTTGACGAACTGTGCGTTGGTGGCGAGCATGCCGACGCGCCATCCCGGCATATTGTGGCTTTTGCTCATGGAGTTGAACTCGATGCACACGTCTTTGGCGCCTGGCACTTGCAGGATGCTCAGATGCTCGTGGCCGAGGATGAAGCTGTATGGGTTGTCGTTCACCACGAGAATGTTGTGGCGGCGGGCAAAGTCAACAAGTCTTTCGTAAGTCGACCGGCAGGCTGGTGCTCCCGTCGGCATATTGGGATAGTTGCTCCACAGGATTTTCACGCCCGTCAGGTCCATATTTTCCAATTCGTCGAAATCGGGCTGCCATCCGTTTTCAGGTCGCAGGTTGTAGTTGACCACCTCAGCGCCGAGCAGACGCGAGAGTGATGTATAGGTGGGGTATCCTGGATTGGGCACGAGGACCTTGTCGCCTGGATTGACGAAGGCCAACGTCACGTGCAAGATGCCTTCCTTCGAACCGATGAGGGGCTGAATTTCGCTTTGGGGGTCCAAGTCGACCTCAAACCAACGCTTGTAGAAATCAGCCATGGCCTCGCGCAACTGCGGGATGCCCACCGTTGGCTGATAGCCGTGGGCACTGGGGTTTTGCGCCTCGCGACAGAGGGTGTCGATGGTTTGCTGCGAAGGCGGCATATCGGGACTGCCAATGGCAAGCGAGATGATGTCCTTGCCTTCTGCATTCATGCGGGCCACTTCTTTACCTTTGCGTGAGAAATAGTATTCCTGCACACTGTCGAGGCGTTGGGCCGGCTGTATGTCTGGCTGGTTATTTACCTTCATATTCTCCTAATATTTTGAGTTCTTTAATCAGTGGGCGCACCGCATCGATGCTTTGGCGGTAGCGCATATAGTCGTCGTAGGTCACGTCAATATAGAAAAGATATTGCCATTCCCGCCCGATGATGGGCAACGACTGGATTTTGGTGAGGTTTATCTTATAGAACGAGAAGATGCTGAGTACCTGCGAGAGCGACCCTTCTTCATGCGGCAGGGTGAAAACGATGCTGGCCTTGTTGGTGGCGTGGAGATCGCGCAGGCGGTCGGCATTCCAGGGGTCGCAGAGCACGAGGAAGCGCGTGAAATTGTGTTTGTTGTCTTCAATGCTCTTTTCGAGGAGGCGCATGCCGTAGATCGGCGCGGCTCCGGCATGGCAGATGGCGGCGTGTCCGTGCAGCTTTTTCCGACTAATCGTCTCTGCCGCTCCAGCAGTGTCTTCGGCTTCCACCACTTTGATTTGCGGATGGCGCTGAAGGAATCCGCGACACTGCGCCAAGGCCACAGGATGGGAATTGACTTCCTTAATGTCGGCCCAGTCTTCGCCAGGCAAGCACATGATGCTGTGTTCGATGTGCAGTTTGTGTTCGCCGATGATGGTGGCGCCGCTCTGCCGTAGCAATTCATAGTTGTGGAGCAGACTGCCCGCAATGGTGTTCTCAATGGCCATCAATGCCAAGCAGTTGTCGTCTTCCTTCATGGTGGCAAAGAGATTTTCAAAGGTGTTACACCACACCATTTCGAGTTCCTCGCCCTGGAAATACTCATGGGCGGCAATATCGTGAAACGACCCCCTTATGCCTTGAATTGCTACTTTCATACGGTTTGTTTTAACAAAAAATCCCGCTCCTTTACGGAAGCGGGATTGTAAAATGCTTGAATCATGTTATTTCGTATGGCATACGACGTCCCGCTTCGCTTGCTCAGCAAAGTAAAAATAAGCGTAAAAATAAAAGGACTGTGCGAATGTCATAATTGTCTATTATTTTGATTGTCGGTGCGACCCGCGATACGGGCCTCACGGTTTAACACTGGCAAAAGTAATTATTTTTTTTCGCGCAGCAAACATTTTGCTAATTTTTCTTGCTGCAGACTGGAAATTTATTGCATTACGCCCCAAAACAGTCCTTTCTGCGAAGGCAACACACGCGCCATAGCCTTGTTCTTCATAAACGAACTGCGCAACCGCCACATGCTGGTTAATCCCCCCGAAGAGTGGAACGAACAGGACAAGTACAAGACAAGCACAAGACAAGTAACAACATCGATGTGCCAAACTCTCTGAAAACGCTGCTTCTCGCCATCGCCACGAGAGAACTTTCCGTCAAGGAGATGATGGAAAACATGGGATTGAAGGCACGAGCCAACTTTTTGGCCACGTACCTCACGCCTGCCATCAATCAAGGACTCGTGAGAATGCGCTACCCCGACAACCCACGACACCCTCGACAGAAATATCTGTTGAGCGCGAAAGGCTTGGCATGGCTCAATGGGGCTTAGGGTGGAAATTGACCAGCTTGGTAATGCACCACATCTTTTGGCATTTCCTCTCCCCATTTATAGGTATTTTTGCACACTAAACGCCCCATCTGTGAAAATACATACGGATATATAGCGCCTAACCGAACGAAATATTGTAATTTTGTATCAAAATCAAATTCAAGGCATAACGCCAATGTTTTGAGAGTGTGCCATTGGGGCTTCATGGCCAATAAATGATATATGTAAAGACACGCACATGAAGTGTGCAGAACAATATAATATGACACACCTCTCCCCCACCTCTGAAAAAACTCAATTATAAACCCACAAATACTATTTTATGGATTTGTACTCTAATTTCATCGACGGCTCATGGAGCCAGAAAATCGACGTTACGGACTTCGTTCGTAAAAACATCACGCCGTATGAGGGCGACGCTTCGTTCCTCGTTGGCCCAACAGAACGCACTAAGCGCATCTGGGACATCTGTCTCAAAGCTCTTGAAGAAGAGCGCAATAACAATGGCGTGCGCTCTTTCGACCCAGACACGGTTTCTACCATCACATCACACAAACCTGGCTACATCGACCAGGAGAACGAACTCATCGTGGGTTTGCAGACCGACGAACTCCTCAAGCGTGCCATCAAGCCTTTCGGCGGCATCAAGGTGGTTGAAAAAGCTTGCGCACAAAATGGCAAGGAAGTTAATCCAAGAGTGAAGGACATCTTCACCCACTATCGCAAGACTCACAACGACGGCGTATTCGACGTTTACACTGAAGAAATCCGCCGCTTCCGTTCTCTCGGTTTCCTCACGGGTCTGCCCGACAACTATGCCCGCGGACGTATCATTGGCGACTACCGCCGCTTGGCTCTCTACGGCATCGACCGCTTGGTTGAAGCCAAGACGGAAGACCTCCACAACCTAACTGGCCCGATGACCGACGAGCGCATCCGCTTGCGTGAAGAGGTGGCTGAGCAGATTAAGGCATTGAAGGAAATTAAGGTGATGGGCGAAATGTATGGTCTCGAACTGGGTCGCCCGGCACAGACCGCACAGGAGGCTGTTCAGTGGGTTTACATGGCATACTTGGCTGCTGTCAAGGAGCAGGATGGTGCCGCCATGTCGCTCGGTAACGTGTCTTCTTTCCTCGACATCTATGTTGAGCACGACCTCAAGCACGGCCTCATCGACGAGACGTTTGCACAGGAACTCATCGACCAGTTTGTTATCAAACTCCGCATGGTGCGCCACCTCCGCATGGCTGCCTACAACGAAATCTTCGCCGGCGACCCAACATGGGTGACGGAATCTTTGGGCGGACGCTTCAACGACGGACGCACGAAGGTGACGAAGACCAGCTTCCGTTTCCTCCAGACGCTCTACAACCTCGGTCCTTCACCAGAGCCTAACTTGACAGTGCTTTGGAGCCCTGAACTTCCAGAAGGTTTCAAGAACTTCTGCGCCAAGGTTTCAATCGACACCAGCTCAATTCAGTATGAAAACGACACGCTCATGCGCGAAGTGCGCCACAGCGACGACTACGGAATCGCTTGCTGCGTATCGTTCCAGGACATCGGCCGCCAGATCCAGTTCTTTGGCGCACGCTGCAACTTGGCAAAGGCACTCTTGCTGGCGCTCAACGGCGGACGCTGCGAGAAGACTGGCACACTGATGGTGGAAGGCATCCCCGCTTTGACGAGCGACACGCTCAACTTCGAAGAGGTGATGAAGAACTACAAGCTCGTCTTGACGCAGATTGCTCGCGTTTACAACGAGGCGATGAATATCATCCACTACATGCACGACAAGTATTACTACGAAAAGGCCCAGATGGCTTTCGTTGATACCGACCCGCGCATCAACATCGCTTATGGCGCTGCTGGCTTGTCAATTGCCCTCGACTCGCTCTCTGCCATCAAGTATGCCAAGGTGACGGCACGCCGCAACGCTGAAGGCCTGACGGAAGGCTTCGACATCGACGGCGAATTCCCATGCTTCGGCAACAACGATGACCGCGTTGACCACCTCGGCGTTGACCTCGTTTACTTCTTCACTGAAGAACTGAAGAAACTGCCTGTTTACAAGAACGCTCGCCCAACGCTCTCGCTCCTCACCATCACTTCAAACGTGATGTATGGCAAGAAGACGGGTGCTACGCCTGACGGACGTGAAGCTGGCGTGGCTTTCGCTCCGGGTGCCAACCCGATGCACGGCCGCGACAAGAGCGGTGCTGTGGCTTCTTTGGCTTCTGTTGCCAAACTGCGCTACCGCGACTCTCAGGACGGTATCTCCAACACGTTCTCAATCGTGCCGAAGTCTCTCGGCCCAACGCCTGAAGAGCGCATCGACAATCTCGTAACGATGATGGACGGCTATTTCACCAAGGGTGCACACCACCTGAACGTAAACGCCCTCAACCGCGAAATGCTCGAAGACGCTATGGAGCATCCTGAAAACTATCCGCAACTCACCATCCGCGTGAGCGGATACGCTGTGAACTTCGTGAAATTGAGCCGCGAACACCAGCTCGAGGTAATCTCACGTACGTTCCACGAACGCATGTAATATATCACATCCTTATACGCTGGAGGCCTTCCCTGCTTTACTTGCAGGGAAGGCCTCTGCTTTTTAAACCGCACAAGGAGGGGATATTCGAGGAAAGAGGAAAGGTTATCGGTCCGTCAACGATATTATCATTTCTCTCTGGGCGAAGCACTGAGGCGAAGCACTGTAGCTCACTTTGCTCGCAAAGTGAG
>ERZ1031885.319-NODE-319-length-20604-cov-11.237043_pt1 | contig 20604 bp, 19 predicted proteins | sample MGYA00518168_ERZ1031885 | MGnify/ENA primary metagenome ERZ1031885 (study PRJEB33719, sample SAMN04261269) | wastewater metagenome | biome: rural village; feature: human; material: feces | host: Homo sapiens | place: El Salvador | collected 2014-01-14 ...
CTGCCGCCGGTGAGGAAGAAGGTGGGTCTGCCCTGCATACACTCGGCCACCGGGTCACAGGTGCGGCCATGGGCCGAAACAAGGTTCCACCCCTGCCACGGACGGCCCAGCGCCGCCGCCAGCAGCTGGATGCTGGAAAGGCCGGGCAGCACCCGGGCGCGGACGCCGAGGGCCTCCAGCTTTTTCATCATGGCAGACGCGCCGGAGTAAAAGCCGGTGTCGCCGCTGTAGACCAGCACGGCGTTCTCCGCGCCGGAGGTCTGCAGCAGCTCTGCCACCTCGTCGGGGCGGTAGGCGGCGGCGCGGTTCTCGGTGCAGCCGGCAGGCAGAACTGCCAGCAGACGCCGTGCGCCCAGGATGAGGTCGGCCTGCCGCAGTGCGGCCAGGCCCTGAAGGGTCAGGTTCTCCGGCTGGCCGGAGCCCATGCCGATGAGTGTCACGTTCATCTTATCATCTCCTTGCAGCGTTTCAGCACCTCGGAAGCCGTCTCGCCCTGCTCGGGCGGGCGGCGGATGACCACCAGCTGCGCCCCGGCGGCAGAGGCGGCGGCGGCTTTTTCGTCGAAGCCTCCGGCCGCGCCGCCGTCCTTTGTGACGAGCCAGCGGATATGGAACTGCTCCATCATGGCCTGATTGAGGGCAAAGCTGAAGGGGCCCTGCATGGCGATGATGTTGCGGTGGGGGATGTTCGCCGCCTCGCAGGCCGCGATGCTTTCCAGCGTGGGCAGGACGCGGGGGTAGAGCCGCTCGGGCGGGATGGCCGCGAACTGCGCCAGCTCCTTGGCCCCGGTGGCCAGCAGAAGATTCCCCTCTTCTGCGGCCAGCGCCTCGGCCGCCTGCTTTGCGCTCTCAAAGACGAGACAGTTTTCCGGCAGCGGACTGGCCGGGCGCAGCAGGCGGAGGTATTCCACCCCGGCCTTCTCTGCCGCTGCTTTGATGTTTTTGGTCGCCTCCACTGCGTAGGGGTGGGTGGCGTCGATGAAGAGGGCGGCATCCCCCAAGAGCGCGGCCATCTCATCGGGCAGGAGCCGCCCGCACCGGACGGTGACGCCGGGGGTGCTCCCCTGCTCTTCCTGCCCCAGCGGGGTGGCCACGCTGACGGTGACTTCGATGCCCAGCGCCGCCAGCTGGCGGGAAAGCTCCCGCCCCTCGGTGGTGCCGCTGAAAACGACGACGTTCATCGGCGGTACCCCCTCGGCGTGACCATCCGCCCGCTCAGCGCGCGGGTGGCAGCGTTGCCCACAAAGACGGTGGTGAACATATCCACCTCGGTGTCCCGGAGCTGGCTGAGGGGCAGGATGTGCTTTTCCTGCCCTTCCCGGCCGATGTTCCGCACAGAGCCGCAGAGGGTGTCCGGGGCTTTGCCGTTTGCCAGCAGGATGTCCACGGCCCGGCGCAGATAGTCCGGGCGGCCCTTGGACGAGGGATTGTACAGCGCCAGCGCGAAATCGCCCTGAGCGGCGCAGGCCAGCCGCTTTTCGATGACCTCCCACGGCGTGAGGCGGTCCGACAGCGAGATGACGCAGAAATCGTGGGCCAGCGGGGCGCCCAGCACCGCCCCGCCGCTGAGGGCGGCGGTCAGGCCGGGGACGACCTCCACGTTGACGTCCGGGTACTCTTCGGCCAGCTCCAGCAGCGGGCTGGCCATGCCGTAGACCCCGGCGTCGCCGGAGCAGACCAGCGCCACGTCCCGGCCCGCCCGGGCGGCGTCCAGCGCCCAGCGGCAGCGGTCGATCTCCCGGGTCATGCCGGTGGTGTAGCACTCTTTTTCCGGGTAGAGGGGGCGCACAAGGTCGATGTAGACCGTATAGCCGCACAACACCTCGGCCTGCTGCAAGGCGCTCTGCGCCTGCACGGTCAGAAACTGTCCGCCGCCGGGGCCAAGCCCCACGACGAACACGGTCTTTTTACTCTCACTCATTGCTCTGTCCTCCAATCGGGTGCAAAGGGGCGGACGGCCAGCGCCAGCGTCACGCCGCCGCCTGCCGTTTTGGGCAGAAGGAGCGTCCCGCCCGAGGCTTTTACCGCCGAGCGCTCACAGACGTTGTCCACGCCGGTGACACTTGCCACAAAGGCCGACGGGGTGAACTGTCCCGGCACGGCCCGCAGTTCGTCGGCCGGATAGAACGTGATGGGCCAGCCGTGGGCTTTGCAGAACGCTGCAAGCCCCGGCTCATCTTTTTTCAGGTCGATGCTGGCGGCGGCGCAGACCGCCGCCGGGCTGAGGCCGGACGCGGCACAGAACGCCGCAAAGGCTTCTTCCAGCTGCTGGGCCGTCGTGCCGCGGCGGCACCCCACCCCCAGCACCCCGATGCGGGGTACGAGGTGGAGCGCCCCGCCCTGCGGCGTGAGGGTCAGGGCGAAGTCGGCGGCTTCGGGTGCGTCAGCCTTTTTCACGCCGGCGGGGGTCTCCCCCGCCACCGGCCACGGCGACCAGTACCGGACCGTCTGCCCGGCCAGCAGGGCGCCGCTGACCCGCTTGATGCGCTCCGGCTCAAGGACAGCGCAGTTCTGGGCCTTGGCCCAGAGGTCCACGGCGAAGAGGCCGTTGACGTCGGTGGCCGTCGTGATGACCGGCACCGCGCCGCACGCTTTTGCCAGCGCCCGGGCCAGCGCGTTGGCACCGCCCAGATGGCCCGACAGGAGCGGCACGGCGAAGCTCCCGCCCTCGTCCACCACCACCACCGCCGGGTCGGCGGCCTTGCTCCTGCAGTGGGGCGCGATGGCCCGCACCGCGATGCCCACAGCTCCCACAAAAATCAGGGCCTCATCCTGTGCAAAATGCTCCGCCGTCCAGCCTTTCAGGGTCACGTCTCCGCCGCAGCGGCTCACGCTGCCGGGCAGAGCTTCCGCCAGCCGATGGGCCAGCGCCTCGCCCTTTGCGGTGAAGGCCAGATATGCCCGGCTCACTGCCCGGCCTCCGTCCCCTGCCGGAACTCGGTGGTAAAGGCGGGGTCATAGAGCTTGCTGCGCTCGTAGTTTTCGCCCAGAAAGTCGCCTACGACGATGAGGGCGGTCTTGGTGATGCCGTTTTTGCGGGTCTCCTCGGCCAGTGTGGAGACGGTGCAGCGCACCACCTTCTGCTCGGGCCAGGTGGCCTTATAGACCACAGCGGCAGGGGTATCGGGGCGGTAGCCGCCGCTCTCGAGAAGGGCCTGCTGGACTTTGTCCACCAGCCCGATGGAGAGGAAGATGACCATGGTAGCCCCGTGAGCGGCCAGCTTTTCCAGCTGCTCGGCCTCAGGGACAGGAGTGCGGCCCTCCATCCGGGTGATGATGACGGTCTGGCTCACGTTGGGCAGGGTGTACTCGGCACAGAGCGCCGCCGCCGCGCCGCAGAAGCTGGACACGCCCGGGGTGTCGTCATAGGGGATGCCGTCGGCGTCCAGCGCGTCCATCTGCTCCCGGATGGCCCCGTAGAGGCAGGGGTCGCCGGTGTGGAGGCGGACCGTGGTGCCTCCGGCCTTTTCGGTGGCACGGATGGTGTCCAGCACCTGTTCCAGCGTCATCTCGGCGCTGTTATAGATGGCACAGCCGGGCTTCGCCAGCCCCAGCAGGGCCGGGTTGACGAGACTGCCCGCGTAGATGATGCAGTCGGCATCGGCCAGCAGGGCCGCGCCCCGCCGGGTGATGAGGTCGGGCGCACCCGGCCCGGCTCCTACAAAATGGACCATATCTTACCCCTCCTTCACCAAAATCGTTGCGAAATAGCCCGCCGACCGGGCCGGGTCGTAATCGGTCAGGTCGGGCCAGACCTCCTCGTTCGGCAGGCCGCAGTTACAGACCATCGCGCTCCGGCTCAGAAGCCCGGCGTCGGCCAGCGCGGCCAGCGTCTCGGGCAGCTGACGGCCCGATTTCATCAGCACTTTCGCGCCCGGTGCGGCCAGCACCTCAGCGGCGCAGCGCCCCGGGGCGATGGTCAGCGGCTGCTCCATGCCGCCCGTCAGGGACTGGCCCAGCCGGGCCGCAGCGGCGCAGAAGCTCGTCACGCCGGGGAGCATCACGGTCTTGCAGCCCTCGGCCTCCAGGATCTCCTGCAGGTAGCCGAAGGTGGCGTAGACGGACAGGTCGCCGAGGTTGAGCATGGCGACATCCTGCCCGGCGTCGAGATATTCTTTCACGGCCCGGGCCGCCTCGATGTGGGCGGCTTTCTGCACCGCCGGGTCAAGGCTCATGGCGAAGCGCAGCGGCAGGATGGTCTTGCCGCTCAGCTCCACCGCACCTTTTGCGATGTCCAGCGCCAGCATCCCGCCCTTCGGGGTCTGGGGCGCGGCGATGACCGGGCAGCTTTCGAGGCGGCGGACAGCCTGCAGAGTCATGAACTCCGGGTCGCCCGGGCCGACGCTGACGCCGTAAAAAGTGCCTATCCGTTTTTCCATTCGTCCAGCAGCTCCTTTGCAGTCTTGGTCTGGCCCAGCGGGCCGTATTGATTCGAGAAGAGCACCGCGCCCACCCGGAACGCCCCGGCGGCGCGGCGGTCGAGGTGGAGCTGGATGGCGTCCAGCAGGCTGGACAGCACCGGCTCTCTCATCTCTGCTCCGTCTAAGATCTCCATGCAGGCGTCGGTGGTGGCCGCGTTCATCAGGGCCGCGCAGACGTCCCGGGACGCGCCGCAGAGGGCGGCGTGGGCGCAGAGCAGCTCGGTGCGGCAGTCGGCTGTGCGGGAGTGGGTGTTCATGACGCCGCCCGCCAGCTTGACCAGCTTGCCGATGTGGCCCACCAGCACCACCTCTTCGAAGTGGGATGCCGCCGCCATATCCATCGTATCCCCGATGAAGTTCGAGGTCTTGACCACCGGGATATTCTTCAGGGCGGGCAGCTTCTCGTGGAGATAGTCGAGGCCGTAGTTGCCCGGGGCGAGGATGAGCCGCCGGGGGCTTCCGGCCCGAAGCGCCGCCTGCCCCATTTCCAGCTGGATGGTGTCGAGGATGGCCTGCTGGCTCATGGGCTCGACGATGCCGCTGGTGCCGAGGACGCTGAGGCCCCCTTCCACGCCCATGTGGGGGTTGAAGGTGCGCTTCGCCGTTTCGGCCCCGCCCTCGATGGAGATGGTGACGTCAAAGCCGCCCGCGTACCCGGCAGATTCGGCCTCCTTTTCCAGCGCTTCCTTTATCATGGCCCGGGGGACGTGGTTGATGGCAGCTTCGCCCACGGGCTGGTCGAGACCGGGCTTTGTCACCCGGCCCACGCCCTCACCGCCGTGGATGCGCACCTCGCCGGACAGCTCGGGCCGGAGGGCGACACTGGCGATGACCGGCAGACCGGTGGTCACGTCCACATCGTCGCCGCCGTCCTTCCGGATGGCGCACTCGGCCCCCTCGCCGGACAGGCGGCAGAAGATGGGCTCCACCTCCACCACGATGCCCTTCGGGGTGCGGAGGGCCACCGTCTCGGGGGTGCGTCCGGTGAGCAGCAGCCGTGCCGCGCCCGCCGCGCCCAGCGCCGCACAGGTGCCGGTGGTATAGCCGCAGCGCAGGAGCTTCTGGCCGCTGCGGACGTAGTGCTCAAAGAGCGGGCGCTTTTCCTCCGGCGCTTTTTCTTCGCCGTAGAGGAATGCGTACTGCTCATCGGTCAGAGCATAAATTTTGCAGATGTTTTCCCGGGCAAAGGCCTTTTCCGGCGTCATGACGTCCGAGACGCCCGCCGCCGAGACGCAGACGACCTTGTCGGAAACTTTCTGCGCCAGCTCCAGCTCGTGGAGGCTCAGGATGACGGCCATCTTCTTGTCGCGGGCGAGGCTTTTCAGGATGGCCAGCAATTCGGCCTTGCCCTTGATGTCGAGGAAAGACGTAGGCTCGTCCAATAATATCAGCTCCGGCTGCTGGCAGATGGCCCGGGCCAGCAGGACGCGCTGGCGCTGGCCGTCGCTGATGCGGTTGAAGTCCCGGCCCGCCAGCGTCTCGGCCCCCACGAGGGCCAGCGCGGCATGGACCTGGCGCTTATCTTCCGCCGCGAGGACACCCAGCCGCCCCGTGTAGGGGTAGCGCCCGGCGGACGCCATCTCGAAGCAGGTGGTCAGCTCGGTGCGGCGGGTGTGAGGCACCATCAGGGCCATTTTGCGGGCGCGCTCCGGGCCGGAGCAGTCCGCGAGATTTTTGCCGTCCAGCAGCACAGCGCCCCCCTGGGGGGCCAGCTGCGCTGCCAGCGTCTTGAGCAGGGTGGATTTGCCCGCGCCGTTGGGGCCGATGAGGGTGAGGATGCTCCCCTTCCCGACGCCGAGGCCGATGTGCTCCATCAGGGGCGTTTTGCCGTAGCCGATGGCAAGGTCCTCGGCGCGGCAGTAGAATTTCGGATCGCTCATTCCCGGCCCTCCTGTGTCTGGCGGCGCACCAGCAGCCAGATGACCACCGGCGCACCGAAAACCGCCGTCACCGAGCTGATGGACAGCTCAGTGGGCGCGAACAGGCTGCGGGCGATGAGGTCGCAGAGCAGGCAGAACGCTGCCCCGCCCAGACAGCAGCCCGGCAGGACATAAAGGGGCTTTGCACTGCCCAGCAGGTTCTTGACCAGATGCGGCACCGCGATGCCCACAAAGGAGATGGGGCCTGCAAAGGCCGTCACGCAGGCGGAAAGCAGGCTGGAAAGCAGCACGAGGGCCGTCGAGAAGGCCCGCACCGGCACGCCGACACTCCTGGCGTAGCTCTCGCCCATCTGGTAGGCCGCCATGGGCTTCGAGAGCAGGAACGCCGCCGCCAGCGCGGGCAGCACCACGCAGGCCGCTGCACCCACGTTGGCCCAGGTCATGCCGGAAAAGCTGCCCATCGACCAGTTGTGGAGATTGACGATGTTGGAGTCCTGAGCGAAAGTCACCACGATGTCGGTGACAGCCGAGCAGATATAACCGATCATGATGCCGCAGATGACGAGGATGCTCATCCGCGGCACCCGCCGGGCCACCACCAGCACAAAGGCCATCGCCGCCATCGAGCCTGCAAAGGCGGCGATGATGAGGGTGGCCGAGCCGGTGAGCAGCCCCTGCTGTAAAAACACCACCATCGTCAGGGCCACCGCCAGCTTTGCGCCGCTGGACACGCCCATGACGAAGGGGCCGGCGATGGGGTTGGCGAAGAAGGTCTGCAGGAGGTAGCCCGCCGCCGAGAGGGCCGCGCCCAGCAGCACGACCATGACCGCCCGGGGCAGACGGAGCTGGAGCACGATGCCCACGGCCAGCGCATCTTCGCCCCGGCCCAGCAGAGCCGCCGCCACCGCGCCGGGCGTCAGGGACACACTGCCCCAGAACAGGTTGAGTGCAAACAGCACCGCGACCCCCGCCGTGAGGGCGAGGTACGCGAGGCTGAGGCGGCGGGTGGTGGTCATGACAAAGCTCCTTTTTTATACGATGCGCTGTAAGAAACGGAGGGACGCCGGGTCGGGCGAGCCCTCGGTGAAGACGAGGTTCATATCCGAGATGAGGTCGGCCAGCTCCATGCTCTGCTGGAAGAGGCTCTGGGCCGTACACCAGCAGTCGCCGGACTGGACCGCCTTGAAATCCGCCAGCATCGGACATTTTTCGATGAGCTGGTCACGGGTCTCCACGACGCCCTCGATGGTGCTGTTGTAGATGAGGACGTCGGCGTCCCTGGCCCGGGCGTAGAACGTCTCCAGCGGCAGTTTGATGGTGGACTGGGCCGACGTCTCCCCCTCGAGGTCGTCGAAGATGTAGACGCCGCCGGCCATCCCCACCATCTGGGCCACATAGTCGCTGGTGCGGCGGACGGTGATGAGGTTGTTGGTGGTGATGGAGAAGAAGGCCGCGGTCTTGCCGGTGTTCTCCTGCTCGAGGATGGGGGCCACCTGCTCCACCTTCTGGCGAAAGACCTCTTCCGCCATCTCAGTCTTATTCAGCAGGATGCCGTAGAGCTTGAGCCACTCCATCCGGGCCAGCGGGCCGCTCTCGTAGCTCGAGCGCTCCACGAGGACCGGCACGCCGAACTTTTCCAGCTGCTCCTTGACCTCGGGGTCGTGGAGCACCATGGTATTCTCGATGGCGAGGGTGCAGCCGGCGGCAAGGATGCGCTCATAGTCCGGGGCGCTGTACTTGCCCGCGTAGGCGATGCGGCCCTCCTGCATGGCCTGTCTGGCCTCTTCCACATACCAGCCCTCGGCCTTGGTGCCGGAGAGGGCGATGCTGTCCAATGCGTCCAGATGGACGAAGAGGTCCATCACCGAGGTGGAGACGAGATAAATATGATCCAGCGGCTGGCGCAGCACCACAACGTCCTCGGGCAGGTCGTCCACCTCGGCGGCCCCCTCGGGGACGACGAGGAACCGCCCGGTGTCCGGGATGTCGATCATCACATAGCCGCCCTCATAGCAGTCGGCGGAAAACTGGGTGGCATAGTCCAGCGGATAGCTGTGGTCGAACACGAGGGATGCTGTATTGGCCGGGGCGGTCTTGTGCTGCCCGCAGCCTGCAAGGGTGAGGGCGGCGGCAGGCAGGGCTTTCAGAAAATTGCGGCGTTTCATCGTTACTTTGCCTCGATCAGGGATGCAGAGGCGAAGGTCAGCGTATACTCGATCTCATGCGGGGTGCTCATGGCGACGGTATCGCCCACCACATCCAGCGGGGTGTCGAGAGCAGTGACGGGGATCTCGAAGGTAGAGTTGCCCTCGGTGTTGGTGGGCAGATACTTTTCGCCGTCCACCAGCATATAGTCGTAGTTGGGGCTGGACCAGACGATGGTGGCGGTCATCCTGCCGTCGGCCACGGTCAGGGCAGCGGGGCTTTCCACGGTGGCACGGCCGGAGCCGCCCTCGAGGGTCACGTCACAGGTGTAGGTTCCGTCGGCAGGCGCTTCCGCCGCAGCAGGCTGGGCGTTGGCGACACGGACGGTATGGTCGTACCACTTGCCCTTGGAGCCGAGGATGGCCAGCTGGAAGTCCTCGTCCAGAGCCTTCACCGGGATGTCGAAGCCGTACACCTCATCGGACAGGCCGTCGGAGTAGGTGACGGTGTCGGTGGTGGGCTGGAGCCAGTCCCCCTCGTGGGCCTCGGCGTCAGCGGCCATGCCGACGTAGAGGTTGACGATCTTCTTGGAGACGAGGCTGACGTGGAAGGTCATCTGACCGTCCTTCACGGTCAGGGTCCCCTTGCCGTCGTTGGCCTCGTTGGCATGGAACATGGAGCTGTCGGTGTCAAAGTCGGCGGTGTAGACGCCGTCGGGCAGAGCGGCCTCTGCCGCCGGTTCGGAAGCCGCCTCGCTCACGGCAGAGGAAGCCACAGCCTCGGAGGAAGCGGCAGAGCTGGCCGGGGCGCCGGATGCGCCGCAGCCGGTGAGAGAACCAGCCAGCACAGCGCCGGCCAGCAGAAGAGCAAATTTATGGTTCAGTTTCATGATGATATACCTCGAAGTATCTATTTTACAGAAAAGATTATAACACGCAATGGCCCGAATTCAAAGCAGGCCGAAAAAGAAATTGCCCGAAAAGGCACTCCTTTCCGGGCAATCATAAACTTATGCTCAGCCGTTCAGGGAATCGACAGCGGCCTTGGTGTGTGCGACGTAGAGCTGCTGGATGTCAGCGACCTCGCCCAGACCGGCGATCTGGCAATCGACAGAGTCGAATTCGCCGGAGGCCTCGAACTGGCTCTTCCAGGAATCCTCGTCGTCGCCCGCCATATCGTTGTTGGCGTGGTCGCCCGCAACGACCATCAGGGGACGCAGGACGACCTTGGTGTAACCGGCGGCCTTGACAGCCTCGATGACGTTCTCACAGGCAGTCTCCTCCGGCTCACCCTCGACGGTGCCGATGAAGACGTTCTTGTAGCCCAGAGCGTTCATCTGAGACTGCATCTGGCTGTAGCTCACCTTTGCGGTGTGAGAGGTGCCGTGGCCCATAAAGACGAAAGCGGTGCCGTCCTTAGCAGCGGCGTCCAGACTGTCGAAACCGGCGGTCTTGACGGCCTCGGCGGTGATGGCCTTGGCGACAGCTTCCTTGTCGGCGTTGATGACGGTGGCATCGCTGCCCACCTCGCCCAGCAGAGGCTCGGCGATGGCGACGGACTCGAACTTATCGCGGTAGCTGTCCACCATCTCCATCATCTCGTCGTACTCAGCGCCATGCATCAGATGGGTGGGCTGGACGACCAGATTCTTCACGCCGTTGGCAACAGCGCGCTCCAGAGCCTGCTCCATGTTGTCGATCTTCTCGCCGTCACGGGCCTGAATATGGTTGATGATGATCTGTGCGGTGAAGGCGCGGCGGACAGACCAGTCGGGATATGCGGCCTGGATGGCGTCCTCGATGCCCTTGATGTCCGCTGCGCGGCTGTCGTTGAAGGAGGTGCCGAAGCTGACGACCAGGATCTCCTTGTCGCCGATGTTGTCCTGGTTGCGGGCGTCGTCCTTAGAGGCGTCGCCGGTGTCGCGGCCAAAGTACTCGGGGCTTGCCTCTTCGCCCTCGACCATCTCCTTCTGAGCGTCGGTCAGAGCGTCCCATGCTGCCTTTGCGGCCTCACACTGGGCGTCGGTGTTCTCGTTGCGCTCCTGCACATAGATGGCGTCGATGAGGTCTGCCACATTCTTTGCTGCCATTTCATCAGCCTCCTTGATGGCGGTAGAGGTGGCGGCAGCAGAGCTTGCGGCGGTGCTGCCGGCGGCAGTGGAAGAAGATGCACCGCAGCCGGTGAGCACACCGGCACACAGGGCCAGTGCGGCGGCAGCGGCGGTGACGCGCTGCCAGTTCTTGTTGGTTGCCTTACGCATTGTTTGAGTCCTTTCTGTTGTGTGGAATGTACGTTTCCGATAGAAAGGGTACGAAACGGGGGCCAGCTCAAACGAAAAAAGAGCCTTTTCACCGCGCGGAAGGCACAGCAAAAAGACCCTTTGAACATTCGGGCTTTTTGGTACGACCAATTCCTCGTGATCCGGAGCCGGACGCTCCTGTACCAACAGCGGGCAGGTTTCCTGACTGAAAGCTCACCGCCCGCTGCCGCCTTCCCAGAGGCAAAGCCTCCAGTGACCGGCGCTGAGCGCCAAGGCAGCGGACTCCCTTATCACAGTGACGAGATCGCGCGGGACTCGCACCCGCTTCCCTTTTACCCTCCCGGCCGGGGACAAAGCCCCGGCGGCAGGCACCTGCTGTTTTCTATTCAGACGAGGTGAAGTATATCACACTCCGCCCTAAAATGCAATATCTCAGCCCTCCTGCGGCAAGACCCAGACCATGCCCAGCGCTTCGAGCTTTGCGATGCGCTCCGCCGTCAGCTTTTTCTCGGCACAGGCGTAGTTTTCGCGCATCCGGCGGACCCAGTCGCCGAGGCAGAAGCCGTCTTCGGTCTTATAGTTCACCGGCACCAGCAGATCGCCGTGGGCGGCGCAGTACTCTTCGGCACGGCGGAACGCCCCGGCCCACTTGGCCTCCCGGGCGTCCCACTGCATCCCGATGGCGTCCAGCAGAGCGATATGCTCCGGCGTCACCTGAAACGAGCCGGGCCGGGCCTTGCGGGCAGCCCGGAGGTTCGAGATCCAGACGCCCAGACGGAAGCCGTTCTCGTCCACATATCCGGCAGGCACAAGGAGGCTGCCCTTCTTCTCGGCGTAGAGCCTGGCGCTCTGGTAGTTGTCCAGCCAGTTCTGCTCCCGCACGCTGCACGCGGGCGGCACCGGGGCGCTGAGGCGTCGGCCTTTTTCGCCCTTGAACAGCTCTTTCAGGGCCGCGCGGCGCTCGGCGGAGAGCTTTTTGCCCTCCCGCAGCATCTGCTTCTGACGGGACAGCCAGCTGCCCAGCCAGATGCCGTCCTCCGTCCGGTACTGGGCCGGAACGGCCAGACTGCCGTGCTCCTTTTTGTATTCCACGGCCAGCTCGTAGCGGTGCTGCCACGAGTCGGTCTTTTCCCAGTTCATGCCCAGCTCGTCCAGCAGGGCTTTCCGCTCCGGCGTCACCCGGGCGCTGCTGCGCTCGGGGTTCTGCCATGCGTACCGCTGGCGGGACACCCACTTGCCCAGCAGGATGCCGTCTTCGTCGGTGTACTCGGTGGGGACGTCGAGGTTCCCGTGGGCGGCGTGGTACTTCACGGCGGCCTCGTAGGCGGTCTGCCACTTGCGGTCGTTCCGGTTCGTCCAGTCCACTTCCAGCGCTTCCAGCTTTTCGATCTGGGCGTCGGTCAGCACACCTTCTTTATAAGCGGCACGCTGACTGCCCAGCCAGACGCCCAGCGCCATGCCGTCCGGCGTGACATACTTGACGGGAATTTCCAGCGTGTGATTTTCCAGATAATACTGGACGGCGGCGGCATAGCTCTTCTCCCAGAGGATGCTGCCGGTGTCCCACACCATGCCCAGTGCCTCGAGGCGCTCGACGCGGTCTGACGGCAGGTTCCCGCCCAGATAGCGCTGGCGGTTATAGACGATCCACTCGCCCAGTGCAAAGCCGTCCTTATCCTTATAATGGACCGGCACCAGCAGGTCGCTGTGGCTGCCGCGGTACCGCCGGGCCGAAGCACAGCCGTTCTCCCACGCCAGCTCGAGCCGCTTTTTCCAGTTCATGCCGATTTTGTCCAGCCGGGCGGCCTGCTCGGCGGTGAGGCGTCCCTTTTTCTTTCCAGCCCGGACAAGGCGCTGGTTTTCCAGCCAGCGGCCCACGGCCACGCCCCCAAAGCGGTAGGAGCGAGGCACGTCCAGCGTCTTTCCCTCTGCCGTCATCTGCTTTGCGGCGGCATAATAGCGCTCCCAGTCGGAGTCCAGCGCGCGGCGGAGCTGCCGGTAAGCCCGGCGGCAGGCAGAGAGAGGCTCTTCCAGCGGGAAGGCTTCTGCCCCCGCCGCGCTGCACTCCTTCCGCAGCTGCTGCACACAGGTCAGCGCCTCAAAGGCCGCGCTCAGCTCTGCCACCGGCACACTGCCGCAGGCTGCAAGGGCGCGGGCCAGCATCTGCCGGTATGCGGCCGGTCCAGCGCTGCGGCGCACCAGCACCACGCCCGAGATCCCGGCCAGAGGAGCCTGCACCGCCGGGCCGTTGGCACAGACCAGCAGCCGGAGGGTGGCCGCTTCGTCGGCCGCAAAGCCTTCTGCATCCTTATAAATATGTGTTCCTGCACCAAACAGCTTCTCGGCCTGCTCTGCGGTCTGCGCCGCCGCTGCATCATCCTCGCAGAGGACAAGATACCGTCCGGCAGCATCCGGGAGCCACTGCGCCAGCAGCTGTTCCACCGGCGGAAGCTTCTCTACGGCGAGGCTCAGAGCCTGATATTTCTCGGCGTTGGGGTCAGGGCAGCCCGGCAGATGGAGGTTCTTCACCTCAGCACGGAGGCGGGCCATCCCATCTTCCAGCGGCCAGAGCAGGGCCGTATAGGAGGCCGGCATGGGCAGCAGGCCCTCGGCCATCGCCCCGCCCAGCGCCAGCGGCTCCACGATGGCGTCGGCCAGCATCTCCTCGGCGGCGCGGCAGCTGTCGCCCGGGGCGTCCGGCTCCCCCAGAGCCAGCAGCTTTGCCCCCGGGCAGAGGCGGAACAGGGGCTGGACACAGTCGGTCCAGTCCTTTGCGCTCATCTCCCTCCAGCCGTCCAGTACCAGCAGGCCGGGCCGGAACTCAGCCAGCGCCACCCAGCCCAGCGCATTCTGCACGGCCAGCTGCTCGCAGCTCATCAGCCGCACCCGGCCGCCCAGCGTCCGGCCCAGCCGCTTTGTCAGGGCGCGGCGCAGCTCCAGACGGGCAGCGCAGGACACCACCCAGAGCACGCGCATCTCGGGGTGGGCGTCCAGCAGCTCCCACACGATGCAGCCCTTGCCCGTACCCGCCGGGCGCACCAGCGCAGCACAGTTTTTCTGCTGCAGTCCAGCCTCCGCTGCACGGCAGGCTGTTTTATTTGAATCATCTACCAAAATCGACATATCTTATCCTTTCTGCCCCTTCCGAGGGTTCAGAAATTCGCTTTTTCTGCAAAAAAGAAACGCGCCTGCGCAAAGCCGGCTTTCCTGCCTGCGCTGCGCCTGCGTTTTTCTGCAAAAATGTTACTTTCATGCTCTATTTTTATCATAAAAGTTTATTTCTTGTCAAGATGATTTGCGTAGATTTTCCAAATAATTTTACATCCTCTTTTTTCCGGAAATTCCGGGGCCGTTCCCTGCTGGCCGTTGACGGCGGGGACAGTTGGTGGTAGACTTTTTTCATCGGCTCCCCTTTTGGCGGGAGACTCCCCTATTTATGATATGTGAGGTAATCGATATGAACATCATCAGCACCGAAAAAGCTCCCGGCGCCATCGGCCCCTACTCTCAGGGCTACACCGTGGGCGGTCTCGTCTTCACCTCCGGCCAGATCCCGGTAGACCCCGCCACCGGCGCAGTCGCCGAGGGCATCGCCGCACAGGCTGACCAGAGCTGCCGCAATGTGGGCGCTATCCTCGAAGCTGCCGGCGTGGGCTTTGACAAGGTGGTCAAGACCACCTGCTTCCTGGCCGACATCGCCGACTTTGCCGCTTTCAACGAGGTGTACGCCCGGTATTTCACCTCCAAGCCCGCCCGCAGCTGCGTGGCCGTGAAAGACCTGCCCAAGGGCGTGCTCTGTGAGATCGAAGCCATTGCTGAGGCCTAAGCCGCCTTTTCAGCACAAAGAGGGGCCGTCTGCACTCCATTCCGGGTGCGGACGGCCCCTTTTGTCTGTCTTCGATTCCAGTTTTTCATGCCGGCCAACTTTCCCAGCTGGAGAAATTGACTTCGTTTTTCGCTTTTGTTACAATAGAATCGAACTGTCGTAAAAGCTTTCCGGCCAAATTTGAAAGAGAGGTCCCTGCCCATGTCCAATTCCCGTGTTGAAAGCCACAGCCGCGCCGAATTGCGCAACAGGATCATCAGCACAGCCACCCTGCTCGAGATCCTGTTGTCCGGCCTCGTCCTCATCGGCCTGCTGCTGTCGATGGTGCCGCTGCTGCAGTGGATGCCCGGCCTGCTGTTCGACGGCAACGACGCCGAGGTGAGCATCTTCTTACAGCGGGCGCTGGACATCGTCATCGGCATCGAGTTTATCAAGATGCTGGCCAAGCACAGCCCCGGTTCCAGCCTCGAAGTGCTGCTCTACGCCATCGCCCGCCACATGGTGGTGGGGCACGAATCCGCCCTGGAGAACCTGCTGAGCGTAAGCGCCATCGCCCTCATCTTCGTCGTGCGGAAGTTCTTCTTCGTACCGGCCTTCGGCGCTCATCTGCCCGACGGCCACCCCGCACCCGACCTCACCCCTTCCCAGAGCGGCATCCCGGAAGATGAATTTTCCGCCCGGCTGCGCAAACACCTCAGCCGTAAGTCTGCTGAACGGGAAGAGACCATTGCCATCGAAGACCCCGCGTATGAGGACAACACCGATACCCTCTTGGAGACCGACGCGAAATAACTCTGCCAAACAGCAAAATGCCCCGCAGGACGCTCGTCGAGAGCTGCCTGCGGGGCATCTTTTTATGCTTAGCTTCTCTTGTGCTTCTGGCCGAAACGGTACTCCTTGCCGTCCCGGATGCGCTGGATGTTGGAACGGTGCATCCAGATGACCATGCCGCCCATGACGGCAGCGCCGACCGTGCAGACCACCACGTCCCGGGTCGGCAGGCCGCGCATGAGGCTGTACACCAGCGTCAGCACCGGGTAGGCCGCGGCCATGGTGATGCTGCCCAGCGACACCATGCCGGTGGGGACCAGGCAGACGAGGAAGATGACCGCCAGCACCGGCAGCAGCACCGGCTGGACTGCCAGAATGGCACCGGCAGCCACCAGCACGCCCTTGCCGCCCTTGAAGCCGAAGTAGATGGGCTTGGAGTGGCCCACCACGGCGAGGATGGCGGCGAGGTAGACGCCCAGATAGGGTGAGACGGCAGCGTCGGCGGGCAGATGGCCGAACAGCCACCGGCCAAGGCAGACGGCCGCGACGCCCTTGAGCACATCGCCCACCGCCGTGAGGGCAGCGGCCTTCTTGCCGAAGGTGCGCAGCATGTTGGTCATACCGGCAGCGCCCGAGCCGTGGGTGCGGACGTCGTCATGGTACAGATACTTGCTGACGAGGATGCCGGTGTCCACGCTGCCCAGCAGATAGGCTTCGGCAGCGACCGCCAGCACAATGAGAAATGCGGTCATAGAACCAGTCTCCCTTCCTTATACGTCCTTCGCGCCCACCTCGCCGGAGCCGCGCTCACGCACGACAAGGCGGATGGGGGTGTGCTCCAGACCGAAGTTCTCGCGGATCTGGTTGATGATATACCGCTGATAGCTGAAGTGGAACAGGTGCTTTGCGTTGACGAAGGCCACGAACGTCGGCGGACGGGTGGAAGCCTGGGTCAGGTAGAAGATCTTCAGGCGGCGGCCCTTGTCGCTGGGCGGCTGCATCCGAGCGGTGGCGCGGGCCAGCATCTCATTCAGCACACCGGTGGGCACGCGGGCGCCGTTCTGGCTGTCCACGTCGCGGATGAGCTGCATCAGCTTGTTGACGTTGTAGCCGGTCTGGGCCGAGATGAAGATGATGGGAGCGTAGCCCATGAAGCTGAAGCACTCGGCATAGCCCCGGCGCTGCAGTTCCATGGTGTTGGTCTCCTTGCCCTCCACGGCGTCCCACTTGTTGACGACGATGATGCAGGCCTTGCCCTGGTCGTGGGCGTAGCCGGCCACCTTGCTGTCCTGCTCGGTGAAGCCGACGGTGGCGTCCACGAGGATGAGGGCCACGCGGCTGCGCTCGACGGCGGCCAGTGCGCGGACGACCATGTAGCGCTCGAGGCCGTCGGTGATGTTGCTGCGCTTGCGCAGACCGGCGGTATCGGTGAAGATGAACTTGCCGTAAGCGTTGTCCACGGGGGTGTCGATGGCGTCGCGGGTGGTGCCGGCCTCGTTGGCCACGATCATGCGGTTCTCACCGAGGATGCGGTTGGTCAGGCTGGACTTGCCCACGTTGGGGCGGCCGATGATGGCGACGGGGATGCGGTCTTCCTCCACGACGGTCTCGCTGAAATCGAGGTGGGCGCAGACGGCGTCCAGCAGGTCGCCGGTGCCGTGGCCGTGGACGGACGAGATGGGCATGACTTCGTCGAAGCCGAGGTTATAGAACTCGTAGAGCTCCATGGGGGTCTCGCCCACGTTGTCGCATTTGTTGACGGCGAGGATGATGGGCTTGTGGCTGCGGCGCAGCATATGGGCCACGTCCTCGTCGGCGGCGGTCAGGCCGTTGCGCACGTCCACCACCATGATGATGCAGTCGGCGGTGTCGATGGCGATCTGGGCCTGCTCGCGCATGTGGGCCAGAATGCCCTCGGTGGCCTTGGGCTCGATGCCGCCGGTATCCACCAGCAGGAACTCGTGGCCGCTCCACTCGCAGTTGGCGAAGATGCGGTCGCGGGTGATGCCCGGGGTATCCTCCACGATGGCCAGACGCTGGCCGCAGAGCTTATTGAACAGGGTGGACTTGCCCACGTTGGGGCGGCCCACCACAGCAACGATCGGTTTGCTCATAGGGGGTTCCTCCTTTCACAAAAGGGGTAAAATTACGGTCTTCTCCGGCGGGCGATATGCAGGCCGCTGCGCAGCAGGGCCTTGGCCTCGTCGCCGCCGCCGGTGGGCAGGACTTCCACCTTTACGCCGAGCCGCTGGCCCAGCTGCTCGATGGTCATATCATCGAGGAAGGTGTCCTTCTCCTCCCGCAGCATCACGGCAGGCACGCCCAGGGTGCCGCTGGACAGCCGGCCCTCGCACTGGGCGATGATGTCGGTCGCCGTGACGAGGCCCGCCACGCCGACGTTGCCGCCGAAGAAGTTGTTTTTGATGGGATGCACTTTTACTTCTATCATGGGGTACTGGCGGCGCAGCTCGTCCATCATCTCGGTGATGAGGGGCGCAGCCATGGTGCCGGTGACGACATCCATCTTTTTGGTGCCATAGATGCGGTGGGGCTTTTCCAGCTCGGCCAGAAATTCCTCCCGGAAGAGGCTCATCATGCCCACGCCGTTTTCCAGCTGGTCGTAGTCCTCATAGAACTCCGGCTCCGGGATGGGGCGGCCGGCCTTGAGGTACCACTCATCGCTGGGGTAGATGATGCGCTTGCCGTGGCGGCGCTTGCACTCGTCGCCGAACTCTTCCATGATGTCGATGACGGCGGCGCTGGTCTCAGCGTCGTAGGGCGTCTGCTTGAAGAGGTTCTGGCGGTAATCCGTCACGCCGCAGGGGACTGCCGCCACGCTCTGCACCATCGGGGTCAGCTCCAGCAGGTCGGTGAGGGTGCGGCGGAGCTCGTCGCCGTCGTTGATGCCCCGGCAGAGCACCAGCTGGCAGTTGACGGCGATGCCGCCCTCCACCAGGCGGGGCAGGTACTTCAGCACCTCGCCGCCCCGTTTATTCGCCAGCATCCGCACGCGGAGCTGGGGATTGGTGGTGTGGACCGAGATGTTGATGGGCGAGATGTGCATCTTGATGATGCGGTCGATCTCGTGGTCCTGCATGTTGGTCATGGTGATATAGTTGCCGAACAAAAAGGACAGGCGCTCGTCGTCGTCCTTGAAGTAGAGGCTCTCACGCATCCCCGGGGGCAGCTGGTCGATGAAGCAGAACATGCAGTGGTTGGAGCAGGAGTGCTTCTGGTCGCCCAGATAGGTGGAGAAGTCGCAGCCGAAGGGGCCGCGCTCTTCCCGCCGGACATCCCACTCCCGGATGCCGTCCGCCACCTTTGCTTTGAGGTGGAAGCTCTTGCTGTCGGTATAAAAATCATAGTCCAGCGTGTCGTTCAGCTCGTTGCCGTCCACGCTCAGCAGCTCGTCGCCGCCGGCGAGGCCGAGGGCTTCCGCCTCGCTGCCCGCGTCCACGCGGTCGATCCTGATGGCCATGCTTTCACCTCACAATTTCGTTTTCAAGACAAAGCAAGAAGGGGAAGGCATTGCGCCCTCCCCTTCTGTACATAACACCAATGTGCCACCAATTCTGCGCAAATTAGCCCTTCTTGATGACTTCCTCGCCCTTGTAGTAACCGCAGTTGCCACATGCCTGGTGGGGGAGCTTCAGAGAGCCGCAGTTGCTGCACTTGACCAGTGCGGGGGCCTCCAGCTTCCAAACATTGCTGCGACGCTTGTCGCGGCGGGCCTTGGAAAGATGTCTCTTAGGTACTGCCATATTTTTGCACCTCCTTGATGGGTTTCTCAGTTCAGCAGTGATTTGAGTATCGCTAGCCTTGCGTCTGCGGGTTCGGCCTCAGCTTCTGCCGGAGGGCAGGTACATTCGGCCATCTTCTTCCCGCACCGGGGACACAAGCCCGGGCAGTCAGCGCTGCAAAGCAGCACCGTCGGTATCTGGAACATGAATTCCTGACAGAGCCATTCGTCCACATCCAGATGTCCTTTTTCGTTGAGGGGCAGGTCGAAATCCGGGTCATCCAGATCGCGCTCCCTGACCGTCCACTCTGCTTGCACCGTCTCTTCCCGTTCGACGGGGTCGAGGCAGCGGGCGCACTCTCCGTGCACCAATGCGTTTGCCCGCAGCGTCATCCGGATCTCCTCGCCATCCGGCACCGCCTCAAAGCGGGCCGTCACAGGCTGCTCGATCCTTGCACCGGCAAAATCCTTTGCAGACAAATCACACTGAAACTCTGCGGCGTAAGGCTTCGTGCCGGATACGATAAACTTTCTCAGGTCAAATTGCATAGTACACCTCATAAAAGGCTGCCTTGTTAGTATAGCGCCAACACAGCCCTTTGTCAACACCAAAACAGGCAGAAAACCGAAAAAATTTCAAATTCTCCGGTTTCCTGCCTGTCTGGGATGCTTCAAATCAGAAATTTCAGAGTTATTTTACAGGTACTTCTTCACATCGTGGGGCAGAGCAGCCTCATCAGCGCTGACAGTGACGGTGACCTTGATGGAGTTGCCGGCGGCGGCAGCGATCTCGTCCAGAACGACGCCCAGACGGTTGATGTCGTGATCCAGCACCTTCAGGATGCCGTCGATGTACAGGTCAGTGATGTCATAATTGCTTGCCAGCAGGCCGGCCACGAAGCCGTACAGCATCTCGCCGCCGGCGATCTTGTACTCGTCCAGGTCGATGAGACGGGCGGCGTTGGGGACCTCATAGGTCAGCTTCATGCCCTTCTCGACGACAACGACGTTGCCCTTGGAGGTCTTGACCGAATCGTTGATCATGTCGATCATAGCCTTGGTCTTACCGGAGCCTTTGGTGCCAACAATCAGTTTAATCATAGTTCTGTCCTCCTGTATTTTCCACGCCTCACGGCGGGAGATCGTTTTTTGTTCCGCTTGCTCTTACTTCAGCTTTGCTTCCAGCTCGGCGGTCAGGTTCTCATAACCCGGCTTGCCCAGCAGAGCGAACATGTTCTTCTTATAGCTCTCGACGCCCGGCTGGTTGAAGGGGTTGACGCTCAGCAGGTAGCCGCTGCAGGCGCAGGCACGCCAGAAGAAGTAGATGAGGTAGCCCACATTATAAGCGGACAGGTCGTCCACCTCGATGACCACCTCCGGCACGCCGCCGTCGGTGTGGGCGAGGATGGTGCCTTCCATGGCCTTGCGGTTGACCACGCTCATGTTCTGGTCAGCCAGGAAGTTCAGGCCGTCGAAGTTGCCCTCCAGCTTGTCGATGAAGAGGTCCTGTGCGGGCTTCTTGACGTCCACGATGGTCTCGAACATGGTGCGGGAGCCTTCCTG
>ERZ1031885.356-NODE-356-length-19666-cov-6.977411_pt1 | contig 19666 bp, 5 predicted proteins | sample MGYA00518168_ERZ1031885 | MGnify/ENA primary metagenome ERZ1031885 (study PRJEB33719, sample SAMN04261269) | wastewater metagenome | biome: rural village; feature: human; material: feces | host: Homo sapiens | place: El Salvador | collected 2014-01-14 ...
GCACTTCTTGCTCTGGCAAGCGGCAAAGCCGAGCGGAGACAAGTGCACCCCCTTTAAGGCAACCACCGAATCAGTTTTAATCCGTTGTTATTTGGTTGGTGCATTGCTTGCTTGCTTGGTGCACTTGAGACAAGTGCACCCCCTTGAAGGCAGCCGCTTAATCCGCTGTTAATTTTGTGCATAAATTCCAAGAAAATCCCACCGCCACCGTACGGAATCTGATCGGGCGGCGGACGGAATCCGATCGGGCGGCGGACGGAATCTGATCGGACGGCGAACGGAATCCGATTGGACGGCGAACGCAACAGGAAAGAGTCTCAAATTATCAAAAATGGCAAATATAGGGCGAAAATCTGCAAGAAATCGGCGTTTTGATAGAAAATGGCTATTTTTTGTAAGAAATATCCTACTCTTTTTGCAGAATTTTAGCTTACTTTGCAGCAGAAACTTAACACAATATTGTTCTTGTGCTACACATATATATAATGTATGCGCAGAGCGGTGGAGTGTTAGCCTGTTAAACCTAAAAGAGTATTCACGCTAAAAGAGAATGGATATGACAACAAACGACGGTAGCTCAACCAAAGATACAAACATAACCAACACAACAGGACTAACTCAGACTGGCACCAATGTCCGTCCCTCAACCAACACTTTTAAAACTAAGACAACGAACAACAAGACAAAGACAGAGAACAACGAAACAACGACAGAACGAAACATCGAAACAAAGACAGAACCAACAACTGAAACCTCAACCGACCAGAACAAGACAGCTAAACCAGAACACGACACGAAAGCTACCCAGTCGTACATAACGATGGACTTCGATCCGCCCACCACGATGAAGGAGGAGCAGGATCTGCTCTCGGCTATGTACGCCAGCGCCTGCGTACCCAACACCATGCGTATGTCGTACGACATGGTGGAGGATATGCTGACCGACCACATCGACCTCATGGAGGGCGACGACCTCGAAATATGCAATAAGGACACCGAGCTGATTAGCATATAGCCGCAAAAACTGAACCTGCATATCGCGCAAAAACCAGATTAGAATATAACAAGAAACAATATATAACAATGAAAAGAGTAAAGAAGAAGTATCAAACCCCTGTGATCCACTCTATTGAGTTGGGTCCGATCAGTCCCGTCACCGCATCGCCGGGTGGTGGTGTTACTATCCCCGGTGCCGGCAATGCCAGCGGCGGAGGAGGTGGCGGCGGTGGAGGACAGACACCGCCGCCAATGCAGAGTCCGCCGCGCGACCTTTGGGAGAGTGGCTTTCAGACCGATGATGACGACGAGACGGCGTACGAATACGGTTGGTAAGCGCCGCTCTTCACCGTCGGGCTACTCCAACCGACACCGTCTGGCAACGACCAACAGTAGAACTAAACCAAAACCCATTAGCAAATCAAAAAACAGAACAGAATATGAAGAAAAGAATTTTCATGCTTGCGGTCTTGATATTGTCAGGGCTGCAGTTTGCCGTGGCTGCAATAGACGAGCAGCTGCGAGCGCTCATCACCGCCTCTGATGATATAGAGGTGACGGAAGTGACTAACGACGAGGTGAACCCGTGGAAGGTGGAGAACGGAATGGCGTCTACCACACACGGCAAGACAACCACTAACGTAACAGCTACTATTACGATCAAGTTCAGAGCAAAGGGATACATTACGTTTCAGTATTCCGATACCTTCGACCCTTGGACTAACGAAGACTATAAAATAGTGAAGTTGGATGATGTTACTTATGCAAACAACTATGATAAGCATACAACCCTTACCACTTTCACTCACTATATATCTCTTGAAGAAGGCGAGCATGTTCTTACATTCTCTCATTGGCACAGAAATTCCACAACGGGCAATTATTCTCAGGTTCTTTCCATTGGCAATATCCGTCTCGAAACTATAGAGAGTATGTATAAGACAATCCACCTCTCTGCTCCAGGTACGCTTGGTGTAGAGGCGTTGTCGCATGTCAACACTTTGCCCGAAATGCGTGCTTTGCGTCTTTCCGGCAAGATGAATGCTTCCGACTGGAATGATATCAGCAAGATGACTGGACTCATGGCTATAGATATGACAAATGCCGACATTGAAACAATTCCTGCCAGTGCGTTTACTAATACTGCGATACGCTTTGTCGACTTACCGACCAAGCTCAAGACAATCGGTGACAATGCTTTCGACAGTCGTTTTCTTACCGGTCCGCTTGTGTTGCCGGAAGGATTAGACAGCATAGGTAAAGAAGCGTTTCAGCATAACTATTATATAACAGAGGTGACAATACCAGAAAGTGTAAGGGGTATCGGACAGGCTGCTTTCTATGACAACCAATCTTTGCAGAGCGCTACATTGAATAACAACATGGAGACAATTGTTCGGTCATTATTCAATTACTGTAAAAAACTTGCTGTTGTGCATGGCGGCAAGAATGTGAAAAATATTTTTTATCGTGCTTTTTATGGTTGCGATTCGTTGAGAAGTATTAAAGATGTTGTTCCTGTCACTATAGATAGGGAGGCATTTTATAGTTGTCAGAAATTGGATAGTATAAACTTTTCGCGTATCAAATCAATCGGTTCTGAAAGTTTCTATCAATGCTATTCTTTGAAAGAAGCCAACTTGACAACTCTTACTTCGATTGACAGAAGTTTTGCTGGTTGTAAGGGTCTTAAGAAAGTGACGCTTGGAAACGACATTACTACTATAAAAAGTTATGCTTTCTATAATTGCCATGCTCTTGAGGAGGTGGTTCTCGGTTCTTCTATCAACAGCTTAGGAACTGATTGTTTCAAGAGCGACCAAAACGCCTTGAAGCGTGTGTACATCACTGCGCCAGCTCCTCCAGCCGTAGGTAGCACACCGTTCTATTCTCCTACAAGCGTAACGCTTTACGTTCCCGAATATGCAATGGTGAGCTACAAGCTCGACAACTACTGGAGCCAGTTCACAAAGGTGGAGCCAAACCCGAACCAGCCCGACAAGGTGAACCTCTACAAGAAGCTGGAGCTTACCAGCAATGCACGCATTCCGAACTCGCCGGATATCTTTATCGGCAAAGGAGGAGCGCTCATCGTCAATGGAAACAATCCGCAGGCGTTTGGTAAATACTTACAGTATCTTTCTATCGGAGATCCCGAACAGTCCTCATCGCTCATCAGCCGTTGTGAAGCCATTACGTCCACCGCTTCGCAATTCAACTTTGGTATTGGTTCAACCAGTGGTTATGGCTATTGGTATTATATCTGTATGCCCTATGACGTGAAGCGTAGCGACATCATCCTGCCAGAGGGCACAAGCATCGCTGTGCGCTATTACGACTCTGAGTCGCGTGCCACAAACGGAGCTACGGGCAACTGGAAAGACGTGGCTGCCGACGGCATCCTGCGCAAGGGACAAGGCTACATCTTCCGTACAAACAACACTGCTAATGTAGGATTCCCCGCCACCGAGGAGACCCACAACGACATTTTCCGCAGCGAAGCTGTAAGCGCACCGCTCGTTCAGTATCCTGCCGTGGAGAGCGCCAACGCAGGATGGAACTTCGTGGGCAACCCATATCCTTGCTTCTACGACATCTACTATATGGATTTCGCAGCACCTATCACAACATGGGATGTTGGCAACCGTACATATAAGGCATACAGTGCTGCTGACGACAATTTCGTACTCACACCGCTGCAGGCATTCTTCGTTCAGAAGCCCTCGCTTGTAGACGCCATCACGTTCCAGCCGGCGGGCAGACAGATCAACAAGACCATCGACCACTCGGCTTTGGCTATGCGCCGCGCAGCACGCAGCAAGCAGGTGCAGCGCAAGCTGGTAGACGTGGCGCTGACATGCGCCGACCGCACCGACCGCACACGCGTCGTAGTGAACGCCAATGCTTCTGACGACTTCTGCGCCGACAACGACGCTGTGAAGATGATGGCTTACGAGGGCACACCGCAGATATACACCATCGCCGGTGCAGACCAGCTGGCTGTGAACGAGGGTGCTCATCGCGACGGTAGCGTGGCATTAGGCATGTATCTGCCTGCAGACGACGCATATACCATCGCCGTAGACCGCGACGAGTTGGGCGTGAAGCTGCTCGACTACGGCGTGGAGGTGGAGATGCCGTACACCTTCAGCGCCGCTGAGGGATACCTGGACGACCGCTTCACACTCACCTTCGAGGCACCCACTACGGGCATCAACACCGTAGCTACTGACGCCGACGCCGACAACGCCATCTACACTATCGACGGACGCCGCGTGAACAGCACCGCTCAGAAGGGCATCTATATTCAGAATCATAAGAAAATAGTAAAGTAAAGCTACTATGATCAAGTCAAGATATATACTGACTCTCCTCGCCATGCTGCTAAGCATGGTGGCGAGAGGACAGGACTTTAACCCCGACAGTCCTCCCGAACCGGGAGCACGCTACAAGCTGACGCTGAAAGCCCAGCCTGCAGAGGCTGCCACCGTGAGCGGAGGCGGACTGTATGCTGTGAACGCCAGTGTGAGCGTGAAGGCTGTAGCCCGAAGCGCCAACTGGCGCTTCCTTAACTGGACCGACGCTGAGGGCAAGGAGGTGAGCACGAGCAGTACGTTCACTCACCGCAAGCTGAACAGCGCTGAGACACTCACCGCCAACTACGAGTATCAGAAGACAAGCCGCCTCACCATAGCCTATGACCCCTCGTCGATAAAGACGAGCGAGGTGAAGGAGTATGCCGTAGGCGTCACCTACTCTTACACGGCGTCTACTTACAGCGACTATACGTTCGTCAACTGGACAACAAGCGACGGAACGGTTATCTCTACTAATCGTGCGGTAAGCTATACCGTTACGGAGAACGACGAGACCATCACCGCCCACTACCGCTTCACGCCGGGCAGTCCGGCTGAGCCTAACGAGACGAAGCCGAAGCATAAGGTCTACTTCAGGTGCGACCCCGCAGGACTTGTCGGCTTCAATCAGAACAACGGCTTCTCGGTGTCTGAGGGCAACACGTTCGGCGTGACGGTTTACTCCGCAAGCGACTATGAGTTCAAGGGCTGGACGCGCGAAGGCAACTCCGAAATAATCGGACAGTATCGCACGTTCAACGGAACGATGGGCAAAGAGGATGTGCACCTCGTGGCACATTTCGAGTTCAAGCCATCGTCGCCCAGCGAACCGTCTACCGACAGCAAGCAGCGCCACAGCCTCTACGCCACAACTACGTCGATGTATCGCGGCGAGACAACGCTCCTGCCTATATACATGCAGAACACGGGCAACGTGAAGACGCTCAGCTTCAAGCTGCATCTGCCTAAGAATCTGACGGTGGATGTCGCCAATATACAGAAGACGCTGCGCACCGACGCCTACACCGTTCAGGCGGCGCAGGAAGACAGCGTGCTGAGCGTGAGCCTTGAGGGCGGAACGCAGATTGTGGAGCACGACGGAGTGGTGGTGCGCATACCGGTGAGCGCGCAGGAAGCGCTGAAGGACAGCGTGTACACGGTGAAGTTCAGCGACATCGCAGGCACAACCACTGCCGACGCTGTCATCAACTTCACCAGCCGTTCGGGCAGACTCGTAGTGAGCACGCCCGAGGAAGGCGATCTGCAGGCGAAGTTCTCTGTAGAGACATACATGAACCGCGCCCAGTTCACCAATCTTAGCAGCGAAAACGCAAAGACATTCGAATGGAACTTCGGCGACGGCGCTACAAGCACCGAGCGCAACCCTATGCACAGCTACGCCGAAGCCGGCACTTACACCGTGCGTCTCACGGCGCGTGGCATAGTGAAGACCGTCACTGCCGAACAGCAGATTATCATCAACCCTGCCAACACATGGTCGGCGAGCGGCGACTACCGACTCGACCCCACAGCGAACAGCGCACGTGCGTTCAGGTCGATGCACGAGATGCTCTCTCTGCTGTCGCAGTGTACGCCCGACGGCACCATCAACGTAAAGACCGGCGGTAAGGAGGCGTTCGACGCCAATCTTCAGTCGGCAGACTCACTGGCGCTGCTCAGCACGCTGACAGAGAAACTGGGCAAGGCGGGCGTCGTGATGGCGTTCAAGAACGAAGCGCAGAAGCCAGTTACGCTGCGCTTCAACGTGGCAGCCAACAGCATCGACATGCAGAAGGCTACCGACTTCTTCCGCCATATCTCGCTCGACAACGTGGTGGTAACGCTCAACGGTGCCGCGATAAACATCGGCGAGATAGACCGCTTCTCGGCACAGACCATCTGTTCGGGCGCAAGCACGCAGCCCGAAGCGTTCACCGCTATAAGCAGCAGCGAGAAAGTGAAGGTGAAGTGGACGGCAAGTGTGGCTGAAGGCTGCACCGTACGCGGCTATCAGCTCACCGGCACCGGCAATCTGCCTGCCATGACGCTCACGAACGAAGGCAGCAAGACCGATCTCGTCACCTATCATGTAAGCGTAGAGCTTAATGGTGTTGCCATGTACACATATATATATAAGGTGTATGTGAAGCCGTTGCTGAAGAGTCTCGCGCTCAATTCGCCGTCTGACAACGCATCGCTCGAATACGGACAGGTTACGCTCAGCTGCAGCAATCTCGGACAGGCTGCTGTAGGCTATACGTTCCACTATCGCCGCACCGATGCCGAGGCAGAGAACGCAGAAGAGTGGAAGGAAGTGAAGACGACATCGCCCTCAACAGCATTCGTGCCCGTAGAAGGCGCGTCGTACGAGTGGTATGCTACGGCGCATGGCGAGTGCAACGAGACTGTAGAAAGCGCACACCGCACGTTCAGCATACGTAAGCGCTCAGACCTTACGGTGGTGTCGGTCACAGCGCCGGCGGAGGTGAAGGCAAACACTACGTTCCAAATCACGGCTGTTGTACGCAACATCGGTAAGGGCGCGACACGCAGAAGCAACTGGCAGGATATAATCTGTGAAGAGCAAGCTGACGGTTCGTATCGTGAGATTAAGAGAATATCACATAATGGCGTGTTGCAGCCTGGCGATTCGTACACAGTTACTTTCACAGTCACAAGTCCTGACGCCACGCTAAGCGAGGTCAGCTATTTGGTAGAGACAGATTCTTGGAATGAAGAGACAGAGTCAAACGAGAGCAACAACATAAAGGTTTCAGACCCAATCTCTATCATCAAACGTTACATTGATGCCGCCGACTACGAGGCTCTGAAGGTGCTTTATCAGGCAACCAACGGCGGCGCATGGACCAACAAGACTTGGCGCATTGGCAGCAATGCCGTAACGTCTACCGGTTGGCCCGGCGTCACATTCGACGAAGAAGGTCACGTGCTGGCTATAGATCTTCAGAACAACAACCTCCGAGGCACGCTGCCTACAGAGGGAATGGAGATGAAGAGTCTGCGCACGCTCAATCTGAGCGGAAACAGTTTGAGTGGCGATGTGGCTGCGTTCTGCAAACTCCTGCCTGCATTGGAGACGCTCAATCTTGGCTACAATCTGTTTACAGAACTTAGCGGCGTTCTGCCTGCCCACATCACCTCGCTCAATCTGCAGAATCAGCGCGAAGGCTACAGTCTCTCTACCTTCACGCTGCAGGAGTGGGCTATGGGTGACAAGCAGGCCGACATACAGCTCGGAACGCTCATTGCTTACGACCATAAGAACCAGAACTTCGAGGCTCACCCGACGCTCCGCATCTATACTACTGCCAACAACAGTTATGTAGGCGAGATGAGATACACAGACGGAGCCTACCGCTACTATCTCAGCGGCACGTACAACTACGCAAGCGGCACGGAGTTTTGCATCCGATCGTATGAAGGCGTGGCACAGAACAACCGCCTGCGTGCTAAGCTGACGTGGACAAAGGGCGACGTGAACGCCGACGCATCGGTAGACGTGCTCGACGCGCAGCAGACGCTCAACTACATCATGGGCACGCAGAACGGCAACTTCAACTATCCGGCAGCCGACACTTATGAGGGCGGCGGCATCAATGTGCAGGACGTTGTGGCAACCATAAACATCTTCATCGGCAGCAACGACAACGCCGACCAGAAGAGTCTTATGGCTGCGCAAAGACGCTGGACGGAGAGTCTGGGTGAAGAAGCCTCTACAGCTAACGTGCTCAGCGTGGAAGACGACGCATTGTGGCTCGACGCAACCGACCAGGTGGCGGCGCTCGACATCACACTCGCTGGCGTTAAGGCGAACGATGTGAAGCTCGCTATGAGCAAGCAGCGCTATCAGCTCGTGACACACAACACCGCAAACGGTGTTCGAGTAGTGATAATAAGCACTACGGGCGACATCATCAGCGGTCGCACCAAGCTGTTGCGACTCGCCAAGCCGGCAAGAGTGGAGCAGGCGATGGCTGCCGACATAGACGCACAGCTGGTAGGCGTGGCGTTTGAGGGTCAGACCACAGACATCGACGCCATAACTACCGACGCTGACAGCCGCGAAGCTGTATACAGCCTCGACGGACGCAAACTGAACGGCGTTGCATGCGAAGGCGTCTATATTGTGAACGGAAAGAAAAAGGCTATTAACAGACATCAATAGACATGAAGATCAGAAGATACATAACCATGATGCTGTTCTTGCTGATGTACATCACGGCAACGGCTCAGAACAACCTGTCGGTAGGAAAGCTGACGGGCGGTCAGGGCAAGGACGTGCTGATACCTATCAGCCTTGAGAACACAGACGAGGTGGTGGCGCTGCAGTTCGACCTGCAGCTGCCATTCGACCGATCGTCAAGAACAGCGCCGACGCTGAGCCAATCGCGTATAAACGAGCACACGGTGTCGGTAAGAAATCTCGGCAACCATAAATATAGAGTGGTTGTCGTGAATATGAGCAATCGTCCTCTGTCGGGCAACGCCGGCACAATCATCAACTTCCCGATGGCTGTGCCTACAGGTTTGGACCCCGGCACGGAGTACGCCGTGAGCTTGTCGGATGTTATCATCACAAACCGCAAAGGCGACAACATTCAGGGCGATTCTAACGTAAACGGCAGCTACACGGTGCAGCGAGAAAACGCACCAGACCTTGCTACTACCGATGTTAAGATTACTGAGAGCAAACTTGTGCCGGGCAAATCGGTCACTGTAACTTGGAAAGTGAGCAACATCGGCAACGCCGATACGCGCAGCGGCTGGACCGAACGTGTCTATCTCGTGAGCAACGGGACCGAAGAAGCGGTGCATGTAGGCAATACCTACTTCAGTAATACGCTACTCAAGGGCGGCTACATCGCACGCAGCGCTATCTTCAACCTCTCGCAGACCGTCGGTCTCGAAGGCGAAGTGACGGCGAAAGTGGTGGTTGAGCCAAGCAGCGGTTGCGGCGAATACAACGCCGACCGAGCTAACAACACCGCAACCGGCGGAACCGCCGAGCTTGAGAAGCACTTGTTCCTTACCGCTCCCGACAACAGCGTGAAGGAAGGCGAGTCGATGCGCCTCACTTTGAAGCGCAGTGGCGACCGCAGTATGGACGAGACATTCAGCATTGCTTCGTCTTTGCCCGAACACGCTAAGGTTCCGGCTACTGTTACCATCAGCAAAGGCCAGTCGGCAGCGTCGTTCGACGTGATTTGTCCTGACAACAACATGGTGAACGCCTACTCTAAGGTCACCATAACCGTGAACAAAGCCAACGGATACCCGCAGGATGTAGCTACATCTTTTAATATAAAGGACGACGAGCTGCTGCCTCTCGAAGTGAAGCTCGACAAGACCGAGTATAACGAGGGCGAAACGATGAAAGCAACCGTCAGCGTGCCTTACCGTATCGGCAACGATACGCTCACGGTCTACTTCAGCGTGGAGAAGCCGAAGCGCTTCCGCCTCCCGAAGAGCTACACCTTCGAGCCTGGAGCGACAGAAGCCGTGATTGATATTCCGATCATTGACGATAACATCGCAGCCAACGACGAGACATTGCAGCTCAGCGTGTCGGCAGACCATCACCTGACGGGCACAGCGCTCTTTGTGCTGAAGGACAATGACGTGCCGGCGATAAGCATGACTCTGCTGCCCACAACCGTGAGCGAGGCGGCAGGCTACAACGCCATTCACGCCACCATCAAGCGCACCGAGGCGAAGAACAGCAAGATTACGCTGAAGCTGAGCGACGACAGCAACGGCGAACTCTACTACACAACGCCGATAACCATGCCCGAAGGCACAGAGGAAGTGACGTTCCCCATCGGCGTGAAGGACAACCAGAAGGTGGACGGCACACGCAAGGTGAAGTTCAGCGCAGCTATATACATCACCGATTGCGGCTGCTCTGCGATAGGCGACAAGCAGACCGTTGTGAGCGACACCATTACCGTCCTCGACAACGACGGACCGACGCTTAGCGTCACTTCGAACAAGACAACCATCCTCGAAGGTGACGCTACAGGCGCTACGCTCACCATCAGTCGCAACGACGCAACGACCAGTCCGATCACGGTTACGCTGAGCGCGAAGGGCGACGATCTGCAGTTTGCAAAGACCGTGACTATCCCTGCCGGAAAGGAGAGCGTTACAACGCCGTTCGTGGCGTTGAGCAACGAGGCCAGCGAGGGCAACCGCACCATTTCTGTCATCGCAAGCAGCGACGGCTACAGTCCAGGTACGGTGTGGATGCTCATCTCCGACCAGACTCTGCCCGACGCAGAGATGCAGACTCCTGCATGCGACGCAGAGATTGAGGCAGGAAGCAAGGCGAAAGTGACGATAAAGGTGAAGAACATCGGTGCCATTAAGATGCCGAAGGGCACACAGATACGCACAAGCATCGGCTCAAGTTCTACGATGACGCAGACAGATGCCGACATTGCGGTGGGCGCAACCTACACATCTGTTGTGGAGCTGGACGCACCGAGTGTGCCCGGCAAGTACAGAGTGACGGCAGAAATCAACCCGAACGGCACAGTAACCGAGTTGCAGACCATCAACAACAGCGCTTATACCGAGACAACCGTAACGACAGCATACACATACAACGTCAAAGCCGACAAGAACACATATAACATTGGCGACAAGGTAGTGCTGGGCGGCACGGTGAAAACACGCGGCGGCGCTACGGCAGCCAACGTTGAGGTAGAACCGTATATCATCTATGCCGGTTCGCGTATAGCTCTGAAAGCCACCACCGACGCCGAGGGCAAATACTCTGCAGAGTACACCATTCAGGCTGGTATGGGCGGCGAGTATGGCTACGGTGTCTGCACACCTGGCGAGAACATCAGCGCTCAGCAGGGCACTTTCGCCGTGTACGGCATCTCACGCACCACAACCGAGTACATCAAGCACGAGATGTACGAAGGTGATGTGGCTCGCGGCACTATCAAGGTGAAGAACATGAGCAGTCTGCCTCAGCACAGTCTGACAGCAACCTGCGAACCGAACGAGCAGTATGTGGTTACGTTCGGCGGCGACACAGAGCTTGCGGGCGGCGGAACAGCCGAGATAAGCTACACAATCAAGCCGCTTTCGCTCTCTAAAACTAAGGAGTGGGACCGTCTCACGTTCAACATTACAACAGCCGAGGGCGCATCGCTCAGCGTAGTGACCTACAACTACACACGCAAGCATACGCCGAATCTCGTGGTGTCTACCAACAGCATCAACACCACCGTGACCAAGGGTAAGGTGCGCACATATCCTATCGTGCTCACCAATACCGGCATAGCCGAGACAGGCAAGATAACCGTATCGCTGCCTGCAGCGCTTTCCGACTTCATCAGTCTGGCTACGCCTGCCACAATGCCGTCGCTGGCAACGGGCGACAGTGCTACGGTGATGCTTAAGTTCAACGCTGCCAACTACGACGTGAATGTCTACCAGAAAGGTAGCATCGCCATCAACTGCAGCGAGGGCAACGGCAAGCAGATTGGCTTCAACGTGAAGGTGGTGAGCGAGGAGAAGGGCAACCTTCGCATCCGCGTTCGCGACGAGAACACCATATACGGCAACAAGGACGGCGAGCATCCGTACGTCAGCAACGCCAGCGTGCGACTCACCGACTACAACACCGGCGCACTCGTGATGCAGGACGTGACGGGCGAAGACGGCAGCATTACGTTCAACGATCTGAACGAAGGCTACTACCATCTGCACGTTACGGCAGACCGCCACGACACTTATGACCAGAACGTGCTGGTGAGTCCGGGCGAAACAACCGAGCATCTTGCCACAATCAGCTACCAGGCAATCAGAGTAGACTGGACGGTGGAGGAGACAGAGATAGAAGACGAGTACGACATCACAACCAAGCTGACATACGAGACGCAGGTGCCTGTGCCGGTAGTGGAGATGAATGCTCCCGACGCAATCATTCTTGCAGACATCAACCGCGGCAAGAGCGCACTCTTCAACGTAGTGCTGCGCAACCGCGGACTCATTGCCGCACAGAACGTGCAGTACACACCGCCAACGGCAGACGGTTTCGTGTTCATGCCGATGGTAGAATACTCTGGCTTCACGCTCGCTCCCGAGCAGAGCTACGTCATACCGGTGCTCGTGATGCACGAGGAGGACTTCAACAGCGACGACTTCGCACGCAACGTGAAGCGCAAGGTGATGCAGCGCGCCGAGGGCAGAGCAAAGAAGTGCTTCGGCGATATGGGCACCAAGTTCGAGTGGCCCTGCGGCGACAACGCCAAGTACGCATGGATAGGTTCTATCATCAGATTCGTGCAGGACAACGCCGAATGTTCTGACCCACCACCAGCAGGTGGTGGACACGCTGTAATCTATCCTCAGACACAACCCGGACTGGGCGGTGGACCTTATGGCGATTTCGGCGACTATGCAACGGCGAGCGGCGGCAGAACAGACGCCAAGGCTCTGCTTAAACTGTTCTGTACAGCAATAGAGTGTGTGCCGCTTCCCGACTTGCCTACTTGCGTGGCGCCAGCCATAACCAACGCACTTGAAGGATCGGCTCTGCAATTTGCAGGCGACTGCGCTATGGACTATCTCAGCGGAAAGGTAGCCGACAAGATTCCGTTGTTCAGCTGCCTGAAGGGTATAGCTTCCAACTACGGACCGGACATGGTAGAGTGTCTCGGAAAATGGGGTAAGGAGATGGCTGATAAGTTCAGCAAGGCGCCGCTGCGCAAGGCAGCTGCTGCCGAAGACAAGCCGATACCGGCTCTGATGGAGTCATCGGGCTACAAGCAGTTCTTGTTCTTCAGCTACTTCGACACATACATGGAGTACAACCGACAGCTCACCAAGGCGCCTGAGGCTATAAGCATGAAGGACTTCGGCGTGGAGCTGATGGCGGCAATACACAAAGCCGACCTCGAGCTGCAGAAGATGCGCGTGGACGGCACGCTCTGGACGTTCGACCTGAACACCATTCCGGACAACACCACGGTGGACGACAAGAGCCAGGGCGTAGGTCCGTACCTCACATCGCTCATGCCTAACAAGAGCGCCAACATAGCCGACTTCTCGCTGCGCAACTATGTGGAGCGTCTGCGCAACACATGGAGCAAGGAGGACGGACGCGGCTATGTCAGCAACAACCACATGGATGAGGCTGTTGTGGCAGACATTCTGCAGACACGCCAGAACTGTGTGACGAAGCTCGTCAATCTGGGCATACCTACATGGACCGACCTCATGGGAAGCGCACGCAAGGACATGCTGCAGTATATGGAGACGCAGTCGGAGAACACCTGCGCACAAGTGAAGCTCGAGATAAAGCAGAAGCTGGTGCTCACGCGTCAGGCGTTCCGTGGCACGCTCACCATTGAGAACGGATCGAGCAACGCCATCGAGGACATCCTCGTCGACGTGAACGCTACGAACATGGAGACCGGCTTCATGGCTACATCGCGCGAGATGCAGATAGCTATCGAGAAGATAGAAGGCTTCGAGGGCGAGAAGGACGGCGCATGGCGACTGGGCGCAGGCAAGAAGGGCGTGGCTACCATACTCTTCATTCCTACCAAGTATGCAGCGCCCGAGAACCTCACCACCTATAGCTTCGGCGGAACGCTGAGCTTCAAGGACGGTAGCACGACGCAGAACCGCTCGCTCTTCCCCGTGAGCCTGCAGGTGAAGCCGTCGCCGGAGCTCGACCTCACTTACTTCATGCAGCGCGACGTATACGGCGACAACCCGCTCACGCCCGACGTCGTTGAGCCGGTGATACCTGCCGAGTTCTCTGTGCTCATACACAACAAGGGCAAGGGCGACGCCAACAACGTGCGCATGATTACGAAGAAGCCTGAGATTGTGGAGAACGAGAAGGGACTGCTCATCGACTTCGACATCATCAGTTCGAGTCTTAACGGAGGCGAGAAGACGATGGCGCTCGACGACGACATCGCAACGCAGTTCGGCACTATCGCTGCCGGCACTGCCTCGTACGCCACATGGGACCTCACTGCGTCGCTCATGGGCCACTTCACCGAGTACGACGTGAGCGTTACGCACGTGACCGACTACGGCAACCCCGACCTCTCGCTGCTCGACCGCGTCACCATACACGAGCTGATACACAGCCTGAACGCCACAATCGGCGACAAGGTGTATCGTGCATGGATCACTAACGACGTGCCCGACGCTGAGGATGCCCCCGATCATATCTACTTCGCCAACGGCACCGACGAGGAGCTCGCGACGCTGAGCGGGGAGACCAGAATGGAGCGCATCGACGCTACGCACTACCGCGTGACGGTGCCCACCGACGTGCCGCGCAACTGGTTCTACACGGCTGTGGCTAACCCGGCGGGCAAGTACGCGAAGATACTCAGCATAACCGACGAGACGAACAACCGACCGCTCGACCCGGCTAACTTCTGGACAACCGACTACACGATGAAGGACGGCATCGACCCGCAGCTCGACTATCGTCTGCATATTGCCGACATCGTTTCGGGCAAGGGCACGAACAAGTACATCGTGGAGTTTGAACCGATACCTGAGCTGCGACTCGACGTGAAGAGCATCACGACGGTGCCTGCCGACGACCAGATTGCGGAGAAGCCGATAGAGGAGCTTACCGTGGAGTTCAACAAGGACATCAAGCCCGAGACCTTCACACGCGAGGACATCGTGGTGCGCCACGAGGGCAAGCTCTACAGCGGCGACATCGCCATCACTCCGAAGGCCGACGCCTCGAAGCGCGTGTTCAAGCTCAACACAAGCGGTCTGAGCGAGAACGGCTACTACGTGCTGCAGGTGAAGACCGACAACATCACCGACGCCGAGAACTATCTGGGCGCCGAGGGCAAGATGGTGAGATGGATGCTCTTCAAGGACGGACTGGTCCACTACAACGTGCATGTTCTGCCGCTTGCAGAATGGGGAAGTGTGGAGTGTGTGAAGGACGTTCCTGCAGAGACGCCTGCCGCTTTTGCAAAGCGCGGCATGAAGAAGGCAGAAGCCAACAGCGGACAGCTGGCTTACGGCGGCGGAATGACCTTCAAGGCTACGCCGAGCAAGGGCTACAAGTTCGTTTGCTGGAAGGACAACGCCACCGACGAGGTGCTCTCAAACAACGCCGAATACCACGTGGAGGCACGCAACACGCTCGACATATCGGCTGTGTTCGAGGCTAAGACGTATAAGGTGACGGTGAAGTGCGACGCCGACGGCGGAACGATGGACGTGGCATCAGGACTCTACGAGTACGGCACGAAGCTCACGCTCGACGCCAAGGCCAACGAGGGCTACCGTCTGGACGGCTACAAGCTCAACGGCGTGCAGACCGAGACGGCTGATGCGTACGAGCTGACGGTAGACGGACCGATAGAGGTGGAGGTGCTCTTCCACGACCTCTCGCCGGTAGACGTTATTCTCGACGAGCGCAAGGACTATCAGCGCCCCGTAGAGTACGTGAGCGCAGCGAGTCTGGAGAACGGCACGAACGTGAAGCTCTACCGCTCGTTCCTCAAGGAAGCATGGAACACAATCTGTTTGCCGTGCGCCGTGGAGAACCCCGAAGAGGTGTTCGGTGCAGGCACGCAGGTGGCAAAGCTCGCAGGCATGACGCCGACGTCGCTCACCTTCGAGTATGTAGAGAAGATGGAGGCTAACACGCCGTACATCATAAAGCCTACAGCGGTGAACAACGCAGCTTATGCCAACGTAGCGTCGCCAACGGTGCTCTACGACCTCGGAATGTGCACGCTCGAAGACCTGCCCGAGGGCAAGGACCGACCGACGTACGAGACCGAGAGCGGAGTGTCGTTCATCGGAGCGTACCGTGTGGAGAACCTGCCGGCTAACGAGGGTTACTACTACATCAGCGGCAATAAGTTCTACTACATCGACGTGCCCGTGCCGACAACACGCTACCGCGGATTCTTCCATTCCGACGTACACAACGGCGCGATGCTCAGTCTGGCTTTCGGCGGCGGAACGACAACCATAGAGGATGTCTACTTCCTGCCTGCCGGCGCCGGTGACATCTACGACCTCACCGGCAAGAAGGTGCGCTCAAGCGGCGAGTCGCTCGACGGACTGAAGCCCGGCGTGTACATCACGAAGAACAAGAAGTTCGTTGTGAAGTAGGTTGGAGATGTTGAGGTGGTGAGGTGTTGAGATGTTGACATTTGATGTTTTTCGATGTTGAAAATGTTGACATTTGATATTTTTCGATGTTGAGATGTTGACATTTCCCACGACTTCTAACAAAAAATCCCTCAATGAGGGACAAATCTGCTGAATATTTCCCTCAATGAGGGACGTTTTAAGCCCAAAACGTCCCTCATTGAGGGATTTTTCGTATCTTTTTATTCACGAATAGGCATCTTTTTATTCACGAATAGGCATCGTGTAGCGTCCGCCGCCCGATTGGATTCCGTCCGCCGCCCGATCAGATTGCGTTCGCCGTCCGATTGGATTGCGTTCGCCGTCCGATTGGATTGCGTTCGCCGTCTTTTATAAGATGACAAGTTTATATAGTAGCGGAGGTCTCCGGCCTCCGCAGCAACCAATGCTGCAAACTCTATTATTATTAAAGATGATTTGTATTCGACTTGGTGCTGCGGAGGCCGGAGACCTCCGCTACTTTTAGGTTTATGCTTAAATAACTTTGTATTCAAGATAAACCGGAAATAATTTATCTCACGCCGCCCAACTGATGCAGTCTGAACGTGAAGTCGTTCAGCGAATGTCCTTCGGGCGATGTTATTGTTATCTTCTTACGCTGTCCGGGCAGCAGGTCAAAGAAGTTGTCGGTGAAGCGAACGCCCTGTACGGGCACTTCTACGAAAATGTCGCGAGCCAGCTTGTCGGTCTTCAGCGTCATCTCTATCGCGTCGCCTCGCCGTCTCACACTTGTCTCTATATTTGCCTCGGGCAACTTCTGGTCTTTCGGATAAGCGAAGTAAAAGACGTCATCGGCGAGCGTAACTCCGTTCTTATCCTTCAGCGTGAAGTGCAGCAATGAGGTAGCAGCGCTTAGCTTGCCCTGCAACTCGTCTGCACGCTTCTTCATGAAGAGCACGGAGGAGTTGGCTGCAAGCATGCCGCTCTGCGTCCATTTGCCATGAGCCTTGCCGTCGAAATCCATCAACTCTACGTCCAGACGTACGTCGTCACGGTCTTGCAATTCGTCCGAAACAAGATATACAAAGAGGTCGTCGCCCTCCTTAATGGCATTAATCAGGATAGGAGCAAACGCCCGCTTCGACTGATACATCAACGCCTTCCAGTTGCCGTAGTAGTCGATGCCCGACCACGACACCACGGGCCAACTGTCGTTCAGCTGCCAGAAGAGACTGCCCATGCAGTAAGGTCGGTTGCGGCGGTGAGCCTCGATGCCGTGGCGCATGCCCTGCCCCTGCAGCACCAGCCCCACGTATACCAGGTCTTCAAATTTCTCAGGCACCTTATAGTACAGTCCCATAGTCTGCTTGATTAGCGCATTGCCTATGTCGGCTTTCTGATGCGCATTCATTACTGGCGACTCCAGTTCGAAGTCTTTCTCTTCGGCGAACGTGCGTATCGTCTTCATCTCGGGGAACGCCTGGAAACCGTATTCGCTCATGAAGCGCGGGACGTCCGTGTCGAAACTCTCGAACGGCTTGCGTCCGTGCCATGTGCCCCAGTTGTGGCTGTCGCCGGTCTTCCAGCTATTAGGTCTGCCCCAGTTGGCTTCGTAGGGCGAGCTGTGCATGTAGAACCTTGTGCCGTCGAGCCTCTCCACCATCTTCGGCAGCAGCTCACGGAACAGCACGTTGTATCCACGCTCCATCTCGGCAAAAGCCTCGGCAGAGTATTTTCTCTGCCATCCCCAATAGCGCATAACCTCATATATCTCGTTGTTGCCGCACCACATGGCAAGCGACGCATGTCCGCGCAGACGCTTTATGTTGTATTCAGCCTCAGCCTCCACCCGTCCGACGAACAGCGGGTCGTGAGGATACGAACTGCAGGCGAACATGAAGTCCTGCCATATCAATATGCCGTTGCGGTCTGCCTCGTCGTAGAACTCGTCGTCCTCGTAGATGCCTCCACCCCACACACGCAGCATATTCATGTTGGCAGCCTTCACGTCCTCAAATATGCGTTTGTATCGCTCTTGCGTTACGTTGGGCAGCAGGGCGTCGTCGGGGATGAAGTTGGCACCCTTTGCGAACATCGGCTTGCCGTTCACCACGAAGTAGAACGACTTGCCGTACTCGTCGTCGTCCATCACCACTCTCACCGTGCGCAGACCTACATTCCGCTCTTGCTTCGCTATCTCCACGCCGTCTACCGACAGCGATGCCGTAAACTTATACAGCGAAGGCTCGCCCCAGCCGTTGGGCATCCACAGATGCGGGTTCTCGATGCTCACGGGCAGACTCACCGTATTGGCTCCCGGGCGCAACTCTATCTGTTTTCTTATTTCTTTCGTGTCGCTGTCAGAGTAGTGATAATCTACCTTCAGCAAAGCCGAGACGGTATTGGAGGTGACATTGTTTATCTCCAGCCGATTGTCTACATCCGCCTTAGCCTGCGTCACCACATCCTGACAGACATAATAGTCTTCAATCCTTGCCACATCCGAAAACACCAGACGCACCGGTCGCCATATTCCACACGTAGCCAGGCGTATACCCCAGTCCCATCCGTATGAGTAAGGCGCCTTGCGCGTATAGACACTCGTGCGCCAAGGCGAATGGTCGTTGCTGGCAGGATAGTCGAAGCCGTTGGTCTGCAACTGCGGCAGCACCTCTTTCACAGGCGAACGGAAGCGCACGAGCAGCCGGTTCACTCCCTTGCGAAGCACCGGCTTCACCTGCACCTTGTGTCCTACGAACATATTGTCCGACCGCAATATCAAGGCTCCGTTCAGAAACACGTCGGCATACGTGTCGAGTCCGTCCAGTTCCAGAACGGCGGCGTCACGGCCAAGCTGATGTTCGTCCACCACGAACGATGTGCGATACATCCAGTCCTCGTTCTCCACCCATTGCACGGCTTCCTCGTTCATGCCGTAGAACGGATTAGGTATTCGGTTATGGTTCAGCAGGTCCTGATGCACGGTTCCGGGCACCTTGGCGTCGCTCCAAAGCGTGTCGCCCACCTGGCAGAAGGTCCAGTCGGTATGCAGCGTGCAAACCTGCGGTTTTTCATAAGCGCTTGCCGTCAGCGACACAATGCACGTTGCCAGAGAGCAAGCTAATATTGGATGCAGTTCGTCATCAACGAGCTGCACTTGCTTGTGCTTATAAGTGTAG
>ERZ1031885.358-NODE-358-length-19595-cov-6.713357_pt1 | contig 19595 bp, 14 predicted proteins | sample MGYA00518168_ERZ1031885 | MGnify/ENA primary metagenome ERZ1031885 (study PRJEB33719, sample SAMN04261269) | wastewater metagenome | biome: rural village; feature: human; material: feces | host: Homo sapiens | place: El Salvador | collected 2014-01-14 ...
AGCTCGATACGGATAAGATTCTCGGTTTCGTAACCTCGGGAGGCAGCACGAATTCGCATACGGCAATCCTGGCCCGCACGCTGGGCATTGCCGCCGTCGTCAGCACGGGCACACAGCTCCACAATGACGTCGACAACATGACGGCCATCATCGACGGTACGACGGGTACGGTCTACATCAACCCCGATGACGAAACGATGGCTGCCATGAAGCAGAAACAGAAAGAAGAAGAACTGCGCGTCGCCGCCCTGGAACAGGTCCGCGGTGTCCCGACGGTCACGAAAGATGGCAAGAAGATCAATCTCTATGCCAACATCGGCAACCCGGGCAATCTGCCTCAGGTCCTGGCCAACGATGCCGAAGGCATCGGCCTCTTCCGCAGCGAATTTCTCTATCTCGAAAGTAGCGATTATCCGACAGAAGACCAGCAGTTCGAAGCCTATAAACAGGCGGCCGAAGCTTTGGGTGGCAAAACCGTCGTCATCCGTACCCTGGATATCGGCGCCGATAAGAAAGTCGACTACTTCCAGCTCGACCCGGAAGAAAACCCGGCTATGGGCATGCGGGCTATCCGCATCTGCCTGACCCGCGTCGACCTCTTCAAGACGCAGCTCCGCGCCCTCCTGCGCGCTTCGGCTTATGGCAAGATTGCCATCATGTTCCCGATGATCATTTCCGTCTGGGAAGTACAGCGGTGCAAAGAAATCCTCAATGAAGTCCGTCAGGAATTGGATGAAAAAGGCGTTGCCTATGATAAGGACATGGAAATCGGCATCATGGTCGAAACGCCAGCTGCTGCCGTCATGAGCGAAGAACTGGCTAAGGAAGTCGACTTCTTCAGCATCGGTTCTAATGACTTGACGCAGTACACCCTGGCCATCGACCGTCAGCAGACCAAGCTCGATGCCTTCTTCGATCCCCATCATCCGGCTGTCCTCAAGCTCATCCAGATGACCATCGAAAACGGTCATAAAGCCGGCATCTGGGTCGGCATCTGCGGCGAACTCGGTGCAGACCTTACCCTCACCGAAACGTTCCTGCGCATGGGCGTAGACGAACTCTCCGTCAGCCCACCGTCGGTCCTGCCGCTCCGTGAAAAAGTACGCTCTCTCGATTTGAGCAAGTGATAAAAAAAGAGGCTGTCGCATTAAGACAGCCTCTTTTTTATTACTTATTTCAATACTTCATCCGAGCTGGTCGGGAGGTTCGGCATATCGGTGTTGAACCATTTCTTGTAGATTTTCTGGAATTCGCCTGTTTCTTTCAGTTTTGCCATGGCGTCGTTGACTTGTTTCAACAATTCTTTATTGTCTTTGTTGATGGCGAAGGCCAGGTATTCCGGCTTGATATTGGGGATGTCGATGACATCGAATTTTCCCTTGCCGTCCTGAGTCAGGAAGTAATCGGCAACCGGTTTGTCGAGGATGGCTGCCGGCGAGCCGCCGACCTGGAGTTCCATGATGGCTTCGGAGTTATTATCGAATTGTTTAATTGTATAGCCCTGTTCTTCCGCGTATTTGGCACCAGTCGTACCAATCTGGACGGCAATCTGCTTGCCCTGCAGGTCGGCTACGGAATGGATGTTGCTGTTCTTCGGCGTCAGGATGACCAGTTTCGATTCGTAGAACGGAGCGGCAAAGGCGACTTTCTGTGCCCGTTCCTTGGTCACCGTCATGCCCGTGGCGGCAATATCCATGTCACCCTGCTGAATGATGGGGATGATGCCCGAAAAAGTGATGTTGTTAAATTCGACGTCCCGGCCCATTTCTTTGGCGACGGCGCGGATCAGATCCATTTCAAAACCCTTGTATTCCGACGATTCGTCGCTGTCCTTAAATTCAAAAGGAACGAACGTCGCATTGGTGGCGACGCGAAGCGGCTTTTTCGCATCGTTGGCAGTATCTTTCTTGTCGCTGCCGCAGCCGGCCAGCATGGACGCAGCCAAGACACCCGTAAGTAAAGCAGCACCTAATTTTTTCGTATCCATACAATCCCCTCCAGAAATTGAATAAAAATAAATTTATGTTTATTATTATACCTATTTTATGGAAAAAAGTAAAGGGCTTGTCGCACAACGACAAGCCCTTTTTGGGGATTCATGAACCACGAACTGCGAACTGCGATTCAGCGGGATTTTCACAAGCGGGCCGCCTTGACAGGACGGCCCCTACGATGCAGCCTACAGGCTGCGAGCTCCTAACCACGAGCCACGAGCCACGAGCCACGAGCCACGAGCCACAATTCAACGGGATTCCCACAAGCGGGCCGCCTTCACAGGATGGCCCCTACAAGCAACTAGCAGTCAGCTGCTAGTTGCTACTCCTTCAACTCCGGCATCTTGATGGGTGTTTTATCTACGAGGCGGACGATGAGGAGGGTGATGATGCAGATGACCCATTCAAAGTAAATGACGTGGGGCAGAATGCGAATCTGCGGGCAGAGCTGCCAGGCAAAGAGTCCGATGATGCCGACAAGGGTCGTCCAGAAAGCCGTGTTCTTGCGGCACAGGGACGGGCAGAACATGGTGCACAGGAAGACCAGGGTGAAGGCCGTCGTCAGGCTCAGGCCGATGAGCATGACTTTGACGATGCCGACGGCATTGAAGGCCAGCCACAGCGTACCAGCGCCGATGATGAGGATGATCAGGCGGTTGGCTTTGACATAGCTCATTTCTGAAATATTCGGTTTGATAAAACGTTTAAAAATGTCCTGAGAGATGAGGGTACCGGCGCCGAGGAGAATCGTGCAGGCCGTCGATACATCGGCCGCCCAGAGGGCAGCCAGGGTCATACCTGACGAGAACGGGTCGAGGCTCATGATGATCTGGGGCAGGGCCATGGTCGGGTTGATGCCCGGGAACTGGGCTTTCGCAGCCAGGCCGAGAATAGCCGACAAGAAGCCGATCGGGAAGATGAGCAGGCCGCCGAGGATGAAGCCTTTTCGGGCGGCGCTGGCATTCTTAGCTCCGCAGGCAATCTGGACCGGGCCCTGGGCCGTGATGGCCTGGGTCGTCATGACGATGATCCAGCCGATGAGGACGGCAAAAGACAAGCCGCCCATGGGCGAAAACCAGTTGAAGTCCGCTGCCGGCAGAGCGGCGTTGATGCCGCTGATACCGCCGTCGCGGAGAAGGATGCGGACCAGGGAATAGATGATGCCGAGATAAATGACGGTGACACTGAGGATATTGGATAACCCGGAGGACCAGAGACCGCCGATGGCCGTGATGCCGACGAAGACGATAGCGCTGGTGATCATGCCGGCGTGCATGGAGAAGATGTCCGGCATGAGGGCGTGTAAAATGGAACCGCCGGCGACGTACTGCAGGGACGTGATGCAGATCATGATCAGGGACAAGCCGATGACGCTGATGATGCGGGCTTTTTTGTCGTAACTCCGTTCAAAGAGTTCCGGAATCGTCGTGCAGTTCAGGGAACGATACTTGCCGGCAGCGACGAAACCCATGACGATGGCGCCGATAGCCCAGGCCGCATTGTACCAGCCCGCAGCCAGGCCGATTTTCGTCGCACTTTCAGCGACGCCGACTGTCGAAGCCGCACCGACGGCCATGCCAGTGATGCTGACGGCGACCAGGCCTGCAGAAAACTGACGGCCTGCAAATAAATATTGTGTCGGGTTCTGACTGGCCCGGCGTTTGACATAGAAAGAAATGGCAAATAATAAAATGATGTATAAGATGACAATACACAATTGAATCGACATTTTCTCTCCATCCTCCTTTAACTTATAAAATTTAAAATTCGCAACGTTGGTTCCATCTACAGGAACATAATATGCCAATAATTGACATTATTATAGGCTAAAATGAAGAAAAATACAAGGAGGAGGAAAAAAGGCTTGTCGCCGTGCGACAAGCCCTTTTTTTACGCTATGCTTTTTTCTGTGCGGCCATGGCCTGGAGTTCTGGTTTAAATTCTTCTACCAGTTTCTTTTCGGCTTTGGCGCCTTTCGAGAGGGCGTTGTAGATGATTTCTGCCATTTCGTAGCGGGTCATCGTACGGTCGCCGTGGTATTTACCGTCTTCGTAGCCCTGGATGACGCCGTTGCCAGCGAGGCGGCTTACGGCTTCATAGGCCCAGTGGTTTTCCGGAACGTCCGGGAAGTCTTTGGACATATTCGGATTGATGACCGACAGGAGGGCATCGAGGCGGCTGGTCAGGGAATCGATCTGTTTCTGCATCGCTTTTTCCCGTTCCGTCAAGCCGTTCGTGGCGTTGCGTCTTGCCTTGTTGCCGCCCTGGCCGATGCGGAGGGAAATGCCGCCGCCATACATGTTTTCGCCAGTGCCGAAGGACGACGAAACATTGACCATGACGTTTTCATTCGGCCGGTAGAAGGCGCCGATGGCCGTAGCCGTTTCGCCTTTGTAACCGCCGACGGCAGCTGCAATGTTCCACTTGGAATCAGCATCGAATTCGAGAGGATGCAGGTTGGCCAGTGCCGCTGCGTTAGCCCCGACTTTGTCGACGCGGCTGTCCAGTTTATCGACGCGGTTTTCGACAGTGCCTACACGATTTTCAACGCTAGTGACGCGTTCATTGGTCTGATAGAGCTGGCTGCCATTGATGGCGTCTTTGCTGTCAGCTGCAATCCGGCCCGGAGCGACGTTGACCACTTTCTGATCGTTGGCGTTGATGCCGCTTTCGCTGATGTAAGTCTTGTCGCCGACTTTGTACGAAAAAGCTGTCACGCTGCCCGATACGCTGGCATTGCCGCCTACGCTAAGGTCTTTGGCAACCGTAGCATTTTCCTTCATGGTGACATCTTTGTTGAAGGTGGACGTGCTGTTGACGGTAAGCGTGGTTTCTGCGCCTTCCTTGCCAAGGGTGGTGTTGCCATCTACCGCTGCATTGCCGCGAACGCCCAGGTCTTTCATCACATCGGCATAGTCCATAACCGCTTCACCAGTGGTAATGGTATTGCCGGAAATGGTGGTCTTTGTGACAGTGCCTTCTTTAACGGCAGTGCTGTGTGCCTTGTTTTCAAAGGTGGTACCATTGGTATCGCTGGTTACGGTGTTATCGCCAGTCAGATTAGTAATCTTAGTGGCAGAATTTCCAATTTCTCCATCAGCAAAGTTCAGGATGTCGCCGGAAGCTTCATTCAGAATATCTTTCGACTTGTTGTAAATGGTGCCGCCTTCCGCAGTATTGGTGATACCATCAGCAGTCATTTCGCTCTTCACAGCAGAGCCATCGCCAATCTGGTTGGTAATCTTTTCGGAAGCTGTGTTGGTGATGTTCTTGGCACTCAGGCTGCTGTCACCGGTTACCGTGGTAGTCTGGCTGCCGCCGATGGTGTTGACCTGGTCACCGGTGATGCTGTTGGTCTGCTTGCCGGTCACTGTCGTGCTCTGATCGCCATTGACTTTCGTGGTCTGGCTGCCGTAGGTTTCGTTCACGGCACCCTTCACGGTTTCAGTCTTGTTACCGCTGACCGTATTGATCTGATCCTTGGCTACCACAGTAGTCTGGTTGCCACCAATGTTCGTGCTCTGGTCGCCATCTACGGTAGTTGCCTGGCTGCCGTACTTCTCGGTTACAGAACCCTTGACAGTTTCGGTCTTGCTGCCGCTGACATTATTGGTCTGGTTACCGGTTACGATGGTAGTCTGGTTGCCGCCCACAGAGGTCTTCTGGTCGGTCTTGACGTTGGTCTCCAGGGCATTGAAGTTTTCAGTTTCGGTGCCCTTCACATTGACGGTACGGTTGCCGGAAACCGTGGTGGTCTGGTTGCCCGTTACCGCATGGGTTTCGTCGCCGCCCACCTTCGTGCTCAGGTCGGACTTGTAATCTTCCGTGACCTTGCCGGTTACGGTGGTGGTGCTGGTCCCCATGATGGTGTCGATCAGGTTGCCGCCGACGGTGTTGGTCATGTTCCCAGTGGTGGTATTGCTGATGTTTGCAGCGCTGTTGCTGATATCGCCGCTGGTGGTATTGGTGATGCCGCTGGCCGTCATGGTGCTGCCGGTGGTATTGGTGCCATCGGTCACGGCTGCACTGATGGTACCGGTGCCGGAATCTTTCACCACATCCAGGATCGTGGAACCGTTCACCAGGGCTTCTTCCGTCTTTGTAGCAGTCTTGCTGGTGGCGCTGTACTGGGTGTCGCTGGCTTTGATCTGCTGTGCGGACCCATCCACCGTATTGCTCATGGTATTGGACTTGGTCCCGTCGGTGATGGAGGAAGCAATGCTCCTGACATCCTGGTTCACCACCGTGGTGTTGGTCCCGTCCGTTACAGAGGAAGCCACCTGATCCGCCTTCTGCAGGTTATTGGAAGTATTGGTCCCATCCGTAATGTTGGTGTTGGTCTGGCCGGCAATGGTGTCGATGGTAGTCTTCTTGTCCCCATCGGTGAGCTGGGATTTTTCTTCTGCTGCACCGCGGAGATAGGAAGCTTTCTTGCCATCGGCCTGGCTCATTTCTTCCGTGGTCTGGTAGGACAGCTGGGTGGAAGTATTGGAGCCGTACTCGTTGGAAACCTTGCTGACGATGGAGCTGGAAGCATCGGTTTCCACATCCAGAGCCTTGTTGGTGATCTTATTTTTCGCTTCGTTGGTGATGTTTTCCGCCGTCAGGCTGCTGTCGCCGGTCACCGTGGTAGTCTGGTTGCCGCCCACCGTAGTGCTCAGGTTGGCTTTGTAGTCTTCCCTTACATCGCCGATCACAGTCGTAGTCTGTTTTCCAGTGATGGTATTGGTCTGGTCACCGTTCACCGTGTGTTTTTCTTCTCCGGTGATGGTGGTTTCCAGTCCACCATTGTAGTTTTCCGTGGCCTTGCCGGTCACAGTTTCGGTCAAGGTCCCGCCTACCGTATGGGTTTCATTGCCGCCCACCATAGTAGTCAGGTTTCCGCCGACTTTGTTTTCCATGTCTCCGGTCACATCGTTCAGCATCTTGCCGCCTACGGTATTGGTCATATCGCCGGTGGCAGTGTTCACCAGATCTTTGGCAGAATTCGTAATAGTTCTGCCCACTGCCGTATTGGTAATGCCGTCAGCCGTCATTTCGCTCTTTACGGCAGACCCGTCACCGATCTGGCTGGTAATGGCCGTATCCGTCTGTTCGACCTTGGTCAGCGTATCGCCGGATGCGTTTTTGATTTCCTGGAGGATGTCTTTGACTCTCTGGCTGAAGGTGGAAGTATTGCCATCGGCATCCTTCACCACGTCGCTGGATTCTGTGGAAGTCTGTTTGGACTCATTGCTGTTCTTGTCAGAATCCACAACCTTGGACGTCACATCGCTGCCTTTCACAGTCAGGGTACTCTTCTTCCAGTTGCCATCCGCATCGGTTGCTTTGGCCCAGGTAGAGGTACCGTTTTCATCATAGTCAAAGGCTGCTTCTTTTTCGCTGCCATCTTTGGTGCTGGTGGCTTTCTTGTAGGAAGTGATTTCACCGGCTGCGACTTTCGTGCTGGCCGTTACGTTGTTGTCGCCTACAATGCCACTCTTGGTCAGGTCGATTTCATCCACATTCAGCTTGCCGTTGACCGTCAGGTCGCCGCCGATGGTGGCATCACCGCTGGTGGTAATGGTTTCAGCGCTCAGGTTCTTCACACCAGTGAGGTTGCCATTCTGCATGGTTGCCGTACCATCGGAGAGGCTCTTACCCTGGATAGCGCCGCCGGCAGTCAGGTCACCGGTAATGGTGGCGCTGCCTGCTGTGAGAGCGCCTTGGATGGAAGCGCTGGCTCCCGTAATGGCGCCGCCTGCGTGGATATCACCCAATGCGGAGATGTTGCCCGTGGAAGTTACGGTGCCGCCGGTAATGGTACTGCTGGTGTTGATGTTGCCATTGGTGATGGTAGCAATTCCATCGGTCAGGGTCTTGCCGGTTACCGTTCCGTTGCTCATGGAAGCACCCTTACCATCGGTTACTGTTTCACCGGTGATGGTTGCCTTGGAAGCGACATTTCCGTTTTCATCTACGGTGAAGGCCCCGTTGGCCCCTTTGATTTTGCCATCAGCACTCATCGCTGCCTTGGCTGCAGCATAGGTATCGCCGCCGGTGTAGACACCGTCTTTATCCACTACCGTGCTGTTGGTGCCAACCTTGATTCCATTTTTGTTCAGGGTGATCTGGTTGTCCTTGCCCTTGTTCAGGATCATTTCGTTGGCATCGGTCTTGGAGGTGGTCACGTTGCCCTGGGCGTCAATGGTAGTGGTGTTCTTTTGCAGAACATTGTCATTGCTCAGGCTCAGTCCGCTATTGACGGCTTCCACCAGTTTCGTATCTGCTGCCACACGGGCCGAAGTTTCTGCCGTAATCTTATCATCCAGTACCGTATCGGCTGCTTTACGTTCTGCGGCTTCGTTGTCGATATTAGTCTGCAGGGTCGTATCGGCTGCTTCCCGGGCAGCAGCTTCATTGGCATCTGCCTGGTTCAGGGCCGTGAATCCATCAGCCATGTTCTTGTTGATGGTATTGAACCCATCCACCATATTCTGGTTGACTGTTTCAATGACTTTATCCTGGGCTTTATCTGCGCCAAGGCGGGCTGCCGTTTCCTTTGCCAGGGCGGCGTCCAAGTTGGTCACGTTTTCGCCGATGGTCTTGTCAGCTTTCACGATGGCCCCATCCTGAACTGCTGCGTCGTCCTTGCTTACATAGGTATCAGATGTCTGTTTTTCCAGATATTCTTTCACATTGGTAATCCGGGTGTCCAGTTTCTCATCGCCGGCTTTGATTTCATCATGGATAGCGTTGGCTTCGTTCGTAATGCGTTCGTTCAGTTCGTTATCTTTGGATTCACGAGTCTTGGCTTCTTCACTCAAATGACTCTGCAGCTGATTGGTGGTTTCATGGATGGCATTGGCTTCGTTGGTAATCCGTTCATTCAGTTCGTTGTCAGCTGCTTCACGGCTTGCCACTTCGTTGTTGTAGGCAGTAGCCAGCGTTGCAATGCCATTGGCTGCGTTTTGGTTCACCTGTTGGATGACTGCATCCTGGGCCTTGTCGGCACCGATCCGGGCGGCAGTTTCTTTGGCCAGGGCGGCGTCCAGTTTGGTCACATTGTCGCCAATGGTGTTGGCCGCTTTCACGATGGCCCCATCCTGTACGGCGGCATCGGCCTTGCTCACATAATTGTCGGAAGTCTGTTTTTCCAGATATTCCTTTACATTGGTGATCCGGTCATCCAGAGCCTTATCGCCAGCTTTGATTTCATCATGGATTGCATTGGCTTCGTTCGTGATGCGTTCGTTCAGTTCCGTATCGGCGGCTTTCCGGGCCTTTTCTTCTGCAGCTACTTTCCGATAGGTATACTTATTTGCTGCATCGACTTTCTGATCCGTTTCGGTCTTCGTATAAACGTCAGTTGCATTGGCTTTTTCCGCAATGTCATTCTTATTAGTACTCACCTGCTTCTGCAAAGTCGCAATGTCATTCTGGTTGGTACTTACCTGACTCAGGGTATCCCCGATGGTCGATGCATCTCCTTGTGTTACCGTCAGCACCTTTTCGTTACCACTGGTATCTTTCAGCTCAACAGTGCCGATTGTGATAGAATCCGCCGCGTAGCTAAATCCTCCGACCGGGAGGAGCATGAGGGCCGTGATGGCGGCCAGGGCCAGGCGTTTAGCTTTATCTCCTGTGCTGGCGGCTTTGGTGCGGCCTTTGGCTAATTCCGAGGCTACAACGTAGCAATTTTTTGTTTTACTCCATATGACTTTAAATATCCTATTCATATTTTCGCTTCCTTTCTGCATTAAAATTCGTCCCCGGCCCTATTTTTGCGTACAAAAATAGAACCTGATGAAATACGAGCTTTTTTTGATTTTTTATGCATCTTTGCTGAAAATGAATTTGAAATAATCTTCCTGGAACTGGCGATATTTCCGTTTGGCCAGAGGAATTTTGTGTCCCTTCACTTCGATGTATTCGCTCTTTATGATGTGAATTGCGGACTGGTTGACGATGTAACCTTTTCCGGGAGAGACGAACTGGCCGGGGGCGAGGGTTTCAAAGGTCTGCAGCATGGCCAGCAGGGACTGGCGCGTTTCCAGCATGGAGCCATCTACGGTATGGACTTGTTGGACGTGGCCGTTGCTCTCGACGAAGAGGATATGATTGATTTCTTCGACCTGGATGCCGCCACCGACAAGGCGAAAGATGACTTTTTTCCGCATAGGATACCTCCTTTCTGTTCGTGATAGGGAAGCACTTGTATTGGCAATCTTATTATAGCGTGATTTTTTGCTTAAATATTCAACGCGACCTGAAATGCACATTTTTTGGCGCAAATTGACAAAAGTAATTTAAAAAATTATAAAATAGAAAAGTTTATAGTTACAAACAATATGAGCGAGAAAGGCCATTGCATCGAGTTCCTAAATATGGTATGATACGGCCGAGGCAAAAGATAGCATCACCTGGTGTGAGTTATACTTTTTTCTGATATTTCTCAAGATGGTTTTGTCATCTGCTTGGATCTGATTCAGACCGAGACAGAAAGGATTAGGTGGGATTGTTACAGATTTCACCTGCACTATGGATTTTTGTCGCTTAGACACCTTTCGGTCTGTGCCGGAAGGTGTTTTTTTGTTCTTTTGCCCCAGATTCCAATAGGGAGGTTTTTTGGTTGAAAAAGTGTTGTGATTTTCTGGTAAACAACATGGCCATTTTCGTCGTCCTCATCGGTATCGTCGGCGCTGTATGGCCGCAGACCCTACAGTGGGTCAAGCCTTATGTCGGCTGGCTGCTGGGGATTGTCATGTTCGGTATGGGCATGACCTTGACCGTCCAAGATTTCAAGACGGTCTTCAAACGGCCGTGGGAAGTCCTTATCGGCGTCGTCGCCCAGTTCGTCATCATGCCTTTCGTGGCCTGGGCCTTGGTCCGTCTCTTTGCCTTACCGCCGGAACTGGCTATTGGTGTCATCCTCGTCGGGACCTGCCCGGGCGGGACGGCGTCAAATGTCATTTCCTACCTGGCTAAAGGCGATGTAGCCCTGTCCGTGTCGATGACCATGTCGACGACGCTCCTGGCACCCATTGTGACGCCGACCCTGACCTGGTTCCTGGCAGGCGCCTGGATCCACGTTTCCTTCGTGTCCATGATGATTTCCATTGCGGAAATGGTCCTGGTACCGGTCCTGCTCGGCCTGGCAGCTCATCATTTCTTTGCCAGCCGCGTCGAAAAGGTCCTGCCGGCCATGCCCGTCATTTCCGTCGTCACCATCGTCATCCTCGTCGGCTGCGTCGTATCCCTCAGCGCATCGCGCCTGTTCGACGTCGGCCTGCTCATGGCAGCCATCGTCATCTTGCACAACGTCTTTGGCCTGGCCCTGGGCTATGGTATGGCCAAATTATTCCGCCTCGATTCGCGTAAATCCCGGACCGTGGCCATCGAAGTGGGGATGCAAAATTCCGGTATGGCTGCCTCCCTGGCTGTCTTATATTTCAACCCGGCAGCGGCGATTCCTGGTGCTATCTTCAGCGTATGGCATAATATTTCCGGGTCCATTATTGCCAATTTCTTCTCGCGCCGCGATGAAAAAGCCGAAGAAAAGGCACGGGCCCTGTCTGTTGATAAATCGAGTGTTCCTACTCATTAATTTATATTCCAAAGGAGTCTTAATATCATGAAAATTTTCCGTACTGTCAAAGAAATGCAAGCATTTGCTGGTGAACAGAAAAAAGCTGGTAAGGTCATCGGTTTGGTCCCGACCATGGGTGCTCTCCACGAAGGTCATCTGACCTTGATGCGGGCTGCCAAAGCCAAATGCGACGTCGTCATCGCTTCGGTCTTCGTCAACCCGACCCAGTTCGGCCCGAACGAAGATTATGACGCTTATCCGCGCCGCTTCGATGAAGACTGCCGGAAGTTGGAAAGCGTCGGTGTCGATGCCGTCTTCCATCCGGAACCGTCGGAAATGTATCCGGAAGGTTATTGCACGTATGTCAACGTCGACGGCGACATTACCCATAAACTCTGCGGGGCTCAGCGCCCAATCCATTTCCGCGGCGTCGCTACGGTCGTTACGAAATTGATGAACATCACTCGCGCCGATGAAGCCTTCTTTGGCCAGAAAGATGCTCAGCAGGTCGTCGTCGTCCGCCGTTTTGTCAGCGACCTCAACATTCCGGTCCACATCAATATGGTCCCCATTGTCCGTGAAGAAAGCGGTCTGGCCCGGAGCTCGCGAAATGCCTACCTTTCGCCGGAAGAAAAACAGGCAGCCCTGGTTTTGTCCCGTAGTCTGCGCAAAGCTAAGGCAGCTTATGAAGGCGGAGAAAAAGACGTAGAAACGCTGAAATCCATGGTCACCAAGGAAATCCAGGCTGAACCGATGTCTTCCATCGATTACGTCGACCTCTTCTCTTTCCCGGCTTTGGAACCGATCCAGACTGTCGACCAGGAAAGCCTCTTGGCTATTGCCGTCCGTATCGGCAAGACGCGCCTCATCGATAATGTCATCTTAGGCTAAGGAAATCTTCACATTTTCTTCACATTTCCTCCACATCTTTTTCGCACGTCTCTGGTATAGTAAAAGCATAAACAGAGGGGTACTACAAAGGAGGTTTTCATGATGAAGAAAAAAATCTTAGCCGGATTGGCTGCACTCGTAGTGATTGCCGGTTTTTCCGCCTTTGCAGCGACACCAGCTGCTTCAGAAGGTTCATCGTCAGGGTCTTACGGCCCGGGCTATACATGTTATGACAACGGTAACGGGTATTGCCGGGGACCGCGGGCCTGTTATGATGACCACGATAACTGCTATACTGGAAATGGTTATTGCCAGGGACCGCGCCGCAGCTGCCGGGCCGATGGCCAGCGCGGCTGTCAGGGCCGTCAAGATTGCCCTGCCTATAGCGAACAACAGTAAGCCGTTCTAATCAAAGGGGGAAAACAATATGGTAATGACTCACTACATGGAACTCTTGTCGCTCCATGAACCTTGGTTCTTGATTCTCTTTATGCTCGTACCGATGGTATTGGCTGAAACGATTTTAGCGTCTGGTGCTTTTTCCTTGCTCTACAAGGATAGCCGCAGTGAAAAATGGGACAGCCTGAGCCACGTATGCGGCCTCATCCTGGGCGTCTTCTTCATTGTCGCCACCGTGTACATCGTCACATCCTATGTCCCGACTATCCAGTGGCGCGGCCCGATTGATTATATTTCTATTTGGGCTTATGTCTTAGGCGTCATCCCAGCCGTCCTCATCCTCTTGCAGGAATTGGGCATTATCTTTAAGAGTTCCGACTCGACGGCCAAGATCAAGAAACACATCGTCCTCATGATTCTCTTCGTCCTGTTCACGCACTTAGCCATGGTCTTCGGCATGGCTGACCCGCAGCTTGCAGGCTATGTCCCGCCGAAACAGGACATGCAGATGCAGATGAATGGCAATATGCCCATGGACCACAGTCAGATGGACCATAGCCAGATGAACCATGACCAAATGAACGGTCAAATGAATGGCCAGATGAATAACAATAACGGCCAGATGGACCACAGCAAGATGTAAAATTTAGTGGCTCGTGGCTCGTGGCTTCGTAGGGGCCGTCCCAGAGGGCGGGCCGCCTCTCCTGTTAGGAGAGGTGGCTCGAAGGGCCGGAGAGGTTTAACCTCTCAGTCAGCTGTAGCTGACAGCTCCCCTATAAGGGGAGCCATTATACGAGCCACGAACCACTATAACAACGAACCACTAAAAAGGGCTTGTCGCACGTGCGACAAGCCCTTTTTTCATGCTATAATTGATATAAAAAGGGGGAAACACGATGGATTTAGCGCAGCCGATTTTAGAGGGCATCATCGTTCTGGCTAAACAATACGATATTCAAAAGGTCATTCTTTTTGGCTCCCGTGCCCGTGGCGATAATTGGGAACGCAGCGATATTGACCTGGCTGTCTGCGGTGGAGATGTCACGCGGTTTTCTCTTGATGTCGATGAGGTCATCCCGACACTGCTCATGTTCGATGTCGTCGATTTAGATGAACCGGTCCAGCCTGAACTGCGAGCCGCTATCCAACGGGAAGGAGTCGTTATATATGAAAAAGTATGAGAATTTCTGCAAAGCCTTGAATAACCTCAAAGAAATACAAAAAGAAATACAAAAAGAAATACAAAAAGAAATACCACCTTATTCGACGGTCGTCCAAACGGGAATGGTTTCTCTTTATGAAATCTGTTTTGAACAGGCTTGGAAAGCCATGAAAGAAGTATTGGAAAATAATGGCTATAGCCAGCATAAGATAGGGTCATCGCGGACAATTATCAAAATGGCTTATCAGGCAAATCTGATTGACGATGAGGATTGCTGGCTGGAGGCCTTGCGGGACCGGAACAATGTAGTCAATTCTTATAATGAAGAAATTGCCAATAATATCATCAAGGACAGCAAAGAAAAGTACATCGCCATGTTTGAAGGGCTGCAGCGGGAAATAGAAAAAAATTGGTTGTGAAGATGATAGGGAGGTGGAATTTTTGCGAACAAATTCGATTTTGATCGTCGATGATGATGAAAAGCTTTGTGCTTTGTTGAAATCCTATTTTGAACAGGAACAGTTCATCGTCTATGTGGCTCACGATGGCATGACCGCGTTGCATACGCTGCGCAACCAGAAACCGCAGATTATGCTGCTCGATCTGATGATGCCCGGTATGGATGGCTTCGAGGTCTGCCGCCGTATCCGCCAGTTCAGTGATATTCCCATTATCTTCTTGTCGGCCAAGGACGATGAAACGGACCGCCTGGTCGGCCTCAATATGGGCGGTGACGATTACGTGACCAAGCCCTTCCACGTCAAGGAGGTCATTGCCCGCGTTTACAGCCTGCTGCGGCGGACCCGCGGCGAAGTACTGCAGAAGACGACGTCGTATACCATACGGGATTTGACCATCGATAAGGAAAAATTTACCGTCTTAAAAGGGAATCAGCCTGTGGCTCTGACGCCGACGGAATTCAATCTCCTCGAAGTCCTGGCTTCGGCTCCGGACAGGGTGTTCAGCCGCATGCAGCTCATGGACAAAGTACAGGGCGGCTATGGCTTTGAAGGTTATGAACGGACTATCGACACGCATATCCGCAACCTGCGCAAGAAGCTGGAAGCCGATCCAGCTCATCCGACGTATATCCTGACCGTATACGGCATCGGTTATAAATTCGATGGAGGTCCTCATGAAGAAAGCTGACAGCATCGTCATCCGCCTGACCGGGATGGTCTTTATCCTCATCTTCCTGACCATCGCCATTTTGCTCATCTTGGTCAATAACCAGATGGACAACCATTTTTCCCAGTATTTAACGAATATGTCCCAGATGATGGGCAATGGCCATCAAGGCATGGGCATGATGCACGGCATGAGGCATGGGCCGGCGGAAATTACCTATATCTCGGCCGTCCACCGGTCGTTGCTGTGGGTCGGCCTGGTCATGCTGGCCGTCAGCGTCACCATCAGTTATTTTATCGTCCGGGAAATCATGCGTCCCTTGTCAGCTCTGACCGACGCCGTGCAAAAAGTCAAGGCCGGTACGTATGGCCAGACGGTTCCCGTCGAACGCCGTGATGAAGTCGGGACCCTGACCGAGACTTTCAACGACATGTCCCAGGAACTGGCGAAAAACGATAAGATGCGGCGCCGTCTCTTTGCCAACATCGCTCACGAACTGCGGACGCCCCTGGCCATCTTGCAGGGCAATCTGGAAGGGATGATCGACGATGTTATCCCGACGGATAAGAAGGTCCTCTTGTCCATGGAAGATGAAACCTTGCGCATGGGCCGCCTCATCCAGGACTTGCGGGACTTGTCACTGGCGGAAATCAATGAGCTGACGCTCCATAAAGCACCGCATGATATCAACGTCCTTTTGGAACGGGCCGTCAGTATGCTCCAGCCCTTATGCGACGAAAAATCCCTGGCCGTCCATTTGGACCTGGCCAGGGATTTGCCGAAGGTATCTATCGATGTGGACCGTATCAATCAGGTCATTTATAATCTGCTCAACAACGCCATCCGCTATATCGAAGCGGGCTGTACGATTACCGTTTCGACCTTAGCCGTCACCGTGAAGGGACAGCCTTATGTGCAGGTTCAGATTGCCGATACGGGCAGCGGCATTGCGCCGGAAGATTTACAGCATATCTTCCAGTACTTTTACCGCAGCGAAAAATCGCGGAACCGCAAGAGCGGCGGCAGTGGTATCGGCCTGGCCCTGGCTCAGCAGTTCGTCCGCAGTCATGGCGGCAGGATATGGGCGGACAGCGAAGTCGGCAGGGGGACGACGTTTACCTTTATTTTACCAATTCATAGCCAGCGTCGGCAATGACTTTGGCAAAGTCTTCCGTCGGGATGTCTTTGCTGGTCGTGACGTCGGCTTTTTTGCCTTCCAAGTCGACCGTAACGGCTGTGACGCCGTCCATAGCGGCTAATGCATCATGTACGTGTTTCTGGCAGTGCTGGCACATCATACCTTCGATTTTCAAAGTTTTTTCCATGGTTTCATCCTCTTCTTTCTTTGGGGTAATAAGATTTTTTAATGTATATCCAGCAGTGGTGATGACTTTTTTGAAGTCCTCTGCGGAAATAGCTTTATCAGCGGAGACATCGGCTTTCTGCCCATCCAGGTCGACGACGGCATCGGTGACGCCGTCCATGGCTTTCAGGACTTTCGTGACCGTAGCCACGCAGTGCTGGCACATCATGCCTTCGATGGACAGGGTATAGTGGAACGGGGCCGGAGCCGCTGCCACTTCGGGAACTGGATTTTGCGGAGCTGCCTGTGTGGCTTTAGGGCTATCTGCTTCCTGTGCCGATGTTTCACGTGAAACATCAGTGCTGTGCGTCGTCTTGAAGAAGCGCAGGCGCAGGGCGTTCATGCAGACCGTGAAGCTCGACAGGCTCATGGCAGCGGCGCCGATCATCGGGTTGAGGCGGATGCCGAAGGCCGGATAGAGGACACCGGCTGCCAGGGGAATGCAGATGATATTGTAGAAGAAAGCCCAGAACAGGTTTTCTTTGATATTCTTGATGACGGCCTTGCTCAGGCGGATGGCACTGACGGCGTCGAGGAGGTCGCTGCGCATGAGAACGGCATCGGCGCTTTCGATGGCGACGTCAGTCCCGGCACCGATAGCCATGCCCAGATCGGCTTTCGCCAGGGCCGGTGCATCGTTGATGCCGTCGCCGATCATGGCGACTTTATGGCCTTGGGCCTGGAGGGCGGCGATGTGTTTTTCTTTATCCTGCGGCAGGACGCCGGCAATGACCCGGGGAATGTGCAGGCGCTGGCGGATGGCTTCGGCCGTGCGCTGGTTGTCGCCAGTGAGCATGACGACGTGGATGCCCATTTTGGCAAAGTCGGCAATGGCTTCGGCGCTGGTCGTTTTTTCGACGTCGGCTACGGCGATGATGCCGATGATTTCCTTGTCGTCGGCAAAGAGGAGCGGTGTCTTGCCGTCGTCGGCCAGAGCGTTGAGGCTGGCCGTGATAGCTTTGGTGTCGATATGGGCTTCGTCCATGAGGCGCGTGTTGCCGGCATAATAGGTCTTGCCGTCGATGACGGCCTGGACGCCGCGGCCGAAGAGGGCCTTGAAATCGCTGGCCGTCTTGCCGGTCAGCTGGTGTTCGCTGGCGTAGGTCGTAATGGCTTCAGCCAGGGGATGTTCACTGCCTTTTTCCAGAGCTGCCGCAATGGCGACGAGGTCTTCTTTTGTGCCTTTCAAGGGAACGATGTCCGTAACTTTCGGCCGGCCTTCGGTGATGGTGCCGGTCTTGTCCATGACGACCGTATCGATGGCATGGGCCGTTTCCAGGGCTTCGCCAGATTTGATGAGGATGCCGTTTTCAGCCCCTTTGCCAGTGCCGACCATGATGGCAACCGGTGTAGCCAGGCCCAGGGCGCACGGGCAGGAGATGACCAGGACGGAGATGGCCGTCGAGAAGGCAAATTCGGCATCGACGCCCATGACGAAGTACCAGATGAGGCCGGTAATGATGGCGATAGTGATGACGGCCGGGACGAAGTAGCCAGAGATGGTATCGGCCATCTTGGCGATGGGCGCCTTGCTGGCGCTGGCTTCGTCGACGAGTTTGATAATCTGGCTGATGGTCGTATCGGCGCCGACGCGGCGGGCTGTAATGTGGATGAAACCCGTCTTATTTATCGTAGCCGATGTGACTTTGTCGCCGAATTGTTTTTCAACAGGAATACTTTCGCCGGTAATAGCGGCTTCATCGACGCTGGTCGTGCCTTCAGAAATGACGCCGTCAGCCGGGATGCTTTCACCGGGGCGGATGACGATTTCATCGCCGACGACAAGGTCTTCGACGGGGATGACCGTTTCGACGCCGTTGCGCAGGACCGTCGCCTGTTTCGGTGCCAGGTCCATGAGTTTTTCAATGGCGGTGCTGGTCTTGCCTTTGGCGCGGGCTTCGAGGAACTTGCCGATGTCGATGAGGGTGACGATCATGCCGGCTGATTCAAAGTACAGGTTGGTGCTGTACTGAGCGACGAGGGCCCAGTCACCGTGGCCCATGCCCCAGCTCATGCGGAAGATGGCGAAGACGCCGTAGACGGCAGCGGCCATGGAGCCGAGCCCGACCAGGCTGTCCATGTTCGGTGCACCCTGGAAGAGGTTGCGGAAGCCGTTGACATAGTACTTGCGGTTCAAGTACATGATGGGCAGGATTAATAAGAACTGGGTAAAGGCAAAGGTAATGGCATTTTCATCTCCGTGGAAGACGTACTGGAAGCCTTCCGGGACGGGGATGCCGAACCATTCATAGAACATGTGGTGCATGGCGATGTACATGACCGGGATCAGGAAGAGGATGGACCCGATGAGGCGGTGCTTCATGGCCTTCATTTCTTCCTTGGCAATGTCGGATGCGCTTTTCTGGGGCGCACCGGCCGACTGCGGGCTGCCGCTTTCAGCCGGGCTGGCGCCATAGCCGGCATCGACGACGGCCTGGATGATGTCTTGTTCGCTGACGACGTTTTCATCATACGAGGCCTGCATGCTGTTGGTCAGCAGGTTGACGCTGGCCTTGTCGATACCGTCCAGCTTGTTGACGGCTTTTTCCACGCGGGCTGAGCAGGCGGAGCAGCTCATGCCGGTAATGGTGAATTTTTCGTGCTTCAAAATACTCACTCCTTTATTTCATGAGTTTTTGTAAAGTGCAGACGAGTTCATCGACGACTTCGTCTTTGCCTTCACGGATGTCGTGGACGACGCAGGACTTGATGTGCTGGCCCAGGAGCTCCTTGTTGAAAGAATTCAAGGCCGACTGGATGGCACTGACCTGAGTCAGGATATCAATACAATAGCGATCGTCTTCGACCATTTTTTTCACGCCCCGTACTTGGCCTTCGATGCGGTTCAGACGGGAAATGAGTGATTTATACTCTTTGCCCTCTTTATTGCGATACTTATGCTTTTCCGTATCGCAGCAAGGACAGACTTTCTTTTCGGACATAATTGAATACTCCTTTCAAATAAATACCCCTATGGGGTACGTGATTATAATATACCTATAAGGGGTATATGTCAAGGGGAGTTGTTAGTGGTTAGTGGATGGTTTTTTATTTGTAGGGGCGACCGCGTGGGGCGCCCGCTCCGGAATA
>ERZ1031885.359-NODE-359-length-19539-cov-6.587046_pt1 | contig 19539 bp, 3 predicted proteins | sample MGYA00518168_ERZ1031885 | MGnify/ENA primary metagenome ERZ1031885 (study PRJEB33719, sample SAMN04261269) | wastewater metagenome | biome: rural village; feature: human; material: feces | host: Homo sapiens | place: El Salvador | collected 2014-01-14 ...
ATAAAGGTCGCCTCATCATCATCGATGGTGATAATCTGGAGTTTGGAGAGAATCCTGAAGATTTCCGAAAGGTTACCGACCTGATAGATGCCGAGCTCTTCGGCCTGTTTGCTGAAAAGGGAGTTTAAAGGTAAAAGGGTAAAAAGGTAAAAAGGTAAAAAGGGCAACCCCGCTAGGCGTCAAAGGAGAAACGCCTGGCGGGGTTGCGTTTTATGGTTGTACAGCTAAAAGGTATATGCTTGTACAACTAAAAGGTTTATAGTTGTTCAAACATCTCCTTCTGCTTATTCAAACATCTGAATTCGCCAGCAGAACTATCTCCTTCCTCCGGAAGAGCCGGGAGCTTTATAGAACTTACCTTTCTTTCGGTCGAAAGTCAGTTTGATACGTTCACCTCTGTGGAAAGCATAGCCGCCATCTGTCATATTCGAGATTTCATGTCCCTCTCCTGTAATGACAAGTTCAGGTTTCTCGAGTTTTCCGTTTCTGATGTAGCCATTTGCTGGTTGATATCTTATATTTTCTATTCATATCTTTCTGTTATTTTACCATGATTTTTCTGTTGCCGAAGATGTAGATGCCGTCAGGGAAACCACTGTAGGTGGCGGTACCAGGACGGACATCCAAAATGCGATAAAGCTGACCGGTGGTTGAGAATACCTGCAACTGGGTGGAGTAGGTGCTCTCTATGCGTACACGGTGAGCTCCGATAGGGCGGATGAAGAGTGATTCGCCGGCTGGTGTATCATCGTTACCATTCACGTCAGATTCTATCTTCTCAATACCCGTGGTTTCGGCAATGCGAATCACGGATGGAGCATCAGTAGAACGGGTTCTGGCATTTGTCATCAATGTTGTCATATAGGTGCGGAATGGCATTACGGTTTGGAGGGTAGACGCATCATCAAATGCAGTACCCACGGCGTTCATACCATAGATGGTTCCGTTGGCTACCTTGGTGGCAGCAAAGCTACCTACATGATAATAACCGTTGTGCTGGGTTGTCATAGCCTGGGTGATAGGAATCACGATCGCCTTATCTGCCGGCTCGGTTTCGTTCTCATTACCGAAGGCATGGAAGGTAACGGTTTGCGAAGACTCGTTTGTATTCAAGATGTTGTTATAGAACTTACTTGAAAGGTCGAACTCGTAATAACGGTAACCAGGGAAACGGACCAGATATGGGATTCCCTTGGTCAGCAACTGATAGTTCTTATACTCCTGCTGTTTGCTGTAGTATGGATTAGCATCCTTGTTATAGAAATGTTCTCCGTAGGTTGTTACAAAGAAGTTATTATTAAAGGTGTAATCCTTACTTTCTGCTCCCTCTGCCTGGAAGAGTCCTGCTGTTGTACCCGGACGCTGGAAGGTGGCTGTATTGTTTGTCGTGTTCACCTCTGTCAAACCGCGCAGCCAGTATTCATGATGCAGGTATTTATCACCATAGAAATGGGTGATCTCGCCATTGAGCGATGCCTTAACCTTTTGTGCGGTGAATGGCAGGCAGATACCTTCCCAGGCTCCGGTAGCATCCTCAGCATAGTACATCGGCTTGCGTACATACCAGGCATGGTTGGTTACCGTGAATTGGATAGGGGCACAGAAGTCGTTGTTCTCACACTTGTCTCCCTCGCTGTTCTTATCCTCAGGGGTGCGTTCTACGAGGTGGAGGAGAGAGGTGGTATAGCCATTACCGGCATTATTCTTGAAAATATGATGTCCGTAGATGGTAGTCTCACTCGTGTTCTCCTTGTAGCCGAGTGCATTGTCTGCGATGTCGTAAGCCTCTGTATTGTTGTCGATGTCGTTGCCATTGGCAGCAGTATATACCAGGAGGTTCTGGCTTACTCCCTGCTGGATGCTTAGGTCGCTGAATACCTTGGCATTGTCATCTACCGGTGGGTAGAATATGCCGTTCTGGTTGATGTCTGCCGCCTGGTTGAATCCCATGGCAGCCCCCTTGTCGTTCCGGCAGGTGAAGTCGATAGCCGTTGTTGCCGTCTGGTGTACGTAGGTACTCATGAGGCTGTTGGCATTGTTGCTGGCATTATAGTGGAATGCATCGAGTTTCGTGTCGCCATAGTAGCCGGCAGTACGATATATGCGGTTTCTCATATAGCTGTTCTGATGGGAAGCTATCTGGGAAGGACAGAGGTCTGGAACCTTCTGCAATGACTGTCCCCAGAAGATGAAGTCGTTCATCGGCTGACTTCCGTCTGCCTGGTTTCCGTCGAACAGTGGAACGTAGCTGACTGCGGATGCTGTACCCTGCGATGCCTTTCGAGCCGCATCGATAGCGTGACTCTGGTCGTGGCGGGTTTCGTTGCTGCCGTAGTTAGGCTGGTCACTGTCTGAACCTTTTCTCAGATAGGTGATACCCGTGTTGTTGCCGGTGATGGCATCTGTGCGGTGGGCATACTGATAGTCGCCGTTGGCATAGTAATCGTAGACGTACTTCAATGCCGCCTTGTCTTGGGCATTCTTCATATTGTTGTAGCGGGCACGCAGATAGTATTCGTTGAGGTCGTAGCCAACCTTGCCGTATCTGAAGTCGTCTGCCGTATAATGGGTATCAGCCTTGCCGTCCATGTGATAGACGATAGGCTGTATGCCCTTGTTATATTCGAAGCAGCAGTGGTAAGTACCCTTATTGCTGGCAGCGATATTGCCGCTTTCCATACCGAGGTTATAGATGTTGCCCTGGTTCTCTTTGAGGAATGATTTGCCTTGAGCCAGACCCTTGATGACATGTCCGTTGCCATGAAGAGTGCCGGCAAATATAGCCTTGCTTCCATCAAAGTCGCTGGTCACGGTGATGTCGTTCTGCAGGATGAATTGGGCATTCTTTCCATATTGTTCCGCTTTGCTTCCCGTACTGGTTCCGATGGTATCCACGAAGTTGATGAATGCCTTCAGGTCGCTGGCATCAGAGATATAGATGCGAGGTTCGGCAAACGTCTTGTCTTCCTTGGTACGCTGGATAGCCTCTGAAAGATGCAGGTTCACACCCTTCTGATGAGGATTCATGCGGTGGTAGTTGTGTACGGTAAACTGGCTGTCGTCTGCCATATCCACCGTAAAGATCTTATTCAGACCATTCATGGTGATACCCAGCTGTACGCCATATCCGTTCATGAAGTAGTAGGCTGGAATATCCAGATAGTCGTTGGTCTTGTCATATACGCAGTCCTTGAAGAGTCCTTGTGCTTCGCTGCTTCCCTGCTTGTAGGTGTCGTAGCCTGTAGCCTTTTGGTTGATGTCCCATTCGGTAGCGTCTTCAAATACCCAGTTTCCCTTTTCGTTTTGCTTGCGCTTTCCTATGCGCCAGTAGTATCCGTTGGCAGAGAACGATTCGTCTGCCTCAATGGAAATCTGGTTTTTCCTGAGTCTGACCATCTCTCCCGGCAAGGCGCAGTTGTCAACAGTTATCTTACCGTTGATGTTAGGACCCTGCACATATTCTATAGTGAGATAGATGGTGTAAGTGTAGATTCGTTCTACCTCACAGTAGTAGTTGGATGATCCTGCTACTACGTCTGTGATGTTGACCTTAGCATAGCCATCTTTGTTGTTGGCATCCTTTATATAGATTCTATCAGGGGCTATCATGGTGTATTCTCCAGCAATGCCGTTCTTGATATAGTACTTAGTGCCGGCAGATAGCTTGGTTCCTGTTGCTACCTGTTTGTAATCATTGCCTTCTCGGATGAAGAAGTCGGATGAGGCCACCTTACTGATGATAGGTTTGTAGTGGTTCTCATCTGTATATTCTTCGTATGCACGTCCCTTCAGTACAACGGTGGCAAGACATTTTTCAGAGAGATGCTTCTTGAAATAGTCGGTTGTCGTATTGTTGACCTGGTCTGTCAGTTGGAATGAAATCTTGGCATCGCCATCTGTCAGCGCAGAAGGGAGCTGACGTTTCTGATAGTTCTCTTCTTTGAATACTCCGTTCATCGGCAATACAGCAGCGAATCCTTTGCCATCATATTCCTCTGAAGAAGAGGCACCGATGCAGAGCTTGTATTTGCCGGATACGTCCTGATTGTCCATATCCACGTTGCCTTTTGTACCGGCTGGCTGATAGTTGCGCTCTTCCAGGTCGCAGCTGTATTCTGTCTTAGGATGTTCGCTGCGCATCTTCCAGCTCTGAATGGTTACAGGCTGGTTTGGCTTCAGTCCTGAGAGCACGGTGAGACCGTCCTTGTTGTCACTGAAGAAGGTCATCTTGTCCTTGTAGGTATAGCCAGTGATGTGGGCATTGTAATAGTAGTTGAAACCTGTTACATACCAATAGTGAACATCAATATTGTCATCCGGATTTGCTTGTCCAGCCTTATCCATACCATAGAATCCGGTAGGAAAGCAGTCGTCAACAACGAAGCGGTTCTGCTTGGCATCGTATGGGAAGACGAAGTTTCCGGTGGTTTCCAGGAAGTCTACCTTGTGTCCGCTTTCTCCCTCTGCCGTTGCCCGTTTATGCACATTGTCGGCATATACATAGCCGCCACCTTCGTCTTCACGAACGTCGATGAGGTTCATCTCCACTACGCCGTAGATAGGACCGTAGAAAATACTGTCGATGACATTCTTCTTGCTGTCATCGTATAACTCCTGTACGTTCTGAATCTTGAGGGCATAGCCTGAGGCGATACCTATCATGTTCTTTGCCGTACCGTCATTGCGCTTCTGGAAGATAGGGTCTGTGACGTGTTTGTCGATGTAATCCTGTTTTACATCCATATATGACTTGCCTTTGAAGTCGCCATCAGCAGGTACCATACCGGTATTGTTGCGCCATGGTTCTTTAACGGCATCGTTGAAGGGAACATTCGAAGTTACTGCTCCCACGTAGTGGATGTTGTTGGCAAGACCCATATAGTTGCGTGCACGCTTTGTGGATTTGTCCTGCAACTTGTTGTCGGTCAAGGTTATATTCTTAGCAAACATCTGGATTTCTCCCACTCGTGCTATTGAATATGGAGTCTTGGTGGTTTGGTTGGTGGCATAGTCGCGTGCTCCAAGTACGTTGAAGCAGTTATCCTCCAGTCGCAGGATGTCCATACGCTGGAAGGTATTGATGATCTTCGGATTGTTGATATTGGTTCCTGCAAAGCCGTAACCCGTCAGGTCGGCACTGCGGAAGCCGGCTGCATACGACTGGTGTCCGTCTCCGAAGATGCCACCTTCACTGTCGTAGGCATATATATTCTTGTCGGTCTCCGACTGATGTTCCGGCTTCTTATATCCGTCTCCATAGAAATAGTTGTCCTGGAGAGAGATGTAACGGTAGTTGCCGTCTTTGTCCATGTAATAGTAGCCGAAGAGGTCGGTACCTGTTGGTAATACGACCGACTTCATTTTCTGATGGGAGATGATGATATGGTCACGGTCAGATTTTGGTGCAGAATTGTCGGCAACCAGGATGGTGGTGTTACCGCCGAATCCTGTTGTGGTACCATTAGGCAGCTTAGCCAATTCATCCTGTCTTTCCGTGAAAGCCTTGTCTATATTGTATTGACGAGTAAATTTCAGAACGGTAGAGTCGTTTGCCATGACAGAAGTACCCTGTGCCACGGAGTAACCGCCACCATAGATAGCTTCTCCAATCTTGATATTGATGTCGTTCCATGTAATAAGTGGTGAAGCCGGGGCTGTGATGATAGTGGTGAAGTCATTCTCCTTCGCGAAGTCCGTAACTCCCTGCTTGCCGATGATGGAAGCATAAACAGCCTGCGAAACCTTGTCACCACTGATGAGTCTGATGCTCTGCTTGATGGTTTCTGAGGCAAGGTTTGGCAGTATCTTTCCGTCCTTTTTCTTATTCTCATGGTCAATATACAGGTTGTTCTTGTCGGTACGGTCCAGCAGATAGATGCCGGAATGCCCGTCGTTTACCTGATAGTAGGTAGGGTAGCCCACCTTTACCTGGGTAGAACCATATACATAGCCAGAATAGGAACCGCCTGTTACCGAACGGAAGACGTGACCATTGAGGATATCCACATCGGTAAGTCCGATGACATTACCCTGCTGACCGCCACCATAGATGAAGTTGGCTGATACACCTGTAGCTCCGTTTACACCGCAAGGAAGGAACTTACCACCTTCTGTCTTAGGTTCAGAACATTTCATATCCTTACCCATGATGATGTGGGTATTGCCGTAAACATAACTCTCCATACCATATCCGGCACCATAGATGTTGAGGCTGGCGTATTCCGGTTTGGTAGCCAGAGAATCGTTCGAATTTTCCAGTTTCTTCTTATCCTTACCGGCAAGCATGTCGCTCCGGAGATCGATGGTAACGTCGCCTCTCACGGTTCCCGTCTTGTAGCAGCCGCCGAATACGTTTCCTCCCACATAGGCATCGTTCTTCTCCTCTGGCTGGAACTTGTTCTTGATGGTGAGTTGGATGAAAGGATCGGTAGAGTAGGCACGTCCCAGTAGATAGCCACCCTCATGGTTCACCAGTCCTTTATAGTTGTAGTTGGCATTATTGCAGCCACCCACAATCTTGTCGGTGATGGTGAGTCCCTCCGGGAAGATATAATTGATTACATTGCCACTTGCATTTGGATAGATGTTCATGTTGCCACGGTTTCCTCCGCAGCAAAAAGTCTTGATGGTACAGTCTTCCAGTCCTTCACCCGTCTGGGTTCCGTTCCATCGCAGTTCACCCTGGATATCTGTTTCCACTGGCTGGAAATACAGGTCGATGAGGTGAGGATATACGGTTGGTCGGTCTTCCAGCTTGGTAGGGAGATAGAGGGTACCGATATCCTTGTTCGAAGGATTGGAGAACCAGTCGATGGTATCGGCAAGGTTCAGTTCCTGTGTATAGTCCTCCACGTTTCCATTGAGTTTCTGGAACTTGTTCATGAAGTCGTTGTCCTCTGATTTGGCGAAGAGTTCATCTCCGTTGCAACCCATGAAGACACGTCCGATGTTCACATGACTTCCAATGTTGATCTGGATGTTTCCTACCTTTTCTACAGCCTTGTTATCCTTGTCCTTCACCTTCAGAACGGTGGCAGAGTTTCCTCCTCCATAAACGTCACCGGCGATATTCACCTTTTCAGATGTAGAGTTACCCTTGATTTCGATGTTCACCTTGTTGGTGAGTGGTCGCCATGAATTGATGTTCACAATCTTAGCCGCATCGCTTGCCTCTTTGTAGGAAGGTATGAATTTTCTCATCGGTACGGTATATACCAGAGGAACGGTCTCTGAGTTTGGATCCTCCGGGTTCATAGGGTAATACTCGTTCACCGTCACCTTCTGGTTTTGGTTCTTGTCGAGTGCATACAGGTAGTTACCGTTTCCGGCTCCATATACATTCTGATAGATGTGTCCACCCAGAATCTTGATGTTGCTTCCTTCACCGCCATTGTCTCTGAATCCGTTTTCCTCTGCAGTTATGTTCACATAGCCCGAAACGTCGTTGCCGCCATAAACATTGCCATGGATATGGATGTCGGAATTGTTGAACTTGGAGGTGCCTGATGGACCACCCGTTGTACTGCCCGTTGTACTGTTGTCTGATCCGATGATGACATGGGTAGCTTTCTTTACGTCTCCCATGAAACCGCCACCGAAGATGTCACGGCAGTCGATAGCCTTGATGGTGACATTTGTTTCCTTGACAGAACTGTAGAAACCGCCACCAAACACACGGCGGCAGAATACGCCACCGGCTCCCGATATATTGGTACTGCCTTCTACGGTACCCGAATAGCCACCGCCCACGATGTCCATGTACGAGAAGTCGCTGTAGAAGTGTTCATGTTCCTTGCCTGGTTTCAGCTCAATGTCCTGGTGGTTGTTGGCATCTCTGCCCTGCATGTCGATGGTGATGTTGGTATTGCCCTTGACATAGGTCTTTTCACCAAAGCCGCCACCGAAGATACTGAAGTGAGGAGATCCCACCTTATTATATATCTCTTTCCATTCGTTTGTCTGGTAGAATTTCATGTTCTTCTTGTCCTGTCCCGGCTTCACCTCGGTGTTGTCATTCAGGAGACCCTTGACAATCAAGATGTTGGTATTGTTGCCCACTTCGCAGGCTTCGTTGCCACCGGCATAGATGTTGTGGTTAATCTTGAACTTCAATGCCTGGTGGTTGTACTGTGGAGAGTAGATGATACCGTCAATGATGCTGGCTGGTCGCCATGAACGGGTTTCCGGATTCCAGTAAGAGGAGAGCAGAGCCTGTCCACCATTGATCATGATATTGGTATTGCCGGTTACGTCTGCCGAAGTCACGGTCAGGGTGTCGGTTCCGTTCACGGTCAGGGTGTCGCAGTTACCCCAACCGCCGCCATAGATACCATGGCCTATCTGTCCGTCGGAGATGCTCATGAAGGTATTGCCATATACCGTACCGTTTTCGCATCCGCCGTAGATTCTCTCCAGGAATGCTGGCATGATATCCTTGTTCTTGTCATTGTCTGGATGCTTCATGGCATTGTCGCTCCATGGCTTGATATACTCTTTCGTTTTTTCGTCGAAGTATGGATAGGTGATGTTTGGACGGTCGATGACCAGACTGGTATTGCCGTAGATGCCACCCAGCTTCTTATAGTCGTTGCATTCAGACTTTAGGCGTCCTCTACCTCCTGCAAAAACCTGAGAGAAAACGACGCCGCCACGGATGTTGACGAGCGAAGTGTATCTGGCTGGTACCTGGTGGTGTTCGAAGTTAAAGACATCCGGTGTTTCCTTTGCTTTCTCATTTCCCACGTTGGCAACATCGCCACCGCCATATACGCTGCCCAATATCATGGTACGGGCTATCAAGCCGAGGTTGTACCTATATTTGATGTTTCTGCCATAGACGTAAACTTCCGTTTTAGGGACGCGTGCCATATTCGGGAAGTCAATCCATGTATTCTGGTTCTTGTCATAGATTGATTCGATACCGGCACCACCGCCATATACATTCTGTGCTACATAGCCTGATTTGATGAATACTCTCGACAGGGTACCTACCTTTCCGAAGTCATAGCTTTCTCCCTGGTTTGCAGTGATGTTACCGATAGGCATGGCACCAACACCGGCACCAAAGATGTTCTCGCAGAAAGGCTGACAGTCGGTTTCTACGTAGGTACTGTCTGTTACATATCCTGAGAAACCACCACCGTGGATAGCCTGGAAGGTGAAGCCTGGCAAACCGAGGGTCCAGGCCCAGCGGCTGGCATGATAGCGCTTGAAGGTCATCGGGTCGAAGTCGGCATCACCCGGATTGCTGCCCGTCACACTACCGAAATAGAGCTTCTTGTCATCCTTTGAAACCTTCAGAAAGTCATTGTATATCTGCTTCTCGAAGTCAACGTATGTCTTGAGGTCTGCATTCTGGTTGAGATAGCGGTATTTGATGCCGTTGACGGTGATGACGCCATCGTCATTCATCTTGTTACCAGGCTGCACACATACTTCGGTCTTTACCACCTTGGTGTTGGCACCGAAGCCGGCTCCGAATATGGAGAATTCCGGGTCGCTTGTGTTCTTGCTGCTGATATACCAGCATAAGCCGGCAAGCGAGGTTTCATCGAACACGCTGATCTGGTTGCCATCCTTGGTGATGACGTCGGCAAGAGGAGAGTGGTTGATAATTACCTCACTCAGACCGTTGCTGTCAGAAGTACCGTTGCCAATGGTAGAGTTTCCGTCCTGTCCGAATCCCACATAGCAGGCACGGTTTCCACCGCCATAGATATTATGGTCTCGCTTAAAGGAACCGGAGTTCATCGTTCCCTTGGTAAATGCATAGAACTGTTGGGTATTCTCATCACTGATGATGCGATTGATGGCAGCCTTTGCCTTTTCGTTGGTAATCTCATTGGCAGTCTTGGCTTTCAGGATGGCAGCGGTTATCTCCTTGAACTCATCAATGTTCTCGCAGATCTTTTCGTTATTTTGAACTGCCAGCCAGGTGGTGATGTTGCCGTTGATGTCTGCCTTGCGGTTCCATATCCAGGTTCCGCCGTCTATCTGTACCTTGGTGTTACCCAGGATGTTGGCGTAGGTTCCATCCTTGTTTTTATCCACTTTTCCCAGTACTGTGTTACGGGTAATTTCCTCCTTTTCCTCTTCGGTTTCATTGCCGGTGAGGTCTATCTGGATATTTCCGTATCCACCGCCGTAAATGTTGTGGCCCAGTTTGCCGCCCTCGATATGTACCAGGGTACTTCCATTTACGGTACCGAAGGCACATCCGCCATAGATATTACTCCAGATGAATGGCACGATGTTGCCCTGGCTGTCGGTGTCGGCAAGGGAGGTGGCATTCGTGTTCACCACGTGTACCAGAGTGTTGCCGTTGATTCTTCCCACCTTATAATATTCAGGAGCTTCAGCTTTCTTGAGACCCTTTCCACCGCCAAATACTTCTCCGAAGATGTCGCCACCGGTGATATTGACGAAGGTGGTATAGTCCTTTGCCTCATAGCTAAGGAACTTGCCTGTTGTCTGGTCGAGCTTTGATTCGCTCTTTGGCTTCGTGTTGTAATAGGCTTCCTTGGCTGCTCCTGTCCGGGTGATGTATGATTTGATGTTGGCGATGTCACCGCCACCATATACATTGCCATATATTTTGGCGTCACCCGATATCTCTACCTTGGTGGTTCCTAATACCTTTGCTACATTGGTAAAGTAGGTGTAAGTGCCGTTGTTATCCTTAGGTGCTACACCGGCACCGCCACCAAATACGTCACCGTAGATGTTGGCTCCCTGGATATATACCTCGGTGTTGCCGCCAATCTGCCCCGTTTCGTTATTCTCTGTAGAGGATGGGTCACCGAAGCCACCGCCATATACACGGTGCAGGAAGGTCTTGCCATCAATGGTTACCTTTGTACTCTTGTTAACTTTTCCAGCATATCCACCGCCCAGAGCACTCAGGATGGTGAAGTTAGGAATACCCTTTGAGTTGTCGAAGACAGAAATATCCTCTATCTCAGTATTGTAGATTCCGTAGTCGCCATTCACGTTCACGGTAACGTCGGTGCTGTCCACGGTTGTATTGATACCATAGCCACCGCCGAATACAGCGAAGTGAGGATGCTCGCTGTCGTTGTATGCTTTCTTCCATTCTTCTGTTTTCAGGAGTCCGAATGGGGTCATACCTTTCAGGATGGTAAGGGTAGCCTTTCCTTTTACGTTGCAGGCTTGGTTACCGCCACCATAGATATTATGAGGGCAGACGAACTGACCGTTATCGAAGAACTCGCTCGTGTTGTCATTCCAGTAGATCCACTTTGTTCCGTTCCATTTCTTGTCCCATATCACATTGATGGAGAAGTTGTCCAGCTTCTTTCCGCTTTCTCCTTCTGTCTGTGCGCCCTGGTCTTGAGCCAGTTTTACAAAGGTATTACCTGTTACGTTGGCATAGGTATAGAGGTTTGCGTCAAGCAGCTTGCCCTTGTCGTCCGTAATCAAGCCCTTTCCTCCGCCATAGATTTCTCCAGCGAAGTTGGCTGCATATATATTAATATGTGTATCTCCCTCTACCTGTGCTCTGTTTCCACCGCCATAGATGTCGCCATAGATGGATGGTGCCTGTGCAGAGGTGCCGTAGAAGTTGAGGTTGGTGCCGCCAAGTACCTTTCCTACGAGTTCTGGATGCCAGGTATCGTCAGCGATGGTTGTATTGCTTTCCAATCGTTTCTTTCTTCCGTTACCGCCGGCAAACACATCCCCTCTGATGTCGGCATTGTCGCTGATGGCTATGTTGGTGCCTTGCTCTACTACAGCCATGTCACCACCGCCATAGATATTCTTAAAGAAGGTTCCACCGTTAATCTTGACAGTAGACTTTCCATAGATGCGTGCCATCTTGTCGAGGGTGGTGATGTCTGAGGAGTTGAGCCGTTTGGCATCAGCCACACCATATCCACCACCGAATACAGGGCAGTGGAAGTTACCGCCATTGATGGTCAGTTCTACGTTGCCGTATATCTTGCCGAGGTCAGTATATTCAGCAGCATTACCGCCCTTTTGGTCTGTAGAATAGAAATAATCAGTTCCACGTCCACCAGCAAAGATGCCGTTTTCGCAATAGAATTCTCCACCATTGATGGTTATAGAGGCCACGGTTTCTCCTGCCTTTCCGTATATGTTTCCACCATCCTTACTTGGTATTCCATTTGTAGTCCAAAGGTCAGAACTCATATATCCGCTACCACCACCATAGATACCGTCGATCTTTCTTGTTTCAGAACCAAAGATACCTCCTTCAATGATAATCTTGTTATTGGTCAATCTTGGATCTACCTCGGTATATGTATGTGTGTCAGCATTGTAGCATTTATACATGCAAAGATTAGCTTTTGCTGCATCATAGTTGCCAAAAGCCATGACAGATTTCGTACTGCTGTTTGTCCAGTAAGGGATACGGTCATCCGTTGTGTGATTTGTATCATCTCCGATACCATTCATACCACCTGCTCCTGCACCATAGATACCGCTGAAGATTTCTTCTGATTTACAATTTGTTGGAATCAGGAAGGTACCACCCTTGATGGTAATGGAGCTATAGCCATAGAAAGGATTCTCTACCCATTCACGATCCTGAAAACCACGTCCTGTACTACCACCGTAAATCTCTGTAATCTCTACACGGCTATTGACATCCGTATTCTTATTGTTACTTTCTGATTGTGCCGGGTCTATCAAGATGTTGGCGCGTCCCATATAGGTGTTGTAAGGTGCATAGTAATGTACATTGTTATTTATTGTTTCTCGTCTTGCACCCAAAGAACCATTTACCACTCTGCCTATCTTTCCACTTTTGATGATGATGTCCACATCGCCAACCATAGCTCCCTCATGGTTGCCTGCAAGAACTATGGCAACGTCAAGGGTAGAATTGTTTTCATTGTAATTATCATTGAATTTACGATCAATATCTACATCAATAGTACACTTGATAGGCATGTTAGGGCTACCCATCACACCATTTCTGTTTTCCACAGTCTGTCGTCCACCAACACAAATTGAAGAGTAGTGTCCCGATTTGATCTTTATCTTGAAGCCTTCACGTCCATGTGGTAGAGCATCATCCATCTTCTTGAGGTTGCCTTCTGTTGATAATGGTGAAAAGCGATTATCATCCATGAAACCACCAAAAATCTGGAAAGATGTAGATACTGCTCCTTTGATAGTACCATCACCTGAGAACATATTTTTATAGTTTTTCATCTGTATGCCTTCGCCCATCTCCAGATTGTAGAATTGGCAGTACAGAATATCGTAATTTTCATTATTATTATTGCGATTGAAGGTGAGATATTGGAAACGGGTATCTCCATAAATCGGTAAACTATGGTTCCGATCATGACCACCATACATCTCAATTATACCCTTGTAGTTAACGCCATCCCAACTTCCAGTAATGGTTGTGTTTCTGAAGAAAGGAGATTCGGCTTTTTCTCTCTCCCATTCAGAACTTGTATTGAATGTTACAGATGTGAAGCCGTCGTTACCGTTGTTGGTAACATCTTTGTCACTCATTCCCATCAGCACGATGGTGTTGTCGTCCCATGATCCTTGCTTTTCCAACTTGGAATATGCGCCCTTCCATGTCCTTACTGCAGTCTCTGGAGATTGACCGTCATTACTGTCGTTTCCGGCATTGTATGATATAGTCTTTCCTTCAGCTGTTGTTCCAGTAGCGCCAGCAGGGCATAGATATACCACGCTCTTGGTATAAACCAACCATTTGTTTAATAGCTCAACTCCGTCTTTGGTTGTTACTATCACATGACAGCTCAGCTTGTCGGTAGAGCCAAGAGATGACTTGTCGAAAGTAGGCTCTGTGCTTACTTCTACATCATCATTCTTTACCCACGAATATGTGACATTAAGATTATCGTTGTTGTCCCAAATATTATTATTTATGTCAATGTAGATTGTATTCTCTTTGTGCTTCATCACAGCATTCACTTTTCTTGCTTCAATCTTTGCCACTCCCGATTGCGAACTGCCATCTTCCAATACTGCATAAACATACTGGTTATAGTCTTCGAGCGTGATGCTGAAATTGTTATATGGATTGTGCTTGTTCTGTAGAGTCCAATTCTTCTTGTCTGTAGATGTATACCAGAAATATTTCTCGTTGGCTGCATTCCCTTTAACAGTTTCTGCTGTGATGGTAGTATTATAGTCACGCTTCACTGTCAGTTTTGTTGAACCGAAGTTAAAGCCTGTACCAGAAGTATAGCTCCAGTTGAGCTTGTCTTCTTCAAGGCTCTTGGTAGTGATTAATTTGTTGGCTTTGTCCACAAAGTCGTTTGCAAAGGTTGCTGCGTCTACCTTTGTACCTAAGTTCTTACCACCAGTTACGTCTTGGTTATAATACCATGTAGAAGCATATTTTTTTGCATTATCTTCGTTTTTACAATTGGCAGTGATGCCACCTTTCTTGATGTCTGCTCTTGAATTATCAATATTGAATTCCTTGCCATAGATGTAGATATTAGTAGGCTCGATAGTAGAACCTTCTCCCTTCATGTCGTAGCTAAAGCGACCGAAACCTTGGGCAATGTATACCTCACCGTTAAAAACAGAAGTATTCTTCAGCATGTTAATCTTTGTATCAGCAGCGATGTTGAAGATTCTGTAAGTACCTTCGTTCTGAACGTTTCCCGCTATACCGCCAATCTTGGTTTCCCTGTTGAGCTCATAGGTTTCGTCGTTATCCGTAATTTTAGAGCCATGGATAATGATGTTGCTAAGTTCTGTATTTGGATATATCTCACCAGCTACTACGCCCACGTAATAATCGGAACCATTAGGTGAGAAGTCTCGCTTCTTTTCTACCGTAGCATTCTCGATGATGAGGTTTGTTACGGTAGTAAGGTTAGTGCTGCTTTCACCTTGGAGTGTTGAGAAAAGTCCCCATACACTCTTGGCATTGTCATCGGCATCTTCCCATTGTATATGCATATTTTTGATGACATGACCATTGCCATCAAACTTTCCGAAAAACAAACGGTTTTTGCCATTGCCGTAGTTGTAGTATTTACCGATTGGCATCCAGATACCGCCACTCAGGTCGATATCAGCAGTAAGCTTAAAGTATTTGCCACGGAATGTGTTACCATTGTTTACATCGCGTGCCAGTTTGTCGAGCTGTTCTGCCGTAGCAATCTCGTATGGATTGGTCTTGCTTCCATCACCCCCTGCATAGCTATCGGCATAGATATCTATGGAATAGTATTTGTTTGTTGTCTGAGCCCATAAGGTTTGTCCACACATGAGCCATAGGGTCAGAATGCCAAGAAGTATTCTGAATTTTTTGTTTTGTGTATTGTTATCTTGTTGCTTTTTCATGAGTCTTCATTTATAAGCGATTCTTTTTTTTTTGTTCTTATGTTTCTTCGTGGTATAGGTCATGAGGGTATTCTGTTATTACTGTATCAGGCGATGCCCCGTATGGGCATCCTGGTCAGCCAGTACATAGAGGTATCTTGGCTGGATGAGTATATTGATGTTGTAAATCGCTGCCGTTTGGGCAGGATTGAGTGTTTCGAAATATTTATTTCCCAGGATGATGGTAGAGGTTACGTCCTTACGGGTAACCGTTACTCCCTTTTCATCCTTCAGGATTACATCGTAGGTGACGGCAATGGTGGGTACGAAAGAGGCATCGGCGATGGCATAGAAGGTGGTGCCCCAACGATGATACTTACTGTCGTCAATATCCATAGATTCGTTGGCTACCGGAGTAAATGGGGTTTCTGAATTTTTATCCTTTGCCAGCTTGATGGCGTTTTCTTCCGTTATAATTACCTTGTTCAGTTTGCTCCATTGGATGGCTTTTGCCGTCCACTCATTGTTACTCCAGGTATAGCTGCGGCTTACGTAGCCTCCCGTTGCCAGACCTTCGTCGTTCAGTCCTTTGCCGTAAATCTTGACTCCCTTGATGCGGAAGTGTCGGATGGCATTCATCTTCTGGTCCAGTTGGAAGTTGAGGTTATAGCCCGTCAACGTCTGGTCGAAGAGGAAAGTAACTACTCGTCCAAAGGTTGTATCCGAACCTCCTGCCGTTGTACTTCCCTTATGTTCCGGTTTGGCGCAGATGATTGGCGCCTGTCCTAAATCTTTCTGAGCAAGGATAGGGGATGGGGTGCCATTGACTGCTGGCATGGAGAAAGGAATCGTCAGGAGATAGGTGCTTTCCGTTGCCGATGGCTTACTGAGGGTTGCTTCAGTAGAATGCGGCATATATCCGAAGAAGTCGAAGTTGCTGTCTGGGTAAGCATCCCATCGCTTTTCTTCCTTTGTGCTCCAGGTCTTGGTCAATGTATTGTAATCTACCAGGATATTGTCGAAGATGGCGTGGTTTTTGCCTCCTGTCTCTGTGCCAGTTGTTTCAAAGCTATGAGTGGCAAAGTTGTAATAGCCGAAGACGCCCATGTTTTTTGGGTGCATTCGCTGAACCGGATCATAGCTTTCATATCTGTCATCCGCACGTGTCGTCATCTTTTGTGTCCGTGCAGCAAAGGTGATATATCGGTAACTGTCGGCGTGCTGGATAGGCAGGTCGTTGCTTTCGCAGGCAGTGAGACTTGCGAGGAAGGCAAAGAGGGGTATCATCAGTTTTTTATTCTTCATAATGAGTCATGTGGGGCGTTACCAGTCTTCGGTACCGCCATTATTTTTAATAGGAGTTTCCACCCATTTCTCCACCTGCATATTGGTGAAGGCAATGTTGGGTCCTGCTACTGTTATTTTAAAGATGTATGTATATTGGTAGCCTGCCTTCCATTGCATATATTCTGCCGGAATGGTGGCTGTAGATTTCTTTCCGTCTATGGTGGCGCTGATGATGTAAGCGCCCTGCGGTGTGTTACTGTCTCCCAATGGTGGAACGTAATACCATTTCTTTCTTTCTGTAGCCTGATGATTCAAATCAGCATCTTCCTCGTAAGGAATGGTGAATTTGATGGGCTCAGTTCCTGTTTCTGTAGTTTCCCAATTATAGGAAGCTTTGGTTCCTGTTCCTGTAATAGGGTAGCTGACGATGATATTTCCCTTTGTAGGTGAATGTTCATCGTTTATATTTTTGAAAACAATATCGGTGATAGAGATTTTGGTATCTTTCAGATAATTGAATTTGAATCTTACCTTTGTGATAATAGGAGCAAAGGTGAGTTTTACGCATGCCCCGTATTTCCTGTTTTCGAAGTTCTGGTTGTCTGACAGCCAGAGGTCTGAGATATAAGGGGTGGTAACTGCGGAGGCATCCTTATTGTAAGTGAATGGGATAGAGAAGGATGCATATTTTGCTGTGGAACCTTCTATCGATGTAGGTTCCTGGAAAGACGGGACTGAACTGTTACCGGCTGCTGTCGGGATGCTATAGGCGAAGAAGCGATAGCTGGTAGCGGAATAGTCCCAGTATTTGATAGTTTGATTAGCGTTAAGTTTATCATTGTGAATACCCACGTATTCCCAATCGGCAGTATTGCTGGAGGTTGTGTTTGCGGTTTGTTGTGTCCAGTTGACGGTATATGCATCCATTACGTTTTGGGACTTGTCGAATCCGCTGGTGTAATTTCCTTCTGTGGTTTTATATCCCCATACTTTGAAGGATTTGGCAATGGTTTCCAGTCCTGTTTCTTTATTAGCACGGGTAGTAGGTGCATCTTGCCATGTTCCGCTATTTCCTCCGAAAGAGATACTTACTCCCTTCGGTTCTTCCGGTTGAGTAGGCACATCCGGTTCTTCCTGCCCAGATCCAGCGCAGGAAAAAAAACATAGAGCCACGAATGGTATGGTCAGGATGCGATATAATTTCATTTTCTTCTTGCTTTTTATCATAGGAGCCGGGCATGGAGAATTTCCCCGTCCGGTTGTCATCTTATGAACTTCTGCCCTTCTTCCCTTTAAAGGCATGTGGGGCTTATTTACGAAAGTTCTGTATATTTTTACTCTGTTATTTTGTCACATCTCCTACATATACCACCTTATAGGCGTATGCTGGAGTTGTACCTACTGCTGTAGTCAAGTACTGGATAGCGTAGTAGCCATCTACAGTTGGCGTGAATGTAAATGACTTGTTATCAGCATCGAGATTAATTGTTTGATTGTTTTCTGGTGTAAATTCAGCTTGGGTAATATTAGCTAACTGAAGGTCTGCTTCTGTTCTTGATGTTGAAAGCTTATAAACTGCAACCTTTACAACTGTATTTTCTGTTTCTCCAGTTTTCTGTGTTTCCTTAAGTACCAAATCTGTACCATTGGCAGAATCTGTTACCTTTACTTTGATAGCTTTATTTGCTACGTACTTGATACCACCATTTTCAACAACTGAACCATCCTGATAAGTAGTGATAGATGGAGTTGAAACTGTTGTCACAGTACCCTCCTTATGCATTGCGTCTGTTGTTTCTTTCACAACTGCATCGAAAGTGATAGGGTAGAGCCCCGCTTTTTTAGGATCATCGCCTGTATAGCCATTGGTGTTGTCTGAAATCTTGAAGAGGTATGTATAGCGAGTGTTTGCTTCCCATTTGCTGAATGCTTTAGGGATAGCTGCTGTTGCACCAGTAACCTTGATAGTCTCGCCTGAGTCATCATCTGAAATCAGTGTATAGTCACACTTGATGAGGATTGGGGCAGCTTCAGTAGCAGAAGGTGTAGGGATTACAGTGAAGTAACCATTAGTTGACATATCTTTGTCTGTACCCCAGAGTAATTCCATTTTGGTCCCATCTTTTAAATCTATTTTGTTCCCTGCTGATGTAGTGGCAAGAGTGCTCAACTTACCTGCATACCAGTTCTTGTTCTTTGTAAGACCAGTTTCACTATATGCGTAGGTGTATGAAGGAGTTGTTCCTGCCCAATTATAAGTAATGGTTCCCTCAACATTACTACCACCAACAAAGTAGTCTGTTGTAGCAGAAGTAAGGATGATGTTATTGTCTTCTGATACGTTCTTATCAGCATCATAGAATTTAACGTCATGAATGGAGTATCCAGGAATTGTTTCGTAAAGACCTACACGAACCATAGCCTGCTGGCGCTTAAACGAGAATTGTACAGCATCTTTGTAATTGGTATTCTTTACGACTTTTGGATCCGCAATATATACAGGATGTGTTTCGAGACCTAGTCCTGTTTCGTTGGCATTGATATGACCAGCAAGACCTTTAATTGTGGCAGATTCAATATCCTTACCAGGAACCAAAGTGTATTTGAAATTAGAAATAGGTGAACCTGCTACAAAATGATATTCAGAAGCTGAGTAGTCCCAGTACTTAATGGTCTGATCCTTGTCTAACGTAATCTTACCTGTACCGAGATTTGTAGCATCTTTAGCTCCTACATACTCCCATCCATCTGTATTTGATGTTGTTTTATTTGCAACATTCCAAACAGAGTATTCGTTGAATACACTCACAATTTGTGTTTCACTCATCTTCTTCACACCATAAATTCTGAACTGGCCATCGAGCATTTCGGCTGGAGTTCCAGTGCATTCACATAGCTGGAATCCCTGACATCCAGAAGAGCGATGTTGACAAATTCCAT
>ERZ1031885.369-NODE-369-length-19356-cov-36.834154_pt1 | contig 19356 bp, 10 predicted proteins | sample MGYA00518168_ERZ1031885 | MGnify/ENA primary metagenome ERZ1031885 (study PRJEB33719, sample SAMN04261269) | wastewater metagenome | biome: rural village; feature: human; material: feces | host: Homo sapiens | place: El Salvador | collected 2014-01-14 ...
ACATGATTTGGCAGAATCTCTTCTGGGCGTTCATCTACAACATCATCTGCATCCCATTGGCAGCTGGAGCACTCCACATCTTCGGCATCGATTTCCAGATAACGCCGATGTGGGCAAGTGCCCTGATGGCCTTCTCCAGCGTCAGCGTAGTGCTCAATTCGCTGAGATTAAAATTGTCGTAAATAAAATAAGGCTGCCGGCGATGTTTATAAAATACTGTCGGTATGCAGCAAAATCATCATGAAATAAAGCCTTCATGATGCTTCATATTAAATAGGGGTAGAACGTGAATCCTACCCCTTTATTGTTTGTGTTGATTGCTTCTTTATTGATTACTTAGCAATACTCATTTACTTGATAACAACCTTTCTTGTAGTACCATCAGCCATCTTGATGATGTTGATGCCCTTCTGCAAGCTGTTGATCTTCACACCATTGATTGTGTAGATGCCTTCTGCTGCATTTACTGCAGGACGGTTCTCGATATTCTCGATGCCAGTAGCTACACCGCCAGTACCCTTTCTTGAAATACCCAAGACAGTGATAATACCTGCACCACCATAGCCCTTCGTGAACTCAACATACTTCACTTCCTTAGACTTATCAACCTTTACACTGTACTCATAGAGACGAATCTTGCCTGTATCGATATCGTCTTTGTAATATGGAAGGCTCTGTTTTGTGATAATACGACCCAAACCATATACAGCTTCGCTACCCGATGGAGTTTCAGCAAACCAATCCTGAGGAGTGAAACGATCATTATAACCATGAGTTCCGTCTGTGTAATATGGACAAGCCACAAGACTACCAGAACCATTGGTTGAAACAACGAGGAAGTAAAGTTCCTCACACTTCTCTGGAGTCACGAAGTTCAGATTACCAGTTGAGTAGTAAGATCTGAGAGTGAGAGCATTCTTCTGACTGAAGTCTGCCATCTGGAACTGAGTTCCCTTCGCTGTTGTCACGATACCATCGCTGCCACAAAGTGCACCTTCCTTCTGAACACCATCAGTATAGAATACCCAACCCTGGTTGTCAAGAATATCATCACTGAAACTCTTAGAAGGCTTACCCTCTGCGATAACATCCACATTCCAACCTGTCACTGCTACTGGAGCTACTGCTGGCATAGCTGCTGCAAACTGCTCATAAGCTTCAACCTCTGCCATTGATGGATAGTAGAATGCGTTCAAGTTACAGATCACTGCGATATACTTAGTCTCCTCGAAGTCTGGCAAGATGTACTCCAACTCAGAAACCTCACCGAGATCAGAGAATGTCTTCACGCGCTTCAAGTTAGCAAGATCGTTACCTACAGCGATACTGATCTCCTTGTTTACGATACCTTCTTCATCGTTATCATTTGTACCCTTGTTGTTGTTAGGGAGGTGAATAGTAACCTTAGAGAGATTCCAAGACTTGCCTTCTGGAGCAGTAAAGATAGCCCATGTATCATCTCTATGGGTTGAAGGATTCTCGATAGATATAAGTGCATCGTCCACCTTGTTGCCATCGGTCAAGCCTGTGATGTCGAACTTGTCGAATGCAACACCGAATCCGTAGTCACCCGTATAGTGACGAACCTCAGCAGTAGCACCTGTCAAGATGTTAGGCTGTGTATTAGAGTCGATGCTAATATTAACAACACGCTCCTTATATGAACCACCATTGTCAACAGTGATAGTAACTTTCTCAACACCCATCTTCATACCTGCTGTTACAGGGATAGTGAATGTGCAATTAGCCTGATCCTCTGTGATAGCACCCACTTTCAAACCTGCGCTTGACTTCACGCGGCAAGAGAAATTAGGATCTCTTGGATCACCATTCAAGTCGTAATTTACTACGATGTTCTGTGTCTCACCAGCGTTCATCTTCATCTCAGAAGAAGGAACCGAAAGAGACATATTGTTGTCCTCAGAACCGAATACCTGGAACTCCCAAATACGGAGAGTACCGTTAGCCTCAGGAATCAACTTCACGTAACGTGCCTTGAAAGGAGGAATGTAGTCGGTCTTGACGCTCTCGTTTACACGGTTTTCTGCATCAACCACTGTTGTCCAGTTCTCACCGTCGTTAGACAGCTGAATCTTATAGTTGTTAATCTGATCTACACCATACTCAGGACCTGAGTTACCATCATAGATGCAGAAACCATAGATACGATATGCGCTCTGGCAGTCGAAGATTGCCCAACGGTCGCTCTGCAATGTACACCACTTACCGCTTGTCTCATATGGATAAACTTCACCATCGATAATCTTCCAAGGTGTCTCAGTAGAGTTGGTAGAGTTTGAGAAAGCAACCACTTTCTTGTTCTGTACTACGTTGTAAACAGTTGCAGCATCTTCCTTAACAATGACGTCGATCACTTGCTTAGTGGTTTCAGATGTACCAACAACGTTAGTAACCTTTACAGTAACTTTCATCTTACCTGGCTTCTTGGCCACTACGAAGATAGTCTCCTCATTAGTAGGAGTACCTGGCTTGAACTCCAAGCCCTCTGGCAAAATCCACTCCCAAGCAGTAGGTTTACCTGTACCCTTGGCTGTGATAGATGTAGATTCACCTACTTCGAGATAACTCTTACCCAAAGAGAAGGTAACTACAGGAGCAGTACCCTTAGGATAGTCAAGCTTGATGCTCTTGGCAGGCTGCTGCTTCATATCCTTCATTACAGGAACTACTTCCATCTCGAGGAAATTGTCTACACCATTACGTACGAATGTAGGAACATAGAAAGCCTCGCCTCGAGTCTGACCTACCAAGATGCGTTCACCATTGTCATGCTTCTTATAGATATCGAAGTGATCGAAATCATCGTTATAGGTATAATCCCATGTCAGACGCACATCGTTCTTTTCTGCACCGAGAGTTGTGGTTGATGCAAGATTCTCTACTGCGACAGATGCAGGAGCATAACCTGCTGGCAATACTGCGAGCTCACCGAGCTTCAACTCATAATAAGGAACCTCTGTCTCACCCTTCATGTTGAGAGCAATCATATAGATGGTCTTGCCATTGAGTGATGTCAAGTCGTAGTCAGCGATGGTCCAGCCGTTCTTCTCAGTTACTGTAGCATCGGTCAGAGTTACATCTGGGTTGACAGAACTCTCTGTAGCCAACTTCATCTCTACACTACCAGGAGTAGTGGTCTTGTAAACAATACGGAGAGTGCCACCTGATGTTACAGGAATCATCGTCTTATAGAGACGCATGAGGTGATCACCTGTTGTCAAGCTTCCGCTCACCTCGATGCTTGAACCGAAGTTGTAAGCATCTTCCCAGTTGATAGAAGCTGTCAGGTTGCCCTTGTTCTCTATCCACCAGCGCCATGTTGGCATGATGCTCTGTACACCACTATGATACCAGTCTTGTGTACCATTCTTGATACCCTCTACAAAGCGGTGCTTACCCACACCTACGCAGAATGAGCTGACGAAAGGCATATTAGTGATAGTAGAACGCTCCAATACGCGGTTGGAAATTCCTGGCCAAGATGTGGTAGATGTGACTGTTGGGTCACCTTCCTGATTTACCCACATCTGCTCTTCATTTTTAAAGGTTTTCTGAATAGCAGCATATGCGCTTGGACCTGTATCACCACTACCAAGAAGGTTCTTTACATTATCCTTCCAGATACGCTCCTCTGGGCAGAACAAGTCAATAGAACCTACGTGGCCGGTCGTTGGCATAGATCTGTTGAGGTAATAACCGAATCCGGTATGACCACTACTTACCACCTGGATACCTGCATAGATCTTAGAGAAAGTCTCTTCCTCTGTACAGCCCAGCTGGCTTGCCTGACCACGATAATCGCCATTAGCTCCATACTCCAAGAACTGAGAAGTATTCTTATGTGACTTCAGAATGGTTGGACTTGGTGAACCAGATGCATTGTACCACTGGATTTCCATGTGGCTATTGCCGTCTGCATCAGCGAGTGCATTAAACTCTTTGATGAAACCAGCCCATTCTGAGAGAGTAGAGCCACCAGACTCCTGGTTGATAAACCAACCATCGAAGCCCATATACTTAGCGATTTCATACAATTTCTTGGCAAAGATGTAAGAGCCATTCTCCTTGGTAAGCATTTCACGAACCCAAGCCTGGTTTCCTCCGAAAGCATAAGGAGGGAAGAATATCTGACCGAGAGATTTCACACCACTCTGGTGAGCAGCATCTGTAGATGGTGCTGGTGGAGGAATAATAATACCCTCGCTGGCAGAACCTGCCCAATAAACGAGTTTATCCATATACTGCCAGTAAGTTGGCTGGTATCCCAAGAAGTTGTTAGCGCCCTGAGATGGGCAAGAACTACATGTAGGGAAAAGAATGGTTGCATTACATACCTGTCCCTCATAGAACTGGTTTTTATTGGCTTTCATCAAGGTAGGCTCCTTGAAACGTTTTGCCAATGGCACCTTAGAACGGTTGAACTTGGCATTCTTGTCAGTTTCTGGGGACCAGTTCTTGACGTGTTCCGGATGCCAGCAACCACCATAAGGCTGTTGAGCACTTGCTGTACCTCCAAATATAATGGAGAGCATTGCAACACTAAAAAGTCGATTTAGTCTCATACTTTAAAGGTTTAAGTTAATATTGTATAGTTAATAATTTATTTTCTGCTTTTGAGTATCTCGCCGTTTTTGAGAATTTTTCCTCGTTTTTAGCTATTTTCTGCACTTATAACAAGAATAAAAAACAAACTACTTAGTCAAAATGCATTTTTTTTTATTTTTTATTCAAAAAAATACCGCTATAGCTATGCTCACGCAAAACTATAGCGGTTTTAATAAACCTAAACTAAACCTAAAAACAACTTTTTTTAGATAAATAATACATCTTAACTTAACATCAATTTATAGCCTTATTGATAAATCTGCTTTTTATGAAATACACCGTTTTTCATAAAAAGATCAATATGTTTTCTGAAGATTCTACTTGATAATATTGGTACGGCGGATGAAGTCGATGATTTCCGGTACATAACCGAAGGCTAATCCGGTAACGGTATCTGCACAACCATAATATACAGCTATGCGACCCGTCTCTGCATCACAGAGAGATGCGCATGGGAAGCAGACATTAGGTACATCTCCTACACACTCATACAACTCCTGAGGTGTGATGAGATATTGGCCCGAACGCCCTATCACCTTCCAAGGCTCATCTAAGTCGAGCAGCGCAGCACCGAAAGCATAGACATACCCATTGCAAGAATGGAGTACACCATGATAAAGCAGCAACCAACCCTCAGAAGTCTCGATAGGCACCGGGCCAGCACCAATCTTCATGCACTGCCAAGCACTCTCCTCGAAAGCTGCAGGAGCCATCACATGACGATGATGCCCCCAATACTCCAAATCAGGTGACTCGCTATAGAAGATGTCACCGAAGGCAGTATGACCAGTATCACTCGGACGGCTCAGCATGGCAAACTTGCCATTGATCTTGCGAGGAAACATCACGCCATTGCGATTGTATGGCAGGAAAGCATTCTCTACCTGATGGAAGGTCTTGAAATCCTCTGTCCATGCCACACCAATCGTTGGTCCATGATAACCATTGCACCAGGTGACATAATACTTTTCGCCTATCTTGCACACACGAGGGTCGTAACCATAAACCCACTCTCCTACCTCAGGATCATCACACTCGAAATGGATGGTGTCCTCATCAATGTCCCAATGTACGGCATCCTTGCTGAAACCGGCATGAAGGGTCATACGACGATTCTTGTCATCACATCTGAATACACCTGCAAAACCATCCTTAAACTTAACTACTGCACTATTGAAGATACTATTGGAGTCGGGTAGCTGATTACGCTTGATAATAGGGTTCTGAGAATAGCGCCAGAGCGGCACGCTGCTTCCTTCTGGTCTGTCTTCCCAAGGAATGTTGGGAAGAGCAGAACCTATGATTTTAATTTCTTTCATTGTCGTTTCTTTTTAGAAAAATCAATTAGTGACTTTTTTGGAAATCAATTAGAGACTGTTGAGCAAATCTACCTTACCATCATTGATGAGCTTGATGACCAACTCTCCGAAGAGGGTGTTCTGCCATGCAAACCAGGCACGGGTGTATTTCGAAGCATCATCCTTATGGAAAGATTCATGGATGAATCCCATCCCTGCATCGGTATTCAGGAGGGTCTTCATGCACCAGCGAATCTCATCATCACTCTGGGCTGTGAAGCACTTCATCATGATAGACATCGGCCAAGGCATATCATAACCGATGTGCGGACCGCCGATACCCTCGCCTGCCTTACCACGGAAGAAACAAGGATTGTCCTCGCTCCATACGAAACGGCGGGTGTTCTGATAAATCGGATCATTCATCTCAACATCACCTAAATAGCCCATACCTAAAAGCGATGGAACATTGGCATCATCCATCAGAAGACGGTTGCCGAAACCATCTACCTCATACGCATAAATCTTGCCATATTTAGGATGATCATAGACTGCATATTTCTGCAGGGCATCCTTTACTTCGGCTGCCAAGGCAGAACAATTCTGTGCAATCCCGAGTGCCTTATTCTTCTGCTCAGTCTCTGATTTCTCTGCCACATGCTTCAGGATTTCAGCCGCCTTATTCATCGCAGAAACCGCCATGAAATTGGAAGGAATCAGGAACGGAAGAATCGTGGCATCGTCTGAAGGACGGAACAGGGAAGCAATGAGACCAACTGGCTTGACAGGAGCTCCGAAACCATCCCAGCCCACGGTATCGAAGGCACGATCGGTCATGCGGGTAAAGTGGTAAGCCTTGGCTGTTTCCTTGCGTTGCTGCTCATGGAAGGTCTTGAGGATATTTCCGATAGCCTGCATCCAGTCTTCTCCGAAGATGGAGTCATCGCCTGTTACCTTCCAGTACTCGTAAGCGAGGCGGATAGGATAACAGAAAGAATCTATCTCATACTTGCGCTCGAAAACCTCTGCCTTCATCTCGGTATCATCCTTCTGCCAACCTGCTCCGGTAGGTCCGTCGTTATAGGCATTGGCATAACGGTCGATATTGATGCACTTCAACTGGCGCAGGATGACACCACGCAGCATCTTCTTCAATTTCTCATCCTTGTTGGCAAGGGCTACGTATGGCCAAACCTGAGCACCTGAATCGCGGAGCCACATGGCTGGAATATCACCTGTATAGACGAAGGTATCGTCATCGCCATTAGCCAACTGGCGATAATGCACCGTACTTTCCAGCGTGTTCGGATAACAGTTGGCGAACATCCAGGCGAGTTTCGGATTCTTCTTGAGGAGTTTCTGTACTTCCTTGATTTTCTTCTCCACTGCCTCTGAAGTAAAGAGACGCTCTGCTACAGGCGGACGCTTGGACTCATACTTGCCATTGACAGGTGTTACCACCTTAGTGTAGCGGGCATGAACATCTACCTCAGCATGCTCTTGTGCCATCGCCGACATTGCCGACATCAGGGCTATTGCAAATATTGTTTTTCTCATTGTCTGGGTTTATTTATGTTTCGATTTTAATTGTGATTTCTTTTAAGGTCTATCTGCACCACGGGTTCCCCACTTGGATGGCTGATTGCCCATCTGGAGTTCGAGGGTTCCTCCCTTTATCATATCCTGGTACATGATATACGACTTGGTATAGGTCTTGCCGTTGAGTTTGGCAGACTGCACGTAGATATTTTCCGGACTGTTGTTCTTGCAGATGATGGAGAAGTTCTTGCCGTCGCCTAAGCTGATGGTAGCCTTATCCATGATCGGACTGCCGATGATGTACTTGCCGCCGGCAGGTTCTACCTGATAGAGTCCCATCGCAGAGAGAATATACCAGGCTGACATCTGACCTACATCCTCGTTTCCACTCAAACCGTCGAAATCATCCTTATACATCTCGTGCATGGTCTGGCGGATAAGACGGGCTGCCTTCCAAGGCTGACCTACATAATTATACATATAAAGTACCTGATGACTCGGTTCATTACCGTGGGCATACTGTCCGATGAGACCAGAAATATCAGGAGAGGCATTATCGCCCATATTGCCCGTTACGATGAAAAGGGAGTCGAGCTTGGTCACAAATTTCTGTTCATTACCGAAAAGCTTAACAAGTCCGTGTACATCATGTGGAACGAGCCAGGTGTATTGCCAGGCATTTCCCTCGGTATAATCATCCTGACGATGAACGGCTGAGAATGGATTAAACGGTTCGCGGAACTTGCCGTCGGTACCGATGCCACGCATAAAACCGGTCTTCGGATCGAAGTATTTACGATAACTCTGGGCACGTTCTGCGAAATACTTCGCATCCGCCTTCTTGCCTAAGAGTCGGGCCACTTTCGCCACGCAGTCATCAGCCAGCGCATATTCCAGTCCCTTAGCCACAGTCTCCATTTCCGGATCCTTGTCATAAGGCAGGTAACCATATTTCTTGAGAAGACCGAGGCCTCTGTCTTCACGCAATGCCGACTGTTTCATGGCCTCATAGGCTCCCTCCTTATCCTTGACATATCCTTTGAGCACCAGGTCGGCAAGCACCGGAATACCCGGATTTCCCACCATACAGTCGGTCTCATTGCCCATCAGATGCCATACAGGTAGTTTGCCCTGTTGACGATAGATGTTGATAAAGGTACTTGCCACGTCTGGGAGCATTTCCTTGTGGATGAGCGTCATCAGCGGATGGGCTGCACGATAAGTATCCCAGAGTGAAAGGGTGGTATAATTGGTAAAATCACCCTGATGCACCTTACCGTCGGCACCGCGATATTCTCCGTTGACATCAGAGAATACGGATGGAGCAGTCATCGAATGATACATGGCTGTATAGAAAATGCGGCGGGCAATGGAATCTGAAGTTTCCACCTTCACCTTAGCCAATTCCCGATTCCATGCCTCGTCAGCCTGCGCCACTACCTGATGGAAATTCCAGTCAGGAATCTCTGTTTGCAGATTCTGTCGGGCATTGGCAATGCTGACAGCAGAGAGTCCAACCTTGATCATCAGAGGGCGGGTGGCATCTGCCACCTGAACCAGCCAGCGTCCACTATCGAGCGGTTGTACTTGAACCGGTTGAGAGAACTCAGCCACAAAGAAATTCTTCTGGTCCTTCGCCCATCCTGTAGAGAAGCGATGACCAGCCACTGCAGTTTCCTTCACCTCATCCAGCGCATAATCGGTAGGTTTATCCCATCCGATACCCTGAAAAAGGTCGAGTACCAACTGTGCCTTCTTCACGTCTGCCCCAAAGGTATAGCGATGGAAACCAGCACGCTTGGTGGCGGTAAGTTCCACCCATACATTCGGCTGCTGCAATTTCACCGCATAATAGCCCGGGCGAACATTCTCATTGGCATGATGGAAGAGCACTTCCTTCTGATGAGCATCTGTCACCGGGAGGAAAGCAACATCGCCTAATTCTCCGATACCCGTTCCGCTGAGGTGCTGATGACCAAAGCCGATGAGAATGGAGTCTGACTGATGATAACCGGAACACCAGTCCCAACCACGGGTATGCTCTGTAGGTCCCAGCTGAATATAACCGAAAGGTACGTTGGCACCGAGGAATACATGACCATGACCGCCCGTTCCGATTCTTGGATTGACAAATTGGGTCAGACTGGAGGTTGCCTGAGCTTTATCATGAGCAAAAGCGGCTTGTGGATAGTCTCCACCTATCACACAAGCCAACAATAATAATATAGGAAATAATCTTCTTCTCATTTTCTGAATTTAAGATATATTTTAATGATACTATTTCATGAATTTTGAGAAAGAATATGGCGCATTTGACTCCAGAATACCTCTCTGCAAATTCGGTTTTTCAGAAAGGCGGAAAGAGATCTGCGCACCCTGTCTCAGAGAATTCAGGTCAAGATAATTAAGATCATACTTCTTTCCGTTCATCTGCATGTCATCAACATAGCATCCGTCACCTTCCGACTGTATGCTTACCTGCTGTCCGTTCTCCAGATGGAGTTTCATAGACTTGAAGTAAGGAGTACCCAATGCATACTGTCCTGAACCCGGGCAAACCGGATAGAAGCCCATCGCAGAGAAAACATACCAGGCTGAAGTCTGACCGTTGTCCTCATCGCCGCAATAACCATCTGGTGTCGGTGTGTAGAGGCGGTCCATCACCTGTCGCACCCAATACTGGCACTTCCAAGGTTGTCCGCTATAATCATAGAGATAGATGGCGTGCTGGATAGGCTGGTTGCCGTGTGCATAATTGCCCATGTTCATCACCTGCATCTCTCTGATTTCATGGATGGTAAATCCGTAATAGCTATTATCGAAAACAGGAGGGAGAAGGAATACCGAGTCAAGCATCTGGTTGAACTTCTCCTTTCCGCCCATCAGAAGGATGAGCCCTTCAGGATCGTGGAATACCGACCAGGTATAATGCCAGGCATTTCCCTCGGTAAAGGCATCGCCCCACTTGAGCGGATTGAAAGGAGACTGGAATTTTCCATTCAGCAATCTTCCGCGCATCAGACCACTCTCCCTGTCGAACACCATCTCATAGTTCATCGCTCGTTTGGCAAAAGGTTTCAGTTCCTTCTTTGACTTGCCGAGCGCCTTGCCAAACTGGTAGATGCACCAGTCATCATAGGCATATTCCAAGGTACGGGCCACACTTTCATTGATTTTCACATCATAAGGCACATAGCCCAACTTATTGTAGTACTCAAAACCATGACGTCCGGTAGAATTCACTTCAGGATGAACGGCATTGGCTCCATGAACCACAGCCTGCCAAAGGGTCTCTGCATCATAACCACGCAAACCGGAAAGATAAGCATCGGCTACTACTGAAGCTGAATTATTACCCACCATACATCCACGATGCCCCGGACTCGCCCACTCTGGCAGAAATCCGCTCTCGAGATAGGTATTGGCAAGCCCCGCCTGAATCTTCTCATTCACAGAAGGATACATCAGATTGAGCAGTGGGAAAAGGCAGCGGAAAGTATCCCAAAAACCGGTATCGGTAAACATATAGCCCTTCTGTACGGTTCCGTTGTAAGGACTGTAGTGAACCACCTCACCGGCTGCATTCTTCTCATAGAAAGCACGAGGGAAGAGAACGGAGCGGTAGAGACAGCTATAGAAAGTACGGAGATGGTCAATGTCCTCATCCTCCACTTCTATCTTGCCGAGCACCTCATTCCAGCGGTTTCTACCCTGCTGACAGAGCTGCTGCATATCTGCCTGTCCCAATTCCTGAAGGTTTTGCCAGGCCTGTGACTCACTGATGAAGGAAGAAGCCACACGAGCCACAACCTTCTCGCCTCTCTGACGAATCTTGAAGGAGATGATGGTGCCCACATGATTGCCTTCCTGCTGGTAAGTCTCCTGATAACCGCCCTGAACCATACCCTGGTATTGACCATCCTTCACATTGACGAAAGCCTCAAAATCATGGTCGAACTCGATGACGAAGTAATTTCTGAAATTCTCAGGAACACCTCCACTATTGCGGGTAGAAAAGCCCACCACCTTTCGCTCCTTCGGGAGAACCTTGATGAAGCTGCCCTTGTCGAAAGCATCAACTACCACATGAGCACTATCGGTCTGAGGAAAGGTGAAGGACATCAGGGCTGCACGTTCCGTAGGACAGAGTTCTGCCGTCACATCATAGTCGGCGAGATAGACACTATAATAATAAGGTGTAGCCTTCTCTGCCTTATGAGAGAACCAGCTGGCACGCTGCTCCTCATCAAATACCGGTTTGCCCACGATAGGCATCAATGAAAACTGACCGTAATCATTGATCCAGGGACTCGGTTGATGCGTCTGCTTCAAACCCCTTATCTTCTTGGCTGCATAGGTATATTGCCATCCGTCGCCCATCTTTCCTGTCTGTGGAACCCAGAAATTCATGCCCCAAGGCATGGCGATGGCAGGATAAGTATTGCCTGTGGAAAGTCCATGGTCGGAATCGGAACCCATGAGAGGCTGCACGAAATCTACCGCATTCTGTACATTCACCCTGACGGCTTGCGCCATCAAGGTGAAGAATACAAATATGAACAAAACTGATTTTCTTTTCATAGACAACAGTCTGAATGATTATCTGAAATTGTTTGGCTGCAGGCGATGGCCGTCAGCGTCATTGGTATCAGCCACATCCCACCAGAGTCTTGTGCCCTGAGTATTCACCTGCTGGAGTTCTGGATGAGAAGTGAAGTAAGTGTTGTTATTCTCGCTGAAAGGATAGAGAATGCGCTTGATATTCTTACCCATAGGCACGTCACCTCCACTATTGTTGATCAACTGATTTGCCAAAGCAGGATAGTCGGTGCGACGGAACTCAGCCCATCCCTCATTACCATTAGGGAAGATAGCCATCCACTTCTGGGTGATGATTGCTTCAAGCTGCTTCTCCTTGTCGCTACCCTCGAACACCTTACCCGTAAGGGCCTTCTCACCATCGATGTAAGCCTGTGCCTTGTCATTGGCAATGCCGTAGTAGTCCATAGATGCCTTGATACCAGACTTATAGTAATCCTCTACGGTACCTGTAAGTTCCATGCCAGCCCATCCACGCAAAACAGCCTCTGCCTTCAGGAACTCAGACTCAGCATAGCCCAAGAGGAGGTAAGCACGCTCACGACTGAAGAAGTAGTTAGGATCCAAGTTCTTGCCCAGACTCTTAGGCGCAGTACGGGTGAGTGAATAATTCAAGGTTCCCATATCAATGACAGGAGCCTGAGCACCACGCTCACAACCTACGAAGTCTTCTCTCTGGCTATCTTCACCAGCCTGCAAAGTACTCTCTGTCATCTTGATGCGATACCAGCTTACCAAGCAACGTGGGTCTATCTTCTTGGTGACATAGTTATTTCTACCTGTCTTGATCTTATATTCTGCTCCACCTTCACTGGCATTGCGATAGAAGTTCTCCAGATCTTTAGACATTACGCTCTCACCATTGTAGCAGACACTACACATCACCAGAGGATGCTCGTTACCACCGTCATTTGTACCTCCCTGGCTTACAGGAGCATACTTAGGAACAATCTGCATATTGTCTTCATTGCTCTGCATCAGACCATACTGGTTGTTGAGAGCATTTTGAGCCTCCTCCTTAGCACGGGCAGGATCTACATTGGAAATACGCAAAGCCATGCGAAGGCGCAAAGAATTGGCAAAGCGGAGCCACTTGTTCCAGTCACCATGATAGCAGATATCATCGGTAGCGTAACCTATCTGAGTTGCATCGTTTGGCTTGATGCTGTCAACAGCCTGCTCCAACATACGGAACATGGCATCGTAAACCTCAGCCTGAGTATTATAAGCCACATTGTTGGTCTCAGGAATCTTAGCCTGTACATACTCCTTGAAAGGCATATCGCCATAAGTATCGGTGTTGGCAAGCGCTAAGAAAGCATAGTAAATACGTGTGACGTAGAATAAGTTCTTGTACTTGTTGGTATTTTCATTGAACTTATAGGCACGCAACAAGGTACGATACTCACTGCTGCGGTCGGTATAGAAATGTCTCCAGCGCGCAGCACTCCATCCATCTTTATATGAATAATCAGGAGATGCACCACCATGCTTAGGCTGGTTATTGGCAACGAAGCCTGCATAGATATCATGACTCAAGTTGGTAGTGATCTGATAGTCATTAAAAAATCCCTCATAGAGGAAGTTGCGGAAAACAGAGTTGGCAGAGCTCAACTCACTCTTCAACGCCAAGGAGTCTTCCTTGCTCACCTTATAGTCGATATTGATATCGGCATACTTGGTATTGTCCTCTTCACCAGGCTGCTCTTCACCGCCGCCAGTAGTGTTATCAGGCAATTCGTATGGATTCTTGCTCATCTCATCCATGTCATAGCAGGAAGATAAACTTACCAATGCCATGGACACAAGCATCGTCTTGAATATAATCGTCTTTTTCATTGTCTTGAACTGTTTATGATGTAGTTGATAGTATTTAGAAGCCTACATTGACTGAGAAACCGAAGGTGCGGGTATATGGCACTGCGGCAAAGTCAAGGGCCTGTGAGAACATAGAAGTATCATAACCTCCATCAGGATTGCCTGGTGTATGTTTCAGCAGGAAGCAGAGATTACGTGCCACAAATGACAACTTCACATTGGTAAGAGGAGTCTTCTTGAGCACGCTCTTTGGGAGGCTGTAACCCAATGCGAGTTCCTTCAACTTGATATAGGAAGCACTGTGGATAAACATCTCTGCATAACCCTTCTGCGACTTGTACAAACCGATGTTGGAATAGTAAGACTGTGCACTTACCTCCTTGGTATTCACCTGTCCGTCGGCTGTCACACCAGGAACTACCATATAGTAGTCGCTCACACCATTCAACTCCTTGTACTCACCACGATAAGCCGAACGCTCTGAAGTTCCTACAGCAGTAGCCATACCTTCTGATACACTCACGATATCGCCGCCAAATCGCATATCAAACATCGCAGTGAGACTTACACCCTTATAGTTCAGACTTGGAGTAACAGACATGAGAAGCTTTGGCTCGATGTTTCCGATAGGATGATCGAGGATATACTGCTCCAGATTTCCGCCTGCATCACTACTGGTAACAGGCATTGGAAGACCGTTCTCGCCAATCACCATCTGACCATTCGCATCGCGCTTGATGATGTTATTGGCATAGATATCGCCCAACTTACCTCCTGCCTTCGCACCTACCTTGACTGGCATGTTGCCATCGCCATTGAAGTAGATGTGATCCACGCCATTAGCCAGTTCATCTACACGGGAGATATTCTTGGAAATATTCATGGTGAGGTCGAACTTGAGGTCCTTGGTCTTGACAGGTGTGCCGTAAAGCATCAGCTCAATACCCTTGTTGGTAATCTTACCTGCATTCACCCATTGCTGTGTCCAAGGAGCAGATGCATCTACAAGCATAGCCTGGTTCTTGGTCTTGGTATAATAATAGGTGAAATCAAATCCCAAACGGTTCTCCAGGAACTTCATCTCAAGACCCCACTCGAAGGAAGACTTGATCTCTGGTTTCAGGTTGCTGTTCTTCTTCACGGTCTGTGGAATTGGCACACGGATGCCATTCTCATAGGTATAAGAACGGGTGTTGTAGAGATTGTACGGATTTGGGTCCTTACCTACCTGAGCGAAAGACAGACGAGTCTTGGCGAAAGTCATCCACGCTGGCAACGGATGGTTGATAGAGCGCATGAAATCGCTGAAGATATAGCTCACACTTGCACTTGGATAGAAGAAAGAACGGTTGTCCTTTGGCAAGGTAGATGACCAGTCGTTGCGGGCTGTAAGATCCAATGAGAGATACTCACGGAAAGCCAACTGCAAAGAACCGAAGACTGAGTACATAGAACGCTCATGGCCATTCTCACTGGCATTGGTCAACTGATAACCCGTATTGAAAATCCAATTATCCTTCTCCAACATATTCTTGGTAGCAGCACTCAGCAACTCGTACTTCTGATACATGATGTTGGCGCCCAGATTGTAACCCAAGCGCAAATCCTTGGTCACCTGATTGTCACCCAAGAAGAGGAAAGAGATATTGTGCTCGAAGTTGTTTTCCTCCGAACGACTCATATTATCATCGGTAACGATCTCGCTCCAGTGTCTGCCCGGAATGCTCACAGCAGAGTTACCCAAACTCAAGTCTGTGGCCTGGATGCGTGTGCGATAGTAATCGAAAGCATATTTAGCATTAAACTTCAACCAGTCGGTTACGTTGACATTAGCACCATAGTAACCGAAGGCACGCCAACGCTCATCGCTATTCTGGAAGCGATGACGAACATAGTATGGGTTGGCATACTGCATATCTGGTCCGAACCAGTTGCGATGCAATTGGTCCTGAGTTGTATAAGTCTGAAGATCCTGCAAACGCACGTTGCCAGGAATGAGAAGCAACTGGGCTACCTCTCCATTGAGACCTGTCATCGGACGGTTCTCGGCTTTCATGCGAGAAACAGAAATCTTGCTATCTGTAGAAAGATACTTATTGATAGTTCTACCTGCATTAAGGTCAACTATCAGCTTATCCAATTTCTCTCCATCGAAAAGACCCTTATTGTCGTTGAAACCCAAAGAGAGACGGAAATGACCTTTCTCATCAGAATTTCCGAGAGCTACGGTATGGAACTGGGAGAAACCTGTATTGAAGTAATCCTTCAACTTATCGCCATAATAGCGGTAAGCGATGTTCTCACCGAGAAAAGAAGGTTCCATTCTGCCATCAAGCGGAGCACCGAATGCCAACTCGCTGGAAAGCGTCTTGTTGCCATCCTCATCAGTCTTATAAACCGTAGCACCCTGAGAGCCCTGTCCGTACTGCTTCTGCATAGGGATTGTTTCAGCCACCTTACTCCAAGTAAAGTTACCGTTGTATGTGATGCCGAAGCCCTGCTTATGACTCCCCTTCTTGGTTGTAACGTAGATCACACCATTACCTGCACGTGAACCATAGAGGGCTGCAGCGTTGGCACCTTTGAGTACCGAGATAGACTCGATATCCTCTGGGTTGATGTCCAGAGAAGTGCCACCACGGTCGTATCCGCCATAAGCAGAAGCATCAGAACTCTGGTTGTCGGTAAAAGGAACACCATCTACCACCCAAAGAGGCTGGTTATTATCAGTAAGAGAAGAGTTTCCACGGATAGTGATCTTGGTAGAACCACCGAGACCCGTGCTGGAAGTATTCATCTGCAGACCAGCCACCTTACCGTCGAGGGCACCAGTCACAGAAGGGTCACCAGTCGTATTGAGAGCATCCGCCTTGACATCCTGTACGGAATATCCCAACATCTTCTTCTCACGCTTGATACCGAGGGCAGTAACCACCACTTCCTTCAGCGCCTGAGAGTCAGGAAGCATCTGTGCGTTCACGTTATGTCCTTCCTTTGCAGCCATATCCATCGTCTTATATCCGAGATATGTAAACTGCAAGACAGGGGCAGGTTCATCGGTCTCGATGGTAAAATTACCATCCATATCAGTTACAGCACGATGATTGGTGCCTTTTACGAGGATGGCAGCGCCAATGAGAGGTTCCTTGTTTTCATCGAGAAGCGTACCCTTATATGTACGTTTCTGTCTTGGTTGCTGGGTGCTTGGAGTTGTAGTAATTTCCTTTTTCTTCAGATAGATGATTCCATCCTTAATCACATAAGATACACCCTTATCCTTCAAGAGCTTGTTTAAAACATCCTCTACCTTACCGTTCTTCACCTGAACGGCATTCACCTGCATCTTTGCCAAGTTGTCGTCGTAAGTAAACTGGTATTTAGACTGTTTCTGGATTTTCTGGATGACTGCTCCCAAAGTGGTCTGAGAAACATTCAACGAAATCTGGGCTTTTACAGATGTCCAGGAACTGGAAACCAACATCAGAGCCAAGGCTGCAGCTGCGGTTTTAGCTTTTTGTAAATGATACCAATGTGTCATAATCCTTGTTTTTAGCATTTAGGTTGTTATAACTACCTTTTGTTGTTATTAATTTCAAATATATAACAGCAAAAAACAAAAAAACACTTACCCAAAAAATTATTTTTTTGAATAAGTGCTCTCTTTTTCTCGTATAACAGTATAATTAAGGTGTAAACCTTACTGATTCACTACTTCGTGATAAATACCTTACTGCCTTTCACGTGATAGTGGATAGGCAGGGTGTTCTGCAAGAGATCGAGAACCGAGTCGATGGTCTCCTTCTCTTTGATGACACCGGAGTAAGTATTCTCCTGATCGATGGTAGGATCAACAACCACCTGCACATCGTAGATATTCTCCAGCATCTTGGCAATTTCATTCACGCTTGCATTATTGAAGGAAGTCTTGTGCTCATGCCACATTGCATCCTTATAGACATCGGTTTCAGAAACCGTCATGCTACCTAAGCGCGCATCCACACATGCCTTCTGTCCTGGTTTCAAGACGATCATACCCTCATCATGATTTCCTTCTACCCTCACCTTACCTTCGAGCAAACTGACGGAAGCCTGCTGATGAGCCTTATCCACATGGAAATTGAAAACGGTACCGAGCACCTTAACACTCATCACACCGCTCTCTACGATGAAAGGCTTGTGCGGATTTTTGGTCACCTCAAAATAACCTTCACCGTCTATCTCTACCTTACGGTCGGAACCATCAAACTCTTTCGGATATTTGATGGAAGCAAGTTTGTTGAGCCAGACCTTAGTTCCATCAGGTAAAGTAACCGTCGTATCATTGTCGGCACTGGCCATCACCACCTGCATCTGCATATTAGAAATCGGATTGTGCTGGAGATAGAACCAGGCCAATCCACCCAATACGCAGACCACAGCAATCGCAGCAGCCCGACGCCACATACCTATTATATGCGCATGATGCTCAGCCTGCTGTTCATCCTTCATCTCCCTGATCTTAGCCTGCATTCTCTGTTCAGCAAGCATCAGTTGGGTCTTTGGCATGAACTGCGCCTTGAGCTCATCGCTCAACTTTTCTTCTTTGAAAAGTTCTTGTTTTTCCTCCGGAGAATTCTTCAACATATCCCTTAATGCGATGAGCTCCTCTTCCGTGCACTCACCTGCCAAGAATCTCGCCTTTAATTCCTCATTTATCATATAACAATCTTGCTTAATATCCTTAATTAATTAACGATCTAACTAATTACCATAACAATAATTGTTGAGAAAACACTTACTCAATAACCTATAAAAAAGGTATAAAAAACACAAAAAAAGTTCCCAAACGAGCCCTAAGAGACTTTAAAGCCTTATAAATATGAGCTTCAACGGTACGTACGGATACGTTCATCATCAGAGCAATCTCACTATTTTTCATATCCTTGAGATAGCTCAAAACGAATATTTCCCTGCATTTATCAGGAAGTTCCCCTATGGCCTGATTGATTTTTCTTCTCAACTCCATGTTTTCCATGTCCTGTTCTCCATCTCCCAACGAAGAGAAGTAGCACGACATACGCATTTCGTTGATATCTTCAATGGCTGCAGTATTGACTTTCTTATAGCGCTTCAAGTAATTCAATCCTCTTGAGTAAATCGTCTTATAGAGGTATGATTCTATCTGCGGGACATCCGTCTCCAATGCATCCATACGATTCCACAATTCAAGAAAAGCTTCTTGAACTACATCATCGGCAGCGTCCTCCCCTACGATACGTTTAGCATAATAAAACATTCGAGGGTAGTACTTCCTAAATATCGCTTGATACGATTCTTCTTTTACTGTCTGCATTACATAATATATCTTTAGCTATTAGTTCTAATTTAGGTCGGTTTACGCCAGTTATCTGCGTATTTTCTTCACTTCTTGAACTACTTTGGGCGCAAAGGTAAGTAAAAAAGATGATAAAAACAAATTTTTGCTTACAAATCAACT
>ERZ1031885.370-NODE-370-length-19337-cov-12.963282_pt1 | contig 19337 bp, 13 predicted proteins | sample MGYA00518168_ERZ1031885 | MGnify/ENA primary metagenome ERZ1031885 (study PRJEB33719, sample SAMN04261269) | wastewater metagenome | biome: rural village; feature: human; material: feces | host: Homo sapiens | place: El Salvador | collected 2014-01-14 ...
TGATCACCGTCAAGGACTTCGTCAAGACCGAGCAGTACCCGGACGCCACCAAGGATGAGCAGGGCCGTCTGCGCGTGGCCGCCGGTGTCGGCTTCCTCGGCGACGCCTGGCAGCGTGCCTCCGCTCTGATGGAGGCCGGCGTGGACGTGCTCGTGGTCGACACCGCCAACGGTGAGGCCCGTCTGGCACTCGACATGATCTCCCGCCTGAAGCACGACTCCGCCTTCGATGGCGTGCAGATCATCGGCGGCAACGTGGGCACCCGTTCCGGCGCCCAGGCCATGATTGAGGCTGGCGCGGACGCCGTCAAGGTCGGTATTGGCCCCGGCTCCATCTGCACCACCCGTATCGTTGCCGGTGTCGGTGTCCCGCAGCTCACCGCCGTGTACGAGGCCGCCCAGGCCTGCCGTGCCGCTGGCGTGCCCTGCATCGCCGACGGTGGTATCCACTACTCCGGTGACATCGCCAAGGCCCTTGTGGCTGGCGCCTCCTCCGTGATGCTCGGCGGCACGCTCGCTGGCTGTGAGGAAGCCCCGGGCGAGAAGGTGCTCCTGCACGGCAAGCAGTACAAGCTGTACCGTGGCATGGGCTCCCTCGGCGCCATGGCTCCGCGCGGCAAGAAGTCCTACTCCAAGGACCGCTACTTCCAGGCCGACGTGACCTCCAGCGATAAGGTCGTGCCGGAAGGCGTGGAAGGCGAAGTGCCGTATCGCGGCCCGCTGAACGCGGTGCTCTACCAGATGCTCGGTGGCCTGCACCAGTCCATGTTCTACATCGGCGCCCACAACATCGCCGAGATGCCGGAGCGTGGCAAGTTCATTCGCATCACCGATGCCGGTCTGCGCGAATCGCACCCGCACGATATCGTGATGACCGCCGAAGCCCCGAACTACTCCGGCTTCCACAACAACTGATCGGTTGATGCCCGCTAGCTTGCGCTAGTTAGGGGTTGATTCCTTGTGAAAAGGGTCTGCTTATGCAGGCCCTTTTCGCGTATGTGGCTCGAGATAGCTTGTATGCGCTGGGGTATAGTCTGAACTGTTCTTGTAATAACGGGTGACATGACGAAAAGAGGCTTACCATGGTCGACAGCCATGATGCAGAAACTTACAGCGCAAAGGATTCGCGCCTGATTTGGATTGACTGCGAAATGACGGGCTTGGATATCTTCGGCGGTGACGAACTGGTCGAAGTGTCCGTAGTGCCCACTGATTTCGATTTGAATGTGCTGGATGAAGGTGTGGATTTCGTTATCAAGCCGAGTCAGAAGGCTGTGGACCATATGAACGACTTCGTGCGCAACATGCACACCCGTTCTGGTTTGATCAACGAATGGGGGCATGGACTGAGCCTCGAAGAAGCTGAGCAGAAGGTCACCGATTATGTGCTGCGCTTCACTCCGGAAGGCGTGCGCCCGCTGCTCGCCGGCAACACCATCGGCTCCGACAAGAAGTTCCTCGACCACTACATGCCGGACCTCATGAGCCACCTGCATTACCGCAGCGTGGACGTGAGCACCCTCAAGGAGCTCGCACGCCGCTGGTACCCGGCCGTGTATCGCAACCGCCCCGCGAAGAACGGCGGACACCGTGCCCTTGCCGACATCATCGAATCGCTTGACGAGCTGCGTTACTACCGTAAGGCCTTCATGGCCCCCGCCCCCGGCCCGGACGATGCCGCCGCCAAAGCCATCGCCGCGGACATCGTGTCGACCAGCATCCTCAATAAGTAGTCCGCCGTACTTGGCTCCCCTCCCTGAGGGGAGTCTAGAGAGGTTGATATGCGCCAAACCGAAGCCTTGGCCATTCTGAACGCCGGCGCGAACGTGTTCCTGACCGGTGCGCCCGGTGCCGGTAAGACCTATGTCTTGAACGAGTTCATCCGCCAGGCTCGGGCCGACGGCGCCAGTGTGGCAGTCACCGCGTCCACAGGCATCGCCTCCACGCATATCAACGGCCAAACCATCCATTCGTGGAGTGGCGTCGGCGTGGCCACCGCCCTGAGCCCGAGTCTGCTCAAACTCATCAAATCCCGGCGCAAACGCAAGATTCAGGCTACGGACATCCTCGTCATCGACGAGGTCTCCATGCTGCACGCATGGCTGTTCGACATGGTCGACCAAGTCTGCCGCGAAGTGCGTCGCGACCCACGCCCGTTCGGAGGCATCCAGGTCGTGCTGTCCGGCGACTTCTTCCAACTGCCGCCGGTTTCGGTGTCCGGGCGCAACCGCGACCTCATCGCCCCCACCCCCGAATTCATCGCCAGCCGCGAACGGTATGCCCGTGCCGGGCTTAACCCGGAAGGTTTCATCACCGAATCATTGGTATGGCCTGAACTTAACCCGGTAATCTGCTATCTGACCGAACAGCACCGTCAGGACACCGGCGAACTGCTGACCGTGCTCACCGACATTCGCGAAGGCGACGTGACCCAGTCCGACCGTGACGTGCTCGTCACCCGTCTGGGCAAACTGCCCGAGCCCGGCCAGGTCGCCGTCCACCTATTCCCGGTGAACCGGCAGGCCGACAATCTCAACGACATGCGCCTGAACCAGATCATGCTTGAGCCGCACGAGTTCCACGCCGAAACCGCGGGTCCCGCCAATCTGGTCGACCGGCTCAAGAAGAACATGCTGGCCCCCGAGCGACTGGTGCTCAAGGAGGGCGCGGCTGTCATGGCCCTGCGCAACGACACCGATCGCCAGTACGTCAATGGCTCGCTCGGCACCGTGCGCGGCTTCGCGCAGGAGAACAAGGGCGGCTGGCCGATCGTGGAATTCGAAAACGGCAACATCGTCACCATGAAACAGGCCACATGGGAAATGATGGACGGCGACACCGTGCTCGCCTCCGTCTCTCAAGTGCCACTGCGTTGCGCGTGGGGCATCACCATCCACAAATCGCAAGGCATGACGCTCGACCGTGCGGTTATGGACCTGAAGCGCACCTTCGCGCCGGGCATGGGATATGTGGCGCTGTCACGAGTCGAATCGCTGGGTGGACTGTATTTGGCTGGCGTCAACGAACGCATGTTCCTCGTCTCGCCCGATGCCGTGGTGCTCGACGGCGACCTGCGCGATGCTTCCGCCCGCGCCGCCGACACGCTCGCCGCCGATGGCGCCGTGGCGTTCGAACCCGTCGAGTCGGATGGCTTCGCCGGCGATGCCGACGGTTTCGCCCAAGACGCCCTGTTCTGAGGGTTTACCACATGCATACGGATATATGGGGCGAGGAAAGGATCTGCTGCAAGTCCTTCCCTCGCTCCAAAGGTGTATTGAAGTGGTCGGAAGCGGTCAGAGTTTGAAACCGGCGTAGTTCTTCGCGACTTCAATCACTCGGTAGACATCGAGGTTCGCTTGCGTAAGTGGCTCGTTGCGTCGGATAAAGTCAAGGAACTCGTGCCAATGGCGTTGCGCTCCTTCGGTATCCCCGGCTGCAAGGTCGTGGAGTGCGCTGGCGATATGCAACACATATTCGCGATGATGGCTGAGCAGCAGCCATTCATGTTTCACGGAGCCCGAACAAGACATGACGTGCTCCTCGATAGCGGGAAGGAAGCACGTCGCCTCATCGACTATGGCCGCGTATCGTTGCACCATTGACGAATCGTGACGTTCGCCGATAGCATTGAAATAGTCACAGGATGAGAGCTTGGATAGGCTCTCCAGATATCGTACGACGCTGTTCCAGTCTTCGCCATACAATGTTTGGAAATATTCTCGTTTGAGCTCGTCGTAATCCAAGCTCGAATCCCACAGCATGTGCCCCATTACATAGTTCGGGAAGAACGTGGGTGTGCCGACGCGTAGCTCTTGGCAGCTGATGTATCCGTTGAGCTCCAATGTATCGAGATACTGGATGTCACGGGCGATTGTACGAGCAATCTTCATATAACCGAAGTCGCCGTAATGCGCGCGTCCCAAAGGATAGTCGTAAACGAAGCTGTCGCCGTCGAATACTTTTTTCCACGCGAACAGGTAGGAGAGATTCTCCTCTAGGGAGTTCGGCATCACATACTGGTTACGTATATAAGGCTTTGGCTCCGATACTCCATGAACGTAATCTACATCCGCATAACTTTTCTCGAACGTGCGGGTGATTGGGGCGAACATCATGGTAAAACGCTCGGGATTCGCGATACGTTCGTGTTCGGGTGGAAACAGAAGCTCGTGATAGAGCAGGAAGCAGATACGTGTGGGCAGTCTCTCTTCGCTGAGGCGTTGGTCCAGCCGGTTGAGAAAACGTACATACTGGTCAGAAATACGTTCTTTGGAGCATTCTTCGCATTCGCAGATGTTGTTGTCCGCGTCAGAGAGCCATACGTGAAGGCAGTCCACGTTGGGATGTCGTTTCGCGTATTCGACGACATGTTCGGTCAGACTAGGGATGACGGCTGGATTGGCGAAGTCAAGACTGGTAAGGATAGGCGCTCCGTCGATGAGATCGCGTGTGCCGTTGACTAATGCGACAAGTGGTTGCTTCTCTTTGGGCAAGGTGATGCCGCGTTCCCAGCCGTATTTCGAAGAATATCCCAGCACTTCTCCTGTCCAGCCGTGACCGACGCGATGTTGGACGATGCCACGGGCGGCCATAGCAGCATCGACGCGGTCGCTCATATGTTGGGCGATTCCGTTGTCGAACGGTTCGGCGTCCGCGTATGGGTTAAATTCATGCTCATACCAACGTTTGAGGAACGAGTAAGGATTCTCGAACTGCACGAAGAACGCATTGAAGCCTATTTTGGGCATCCAGTCGATGAAGTCGAGAATATTGTCGATGCTGTCCGCGCCTTCGATGCATACCCCACGGTGGACGTGACTGGCCGTCTGATGGAGCGACAGCGTGCCTTGAAGGAAATCGGATGCATCCAGCGAGGGAATGGTCTCACTGGCTCGGCCAGGTCGCGTGTACCGTACACCGAACTCATGGAAGAACCGGTAAACGGCGATAAGCAGAGCGATATCAGTGTTGGCGTGGATGTCTAGATGGCCTTCATCCAAGGTAATGGAGAACGAATCATGCACGTTCGGCTCGCTCGGGGTGCCATCGGTGGTCAATATGATGTTCGGATGGTCGCATGCTGTTGCGTTGTCTAGGCAGTCCAGTCCGAATGTGGCGTGTAGCAGACGAGCGAATTCATCGCGGCAGATGGCGGCGTTCGATGCGCGTTCGTCGACTTTCAAGGTGACTGTGGTGGTCGGGTTCATGAGTGTTACTCCTTCGTGGCGGCGTTTTCGACATGGGATGTGGACTCTTGTTCGACTTTGGCTCGGGCCATGTCCGAGGCCTTGAAGAACGGGAAGTAGATGGCGAAAGAGATGAGTACAAGCACGGTCTGCAACACCGCCGCCTGCCAGCTGCCGCCGCAGGCGAGGAACCCTCCGAGCACCGGCGGTGTGGTCCAAGGCAGGGCGACTCCAGTGGTGTAGGGCACCAGACCCGTCGCCATGGCCCCGTAAGTGACGACAGCGTTAATCACTGGCGTACAGATGAACGGGATGAGCATGATCGGGTTGAGCACGGTCGGGAAACTGAACAGGATGGCGGTGTTGATGTTGAACAGCGCGGGAATGCCGGAGATTTTGCCGAGTGTCTTGTACTCCTTGCTCTTGGAGAAGAAGAGCAGGCATAGGGCCAGGCCGATGGTCGCACCACCGCCGCCGATATAGACGAACAGATCCATGAAGGGCGAGGTGATGATGTTCGGCAGCTCTTGTCCGGCTTGTAGTGCCAGACGGTTGGCGTCGGCCTGTTGCAACCAGATCGGGTTCATGACGGAGCCCACCACTTGACCGCCGTTGACGCCGCAGAACCAGAATACAGAGTTAAGCAACACTGCGATGAAGGTGCCGGGAAGTGTTGCGCCAATGAAACTGAGAGGGGTACCGACGATTGTGGCAAGTAGATTGTTAAGGCTGCCGATGCCGGACATCTGAAGGATTTTGGTGACCGCGGCGAACAGGATAATGATGACTGCGCCGGGAACGAGTGCAGCGAATGAACGTCCCACCACGTCAGGTACGCTATCCGGCATCGTAATGGTGAAATTGCGTTGAATGAACTGGCGGTATATCTCCGCAGTGATGAACGCCACGACGATTGCGGTGAACAGGCCCTTGCCTCCCATCAGGCCATAAGGGATGCCCTGTGCCCCATCCTTCGAGGTGATGGCTGGGGTAACCAGCAGGAAGCTGCCCAATGCGAGGATTCCGGCGGAGGGGCCGTCAGTGTCGTAGGATTCCGCCAAGCGATAGGCAATGCCGAAACTGGTGGCCAGACCAATCAGGCCGAAGGTGTTGTTCGCCATGGTGTTCAGCAGAATGTCCATCTCGCCTATGCTGTGGAGCCATTGGGTCCAAGCCTCTATGGGGAAACTGCCGATGAGGGTGAAGATCGAGCCGATCAACACCAAAGGCATGGCCATGAGCACGCCTTCGCGCAGGGCTTTGAGATGTCGCTGTGTTGCGACTTTCTCGCCGAAAGGGGCAAGTGTATTGGCGAGAAAGTTCATGAGTGCGTTGTTGTTCATAAGTGACCTCGCATGACTCGACTATGAATCTAATTAGTTCGCTTTACTTCCTAATTATTGGGTAAAAAAAGAAAGTAATTCAAGTATGTACGTTTTAGCGGAGTTGCGCAAATCGTTTGAAAGAAAGAGCATAGAATGGCTTAGATACTGAGTTTTATCGGTGTGTTGCATTCTGGTGGTGAGGCTGCCCGTGAAGTGGACAAGGGTTTTTCTGCGTGATAGATTAAGTACTTGATGTATACTAAATAAGTGAGTAAATCCTCACGGTGAGAGGATAGACGTTTCGAAGGCAAAGGGGTGAATGTGCGTAGGACGATATGGTGGCGATTGTATGATATGCGGCGTCTGGTTGTTGCAGCGTTGACGATAGTGGCTACGGTAGGTCTGTCGGGATGTTCCATCGGTGCTCCTGTCGGGGAATCCCGGACCGGAGATGCTGCCGTCCGAGGGTTGACTGTATGGGTGATGAAAGATGATTTCGGCCAGTCGACTATTGATGAGATCAATCGTCGCTTCGAAAGTAAGACCGGCGTGAAGGTGAACGTCCAAGTGCAACCTTGGGATGGCATCGCCACCAAACTCACCACCGCATTAGCCACTGCTGATCCTCCTGATGTGGTGGACATCGGTAACACCAAAGTCATGGATTTTGCCATGAATGGAGGGCTGATGGACTTGAGCGCCCAACAATCCGAGTTGTCCCAAGGCCAGACGTGGCTGCCGGGCCTTAAAGATCCGGCGATGGTGGATGGGCGGCTGTACGCGGTCCCGGTATTCGGCGCGACACGTGCGGTGATTTACAACAAGCGAATTTGGCGGAAGGCGGGTGTCACGGAGGTTCCTTCGAATCTCGGACAGCTCGAGAAGGCACTTGATGCTGTTGCCTCGTATGCGCATGACGAGGATTTCTGCCCTTTCTATCTGCCTGGGAAAAATTGGTTCGCGGGGTTGCAATTCGTATGGGCCGCAGGAGGGAATGTCGCATTTCGGAACGGCGTGACATGGGTCGGCGATATGGCGTCGGAACAATCGGAGCGAGGTCTGCAAGCCTGGCGGAGGTTCCAACAGCAATATTCGTCGGTTGCGTCGGTCTCTGCAGAAACCACAAACCCCGACATGTCTCAGTTATTCGCGCAGGAGAAGACATCGGCACTTCTATGGAACTCTGCCGCCATCGCCAAAATTCTCTCCATTAACCCATCGTTGACCCGGGGCGATATTGGAACATTCCCCATGCCGGACGATGAGGGCGGCGCACAACCCACCGTGATGGCTGGTTCGGATTTGGCCATACCTGCCCGCAGCAACAATCAGTCGCTTGCTCTCGAATGGGTTCGTATTGCCGTCAGCTCCGATATACAACGTGAATGGATTACAAGGCGTGATGGATGGTTGCCTAATAGCAAGGAGCTGGTCGATGAGTTCCTGGCCGGTGATGAACTCGACGATGCACAACGAGGGTTCTTCCAAGCGGCGAAGGTGTCTCGCGCGACTCCTGCAGCAGCCGGCTGGTCGACCATCGAAGCGGACGGATCCTTGAAAGAGCTGTTCGCCGATGTGGCATCCGGGAAAAGCATCCCCGTCATTGCAGCAGCATTCGATGACCATGCCGACGCAGTATTCATGCGCAGTGGAGGTATGTCATGAGATGTGAGGAACGAATTAGGACGATTCGTAGACAACGAAATTCGACCTACGGGATGGTGAGTGCGATTATGGCAGCGCCAGCGCTGATCATAATCGTTGTATTGATAGTTGTGCCATTGGTCTTGTTGGTGATCGCTTCGTTTACCAATTTCAATGTACGTTCATTGTTTACTGGCGAATTTGAGCCGGTGGGACTGACACAATATGTGAGGCTGTTCACAGACATCGGGTTCATCCAGTCGCTGGCCCGTACGGCGGTGTTCGCCGGTGCGTTGGTCGCGGGCAGCATGTTGATCGGTATGGCCGTCGCCCAGATGATGACTCGTTTGGGGCAGGCGATGCGTATGCTGGTCTCGCTTTCTCTGATTGTGGCATGGGCGATGCCCAACGTGGCTTCGTCCTTGGTGTTCGCATGGATGTTCCAGCCCGGATATGGCGTAGTCGGTTGGGTGCTCACTCAGATGAGGGTGTTCGGCGACGTGCGTAACCTTTCGTGGACCGCCGACCCCCGTCTTGCGTTCGTCTGCATATGGCTGCTGGTGATATGGCAGGCGGTACCGTACATTGCATTGACGGTCTACGCCGCGCAGACGCAACTGGATCACGCATATCTGGAGGCTGCATCCTTGGACGGGGCCGGGCCGATTCGTGCATATTGGTCGATCACGGTTCCTCTGCTGAAACCTCAGCTGTCAGTGATCGCAGTGTTGTCGGTGATCTGGGACTTCAACGTGTTCAACCAGATTTGGTTGTTGACACAAGGAGGCCCCGGGTCGGCGACGGCCACGGTGGGCGTGTTCACCTATCGCAAGGCGTTCATTGGCTTCGATATCGGTCAGGGGTCAGCGATTTCCGTGGTGACCACGTTGCTGCTGATGGCTTTGACCGCAGTGTATATCCGTCATTTGCTTCACTTGGGAGAGGATCTATGAAACGTGGTAAAGCATCGCGCATGATGGTGCGGGTCTGGGCCGTCCTGTTCAGCGTGATATGGTTGTTTCCTGTGTACTGGATGGTGCTTACGGCGTTGAAGCCGAGCCAATCGGTGCTGGAATCATCCCCCACGTTCATCACGGCGCATCCGTCCTTGTCTCATTTTCGGAAGGCGGTCGCATCGCAATCGTTGATGGTGTATCTACGTAATAGCCTGATTGTCACAGTGACGGTCGTAGCGGTGTCGGTTGTCGTTTCGTTTCTCGCCTGTGCGGCGTTGACGCTGTATCGCTTCCGAGGCAGGCGCCTCATTATGGTGTTGGTCATGGCCGTGCAGATGGTTCCCGGTGCCGCGATGATGATTCCGCAGTTCGTGGTGTTCAACCGTTTCGGTATGTTGAACACATATGTAGGTTTGATATTGGCCTACATGGCGATGATATTGCCGTTCTCGATATGGAATCTTCGGGGATTCTTCCTCAGTATGCCTCGCGAGGTGTTCGAGTCGGCTCGTGTGGAAGGCGCGAGCGAATGGCAGCTCATGTGGCGAATCACGTTTCCGCTTGCCGCGCCGGGCATCGTGTCCACATGCGTGTTCGCCTTCATTCATTCATGGAACGAATACATGATGGCTTACACTTTCATGAAGGATCAGTCTAAGTACACGCTTCCGGTGTGGCTCGCCTCGTTCTCCACGCCAAGCGGCGTCGATGTGGGCGCGCAGATGGCAGCATCGGTGTTGTTCGCCCTTCCCGTGGTGGTGTTTTTCATGCTGGTTCGCAGCCGGATCGGTGACGGAGATGTGAGTGGGGCTATTAAATAACAGCGTTGGAATGAGATGTTGTGATGGCTGTACGAGGCATCCGGATATGGTTGGTGGTATCCGGAAAGGACTGAAGATGGAATCGACTCGAAGCGGCGGCATGGGTGCGCCGGATTGGCATATGGAAGCGCGGTCGCCCGTCAAAGGTGTCGGCCCGGAGGATGTGCGTCGTCGTAACCGCAATAGTGTACTGCGCCTACTGTATCCCGATCATTGGCTGAGCCGCGCCGATGTGGCGAAACTGACGGGACTGTCGAAATCCTCTGCTTCCGGAGTTGTTACGTCGCTGATTGACGATGGTCTGATCCATGAAGAAGGACGTCGTATCATATCGGGACCGGGCAAGCCTGCGGTGTTGCTGCATCTTGATCCCAATGCTCGTCAGATTATCGCCATCGATGTCTCTCGTCCGACGGTATTGATTGGTGTGGTGACGAATTTGGTAGGTGAAATCCAAGCTCGTGCACAATTGCTTGTGAATGACGGAGAGCAGCTGGATATCGATCCAATCGTCGAGTTGATCGAAGAGCTGCGAGACGAGCTCAATGCCCCGTTGCTTGGGGTCGGCGTGGCATCGCCAGGCACTGTCGATCGCAGTGGCACGGTACTGAAAGCATCAAACCTTGGGTGGGAGAATGTGCCGATCGCTGCTCGATTGGAAGAGCGAATCGGTGTCGGCGTGCGCGTAGATAACAATGCGAATGCCGCAGCGTTGGGTGAATATCAGTATGGGGTCGGCCGCGAGGATATGATGTTCGTTCAAATCGCGCAAGGCGTCGGCGCAGGAATGGTCCTCAACGATCAAGTGGTGGTGGGCACGTTGTTTTCCGCGGGCGAGATAGGTCACGTGGTGGTTGATAGCAACGGTGTGATATGCCGCTGTGGCAAGCGGGGATGTTTGGAGACGATGACCTCGTTGCCGTCGCTGCGCAAACGTCTGAATGCCGAACCGTCCGAGCGTGATCGAATCCTCACCCAGGCTGGTGGAGTATTGGGCCAGACGTTGTCCATGCCGATCGCGATGACGGGTATTGACGATATCGTCATATCCGGCGATTCCGAGGTGATTGATGATGTCTATCTTGCCGCCGTCAGCTATGCGGTGAATTCACGAATCGATGAAGAGTTCTTCGGTAAAATCACTGTGCGGCGTACGCAACTGGGAAGCGATATTGTGCTTCTTGGGGAGAGTGTGGCGGTATTGCGATCTATGCTCCTTTGATTCGGCGCTTGGATGAGCTGTCTTGCAGTGAGACGTGCCGCCTGTATTGTCGGTTCACGCGAATATCTTGGAACACATGACTTCCAATACCCTTCGTATGTCAACCATGTTCCTGCGCACCCTGCGCGAGGACCCCGCTGATGCCGATGTCGATTCGGCCAAGCTGCTGCAGCGCGCCGGCTATATCCGCAAGGCCGCACCCGGTATCTGGACCTGGCTGCCGCTCGGTCTGCGCGTGCTGAACAAGATCGAGGCCATCATCCGCGAGGAGATCAACGGCATCGGCGCCCAGGAAGTGCACTTCCCGGCCCTGCTGCCGCGCGAACCCTACGAGGCCACCCATCGCTGGGAGGAGTACGGCGACAACATCTTCCGTTTGAAGGATCGCCACGAGGCCGATTACCTGCTGGCCCCCACCCACGAGGAGATGTTCACCCTTCTGGTCAAGGACATGTACTCCTCTTACAAAGACCTGCCCGTCACCCTGTACCAGATCCAGACCAAGTACCGCGACGAGTTCCGTCCGCGTGCCGGCCTGATCCGTGGTCGTGAATTCATCATGAAGGACGCCTACTCCTTCACCATCGATGAAGAAGGCATGCGCAAGGCCTACTATGACGAGCGCGGCGCCTACGAGCGCATCTTCCAGCGCCTCGACCTGAAGTACGTACCTGTGTTCGCCATGTCCGGCCCGATGGGCGGCTCCGCATCCGAGGAATTCCTGGCTCCGATGCCGATCGGCGAAGATACCTTCGCGCTGGCACCTTCCGGCAAGGCATGGAATGTTGAGGCCCTGAGCACTCCGGAGCTGCCGGAAATCGATGCTTCCACCACTCCCGCCGCTTCCAAGGAAGCCACCCCGGATGCCAAGACCATCGACAACATGATCGAGCGTGCCAACGCCGACCACCCGCGTACTGATGGCCGTGAATGGCAGGCTTCCGACATCCTCAAGAACGTGGTGATCACCGTCAAGCACCCTGAGGATGAAGAGCATGACGAGCCGTGGCGTGAAGTGATTGTCGTCGGCGTGCCCGGCGATCGTACGGTGGATATGAAGCGACTGGAAGCCCAGTTCGCTCCCGCCGAGCTTGAGGAGGCCACTGAGGAAGACCTGAAGCAGCACCCCGAACTGGTGCCCGGCTACATCGGACCGATGGTGCTTGGCCCGCAGGCTGAGGCTGCCGGCGTGAAGAACCCGGTTCGCTACCTGGTCGACGCGCACGTGGTCAAGGGTTCCGCTTGGTTCACTGGTGCCGATGAGAATGAGGTCGACTACTACAACCTGGTGTACGGCCGTGACTTCAAGGCCGACGGCGTGGTGGAAGCCGTTGAGGTTCGCCACGGCGACATGAGCCCGGATGGTTCCGGTCCGTTGAACTTCGAGCGTGGTGTGGAAATCGGTCAGGTGTTCCAGCTGGGTCTCAAGTACTCCAAGGCGCTGGACCTGAAGGTGCTCGACCAGAACGGCAAGGCCGTGCCGGTGTGGATGGGCTGCTATGGCATCGGTGTTTCCCGCGTGCTGGCCTGCATCGCCGAAACACACCACGACGAAGCCGGCTTGGCTTGGCCGTCCGTGATCGCCCCGGCTGCCGTGCACGTGGTGGCCACCGGTAAGGACGCCGTGGCGTTTGAAGGTGCCGAGAAGCTGGTCGCCGAGCTTGAGGCCAAGGGCCTTGAGGTTATTTACGATGACCGCAAGAAGGTGTCTCCGGGCGTCAAGTTCAAGGATGCCGAGCTGATCGGCGTGCCGCTGGTCGCCGTGGTCGGCCGCGATTACGTCAACGACGGCACCATCGAACTGCGCGACCGCAACGGCGAAAACAAGGTCGCCGTGCCCGCCGCCGAAGCCGCCGACGCGCTCGCCGAGCGCTTCGCCGCCCTCAGCTGAGTCCCACTTACTCAGCCTCGGCGTTAATCGCATCAAGCGCCATTCTGCCCAGTCGCAGAATGGCGCTTTGTTGTGGATAACCGAAACTTATCCACATTCTTAAAATTTCAACTGCGTCACAGTATCCACATTTGCCAGTTGCCCTTGTGCGCTTCAAATGCCATGCCTCACAGTGGAGGTACCGCTGGGGCGTGCAAGCCGGCAATGAAGCCGGAGACAGGCTCCGGCGGTCCACATCCAAACAACAGGCCAGCAGGCCGAGGAAAGGACCGATCATGGCAAATCAACAAGCAGCAGTGACCGTCACCGGCTTTGTGGCCGGTGATCCGACACTAGGCGGAACTGAGAGTTTCCGCGTGCTGACATTCCGTATGGGCAGCACGCGCAGTCGACTCAACCCGACTACCAGACAATGGGAGGATTACGGAACTGCATGGGTGGGCGTCAAAGCGTTCCGTGCTTTGGCCGTGAACGCCGCCAGTTCGGTTCGCCGCGGTGACCGCATCATTGTGGTCGGTTCACTCATCACCGAGCAGTGGACCAATGAGCAAGGCGAACCGCGCAGCAGAACTGTTCTCGAAGCCACCAACATTGGGCATGACCTGACCTTTGGCACCACGTCGCTGATCAAGCCACAGCGTGCCGGTAATGGTAACGGAGGCAATGGTGGCAACGGTAACGGCAATGCCAACGGTGCCGCCGAAGGTATGGATGGCGGAAACGGGCAACGAGCATCGTCGCCGTACGTTAGGCCAATGCAATATGGCGCGGGCGGTGCCGCATCCGGTGTGGGTATGGACCCGTATGCGACCTCGTCGGAATCTGGCCCCGTCGAATTTGGGGTCACCTCCGATTCCGGCCAATCACCGTCGCCATCAACCGAGTCGGCGGCTGCGTCCATGGCCGATGCCGTCATGTCGCAACCGGACGCTGGCGCTAATCAGCCACAGTCCGCAGCCCAACAAACCTACGTCGACGGTTTCGCCGAATCTTCCGATCCCAGCGAATCCGAATTCTGAGTGCCAACCATACATCATGAAAAACCGCTGTGTTCGCCTGTAATCGAGGCAAGCACAGCGGTTTTCTCTTACATAACGGGGATTACCAAATGCTCACACGGTCCTTGGGTGCGAGCCACATGGCGTCGCCTTCGGTCACGCCAAAGGCATCGTAGAAGAGGTCCACGTTGCTGGCGATGCCGTTGGTGCGGAATTCGGCCGGAGAATGCGGGTCGATCTGCAGGTACTGTTCGGCCAGCTCGTCGCGGTTCTTGGTGCGCCAGATGGAGGCGTAGCTCAGGAAGAAGCGCTGCAGGCCGGTGAATCCGTCCATTTCGGGGGCGGTATCGAGCAGTGCCTTGATGGCGGCGGGGGAGCCGTCTTCTTCGGCGTCGGGCTTACCTGCCGCCTTGCCGAGCGCGAATGCATATGCCTTGATCGCGATGTTCACGCCGCCCAAATCGCCGATGTTCTCGCCGATGGTCAGCGCGCCGTTCACGTGCGGCGCCTTATCAGGCTCGTCAGCGTACTTCTCGACCAGCTGCAGCGGCACAAAGCTGTTGTACTGGGCGATCAATGCGCCGGTACGGGCCTCGAAGTTCTTGCGATCCTCGTCGGTCCACCAGTTGTTGAGCTTGCCGTCGCCGTCGTACTGCGAACCCTGATCGTCGAAGCCATGGCCGATCTCGTGGCCGATCACTGCGCCGATGCCGCCGTAGTTCGCCGCATCCTCGGCCTTCGGGTCGAAGAACGGGGGCTGCAGAATCGCGGCCGGGAACACGATGACGTTCATGCTTGGCTCGTAGTAAGCGTTCACCGTCTGCGGATTCATCAGCCATTCGTCCTTGTCGACCGACTTGCCGACCTTGGCCAGCTGATAGCCGGTCTCGTACAGGTTCGCGGCCTTGGCGTTCTCGGCGGGTAGCGCATCCGCGGAGACACTCAGCGCCGAATAATCGCGCCAGTGGTTGGTGTAGCCGATCTTCGGCGTGAACTTGGAGATCTTCTCCAGAGCCTTGGCCTTGGTATCTTCGCCCAGCCAATCGGAATTGGTGATGGACACGCGGTAGGCGTCAATCAGATTGGCGACCAGCTCTTCCATGCGGCGCTTCGAGCTTTCGGGGAAGTGCAGGCGCACGTATTCGCGGCCCACATCTTCACCACAAACGCCGTTGACCAGGCTCACCGCGCGCTTCCAACGATCGCGCTGCTTCTTGGCACCGGAGAGCACCTTGCCGTAGAAGTCAAAGTTGGTGGTGTCGAAGTCGCGAGACAGGGAGGAGGCGAAGCCCAGAATCATGTGAACACGGGCCCACAGCTTAAGGTCGGCCAGATCAGCCTCGGCCCAGAACGCATCAAGACCAGTGAGGAAGCTCGGCTCGTGCACAATGACGCGCGCGAACACAGACTTGAAATCGATCGGCTGAGCCTTGGCGGCCGCGGTGGCGTCATAGGCGGTCTGCCAGGCGTCGATCCAGGAACCGAGATCGAAGTGCTTCAGCGTGGCGGCCAAATCGGCGTAATCGGTGGGGTTGTAGGTCTTCACCGAATCGCGCGTGGCCACATTGTCCCAATGGTTGGCGGCGATCTTCGTTTCCACGCCAAGGAAGTGGCGGGCCATATCAAGCGCGGCTTCGCTGGGAACCGTGGCGGGAGCGTTGCTCTCGTCATCGCCGGTGTTGGCCGGCAGTTCATCGCCACCGTTGGACTCGGCGGCGGGTGCGTATCCGGCGTTCACCAGCTGAGTGGCGACCATCGCCACGTACGCTTCGCGCACGGGAGCGTAGTGATCCTCGCGATAGTAGGCTTCATCCGGCAGACAAAGGCCGGCCTGCTCAAGGTGGGCGATATTGCGGTCCGGGTCGCCGGGATCGCCGTAAACGGCCAAGCCGAACAGGTCGGGGCCGCCGGCTGGGTTGATGGTGCCGAGCACGCGCGTGAGAGCGGCCTTGTCGATGGCGGAATCGATGAGGTCAAGCTCGTCGCGGATCGGGTCAAGACCGGCGGCCTCGATGGCGTCGGTGTTCAGGAACGAATGGTACAGAGCCTGCGACTTGGTGGCCGGGCAGTCGTCGGCGTCGAGGATGTCGCGCACCTGGTTTTCGGCGTCTTCGGCGAGCTTGTCAAAGGAGCCGTAGCGCGAACGATCGTCGGGCAGTCGGTAGGTGTCGATCCATGGGCCATTCACATAGCGGAACAGGTCGTTGGTCGGCTTGATGACGGAGGAGAACGATGCCGGGTCGATGCCCGACGTCAGCGTTTCGGTTTCGTTGGTCATGGCCCTAAGCCTAATCGCGGCGGGGGAGAAGCGCTGGTGATGCAGATATTGCGTTATGGGCATTGCGCTATCAGTGAACTAGATGGATTGCCTAACTGTGGTGATGGTTCAAATTAGGTAACTTGCCTAACATGGTATGTGGAACCTGAATATGGACCTTGAGTTAAGGAGTTACGATGAGCAATTCAAACGAGGGCCAGTGGAATGGCCAGAAGGGCCAGCCCAACCAGAGCCAGCCGAGCCAGCCGAATCCGGCGGGCCAACCGGGCCAACCGCAGTATGGCGCGTATGACAGCAATCATGGCGGCCAATATCCTCCGCAAGGTGCGCCGGGAGCGCAAGACACTCAGAATCAGCAGGCGCAGAACGGCCAGCCACAAGGCGCACCGAGCCAGAACCCGTACTACGGCCCGTACGCCTACAATCCGAACTATGGCCCGAACGGCCAGCCAGCATGGGGTCCGGACGGTCGGCGGTATCAGGCGGACGGCCAATCGAATAGCCAAGCGGACGGGCAGCCGAATGGTCCATGGGACGATCAAAGTCAACCCGGCTGGCAGCAGACCAACTGGTATGCCGGCAATTTCAGTCCATTCCACCTGATCGAGGAATGGCTGCCGGAAAAGGCCAAGACCAAGATTCGCATCATTTACGGCGTGGTGGGCGTGGCTGCCATCGCCTTGGGCGCTGCGCTGTTGTTGGTGCCGAACAAGACGCTGGCTTTGGCCGCATTGTTGCTCGGCGTGTATTTCGTGATTTCCGGCGTGGTGCGCATCGTCAGCGCTCTCGTGGAGCCGGGGCTGCCGGGCGGCTGGCGTGTGCTGGACGTGTTCGTCGGCATTCTGCTGACCTTCGGAGGCGTCGTAGTCGTACGAAACTACGGTATGACCGGTCAGACCTTGGCATTACTCATCACCCTGATGGTCGGTTTCGGTTGGATTATGGAAGGCGTGATGGCTCTAGTCGAATCATGGCGCATCCCGCGCTCCGGCTGGGCCATCGCCTATGCCATCATCTCGATTATCGCCGGCTTCGTGGTGCTGATGAGCCCGCTGAGCTCCGCCGTATTCATGATTATCTTCGGCGGATGTGCCATGGTGGTGATGGGGATTACTTCAGTGATTCGCGCGTTCACTTTCGGCAAGCGCAGGAAGTTATGCTCAAGTAATCGATGCAAGGCGCCCGGCAGGTTGTGAACCTGCCGGGCGCTTTCTTATGGCCGCCGCCGTTGGTGATCGCTGGCGGTTGACCCCGGGCTGGGCTAGAGTTGAGAACAAGTCTCAACAAGGTAGAAAGAACCTCATGATCGAATTGAAGACCCCTCGTGAAATCGAGGAAATGAAGCCGGCCGGCCGTTTCGTCGGCGGCATTCTGAAGGAACTGCAGGAGACCACCAAGGTGGGCACCAATCTGCTCGAAATCGACGAGTTCGTCCACAAGAAGATCGTGGACCGCAAGGGCGCCGAATCCTGCTATGTTGACTACGCTCCTGACTTCGGCACCGGCCCGTTCGCCCACTACATCTGCACCTCCGTCAACGACGCCGTGCTGCACGGTGTGCCGTACGATTACAGCCTGAAGGACGGCGACCTCGTCTCCCTCGATCTCGCCATCTCCGTGGATGGCTGGGTGGCCGATTCCGCCGTCAGCTTCGTGGTCGGCAAAGACCCGGACCCCGAAGACCTGCGCATCATCAAGTGCACTGAGGAAGCGCTCGCCGCCGCCATCGACGTGGCCAAGCCCGGCAACCGTCTCGGCGACATCTCCAACACCATCGGCGACGTCGCGCGCGAATACGGCTACCCGATCAACCTCGAGTTCGGCGGTCACGGCGTGGGCCACATCATGCACGGCGACCCGCACGTGCCGAACGACGGTCGCGCCCACCACGGCTACAAGCTGCGCGAAGGCCTGGTCATCGCCATCGAACCGTGGTTCCTCAAGACCACCGACGAGATCTTCCAGGATCCGAAGGACGGCTGGACCTTGCGCGCCTCCGACGGCTCGCGCGGTGCCCACTCCGAGCACACCATCGCCATCACCGAGAACGGCCCAATCATCTTCACCGATCGCACCAACCTCTGATTGGCGTTTGGCGTATGGCGGGTGCCTGATTGGCCTGTGATGGGCGATTGGCATCTCATCAACCGTCTATATGTTCGCGGTTTTCCCGCGAATTCGAGACGTAACAAGCCGAAGTGCGTTTGCTTTGATAGCATGAGCGCACTTCGGCTTTCGTGTATCGACCGGCATTCGCCAGCGGTAACACAGAAGACATAGAGTACCGAAACACTAGTGTTCGCGAACGCGTGAACGTTAATGTTTGGGGTAAGTGGTTCATGAAGAGGAAGGTGCGCGAATGGCAACGGCACAACTTGATGTCGATTCGAACAAGTTCAACCTGCCCGTGGTGAAGGCTAGTGCGGGGCCGGATGGCATCGTCGTTTCCAAGCTGCGTAATGACGGCTGGGTAACGCTCGACCCCGGATTCCTCACCACTGCACAGTGCGAATCGAAAATCACCTACATCGACGGCAAGCATTCGATTCTGCGCTACCGTGGCTACCCCATCGAGCAGTTGTGCGAGAACTCCGATTTTCTGGAAGTGGCGTGGTTGCTGCGCCATGGCGAGCTGCCGAGCAGGGCTGAGTATGAGCAGTTCTGCGCGGACATCAATCACAAGACGATGGTTGGCGAAGACTTCCGTACCTTCATGGGTTCGTTCCCGCGCTCCGCTCATCCGATGAGCGTGCTTGCCTCCGCCATCAATGCGCTGGCCACATTCTACCCGGACACCACCGATATCTCCGACACCGACCAGCTCGATGAAGCCGCCAAGATCATCATGGCCAAGGCCCGCACGATTGTGTCGTACATCTTCCGCCGTCGTCGCGATGAGCCGATGCTGTACCCCGATTACGCGCGTGGCTATGTGGACGACTTCCTGCGCATGTGCTTCGCTGTGCCGTATGAGCCATTCGAGTCCGACCCGTTGTATGTACATGCGTTGGGTCGCT
>ERZ1031885.383-NODE-383-length-18929-cov-7.222687_pt1 | contig 18929 bp, 12 predicted proteins | sample MGYA00518168_ERZ1031885 | MGnify/ENA primary metagenome ERZ1031885 (study PRJEB33719, sample SAMN04261269) | wastewater metagenome | biome: rural village; feature: human; material: feces | host: Homo sapiens | place: El Salvador | collected 2014-01-14 ...
CCTTGCTCTCGTCGTCATCCGAGAGAATGTATCTGGCCAGATTGTACATCTTCTCGTAATGCCGCCGAAACATCTGTTCTATGTCCTTTTCTTGTGTCATATACTTATATATACATTTGAGCAAAGTGAAAAACTAAGCAAAACATTGATTTTTTTGAAAAAACATTACAAAGGTAATGGATAAAATGAAAACAAAAAAAGAGTCACTCCGAAGAATGACTCTTTTACATTGTGGTGCCACCAGGAATCGAACCGGGGACACAAGGATTTTCAGTCCTTTGCTCTACCATCTGAGCTATGGCACCAACTGCGTTAATTTTGCGAGTGCAAAGATACGCATTATTTTTGAATCTGCCAAATTATTTGCCGATTTTTTGTGAAAAATGATGTATTAAACCGTAAGTTGTGTGATTATATCGTGGTGTGAGAGTGGTGTGATAGTGGAAATTAATAATGTAAAGCCTATGTTCTTGTCATTGTATACCGAACGCCGCCTGATTGGATTGCGTTCGCCGCCCGATCGGATTGCGTTCGCCGTCTGATCGGATTGCGTTCGCCGTCTGATCGGATTGCGTTCGCTGTCCGGTGAGTAAAGTTGAGCTTTTACAACACTAAAGGACTGCTTTTTATTGATAAAAAGAAAGGTGTGGGCTTCTATGGTGTAGCTCGGTTGGTGCAGCAGAGACTGCTGCACCCCCTATAAGGCTGCGTGGGTATGGTAGGATGCCATATCCTCTAATTATATTACTTATCGCTCAGCGGATTCCATCCCTGCGCCTTCAGTTCGAACTCTTGGTTGTCGCGTGTTACGAGCATCTGTCCGAGTTCTGGACGTGTGATGTGTCCAATCAGCTTCACGTTGTCCATCTGCTGAATCTTCTCGTGGTCGCCGATTGGCACGGTGAAGAGCAGTTCGTAGTCTTCGCCGCCGTTGAGGGCGCACGTCGTTACGTTCATGTTCAGCTCCTCAGCCATCACCGCCGTCTGATAGTCGATCGGTATGTTCTTCTCGTAGATGCGGCAGCCGCAGTTCGACTGCTTGCAGATGTGCATCAGTTCGCTTGAGAGTCCGTCGCTGATGTCCATCATCGCTGTCGGTCGGATGTTCAGTTCGCGGAAGCGAGCTATGATGTCGCCGCGAGCTTCGGTCTGCAACTGGCGCTGCAGCAGATACTCCTTACCGGCAAAGTCGGGCTGGAAGCCCTTCAGCTCTTCGAGAGCACGCTTGTCGTTCTTCTTGCGCGCCTCGTCCACCTGCTGGTAGTAGACGCTCTTCTCGCGTTCGAGTAGTTGCAGACCCATGTAAGCCGCACCGAGGTCGCCCGTTACGCAGATAAGGTCGGTGTCCTTTGCTCCGTTGCGGTAGACGATGTCCTCCTTGCGAGCCTCACCGATGCAGGTGATGCTGATGGCGAGTCCGGTGTACGACGATGTGGTGTCGCCGCCAACGATGTCGACGCCCCACTTGTCGCAAGCCATGCGCAGTCCGCTGTAGAACTCCTCCATGTCCTCCACCTTGAAGCGCTTGCTCAGCGCAATGCTCACGGTGAGCTGTCGCGGTGTGCCGTTCATGGCGAAGATGTCGCTGATGTTCACCATTGCCGACTTGTATCCGAGATGCTGCAGGTCGATATATGTGAGGTCGAAGTGTACGCCCTCCATGAGCATATCTGTAGTTACGAGCACTTCAGAGTCGGGGTAGTGGAGCACGGCGCAGTCGTCGCCCACGCCCTTCACGGTCGATTCGTTCTTTATTTTTATGTTGTCGGTGAGATGGTGGATAAGACCAAACTCACCGAGTTTAGAAATGTCGGTCATATATATAATTCATATATATAATTAATGTATACTGTTAAGCTCGACGAATCATCTCGCGCATGATTTCGGTCATGAGCGGCTGTGCGTTGTTGGCAGCTACCTGCACCTCCTCGTGCGATACCTCAACAGGAGTGTCCTCCAGTCCGAGGTCGGTGATGATAGAGATGCCGAATGTGCGGATGCCGCAGTGGTGAGCCACGATAACCTCAGGCACGGTGCTCATGCCTACGGCGTCGCCGCCGAGACGGTGGTACATCTTGTACTCAGCCGGAGTCTCGAATGTCGGACCCTGCACGCCTACGTATACGCCGTGCATCACGCGGATGCCCTTCTCTTCGGCAATCTGGTCAGCCTCCTTGATGAGAGCGTGGTCGTAAGTCTCGTGCATATCCGGGAAGCGCGGACCGGTCGGGAAGTTCTTGCCGCGCAGTGGGTGCTCGGGGAAGAAGTTGATGTGGTCGGTGATAATCATCAGGTCGCCGATCTTGAACTCTGGGTTCATGCCGCCCGAAGCGTTGCTCACGAAGAGGGTCTTGATGCCCAGTTCGTACATCACGCGGATAGGGAACGTAACGTCCTTCATCGAGTAGCCCTCGTAGTAGTGGAAGCGTCCCTGCATCGCCATGATGTCCTTGCCGCCGAGCTTTCCGAAGATGAGCTTGCCAGAGTGACCCTCAACGGTAGATATGGGGAAGTTAGGGATGTCTGAATATGAGAACTCGTAGCTGTCTGTGATTTCAGTTGCGAGCTGTCCGAGACCTGTGCCAAGGATGATGGCAGTTTCAGGCTTTGTGGTCATTCTTTCTTTTAACCAAGATGCTGTTTCTTGAATTTTTTCGTACATAGCTTATAATTTTATTGTTGAATTCTTCCTCCCCTCCGAGCATGAATTGTATGCGAATCGGTAGGGCATAGATATTTGATTTTGTTTCTTTTGAGAGTCCTTCCACGTGCTCAAGTCGTGTAGCGTCCTTCTCTGTGGTGACGATAATCTTCGGCTTGGGCATTGCTGCGAACGTGCTGTTGATGCGTTCCACGTCTTCTGCCGTGAACTGATGGTGGTCGCCGAAGGTGAGTGGCGTGATGCGCTTCGTCACCGTCTGCAGGTCTACCATCATCTGCTCTGGTGAGGCGATGCCCGTTAGCAACAGAATATTAGTGTTCTTCGGCAGCGAGTTGAGCGAGATGCGTTCGTTCGAGAACAGCGCCTTCAGGGCGTTGTAGCGCAGCGTCGTGAAGTAGAGCTCCTGATAAGGATAGAGGTTGAGTGCGCGCTTCAGCACGCGGAACTCCATCGGCTTCAGGTCCTTCGGACACTTCGTTATAATCACGATGTCGGCTCTCGACGTGCCCTCCTTCGGTTCGCGCATGCGTCCTGCAGGCAGCAGCTTGTCGTAGATTATCAGTCGGTGATAGTCGATGAGCAGAATGTTTATGCCCGGTTTCACGTAGCGGTGCTGGTATGCGTCGTCGAGCAGAATGGCGTCCACGTCCTTCGTGGCTTCGTCGGTAGTGAGTCGGTCGATGCCGTGGCAGCGGTTCTTGTCTACCGCCACATAGATGTCCTTGTATTTGCTCTTCATCTGGAACGGCTCGTCGCCAATTTCGGGCATTGTGGTGTCCTTGTCGGCGAGCAGATAGCCGCTGCTCTTGCGCTTGTATCCGCGCGAGAGCACAGCCACGCGAAACTTCTCATGAAGCAGATTGATGAGATATTCCACGTGTGGAGTCTTGCCCGAGCCTCCCACCGTTATGTTGCCCACAGATATTACGGGTATGTCGAAGCTACGGCTTTTCTTCAGTCCGATATTGAACATCCAATTGCGCAGTCGCACTCCCAATCCGTAGAGCCAGCTAAGCGGTAGCAGCCACTCGTTGATTTTTATAAAGTCGCCTTCTGTTCTCACATTTATTATATTTATTACTTAATGCTTATAGCGTATGGTATGCGTGCCTGGATAGCCTCGCGCTTGTCGATAGAGCGCAGCATGGTGAACGGCTGGTAGAAGTCGCCGAGCGTCTGTCTGAGCTGTTCGTCAAGATAAGTTCCCGACGACGATATCGAGTTGAGCATAGCGTCCATCCACGAAGCCGCTGCTGGATAGTCGCTTGTGTAGTAGTCCTTCAGCTTTGCGAGCTGTGCAGCCTTCTTCACGGCGTCGTCGATGCCGCCCAGCTGGTCTACGAGCTTTATGTTGAGCGCGTCGGTAGCGAGCCAAACGCGTCCCTGTGCTATCTTCTCCACGCTTTCCACCGGCAGACGTCTGCCCTCAGCCACACGCTGGCGGAACAGACTGTATCCGCGGTTGACGCTTGCCTGCAGCATAGCCTTCTCTTCGGCGTTGAACGGGCGCGCCATGAGGTTGCCGAATGTAGAGTTGCGGTTGGTCTTCACCTCGTCGAAGCGCACGCCGAGCTTGCTTGTCACGAGTCCGCTGAGGTCGGGTATCACGGCGAAGATGCCGATGCTGCCCGTCAGCGTGTTCGGCTGAGCCACGATCCACGACGCCGGAGCCGACATATAGTAAGCACCCGACGCAGCATAGTCGCCCATCGACACCACTACCGGTTTCACCTTGCGCAGTTCGCTCATTTGGTGCCACATCTGCTCCGAAGCGTAAGCGTCGCCGCCGCCCGAGTTGATGCGCACAACCACCGCCTTCACGTCGTCGTCGTTCATAAGGTCCTCAAGGTCTTTGCACACCTTGCGACTTGCTATATAGTTGTTGTTGCCGAACATCGTAGCAGCCTTTGGATCCTGCACGATGTCGCCCTCTGCATAGTATACGGCAATCTCGCTGCCTTCCACCTTGCCGTCCTTCACGTTGAGCATGTCGTTCAGAGTGAGCTGCGCAATGTCGTCGTCCTTCTCGAGCTTCATCATCTTCTTCACGGCGTCCTTCACCTGGTCGCCGTACATCATGCCGTCAACCATCTTTGCCTTCACGAGCGTCTCTGTAGCCTGCAGCGCGAGATACGAGTCGGCGTAGCTGTTGAGCGAGTCGACGCTTATGCCGCGGCTCTTCGATACGGCGGCGCAGATGTTGCGCCATGTGCCGTCGATGAAGGTCTGTGTCTGCAAGCGGTTGGCGTCGCTCATCTTCTCCTCGGTGAAGGTCTCCGTCGCACTCTTGAATGTGCCCACCTTAACAACCTCCCACTTCACGCCAAACTTCGCCATGAAGTCCTTGTAGAACATGGTCTGCGCACCGATGCCGTGCCAGTCGACAATGCCCTTCGGGTTGATGTACACCTTGTCGGCTACCGACGCTACGTAGTAGGCGCCCTGCGTGTAGAAGTCGCCGTAAGCTACAATCCACTTGCCGCTCTTGCGGAAGTCGGCGAGTGCGTTGCGTATCTCCTGCAGCGTAGCGTAGTTGGCTGCAAGTGCGCCCGCTTCTATGTATATGCCTTTTATGTCGTCGTTAGCCTTAGCCTTCTTGATAGACGAGAGGATGTCGTTGAGTCCGCTGTTCAGCGAGTTGTCGCCTGTGAACATGCTGAGCGGGTTCTCCGATCCATGCTCGCTGATTGTTCCCGAAAGATTGAGCACGAACACCGAGTTCTTCTCCACGTTCTGTGCGGCGTTGCCCGACGCAATCATGCCGATGATGCTCATCATACCGATAACGCCCATCACGATGAAGAATCCGAACATACCGACCATCGTGGCAAGCACGTTTTTGATGAAGTCTTTCATAAGTTTTTCTTTTTTTAGAGTATAAAGTATTATTTGCAAATTTAGTCAAAAAACTTGAATTGTAAGACTGTTTGACGGAAAAACACTAACTTTGCAGTAGTTTTAAACAAAAATGACACATTGTTAGATTTATGCAGAACAAAAACTACATACTTCCTGCCGAGTGGCACCGTCAGTCATGCGTGCAACTCACATGGTCTCATGAGGATACCGACTGGCTTCCGTATCTCGATGACATCACCGAAACATTCGTGCAGATAGCCAAGGCTGTGGCTCATTACGAGCCGCTTGTCATCGCCGCAAAGCATCCAGACGCGGTGCGTGCAGAGCTTGAGGAGAGTCTTTCTGATGAGGAGATGGAGAACGTGCGCATCTACGAGTGCGACAACAACGACACTTGGGCTCGCGACCATGCCTTCATCACGCTCATCCCCACTGTAGGAGACAACGGCAAGAATGTCGTAGCCTCCTGCCGCCTTCTCGACTTCCGTTTCAACGGATGGGGCGAGAAGTTCGCTGCCGACAAGGACAACCTCATCAACCGTACGCTCCATGCTCGCGGAGTGTTCGCTGGCGAGCGTGTCGACTACGACGATTTTGTGCTCGAAGGCGGTTCTATCGAGAGCGACGGACGCGGCACGGTGCTCACCACGAGCGTATGCCTTATGGCGCCCAACCGCAACCAACCCATGTCGCAGGTAGAGGTGGAGCAGGTGTTGAAGGAGCGACTCTGCGCTCGCAAGATAGTATGGTTCGACCACGGACAGCTCATCGGCGACGACACCGACGGACATATCGACACCATCGTGCGCATTTGTCCTGACAATACGCTACTTTATGTGGGCTGCGACGACGAGAACGACCCACAGTATGCCGACCTGCACGCTCTTGAGCAGCAACTGAAGGCTGCCACCGATGCCGACGGCAAGCCTTATCGTCTGCTGCGTCTGCCTATGCCCGACGCACTCTACGACGACGGCGACCGTCTGCCGGCTACATACGCCAACTTCCTCATCATCAACGGCGCTGTCATCGTGCCTACTTACGCACAGGAGGAGAACGACGCTCGTGCTCTGGCGCTTGTGGCTGAGGCTTTCCCCGGCTACGACATCGTCGGCATCGACTCGCGCACTATCGTTCGTCAGCACGGATCTATCCATTGTCTCACAATGCAGTATCCTGCCGAGTGTCAGTTGGCGAAATAAACGGTTTGCGCAATGGCTATAGTAGAAATTGATTCGCTTGACTTCCCCGGTGTTGAGCTTTTCTCGAGTCTCACGGAGAAGCAGTTGCGCCACAGCTACGAAAAGGGTAGTGGTGTGTTCATCGTGGAGAGTCCGAAGGTCATCGATCGTGCGCTTATTGAGGGCTACGAGCCCTTGGCTTTGCTTTGCGAGCAGCGTCATGTAGTTGGCGATGCGGCAGAGATAATCAGTCGGTGTGGCGATATACCCGTCTATACGGGCAGTCGCGAACTGCTTGCCTCGCTCACCGGCTACGTGCTGACGCGCGGCGTGCTCTGTGCTATGCGTCGCCCTGCGGAGCTAAGCGTCGAGGAGGTGTGCCGCGATGCGCGTCGCGTGGTGGTTATTGACGGTGTTGTCGACGCCACCAATGTTGGAGCTATGTTCCGCTCGGCTGCCGCTCTTGGCATCGACGCCGTGCTTATGACGCGCACTTCCTGCGACCCGCTCAACCGCCGTGCGGTGAGGGTGTCGATGGGTGCGGTGTTCTCTATCCCCTGGACATGGATAGACAGTCCGGTCAGCGACCTGAACCGATATGGCTTCCGCACTGCTGCGATGGCTCTCACCGACAATTCGGTGTCTATCGACGATGCTGCGCTGCTCGCTGAGCCTCGTCTTGCCATCGTCATGGGCAACGAGGGCGACGGACTGCCTGCCGCTACTATCGCTGCCGCCGACTATGTAGTGCGCATACCGATGGCGCGCGGCATCGACTCGCTCAATGTTGCCGCAGCTGCTGCCGTGGCTTTCTGGCAGTTGAGATGAGGCTTTTTAACCGAAAATGGCTAACTTTGCAACAAAATAAATACGTAGTAAGATTATGAAACACTTGAAAATAGGATATCTTCAGCAGCACAACGTGGCTGACGTGAAGACAAACATGCAGCGTCTTGCCGACGGCGTGCGCGACCTCGCAAAGCGTGGCGCCGAACTTGTTGTGCTGCAGGAACTGCACAACTCGCTCTACTTCTGTCAGGTGGAGGATGTAGACAACTTCGACCTTGCGGAGCCTATCCCCGGTCCGTCTACCGACTTCTACGGCGCATTGGCACGCGAGTGCAACGTGGTTATCGTCACATCGCTCTTTGAGCGCCGTGCTCCTGGTCTGTATCACAACACGGCTGTCGTCATGGAGCGCGACGGCTCTATCGCTGGCAAGTATCGCAAGATGCACATACCAGACGACCCTGCCTACTACGAGAAGTTCTACTTCACACCGGGCGACCTCGGCTTCCGTCCGATTCAGACCAGCGTGGGCAAGCTCGGCGTGCTCGTATGCTGGGACCAGTGGTACCCCGAGGCAGCGCGACTGATGGCTCTGCAGGGCGCCGAACTGCTTATCTATCCTACAGCGATAGGCTATGCAGCGTCTGACACCGAGGACGAGCAGCAGCGTCAGCGCGAGGCGTGGACAACCGTACAGCGCGGTCATGCCGTAGCCAACGGCCTCCCCGTAGTGTCGGTCAACCGCGTCGGCTTCGAGCCCGACCCGAGCAAGCAGACTCCGGGCATAGAGTTCTGGGGTTCGTCAATGGTTGTGGGTCCGCAGGGCGAGATGCTCTATCGCTCGGCTCCCGACGCTGAGGACAGCGTGATCGTGGAGGTTGACCTTGCTCACAGCGAGGACGTGCGCCGCTGGTGGCCCTTCCTTCGCGATCGCCGCATCGACATGTACGGCGAGATAACAAAGCGATTTATCGACTAATAATTCTCGATTGCCGTTTTTATCTTCCATATCTTCCAGCTATGGGCGTCGTGCAATCGTAATGTGTTGAAGACCAAACATAAACGGATATAAAGATGGCTGGAAGATAGTCCGCAAAACGGGCGTATCTTCCAGCCATCTTCCATCTTTTTCTCGGTATCTACCAGCCCGAGGCTTTATTTTCCCATTTCTTTAAACTCATTATACACAGCCAGACCTTTTACTGTCAGGAGGTATTTCTGACGCGGATGGCGTGGGGAGTCTGGATATTTCATTGTGACAAGTCCTCCGTTGATGGCAGGAGTAAGAGAGTATTCGATAAAGTTGGGGCGGTTTCTCAATCCTACAGCATCCATCATTTCTTTTATACCTTTTTCTTCAGCACCGATTACTATAACCAAACGCTTTACATTTTCGCTCAATGAGCTTACGGAATTGTTTGTACTTGTATGGGTACTTGTATGGGTACTTGTATGGGTGCTTGTATGGGTGTCGCAATCATCCTGGTAGCCAATCAGCATATAGCGGTTTTTCAATTCGTTTTCTTCCTCCAATATCAAATTGCGGAAAAACTTGATTAGAAAAGACTTGTTCGGCTCTATTCCTTTTAATGGATTGCGATAGTTGGCACGTACTAATGCGTTACGGAAGTACCACGAATTGTTTGCAAACAAATCATTGTTCACCTTGAATCCGATAGATCGCAGATACTTGATGACGAATACCGCCGTTGTTCTTGTGTTGCCTTCGCGGAATGGGTGGTTCTGCCAAAGCAACGTGACGAAATCAACGATATGTTCTATGATTTCATCGGTGGTCAGTCCTTTGTAATTGAACTCTTTCTCTTGCTGTATATCATACCTCAATGCCATCATGATGTCTGCTGCACGTCCATATACAACGGAGTCGTCTTGAAGCACCCATTCTTTCTTGCTAATGTCGTAAGTGCGTACCTCGCCTGCGTGTTTGAACACACCTTCAAACAGGTGTCTGTGGATATTCAGAAATTCCAATGCTGTAAACGAGAACGACTTTTCGCTCAGCAGTTTTGCAATATTGGCTGCAACTCGGTCCGCTTCTTCCTTTTCTTCATCGTCCTTGTCATGTGTGGTCTTGTTGATGTAATAAGATTTCAGCCGCTCCCTAACATCATCAATGGTGATATCGCCTTCAATATGGCGTACAGCAGTCTCTCTTAGATAGTCGGACACCTTCAGTCCGTCCACATCCTGCAGACCGATTGCTGTACGCCATGCAGAAGCCTTTTCTTGTTTATGCGGCTCTGCCATACGTTCGTAGGCTTCGAAGTCGATATATAGTTGCTTGTTATTGCTCATGATTATCTATCTTTTTCGTTAGTTGCAACTGGTGTTACACAGAATGCAAAGATACACATTTTTGGCGAGAAGGTGAAGAAGAAAGCTGGGAAATCGTTTCACTCCGCCTGCGGCTGTCTGCGTGTGAGATAAATGTAGAACACGCTGACAATCAGTGGCACTACGGCAAGCTCCGTGGCGAGCTGAAAGATGCGCTGATAGTCGGCGATGGTGAGCATGAGGCTGGCTAATGAGCCAACGATGACGAACGGCGTAGCGATGAGCGTGCGCGCTATGGCGTGGCGCAAAGTGCTGTCGGGCATGTTGCGCGTGAAGCGCACCACCACCTGCTTCACCATGCTAAGAGCGAAGCCCAATGCGGCGTGACCCGCAGCCAGCGAGGCGGATACTATGCTGAGTGGCGCTGCCGTGTTGTAGCTGAGGAAGAGCAGTGCGGCGCCCGGAACGGCGAGCAGCAGGGCTGAGGGCAGCAGCCAACGACGCAGTCCGTGGCGGCGTATGGCGTATATGCCGAGAATGTAGCCGACGGTGATGGCGATGACGGCTGCTGTGCCTTGCGCGTAGGCGAACTCCTGCGGCGACATGCCCAGTCCGTCGTTGTGCGGCTTGGCTATGACGAAGAGTGGGGCGGTGAGGGCGAGCAGCGTTTCGGGCAGCAGGAAGAGCGGCAGAAACATCAGTGTGGCGATGTCGTCCTTGCGCTGCAGCATACGGCGCATAGTCTCTCTGAACTCGCCGCGATGCAGACCCATCGTAGGCTTCGGCTTGGCGTAGCCGTGTGGTCCGCCGGGCAGAAAGAGAGCGTGCCAGAGCCACAGAAACAGTTCCACGCCTGCCATCACGTAGAACACAAAGCTCCACGAGTAGCGTATGTTGCGTGTCACTACTTCCATATTGCCGCCCACCATCGACATTACTCCGCAGCCGAAGAGGAGGGCTATAGTCAAAAAAACGCAGGATTTTTGACTATGGAATGTTGTTGTGTTGTTGTGTTGAGGTGTTGAGATTTGAGGTGTTGAGGTGTTGAGGTGTTGAGATGTTGTGCTTGGTTGGTGCACCCCCTGAGACAAGTGCACCCCTTGTGGCGTGTCGACATAGAAGCGGTGCAGGGCGATGTTGTAGAACAGAGCCGAACAGACGAAGAATGGCATGAAGCATGCCGTGCCCAGCAGCCAGTAGCTCGTATGGAGCGTGAAGGCTACGGCGGCAAGCGAGAGAGCGGAGATGAACTGTGTGGAGAGAATCCATACCTTTGTGGTGCCCCAGAAGTGGGTGACTATCATCTCGAACAGCGGGCGCAGCAGCACGGGCAGACATAGCAAGGCGATGGCAAGCGCTGTGTCGGGTGTGTCAAGTCCCATGCGGCGCAGCATCACCATCGTCAGAACAAGCACAGACACAGCCAATCCGTCACCGAACATCAGCGACGGAAACCACAGGCAGCGGGTCTTTGCACCTCTGCGGTGTGAGCGGTAGGTTGTTTTCTTTTGCTTGTCTAACATTTATGAATTTTGAATTTTGAGTTTTGAATTTTGAATTGTTGCCTTCGGCAATTTTGAATTTATGAGTTTTGAGTTTTGAATTGTTGCCTTCGGCAATTTTGAATTTTGAGTTTTGAGTTTTGAATTGTTGCTTTCGGCAATTTTGAATTTATGAGTTTTGAATTTTGAATTATTCTCGGCTTCGCCTGCGATTTTGAGTTTTGAATTATGAGTTGCGAATTCTTAATTCAAAATTGAATAACTCAAAATGCGCGTAGCGCATAATTCAAAACTCAAAACTCAAAATTCAAAACTCTCTACTCCTTTTTCTTTCCGAACTCGGGGTCAATCTTCAGGAATGCCGTCACGAGGAACGTGATCAGGCAGCACGCCATCACGAAGATGAAGAACATCTTGTAGCCCATGATGTCCTTAACGTAGCCCGACACCATGCCCGGCAGCATCAGTCCGAGGTAGGAGATGCCGGTGCATATAGAATAATGTGAGGTGCGGAACTTGCCCTGACTGTAGTAAAGCATGTAGAGCGTCAATACGGTGAAGCCCAAGCCATAGCCGAACTGCTCCACGAAGAGGCACGACGATACGACCCACAGATTAGAGTCGAGCGTGTAGCTGAGGTATATGTACACAACATCGGGCAGTGTGATGGCGCATACGAGCGGCCACAGCCAGCGTTTCATGCCGTCGCGACTGACGAGCACGCCGCCGAGTATTCCGCCTAAGAGCAGTCCGATGAGTCCCACCGTGCCCTGCGCCAGTCCGTACTCCTCGGGTGTCAGAGCCATTCCGCCTTCGGCTGTAGGTCGCATAAGGAACGTCTTTGTCATCGTGTTCAGCAGAGCTTCCGGAAAGCGGTAGAACAGCAGGAATAGCATCACGAACACCGTCTCCTTTGTGCCGAACTTGCAGAAGAATGTGGCGAGCATCGTTTTCAGTTCGCTTGCCACCTCTCCAACGCTCTTCTCCGAGCTAACATCGTCGGCAGGACGCGGCATCATCTTGCAGTGGTAGAGCCAGATGCCGATGAAGAGCGCCGCGAGCGCGTAGAATATGAGCGTCCAGGTGTAGACCACCGGCATCTGCAACTGATGTTCAAGGAAGCCGGCGAGCGACACGAGTGCGCCGTTCACGAAGATGACAGCGAGTCGATAGAACGTATTGCGCAGTCCGACGTACTTCGCCTGGTTGTGCTCGTCAAGCTCTATCATGTAGAAGCCGTCAGCAGAGATGTCGTGTGTGGCACTGGCGAACGCCATAGCGAAGAGGAAGAACATCGTGCCCTGAAACCAGAACGACGTAGGCAGCGTGAAGGCGATGCCAGCCAGCGCACTGCCCATGAGCAGCTGCATCGTGAGCACCCACCAGCGCTTTGTCTTCAGCAGGTCGATGAACGGACTCCATAGCGGCTTCACCACCCAAGGCAGAGCCAGCCAGCCCGTGTAGAGTCCCACCTCAGCATCGCTCAGTCCCATCTGCATCAGCATGACTACCGACAGGGCTGTAACGACAACGTTTGGCAGGCCTTCTGCGAAATATAGTGTGGGGATCCATGCCCACGGATTGGTCTTTTTCAATTTTGAATTTTGAGTTTTGAGTTTTGAATTGTTGCCTTTGGCAATTTTGAATTTTGAGTTTTGAATTTTGAGTTATTCTCGGCTTCGCCTGCGATTTTGAGTTTATGAGTTTTGAGTTTTGAATTTATGAATTATGAGTTGCGAATTCTTAATTCAAAATTGAACAATTCAAAATGCGCGTAGCGCACAATTCAAAATTCAAAACTCACAATTCAAAACTACTTATATATCCTCTTTATCTCCGCTCCGCGATAGTAGTGCAGCAGGATTTGGTCGTAGTTATAGCCCTTGGCGCCCATTACTGCAGCACCAATCTGGCATAGTCCTACGCCGTGTCCCCATCCTGCACCCGTGAGTCGGAATGTCTGCGGCACGCCGTCCTTTACGTCCTCCTTGTCTACGACGAACGCGCTGCTGTAGAGATGCGTATCGCTCAGCGTACGGCGTATCTCCAGTTCCTTACCGATAGTGAAGGTGCGCTCCGAGCCCACAATCTTCAAGCGGCAGATGCGTCCGCTGCTGCCACGCTCCACCGGCACGAGGTCGAGAATGTCGCCGAACTCCATCTTCAGACGCTCTGTGATGAGGCTCTTCAGCTCGTCCTGCGTGTATGTGACGTGCCAGCGATAGAAGTCGGTCGTCTCCTGGTCGTAGTCGTTGAGCACTTCCGAGAGTATCTTCTTGTCGTCGGTGTTGCAGAACGACTCTGGCGCCGTGCGAATCCAGCGTTCGGCATTCTCCTCTACGGTCAGGTCGGGCAGTTCTGCGGCTGCGGCGTTGCTGCATCCGCAAGAGCTTGCGTCAGCCACGTCGCGTATCGCCGCAAGATACGGTTTCTTCACATTCTCCCAGCAATACTGAAACTCCTCCGTCGCGCCGCCGCAGCACTTGCTGAAGCGTGCGTCGCATATCTCGTCGTTGTCCATCAGTATCTGTCCGCGTGTGGCGTGTATAGCCTCCGCCACATGCTTGCTCGTAGCCTTTGTGATGCCCTGATAGCGCTGGCAGTGGTCGTCGGCGCATACGTCGAAGATGGTGTGGTCTTCGTGGTCGTACCACTTTATCAGCTCGTCGTCCTTGCGTATGAACGAGAAGAAGCCGCTGCCTCCGGCGCCCGTCTGCTGCTTGTGGCGCTGTTCAATCTGCGCAAGCAGCCAGCTGCGCGAGATGACGGCGTGCGCCTTGAGCAGTTCGAGGCTCGATGTGGCGCTCATCTCGCTTGAGATGACGCTTTCAAGATACGACTCCACGGGCAGTTCGTTGATGGCGCAGACGCGGTCTGAGTCTACCACGAGGCGCAGCGTGCCCAGGAAGGTCTGCGTCTCCTGACGCTCCCAGTGGAAGTTGACGCCGATTGTGACGTCGTGCAGAGAGAACGAGGCGTCGTTCTGCTGCGGATGGAAAGTAAGCTCGCGATACTGGTTGCCGTTCCACAGGATGCCGCCCTCATGGAACTCAACCACCTGCTCGCCCTCAATCAGGTTGCCCTTAGCCATGTACGGCTTGTTGAGCGAGAAAGATATCTTCGCGCCGCTCACGATGCCTACCGATACGTTCGGCTGCTTGCCTGCGAAGTGGGTGTTAGAAGCGAGGTTGCCCGCTGCAAGTGTGCGCAGCTTCTCGACTGTCTCGTTGAACGTAGCCGTGTCCATGCCGCACTCCTTCAAGATAGCTACGGCTTCCTCAGCGCTGAGCGTGTTGAAGTCTTCGCTACGCGGTGTGACGATGAAGCCCGCCATGTCGAGCGAACCCGGACTTACGAGGCGCTTCTGCTCGCCGTCGGCGAAGTAGCAGTCGGGGCGATGCTTCGTGCGTGGTATCACCACCACCTGATAGTCGTCGCCATCGCGCCATGCTATGATGTTCATCATCGGTTCGGTCTCGCCGCCGTGCATCGGCAACGCCGAATAGAGCTTGCGGAAGAGCTGTTCGCCCGTGTGCTGGTCGGTGGTGCGTATAGAGAATACGGGCACGGCGAAGCCGCGTACGGCTGTTATCGCGCCACGCTCGTCGTTCTTTACGAGCACTTCGGTGTCGCGGCTCAGTCGGGGCCAGTTGGTCTGCAGCGGCAGCATGCCCGAACATACAGCCTGGAAGTGCATGTGGTCGGGAGCCGACGCGCCACACTTCGGTCCGTTATAGAACACCGTCAGCGTCGGGTAGGCGTTGAGCAGTCGGTAAATCTCGCCATAGTTCATGCCGATGCTCTGCGGACGGTGTGTGCGCAGCGGAATGGTGAAGTGTTGCGGCATGATAGGGAAGGGGTTGACGAGCAGCGTGAAGTTCTTGTCCACCTGTTTCTGCATCTGTTCCTTCGGTCGGTTCTGCTCGCAGAGGAAGCAGGGGCGCTCGGCGATGGTCTTGCGGTCGATGTTTGCGCCCGTAGAGACGATGCGTGCGGGGTTGAACTGCAGCTTCAGCGTAATCTCGCCGCACGACAACTCGCGTGTCTTCACGTTGCGCAGGTCGTGGAAGTGCTGTCTGGCATCCTCCCACACCTCCAGCTGGCGGTTGAAGAAGCGCTGCAGCGAACTGTCGGCTGAGGCGTCTGCGGTGCCTTCGGAGAGTTGCTGGCGCGCCGCAATTTCCAGCGTGCGCAGGCGGTCCTTATACAGGTTGTTGGCGTTCTGTCGCTCTATGCTGAGGGCGGCGTCGCTGTTGCCGTCCCAGCGGCGGCACAGATAAAGCTCGTCGAAGATTCTGCCGATGCGGTACTTGCGACTGAAGGCGAGTCCGAGAGCGTAGTCTTCGCCGTACGAAGTGTTCGGGAACTGAATCTGTCGCAGGATAGGCGTGAAGAAAGCGCGCGGCGCGCCGAGTCCGTTTATGCGCAGCGCATTGTTCGGTCCGTTCTGGTCAGTCCACTCCTTGTGGTCGATAAGTCTCGGCGGGAGTGTCTCGAGCTGGAAGTTGCACATGCGGTAGGAGCCCACAATCATCGCAGCCCCCTGTTTGTGAAACTCGTCGACGATGCGCTGCAGCGTCTGCGGCGACGAGTAGAGGTCGTCGCTGTCGAGCTGCACGGCGAAGCGTCCGCAGCGTGCGTCGTCGACAGCGACGTTCCAGCAACCGCCGATGCCGAGGTCGGTGCGCTCAGGTATGATATGTATGAGGCGCTTGTCCTCGGCAGCAGCCGCTTCGAGTATGTCTGAAGTGCCGTCGGTAGAGTGGTTGTCCACCACTATTACGTTATACTTGAATGTAGTCTTCTGCGCGAGAGCCGATCCGACAGCGTCGGCGATGGTCTTGGCGCGGTTGAAAACAGGTATAATCACCGAAGCCTCGTACGTAAAGTCCTGCTCGCTGTAGTCGGGCTTCATATACTTCGACGTGTCTACCGTAGCGCCAATCTTGTCGAGGTGCTTCGTTGCCGCCTGTTCCATCTCTATCTGCACCTCGCGGTTGCGTGGGTTGACGTAGTCGAACTGGCGCTCGCCGCTCTTGCGCGAGTCGGTCTCCACCTGCGTGTACAGATACTCGTTAAGATGGAAAATCTGCGACTTGCGGCTTATGTACAGGCGCAAGTCGTAGAAGCCCGCCCACTTGTAGTCAGCGAGATGCTGCTTTGCGGCGTACTCGTGCAGCAGCGATGCGCGTATGAGCACGAGCTGTCCGAAGTCGAAGTCGTCGCGTATGCTGCCCGTCTGATAGTCGATGGTAGGATGTTTCTCCTGTACGCCGTCCTTTTGTATGTAGCAGTCGGCGTACACCATGCCCGCATTGCTGTCGGTAGCCACGCGCAGCAGTCGGTCGAGCGCATGCAGTCCGAGGCTCACCGGCGTGTGCTTCAGGCTCAGTAGCACGTATTCGGCGTCGGTATGCTCCTCAATGGTGAGCAGCGTCTTTGTCGACGTCAGTCCGTCGATGGTTATCACGGTGCAGTCGCTGATGCTGTCCGAGTCGCCGCACGCGCAGATGTCGCTTGCGTCGCTCACGAGCAGGTTTATATGCTGTGTAGTCTTGCTTTGGCTCAGCGTCTGCAGCGAGTCGGCAATCTCGGCTACATCGTTGCAGGGCAGAAAGCAATCAATTTTCTCTCTCATTGTTGTTTATAGTGTTTCAGGTTAATATGTGCGCTTCCACGCAAAATCTATATGCAAAAGTAATGTTTTTTATCTGAAAAACGGAGTAAAAACGGCTTAATTTATGCGTTTGTAGTCAAATGATTTTGGCGTTCGGATTATTTGCAGTAATTTTATACATTGAAAACAAATCGATTACTCTAAAACAACATATTTCGCGATGAACAAGAATATTCTCTTAGCGAGCGCCGCCCTCTCCGTAGTGCCTACGCTCGTGGCTGCGAAGGCGCCTGGAAAGCGTGTGCAGCCGAAGCAACCCAACATTATATTCATATTGTGCGACGACATGGGCTACGGCGACCTCGCCTGCTACGGACAGCCCTATATCAGCACGCCCAACATCGACCGCATGGCTGAGGAGGGCATGCGCTTCACGCAGGCTTACGCCGGTTCGCCGGTGTCTGCGCCCTCGCGCGCTTCGATAATGACGGGTCAGCATTCGGGTCACGGACACGTGCGCGGCAACCGCGAGTACTGGTCTGCTGAGCATACCGTGATGTACGGCAACAACGTAGACTTTGCTGTTGTGGGTCAGGAGCCTTACAATCCGCAGCACAAGATTCTGCCCGAGATGCTGAAGGACCACGGCTACACCACAGGCGTCTTCGGCAAGTGGGCAGGCGGCTACGAAGGCTCGCCCTCTACGCCTGACAAGCGCGGCGTAGACGAGTTCTACGGCTACATCTGCCAGTTTCAGGCGCATCTGTATTATCCCAACTTTCTCAACCGCTACTCGCGCTCTATGGGCGACACGGCGGTAGTGCGCGAGGTGATGGAGCAGAACATACAGTACCCCATGTTCGGACGCGACTACCATAAACGCCAGCAGTATTCGGCACGCATCATACACGACAAGGCGCTCGAGTGGATTGACCGTCAGGACGGTAAGAAGCCGTTCGTGGGCTTCCTTACGTACACCCTGCCTCACGCCGAACTGGCACAGCCCTACGACAGCATCGTGGAGGGCTACGAGAAGAAGTTCTTCGTCGACAAGACGTGGGGCGGACAGGAAGGCTCGCGCTACAACGCCGTGGAGCATACCCACGCACAGTTTGCCGGAATGATAACGCGTCTCGACCAGTACGTGGGCGAGGTGATGGCGAAGCTGCGCGAGAAGGGCCTCGACAAGAACACGCTCGTCATCTTCACCTCCGACAACGGACCTCATGAGGAGGGCGGCGCCGATCCCGAATTCTTCGGACGCGACGGCAAGCTGCGCGGACTGAAGCGCCAGTGCTACGAGGGCGGCATACGCATTCCGTTCATCGCATGGTGGCCCGGACACGTCAAGGCGGGCGAGGTGAACGACCTGCAGTTCGCCTTCTACGACCTCATGCCTACGTTCTGCGACCTCGCCGGCGTGAAGAACTTCCGCAAGCGCTACACCAACCGCCAGCTCGCGGGCGACGGCTTCGACGGACTCTCCATCGCTCCGACGCTCCTCGGTGACGATGCCAAGCAGCTGAAGCACGACCATCTCTACTGGGAGTTCCACGAGACCGACCAAATGGCTGTGCGCCGTGGCGACTGGAAGCTGATTGTCGTAAAGGGCAAGCCGCGCCTGTACAACCTCGCCACCGATCTGCATGAGGACAACGACGTGAGCGCAGCGCATCCCGACATAGTAGCCGAACTTGTAGACGTTATACGCAAGGAGCATGTAGACAATCCGCTGTTCAAGGTGACGCTACCTTATTAATATACTTCTTGAAATCTTGCTGGTTGTCCGTAATGTACTGATAATCAATACTAATTGAGGCGACAAAATGACGAAAGAAACAAATTAGATGTAAACAGATTGAAGATAATGTTGGCAGTAACCAAGCGCTCAAACAAGTGGTTGGCAGAAATGTTGGGTAAAGACCAAGCAACCATTTCTAAATGGTGCACCAATACTTGCCAACCAGACTTGGAAACCTTAATACGGATTTCTGATTTGCTAAAAGTGGATGTAAACGATTTGT
>ERZ1031885.387-NODE-387-length-18909-cov-25.919168_pt1 | contig 18909 bp, 11 predicted proteins | sample MGYA00518168_ERZ1031885 | MGnify/ENA primary metagenome ERZ1031885 (study PRJEB33719, sample SAMN04261269) | wastewater metagenome | biome: rural village; feature: human; material: feces | host: Homo sapiens | place: El Salvador | collected 2014-01-14 ...
CATTCTTGTCGGAGCCGCAGCGCAGGCCGGATCGTCACTGTTCCTACAGTCGCTGGTCGATACGTACATTCTGCCGATGGTTGGTGCCACCAATCCTGATTGGATGCCGTTGCTGCGTGCGTTGACGCTTATGGCATGCCTGTATGTGGCTGGTATTTTCTGCAGCTGGCTGTGGCAGTGGGTTATCGTCACTGTGGAACAGGGCACGTTGAAGAAGATTCGCGACGACATGTTCGCCCATCAGCAGACCCTGCCCATCCGCTACTTCGACACCAACGAACACGGCGACATCATGAGCCGCTACACTAACGACACCGACACCCTGCGCCAGGCCATCAGCCAATCGTTCCCGCAAATGTTCTCGTCTGCGGTGTCTGCGCTCGCGGCGCTCGTCTCCATGCTGTGGCTGTCGGTACCCGTCACCATTTTCGTGCTCGCCTTCACCGTGATCCTGTTTGTGGTGGTACGCAAGGTTGTTTCCCGCTCCGGACGCTACTTCGTCAAGCAGCAGATCGCCATCGGCGATGTGAACGCATTCGTGGAAGAAGCTGTCAACGGCCAGAAGGTCATCAAGGTCTTCAACCACGAAGACGCCACCCAAACCACTTTCGACAAGAAGAACGAAGAACTCTTCGAAGCTTCCGCCGAAGCGAACACGTGGGGCAATGTGACCATGCCGATCGTAGGCAACATGGGCTACCTGCTGTACATTCTGCTGGCGATTTTCGGCGGATTTGCTGCGATTAGCGGACTTGGAAACTTCGGATTGTCCGGTACTGGCCCGCTCACCTTGGGTACGCTGATTTCGCTATTGACGTTGTCTCGTTCCTTTGTGAACCCGCTTGGCCAAGTGTCCATGCAATTCAACATGGTGATGATGGCGCTCGCCGGTGCTTCCCGCATTTTCGCGCTCATGGACGAACAGCCGGAAGATGACGGCGGTTCCGTGACCTTGGTGAATGTGGAACTCGGCGAAGACGGTCGCACAATGACCGAAGTCGACCACGAAACCGGCCACTGGGCGTGGAAGCGCGAGGAAGGCGATGACGGCACCCGTTCGCTCAAGGCCGCGCAATCCTTGAGCCCACGTGCCGCCGAAGTGGCCATGAAGGCCCGTGAAACCGCTATCACTTCGCCGGATGGACGCCTCACCCTGCTGCAGGGCGATGTGCGCTTCACCGACGTGACCTTCGGCTACAACCCCAACAAGCCGGTGCTGCATGACATCACTTGGTTCGCCAAGCCCGGACAGAAGATCGCATTGGTCGGTGCCACGGGTGCCGGCAAGACCACGGTGACTAACCTGATCAACCGTTTCTATGACATTCAGGACGGCATGATTCTGTACGACGGCATTTCCGTCAAAGGCATCCGCAAGCCGGATCTGCGTCGTTCTCTGGGTGTGGTGCTGCAGGACGTGAACCTGTTCACCGGCACGGTGATGGACAACATCCGTTACGGTCGACTCGACGCCACCGACGAGGAATGCATCGAAGCGGCGAAGCTCACGAACGCCGACGGCTTCATCCGCATGCTGCCCAACGGCTACCAGACCGTGCTCGAAGGTGATGGTTCCGGTCTGTCTCAGGGCCAGCGTCAGCTGATCTCCATCGCTCGTGCAGCCGTGGCCGATCCGCCGGCCATGATCCTCGACGAGGCTACCTCGTCCATCGACACCCGTACCGAAGAGGTGGTGCAGGCTGGCATGGACAACCTCATGAAGGGTCGCACCGTGTTCGTGATCGCTCACCGCCTGTCCACCGTGCGCAACTCCGATGTGATCATGGTGCTCGACCATGGCCGTATCATCGAACGCGGTTCGCACGACGAGCTCATCGCGCAGAAGGGCGAGTACTACCAGCTCTACACGGGAGCCGTGGAACTCGAATAATCGAATGGTCTCCTGAATTGGAGCGATGCGAGCGCATGCTAGTTATACTAGCCGCGTTTCGAGCCCTGTCGGCTGATGCCGCCCTTATGGCCGGTGGCCTTGAACGGCATGGATCCTCTGGAAAATCCCTTGCTTTGGAATTGTGGTTTCGAAGCAAGGGATTTCTTATTGTCTTTGCCGTGCATGGTATTCGGCTGCGGCCAGCCTGCCTTCCGTGAAGACTGTTCCGTCATACGTTCATGAGACTGCTGCATGAGCAACGATTATAATTGGCTTGCGTAATCGTTGCACAAATCTCGCTTGGTTTGTCGTTATATCAATAATAGGTTATCCTTTCATGAGGTAAACGATTTACTAAATTGGAGAGCGAGACATGGCGACGATTAAAGAAATTGCGCAGCGTACCGGGTTTTCTCAGGCTACGGTGTCTCGACTTCTGAATGGGGATCCCACTCTTTCCGTGCGTGAGGAGACGCGTCGTAAGATCATTCAGGCGAGTGAAGATCTCGGCTACAGCATGCAGACCAAACGCATCGTCGTTCCTCACGAGGTCGCATTGCTTGATAATGAGAAGTCTGAAGAAGCGTTGCGTGACTCCTATTACACCGATTTGTGTTCAGCGCTCGAACGCAATGCGGAGCAACAACGCATGGAAATGACGGTGTTCCACGACCTTGATGACATGATTGCGTGCAGTTCCAAGTTCGACGGCTTCATGGCGATCGGCGCTGACCGAATTAGTGAAAAGGACTTGGAGCGGTTGCATGAAGCCATGCCATATGGCGTGTTCATTGATGTGAATCCGGCGCCGAATCTGTTTGATTCCGTGCAACCTGATTTGCAACAGACCATACATGATGCGGTTGCGGCGTGTGCGGCCAAGGGCATGAAGCGTGTCGGGTTTATTGGCGGCAAGGGCTGCCTGATGAACTTCTATGAGGTCGATGAGGAGAACCGAGCTACGTATTTCCGCCGTGAAACGAGACGTTTCGGCATTCAGTCCGACGGGCTCGTGTATTCCGACGGACTGTTCACGGTGAGTAACGGACGCGCTTTGGGGGAGCGGTTCGTGCACGACCATAATGGTGTGCTGCCGGATGCCGTGATTGTCGCCGCCGATGTGATTGCGGTGGGCGTGCTGCAGGCGTTCAATGCGGTCGGCGTGCTGGTGCCGCGCGACATCAGCGTGATCAGCATCAACAATCAGACGATTTCGCAGTTGACCTCACCGCCGTTGAGTACCTTCTCCATCGATCAGAACGAGCTTGCGCGTGTGGCGACCTTGGCATTGGGCGACGCCATTTCCGGCAAGCGCACGATTCGCCAGCATGCGTATCTGTCGACGTCATTGGTGGCGCGCGACAGTTTCGTTCCGGCGAAATAGTGATGCTTAAAACGTTACTCGTCTAGTGATTCTTTTTACTTTTATATTCTTGTGAATCCTACTTAAGAATCGTCCATAATCATGAAAAACAAGCGAAATAGTTCGCGCCGCATGCTATAGTGACAACCGAAATGCGAGCGATGATCCGTTATCAGCGGGGAGCTTCCGGAAGAACGGTCGTGTCAGCGGCTTATTAGACCCGGCGGGAAGGCCCGAACAGCCGAATATACGAGCGGTCGTGCGCGTAACAAAAGCATGGCAAACGAGGTGGTACCGCGGTGGCGGCGTCCAGCAGGCGCTATAGTCATCGTCCTCGTAGGAGACAAATAGTAAGAACCTACGAGGAGATACGGTGAGCGAAAACAACGTGTATCCGAAGGCAGCTGCGGGTGAGCAGAGCGCCAATGTAGCGCCGAACCCCAGTTTCCCGAAGCTGGAAGAATCCGTCCTTGATTATTGGGAGAAGGACGACACTTTCCAGAAGTCCATTGAACGCCGTCCTTCCGGCGATCACAGCCAGAACGAATTCGTGTTCTTCGACGGCCCTCCGTTCGCCAACGGTCTGCCGCATTACGGCCACCTGCTGACCGGTTACGCCAAGGATGTGATTCCGCGTTACCAGACCATGAAGGGCCACAAGGTCAATCGTGTGTTCGGTTGGGATACGCACGGTCTGCCGGCTGAGCTTGAAGCCCAGAAGGAACTGGGCATCGATTCGGTCGATCAGGTTAAGGAAATGGGCATCGACAAGTTCAATGATGCCTGCCGTGCCTCCGTGCTCAAGTACACCAACGAGTGGAAGGACTACGTGCACCGTCAGGCACGTTGGGTCGATTTCGAGCATGGCTACAAGACGCTGAACATTCCATACATGGAATCCGTGATGTGGGCGTTCAAGCAACTGTACGACAAGGGCCTCGCATATCAGGGCTACCGCGTGCTGCCGTACTGCCCGAAGGATCAGACGCCGCTTTCCGCGCATGAGCTGCGCATGGATGCCGACGTGTATCAGGATCGTCAAGACACCACCGTGTCCGTGGCCGTGAAGCTGCGCGATGAGGAAGACGCCTACGCGGTGTTCTGGACCACTACGCCGTGGACCGTTCCCACCAACTTCGCCATTGTGGTCGGCGCAGACATCGACTATGTGGAAGTGCGTCCGACTGAAGGCAAGTTCGCTGGCAAGAAGTTCTATCTGGGCAAGCCGCTGCTCGGCTCCTACGCCAAGGAACTCGGCGAGAACTATGAGATCGTGCGCGAACTCAAGGGTGCCGAAATGGAAGGCTGGCGCTACTACCCGGTGTTCCCGTACTTCGCAGGCGACGAGAACGCCGTCGAAGGCAAGGTTCCAGGTCCGGAAGGCTACCAGATCTTCACCGCCGACTATGTCGATACCGTTGAAGGTACCGGCCTCGTGCATCAGGCTCCGTACGGCGAGGACGATATGAACACGCTTAACGCCAAGGGCATCAAGAGCGTTGACGTGCTCGACGCGGGCTGCAAGTTCACCGCGCTGTGCCCGGACTACGAGGGCATGTACGTGTTCGATGCGAACAAGCCGATTCTGCGTAACCTGCGTGCCGGTGACGGCCCGCTGGAGCGTATTCCGGAAGACCAGCGCGCGATTCTCTTCCAGGAGAAGAGTTACGTGCACTCTTACCCGCATTGCTGGCGTTGCGCCACGCCGCTCATCTACAAGCCGGTGAGCTCGTGGTTCGTGTCCGTCACCAAGATCAAGGATCGTCTGCTCGAACTGAACCAGGAGATTAACTGGATTCCGGGCAATGTGAAGGACGGCCAGTTCGGCAAGTGGCTTGCCAATGCCCGCGACTGGTCGATCTCGCGCAACCGTTTCTGGGGTTCGCCGATTCCGGTGTGGGTGTCTGACGATCCGAAGTATCCGCGCGTTGACGTGTACGGTTCGCTGGACGAGCTGAAGGCCGACTTCGGCGACTATCCGCGCGATAAGGACGGCAATGTCAACATGCACCGCCCGTACATCGACGAATTGACCCGCGTCAACCCGGACGATCCGACCGGCAAGAGCCACATGCACCGCATCACCGACGTGATGGACTGCTGGTTCGAATCCGGTTCCATGAGTTTCGCCCAGTACCATTACCCGTTTGAGAACAAGGAAACGTTCGAACAGCATTTCCCTTGCGATTACATCGTGGAATACATCGGCCAGACCCGTGGCTGGTTCTACGTGCTGCACATCATGGCGACCGCACTGTTCGACAAGCCGGCATTCAAGAACGTGATCTGCCACGGCATCGTGCTTGGCTCCGACGGCCAGAAGATGTCGAAGCATCTGCGCAACTACCCGGACGTGAACGGCGTGTTCAACGATTTCGGTTCTGACGCCATGCGTTGGTTCCTCATGAGCTCGCCGATTCTGCGCGGCGGCAATCTGATCGTGACCGCCGATGGCATTCGTGACACCGTTCGCCAGATCATGCTGCCGGTGTGGAGCTCGTACTACTTCTTCACCCTGTATGCGAACGCTGCCAATAATGGTGCCGGGTTCGATGCTCGTGCGCTGCATGCCGATGAGGTCGCCGCACTGCCGGAAATGGACCGTTATCTGCTGGCACGTACCCGCCGACTGATCGAGAAGACGCAGCATTCGCTGGATGACTTCTTGATTTCCGACGCATGTGAAGCCGTGTCCGATTTCATCGACATGCTCACCAACTGGTACATCCGCAACAATCGTGACCGTTTCTGGAACGAGGATGCGAACGCGTTCAACACGCTGTACACCGTGCTTGAAGCATTCATGCGCGTGATCGCACCGCTTGCTCCGATGGAAGCGGAAGCCGTGTGGCGTGGCCTGACCGGTGGCGAATCCGTGCATCTGGCCGACTGGCCGTTCCTTGCCGACGAGCAGACTGGCGAAGTGAGCGAACTGGGCCGTGTGCTTGTTGACGATCCGGCTCTGGTTGATGCGATGGAGAAGGTGCGCGAGGTCGTGTCCGGCACCCTGTCTATGCGTAAGACGAAGCAGATTCGCGTGCGCCAGCCGCTGTCCAAGCTGACCGTTGTGGTGGAAAACACTGCCGCCGTGGCCGCATACGACGAGATTCTCAAATCCGAACTGAACGTGAAGAACGTTGAATTGTGCACGCTTGAAGATGCCGAAGCCCAAGGCTTGAAGATCATCAACGAGCTGCGTGTGAACGCTCGCGTGGCAGGCAAGCGCCTGCGTAAGGACGTGCAGTTCGCCATCAAGGCTTCCAAGTCCGGCGCATGGCATGTGAACGCCGAAGGCGCTCCGGTATGTGAGACTCCGAACGGTGAGATTGTGCTTGAGGAAGGCGAATATGAGCTGATCAACAGTGTGGAGGAGAAGAACGCCGAAGAGGCCGCCAACTCCGTTTCCGCCGCGCTGCCGACCGGTGGCTTCGTGATCCTCGACACCGAGCTGAACGATGATCTGATCGCCGAAGGCTATGCGCGCGACGTGATTCGCGCTGTGCAGGATGCCCGTAAGGCCGCCGATCTGCAAATCTCCGACCGCATCGCACTGAAGCTTATTGTGCCCGCCGAAGACGTGACCAAGGTCGAACAGTTCAAGGAGCTCGTCTCTTCCGAAACCCTCGCCACTTCTTTCGAAGTGACGGCCGGCGATGAGCTGAACGTTGAGGTTGCCAAGGCTTGATCTGGCTAATTGGTGAAAACTGACGGCTGAAAGCTGACTAATGCCGGTTAGCCGGTGAACGGTCGCCAACATAACAGGTCCCGAATCCGATGGATTACTCCAGAAGGTTCGGGACCTTTTTTGCATTTGCCTGCGGAACTAAATGAGTCTTAGGAGGTCTCGTGCATATCATGAGAACTGGATTCAAGACCTATGGATAGTGCGTTGAGCTATGGTAGTATAAGGGGTCTTGCTCGGGTGTATCTGTGAAGGGGTGGATCATGGACTTGTTGGCACACAGAGATGCGGACGGTGATGTGCAAACGCTGCATGGCCATCTCCATAGTGCGGGTGATTTGGCGGAAAGCTATGAATCGGAATTCTCTCAGATTTCACGAATGGCAGCGCTTCTGCATGATGTTGGAAAGATTGCACAACAGTTTCAAACGTATCTGGTATCGGGTAATGGGCGTCGTGGTGAGATTCCTCATGCGAGGCAGGGTGCGTTTGTGGTCAATGATCTGCCGATTTCGAATGAGGCGGAGGAAGTCGCGAAAGAGATTCTCGAACTTGTCATTGCAAAGCATCATGGGGAGCTTCCCGATTGCATTAATGAAATCGGTGATGAGGCATTTCTCACAGGTTTTACGGAATCAGATAAGCTGAATCCTAAATATGCGTATAGGGAAATCAAACAAGGATTGCATGAGCTAGACCTTGACTTGCAAGGTGTATTCCGGCAAGCCGTGAAAGATGTTCGTGATTTTGCGGAACAAATTAATTCGATGAGATTGTCGCGAGACAGTCTTCATTTTTACTCGGGATTACTAGTTAAATACGTTTATTCTCGTTTGATTGATGCCGATAGAACAGATACGGCTTATTTTGAGACGAAAGAGCAATATCATCCGATCAAGGCGGATTGGTCGGAACTGATTCGCCGTCTTGACGAAAGCATGAAATCATTCGATTCGACATCCGAAATCAATAAAATCCGTCAACAGATTACGGAACAGTGCCGTCAAGCTGGGAGCAGAGAGACAGGGATTTACCGATTGTCGGTTCCGACCGGAGGCGGTAAAACGTTGGCTTCGTTGAATTTCGCCTTGCATCATGCTTCGGAAACAGGGAAAAGACGAATCATTTATGTGATTCCGTACTTGTCTATTACGTCACAGACCGTGGCAACATTCCGGAATATGCTTGGCCTGGATGCTGACAGCAATATTGTGCTGGAGCATTACTCCACCGCGGGCCTTCAGAATTCCGATAACACGGGATCTATCGGCACAAGTGAGGAAGAGGATGCGAAGGAACGTCAACGTAAACTGGCGTCTGAACGTTGGGATAATCCGATCATCGTGACTACGATGGTCGAATTCTTGGAAACGGTTATGTCGGCGCGTGGTACGAAACTTCGTAAATTCCACAACATGGCCAATAGCGTCATCATTTTTGATGAGATTCAGTCGCTTCCGTTGAATATCATCAATCCGTTTAATGAAGTTGTGAGTTTTCTTTCGACGATATTGGACTCGACTATTCTGCTGTGCTCAGCTACGCAGCCTTTATTGGAACGAACGGCGCGAAAGAATCTGCGTCTGTCAGACGAGCCTGATCTTATCGACAATACTGATGGTTACGAAGAGAAGCTCAAGCGTACCCGGATTATTGCTTCACAGGAAAGCAAGAGTTGCGAGGAACTTGCGAACATCATATATGAGCAGGCACTTCGGAACGGCAATTGCCTGTCTATCGTCAACACGAAGAGTGAAGCGCGCAAAATGTATCAGTGTTTGCAAGAGCTCAATGCTGACGGGCAGTTTGAGTTGATTCATTTGAGTACTGCCATGTGTGGCAAACATAGGGCAGACCAGTTAGCGAGAATAAAGGTGTTAACTGATCCTCATGATTCCAAGCCGGTGATTTGTGTAAGCACGCAGCTTATCGAAGCGGGAGTGGACCTTTCGTTCGCATGCGTAGTCAGGGCGATGGCTGGTCTGGATAGCATTATGCAAGCGGCTGGCAGGTGCAACAGGAATGGTGAATCGAAAGAAATCAAGGATGTGTATGTCTATCCGTTGCAAGGTGAGGAAAGGTTCAAGGACTATCTTCCAGAGATTCACAGAGGCAAAAAGCTCACTTTGCAGATTATGGGTGAGCATCCTGATGCTGATCTGCTTTCTACTGGCATGCTCAATGAGTTTTATGGCATGCTGCTTCAAAGTGAGGATCGAGATGGCGGCAATAGTTTGCTGGATGGTCCGCTTTGGAAAAAGGAAAACGCTGAAAAAACGATTTATGAGTTGCTGGCATACAACGAAAGCCAACGTAAGCAATTCGAGAACAATACGATGGGGGAGAGATACAATCCGTTTTTTGCCCAGGCGTTCAAAACGGTCGGCAATGAATATCGTGTGATTCCGAAAATCACGCACAATGTTGTGGTTCCCTATGGCAATGCGATGGAATTACTGGATATGTTGGGCCACGGTGAGTTGAGGGAGAAGATTGCGATTCTGCGGCGGCTACAGGAATACACGGTTTCCCTTTTCGATTACGAATACAAGATTTTGAACGAAAAACATGCGATTTCCATCGCTAGCGAGGATTTCGATATTTGCGTTCTGAATGGAGATTATTACAAAGGCGAATATGGCGTGGTGACAGAGACGGACATGTTTCTGTTGATGATATGAAAGGACAGTGGTTCTCCTGCAGGTCGATGGGAATCTGCAGGAGAGTTTCGTTTGGTAAATACGCATGTTGTACATATTTTCAATCCACGCCATGAATGTGGCGACAGTAGGAAAACCTACTTATACAAGAATAACTGGTTTATTGTTGATTGAGAAACACTTAAAGAGTTCTATGTACAATAAGCGTAAAATGTGCTATATTGACAGTGGCTGGTTGAGGGAACGATTAACGAAGGAGTTATATGCAACGACATCGCAACTCAATTGAATATGAGGTATCAGGCAGATATGCGTTGTTCTCGGAAGCGGCAACACGTGTTGGGGGTGAGAAATTTTCGTATCAGGTGCCAACGTACCAAGCTTTGAAAGGCATTACGGAAAGCATCTATTGGAAGCCAACTTTTATGTGGGTTATTGACGCTGTTCGTGTGATGAACAGAGTTCAGACTGAAGGAAAGGGAATTCGACCCATCAAAATGAGCGGTGGCAATGATCTTTCGTACTACACGTATCTCAAAGACGTGCGTTATCAGGTTTTGGCTCATTTCGAATGGAATGATCAGCGTGAAGATCTTGTCGCTGACCGCGACGAAAACAAACATCATAATATCGCCTTGAGATCCGTTCAGAAAGGCGGTCGCCGAGACATATTCTTGGGGACGCGCGAGTGCCAGGGGTATGTGGAACCATGTGAGTTCGGATCTGGCGAAGGGTTTTATGACGGTTATGGCGAGTGGAATATGGGATACATGTTCCATGGATTCACGTATCCGGATGAAAACGAGGACCACGATTTTATCGCCCGATTCTGGTCGCCTGTTATGTCCGACGGCATCATCGAATTTGAGCGTCCAGAATCCACGAAATTGGATGGACGAATTATCAGGAAAAACCAGAGTGTCAAGGAATTCGCTTTGGGGAGCAATCTGCAGCCGGTGGGAGAGGAGTGAGTGATGAGCCTGTCGAACAATCTGTTGCTTATCAACGAATCTGTGCACAATGCCGCCGGAAAAATTCCGAGAAGTGGCGACGGTTCTACGCTTGACATTAGGAAAGCCTTGATTCCTCCGGGGCATACGACACTTCCGACACTATTGACGCTAGGGGTAAACGGGAATGGTGAGATACTACGGCTTCTGAGGGAAAAACAAACGATTGTCATCCCGTGCACAGAAAGTTCCATGGGACGCACCATCAAGCCGGTACCGCATCCTCTGTTTGATCAGCTCCAATATCTCGATTTGCATTTCGACAAGGAGAAAACCTCCATGTATTTGGAGCAGCTTGCCGCTTGGAAAGGCGACAACGTCAAACTCAATGCCATCTATCGATGCGTCTCGGAACACAGCATCAGCGAAGAAGCCGCTCGATTCAATGTGGAAATAACCGAAAAAGACCGGAAAGCAGGTGTTTGCTTCGAAGTTGAAATTGGGCTGCAAAACTCAGATGTCTCGAACGATCCCGATATACAGGCGCAATGGATTTCTTATTTGTACCATGATCGACAGAAAAAAGGGAAGGATATGTTCGGAGAGGACCTATATGCTCCGATATTGAACTTCCCTAAGAAAATTGTCAGCGTAAATGGCAACGCCAAACTGTTATCGGCAAACGATTCAACGAATTTCACCTATCGAGGGCGTTTCGCATCCAAAGAGGAGGCTTTGCAAGTCGATGGTGAAACATCGCAGAAGATACATTCGACGCTGCAATGGTTGGTCAATAATCATGGAACGATTACCGATACCCAGGCCATAGTCATCTGCTCGGTGAAAAACCCCAACGAAAAGCCGAAGCTTGACCCTCAGGAAGGTTCTTATGATTTTGGCTCTTTGTTCTCATCGGATGTGGACGAGCCGGAAGCTCCCCGCAACGATATTGCAGATGCGCTGACCGCAACAAACTTTCAATACGCACAAGTTTTTTCGAAGGTACTGCGCGGATATGGCAATGCTAACAAACTCAAAAAGCATGCCGACCCAATGATGATTGTCATTCTGGATGCGGCGACATCAGGGCGTTTGAGCGTTACATATTATCGTGAACTTTCAAAAGACGAATATGTCGAAAGTATCCTGCGGTGGCATGTTGATGCGGCATGGCCGTTGAAAATGTACGACAAAGAAAAAAAGAAGTTTGTCGCATATGAAGGTGCGCCACCATTTGCCGACATCATCAGCTGCGCATATGACGTGTCAGACAGAAGCAGCAAAGCCTATAAACGTTTTGCGAAAAACACGAAAAAGCAGCTTATAGAATGCATGTTCGGAGGAGAATCGCTTCCCCGCTTCATATTGGACGCCACATACCACAGAGTCACTAAACCTATGGGATATGACGCTCCAGGAGCATGGCTAAGAGATTTTGAAATCGCATGCAGCCTATGGAAAAAACATTACATTGACGACGCGAGGAAGCAAAACAAACAGGAGGACACGATATCCATGTACCTTGAACCAACACGAAATGACCGCGACTACTTATACGGGAGATTGCTGGCACTCGCGGACCGCTTTGAAAACGGTGTCCTGTATAAGCAAGGAATCAGTGACACCCGTCCGACCAATGCCGTTAAGCTCATGAGCAATTTCGTCGCAAAGCCGTTTACAACATGGGGAACGCTGTGGAAGCAACTGATGCCCTACCTGAAATCGGCGAATGGTGCGCCCTGGTTCCAGAACAGCGTGGATGAGGTCATGGCGCTTTTCAAAGAAGGAGACTTCGAAGATAACCGTGCACTTTCACCGCTCTTTCTGCTCGGTTATTCATGCCAGCGAAGGGAGTCTATACGTAAAGCGCAAGAAGCATCCCAGAAGAGCAAAGAAAACTAGTGTTTAGTTTTTGAAGTTATCGACGTTGATTATCAAAGAAAAAGTTAAGGAGTCATATCATGGCAGCTTTGGAAAACAAGATTGATTTCGCAGTCGTTTTTGCGTCTAATAATGCCAATCCTAACGGTGATCCGTTGAATGGCAATCGTCCACGAACCACATCGGAAGGGCTGGGTGAGGTTTCTGACGTTGCACTGAAAAGGAAGATTCGCAATCGCCTGCAAGATGCTGGTGAAACGATTTTCGTGCAGTCCGATGACCGTTCCGATGACGGCGCAAAATCATTGTCGGACCGTTTCAACACATATTTGAAAACCTTGCCGAAAGAAGAGCAGAAACAGAAGAACCTGGTGTTCCAGAAAGTGTGCGAACAGTGGCTTGACGTACGTGCGTTCGGACAAGTATTCGCATTCAAAAAAGCTAAGGATGTTGACGAAGTTTCCTTGGGCGTGCGCGGTCCGGTTTCCATTCAGGCCGCGTTCTCGGTTGAACCCATCGCCATTGACGACGTGCAGATCACTAAGTCAGTGAACAGTGAAACCACGGACACCGGTAAGAAATCCTCCGATACCATGGGAATGAAATACCGTGTTTCCGGCCGTGCGGTGTATGCGACGTATGGCAGCATCAGCCCACAGCTTGCCGAAAAAACCGGGTTTACTGCAGAAGACGCCGAAAAAATCAAGGAAGCTCTCGTCACGTTGTTTGAGAATGATGAAAGTTCGGCTCGTCCTGCGGGGTCCATGGAAGTGTTGGACGTTGTGTGGTTCACGCACAACAGCAAGTCAGGGCAATACTCTTCCGCCAAAGTTCATCGTTCCGTTTCCGTTAATGTGGACGGAACGGTGGCAGTGAATGGATCTTCTATTCCCGACTTGCGGTACGAAGTGATTGAAGGACGCTGAAGCGTTTGGAATTGAGAGAGTAAGGGGTGTTGCATGAAAGGGCCAGAAGGATATCCGGAAGAAGATTGGCTGGCCCTTTCGGGCATCCAGCATTTCTCATTCTGCAAACGACAGTGGGCTCTTATCCATATCGAACAGCTGTGGTCAGAGAATTATTTGACCACAGCTGGGCATCTGGAACATGAACGCGCCCACGATTATGCGGCTTCTGAATCTCGCGGCGATACGCTGATCATGCGGGATTTGAGAGTCTATTCGCGAGCGCTCGGCATAACTGGAGCCTGTGATGTTGTGGAATTCCATAAGTCTAATGATGGTGTTCCGCTTCACGGAAGAGATGGATTGTGGTTGCCATATCCGATTGAATACAAACACGGCAAATCCAAAACGATTGATGCTGATCGTTTACAGCTATGCGCGGAAGCGATGTGCTTGGAAGAAATGCTCGCGTGTGATATTCTTGAAGGTGCTTTGTTCTATCGGCAGACAAAACGTCGTGAGCGGGTAAAATTGGACGAAGATCTTCGCAGCATGGTCGAAGCTGACTTCTTGCAAATGCATGATCTTTTCTCCCGCGGATGGACTCCTAAAGTGAAACAGACCAGATCGTGTTCGTCATGTTCTCTACGGGATTTGTGCCTGCCTGAATTACGGAAGGTGAAATCGGCAAAAGCATATATCGAAGAACGGCTCAAGGAAAGCGGGGAGTGATGAAGCAGCTGTTAAACACGCTGTTTGTGATGACGGAAGATGCCTATCTTGCTTTGGAGAACGATAATGTTGTGATTTATCAGAATGACAAAACCTTGGCGAAAGTGCCATTGCGGTCAATTGAAGGAATCATGTGTTTCTCGTATAAGGGTGCTTCGCCTGCTCTTATGGGGCGCTGCGGCAAACTGGGCGTTTCTATGGCATTCTATTCACCGAGAGGTCATTATTACTGTTCCGTGTTAGGGGAGGAGAATCGTAATGTGCTACTTCGCCGTGAACAATTTCGAGTTGCGGATGACGAACAAAAATCTTTGTGTTACGCGAAATCTTTCATTGTTGGAAAACTTTACAATGCGAAATGGGTGCTCGAACGCACGAAACGTGATCATGCTTTGCGGGTAAATATCGACCGACTTGCCGAGCAGAGCGGCAAATTGTCAGCGGCATTGTTAGAAGCTCGGAAAAGCTTGACGGTTGATGAGTTGAGGGGTGTCGAAGGGCTTGCTGCCAAAGATTATTTCTACGCTTTTGACGATTTGGTTCTGAAGAATAAAGATGATTTCTTTTTCACCAGTAGGTCGAGGAGGCCTCCGCTGGACAGGCTAAATGCATTGTTATCTTTTTGTTACTCCATATTGACGAATGATTGCATTGCGGCTTTGCAAGGCGTGGGGTTGGATCCGTATGTTGGTTTTATGCATACAGATCGGCCTGGGAGAGCCTCTCTGGCATTGGATCTGGTTGAAGAATTTCGCCCGGTGTTGGCTGACCGCTTTGTGCTGACATTGGTTAATACAGGTGCTGTTAAGCCGGGGGATTTTGAAATACGGGAGAATGGCGGTGTGCTGCTGTCTGATTCCGGGCGGAAGAAAGTGCTTACGGCGTGGCAGAAAAAGAAGAGTGATCAGATGCTTCATCCGTTCCTGCAAGAAAAAATTTCGTGGGGATTGGTTCCGTATGTGCAAGCGTTGCTGCTAGCTCGATCGTTGCGGGGTGATCTTGATGATTACCCGCCATTTATGTGGAAGTAAAAGGTGTGTAGCTGTGTGTGGCGGTATGCGATGATTCGTGGTGATACGTTATTGGAGGTGAAGAACCATGATGGTTGTGGTTGCGTACGATGTGAGTACGGAAACCCCTGAGGGGAAGCATCGTCTGCGTTTGGTGGCAAAGACATGCATGAAATACGGACAGCGTGTACAGAACAGTGTTTTCGAATGCTCGGTGAGTCCTTCCGATTATCTGGTGTTGGTGCACGATTTGCTGAAGATTGCCAATACCGATGAGGACAGCCTGCGCTTTTATAAACTTGGCGCTCGATATGCGGATAAGATTGAGCATTACGGACGTGAACGGAGTATGCCGGTTAATGATGTGATGATGATATAGAAAGGGTAAAATGGCATGGTGCCATAACGATATGGTGTGGGGTATGCCGGGTTGAGTGTTTGGGTGTGACGTCCGGCATTCAGAGCGTGTTTTCTAGCCAGCAGTATTGTGTTTTCGGCAAGGTGGCCAGTCTTGAAATGGTGCTTGTGCGAAGTGGAAGCACTCATGATGAGGGCTGTTTTTCGCACCTGAAAAACTATCGAAATTCGAATTGTGATTTTCGTGGGGCGTTTGAAAACTAAATAGTGGATATTAAAATGAGACAGAAAGCCAGTTGCTCGTTTTAGGTATGTTGTTCGTCATACCGGCGGTGTTGTTTGCTATGCTTAAAGCTAGGCAGCTGGCTTGTGTCTCAAAAAGCGGACAAAAATGTCCAGCTGCACCGTCGCTCTCCTCACGGAGAGCGTGGATTGAAATTTATGCCGTCGATCAGGCGAACACGAGGTACCATGCGTCGCTCTCCTCACGGAGAGCGTGGATTGAAATGAAAGCCTGTGCGCGATCGTCCTGCGCCCCGAAATGTCGCTCTCCTCACGGAGAGCGTGGATTGAAATACGTCCCCCGAACCCGCGAAATACGGTTCCTACAGTCGCTCTCCTCACGGAGAGCGTGGATTGAAATGAGCACTCTCGGCGTGTCTTGATTTTGATTCGACGTCGCTCTCCTCACGGAGAGCGTGGATTGAAATGTGATCACCGTGTCCGACTGCACGGCAAGCGGCGTCGCTCTCCTCACGGAGAGCGTGGATTGAAATAGTCAAAACATTATTCTTCGTCATAAGATTATTGTCGCTCTCCTCACGGAGAGCGTGGATTGAAATGTAACCGCAACGACGCCGAACACGATAACGCTGAGGTCGCTCTCCTCACGGAGAGCGTGGATTGAAATACCGATTCCGTCGCGCAGATGGTTGAAAACGGCGCGTCGCTCTCCTCACGGAGAGCGTGGATTGAAATCCGTCTACGCAATATAACGCGTTGAACGTCACCGTCGCTCTCCTCACGGAGAGCGTGGATTGAAATGAGTCGGCCTTGGTGTTGGCGTTGATCGCGTCCGGTCGCTCTCCTCACGGAGAGCGTGGATTGAAATACCACGCGCGGCAACGTGCTCATGCTGCTGCTCGGTCGCTCTCCTCACGGAGAGCGTGGATTGAAATGTGATTATCATCGGGCATCACCCGCCCGATAGTCGTCGCTCTCCTCACGGAGAGCGTGGATTGAAATTCAGCTCGCTGGTCAATGGTGGCGGCTGCGACTGGTCGCTCTCCTCACGGAGAGCGTGGATTGAAATTCGGCGGTCACGGAGTCGGCTGCGAGATGCTTCGTCGCTCTCCTCACGGAGAGCGTGGATTGAAATTTCGCGCTTTCGGCGGCGGTCTGCGCGGCATTGGTCGCTCTCCTCACGGAGAGCGTGGATTGAAATAAGAATGGATGAACTCAGTAAACGGACAAGCCGTGGTCGCTCTCCTCACGGAGAGCGTGGATTGAAATAGGGACGTGGACAAGACATGGAAATCCTGGCCCGGTCGCTCTCCTCACGGAGAGCGTGGATTGAAATAACAACAAAAGAACCGACTCGGGAATCGAACGCGTCGCTCTCCTCACGGAGAGCGTGGATTGAAATCTGCGTGTGGGCGAATACAAGGCTACGGACAAGTCGCTCTCCTCACGGAGAGCGTGGATTGAAATTACGACACCTTGGAAGTCTCTCAGACACTTTTGCCGGTCGCTCTCCTCACGGAGAGCGTGGATTGAAATTTCCGCTGGTATGGCACCGCCCAGCTGCGGCTTCGGTCGCTCTCCTCACGGAGAGCGTGGATTGAAATACGCCGGTAATCTCGCCGAAAGCGTTACCAGCCAGGTCGCTCTCCTCACGGAGAGCGTGGATTGAAATGAGCGCGTACACGGTCACGTTGCTTGCGGTGAGGTCGCTCTCCTCACGGAGAGCGTGGATTGAAATATTGCGCAGATTATGGAAACGCCGCGCAACAGTGAGTCGCTCTCCTCACGGAGAGCGTGGATTGCAATCATGATTTTAACGACTTAATGACGAAGAATAACGTGTCGCTCTCCTCACGGAGAGCGTGGATTGAAATTACCGGCATACTGGCGAAGCGCTTGCGTACGTTGGTCGCTCTCCTCACGGAGAGCGTGGATTGAAATTTTCAGGTATTTTGCGAATCTTGTGTTGAGAATGGTCGCTCTCCTCACGGAGAGCGTGGATTGAAATGATGACTTGCGCGACATGCTGCGCGACTTGCTGGACGTCGCTCTCCTCACGGAGAGCGTGGATTGAAATGCGTAGGCGAGTGCCCTGTTCGCGGCCAGCGTGGGTCGCTCTCCTCACGGAGAGCGTGGATTGAAATGCGGTGGTGACGTTGGCCGCACCCCATGCGTCGGGTCGCTCTCCTCACGGAGAGCGTGGATTGAAATCGTGTCATCGGACGTGTTCGACAGTCTGGTGAAAGTCGCTCTCCTCACGGAGAGCGTGGATTGAAATTCGTAATGCTTTGGATGGTTGACGTTGTCACTCAGTCGCTCTCCTCACGGAGAGCGTGGATTGAAATCAGCTGAAACTGTACAACGCCGACCAGCCGTGCCGTCGCTCTCCTCACGGAGAGCGTGGATTGAAATACGTCGCCGGTCCTGACCGTCGTCATGCCGTAAGTCGCTCTCCTCACGGAGAGCGTGGATTGAAATAACACTTGTAGTCGGCGTCCGAAACTCCATTGGGCGTCGCTCTCCTCACGGAGAGCGTGGATTGAAATACCGCAGTGGACGCGCCGCCAGAACCGCCAAGACGTCGCTCTCCTCACGGAGAGCGTGGATTGAAATACGTAGCCGCCACCCTCCGTGATCTTAACGATGGTCGCTCTCCTCACGGAGAGCGTGGATTGAAATAACATTGACAGGGCGAACGTGCCGTACCGCATCATGTCGCTCTCCTCACGGAGAGCGTGGATTGAAATGGGGATCGTCCCATCCAGGTCATGAAGCCATATGGTCGCTCTCCTCACGGAGAGCGTGGATTGAAATCCGAAGTCCTTGCGGACCTGGGCCGCGTCCTTGGTCGCTCTCCTCACGGAGAGCGTGGATTGAAATATGCCGTTGCCGTTCCAGAAGGCTACGTCACCGGTCGCTCTCCTCACGGAGAGCATGGATTGAAATCGTACGCCGCACGGTGGCGTGTGCGGTGCGTCAGGTCGCTCTCCTCACGGAGAGCGTGGATTGAAATTGGTCGCCGTAGAACGTCAGGCCGTTGCCGCTCGTCGCTCTCCTCACGGAGAGCGTGGATTGAAATAACGCCGTCCGCAGCGCCACGTCACCGCAGTTTCGTCGCTCTCCTCACGGAGAGCGTGGATTGAAATATATCCGCAAGCTGCATGGTCTGTTGATTGGATAGTCGCTCTCCTCACGGAGAGCGTGGATTGAAATGGATAGGCTGTGGTGCCGTCGT
>ERZ1031885.388-NODE-388-length-18902-cov-7.137953_pt1 | contig 18902 bp, 15 predicted proteins | sample MGYA00518168_ERZ1031885 | MGnify/ENA primary metagenome ERZ1031885 (study PRJEB33719, sample SAMN04261269) | wastewater metagenome | biome: rural village; feature: human; material: feces | host: Homo sapiens | place: El Salvador | collected 2014-01-14 ...
CTGAGCGGTAACCTTGGCCTTGGCCAGCTTGTCGGGATCGGTGACGATCTTCTTAGGATAAACTGGAATATAGCATCCAACAGCTGAATGACGTATAGATACAAAAAAAAGCAGCAAGCCGTCCTTGTTTGAGAAGGAATGCTTGCTGCTTTTTGTCGCCAGCGACTGGCTTGCCAGTCCGGAAGACTTAACCTGCCGTAGCAGATTACTTTCCGTGGTGCTCGTCAGATACTGTCAACTTCTTGCGGCCATGTGCGCGGCGAGAAGCCAATACGCGACGACCATTCTTTGTAGCCATACGCTCACGGAAACCATGCTTGTTCACGCGGCGACGATTGTGCGGCTGAAATGTTCTTTTCATTGTCTTATTTTTATTTATTTGTTATTATTCACACTTTTGGGTTGCAAAATTACTCATAATTTTTTAAACGACAAAGACTTGAGCCTTTTTTAGCTGCATTTTTTAGTTTTTTCTACATTTTTAGGGCAAAATCGCCCGTGTATAGACTGAAAAGCGGTGCGACGGGGAGGTTGAGGGGCTTTTTTTGCCGGTTTTCACGATTTAGGGCGTGTCACGAATAAAAAAAACTATGAACCATGCGTTTTTGTGCGTGATTTTCAGTAACTTTGCAGCGATTTTTGAGAGATAATACAATAATATAAATAAAAACAGCAATGATCAACTCACAAGACATCAAGATGGGAACTTGCATCCGCATGGACGGCAAGCTCTTTTTCGTAATCGACTTCCTTCATGTAAAACCGGGTAAGGGCAACACTTTCATGCGCGTTAAGTTGAAGAACGTTGTCGACGGCCGCGTGTTGGAGCGTCGCTTCGACATCAGCGAGAAGCTTGAGGACGTACGCGTAGAGCGCCGTCCGTACCAGTACCTCTACAAGGAGGGCGAGGACTATATCTTCATGAACCAGGAGACTTACGACCAGATTCCTATCGCTGGCAACCTCATCACTGGCGTTGACTTCATGAAGGAGAGCGACATCGTCGAGGTCGTTTCTGACGCTTCTACAGAGACCGTGCTCTTCGGCGAAATGCCGGTGAAGACTAACCTCCGCGTTACTCACTCTGAGCCGGGCATCAAGGGCGATACTGCTACAAACACTCTCAAGCCGGCTACTCTCGAGACTGGCGTAGAGATTCGCGTGCCTCTCTTCGTTAACGAAGGCGACCTCGTTCAGGTTGACACACGCGACGGTAGCTACCTGCAGCGCGTTAAGGAGTAATCCTTACCGAACAACGGAATAAGAAATAGCAAAGAGTAAAAAAGTAAAAAGCATTGGGGATAACGTCATGCACGCCCCGACGTGCTCTTTACTTTTTTACTCTTTTGCGTTTATTGCCGACTCGTCGACTTGTCTACTTGCCTAATCGTCGGCTTGCCTAATCGTACACTTGTTCACCTGTCAACTCAAAAAGAAATGAAATACAGCATAATAATTCCCGTTTACAACCGTCCGGACGAGGTGGACGAACTGCTCGACAGCCTCACCCGTCAGAGCGAAACCGACTTCGAAGTGGTGGTAGTGGAGGACGGTTCGGCGGTGCCGTGCAAGGATGTCTGCGAGAAATATGCGCAGAAGCTCCGCATACAATACTTCACCAAGCCCAACTCCGGACCCGGACAGACGCGCAACTACGGTGTGGAGCGCGCGCAGGGCGACTACGTGCTCATCCTCGACTCGGACGTGGTGCTGCCCGAAGGCTATCTGGCGGCGGTGTCTGCCGAACTGCAGCGCGAGCCTGCCGACGCTTTCGGCGGACCCGACAGCTCGCACCCTTCGTTCACCGACACGCAGAAGGCTATCTCCTACTCGATGACTTCGTTCTTCACCTCCGGTGGCATACGCGGCGGCAAGAAGAAGCTCGACAAGTTCTACCCGCGCTCGTTCAACATGGGCGTACGCCGCGACAGATACATGGAGCTGGGCGGATTCTCTAAGATGCGTTTCGGCGAGGATATCGACTTCTCAATACGCATCTTCAAGGCCGGACTGCGCTGCCGACTCTTCCCCGAGGCATGGGTGTGGCACAAGCGCCGCACCGACCTGCGCAAGTTCTTCCGCCAGGTGTACAACTCGGGCATCGCGCGCATCAATCTCTACAAGAAATACCCCGAGTCGCTGAAGCTGGTGCACATGCTGCCGATGGTGTTCACCGTGGGCGTGCTCTCCATGCTCGCGCTCTGCCTCGTGCTGCTCGCGCTCTGCCCCACTCTGGCGTGGCTGCCGCTCGTGCCGCTCGCCCTCTACTCGCTCCTCATCTGCATCGACTCGGCTCGCCTCAACCGCAGTCTGAAGATCGGTGTGCAGAGCATCGCCGCCGCCTACGTGCAGCTCATGGGCTACGGCTTCGGATTCATCGAGGCTTGGTGGAAACGCTGCGTGCGCGACAAGTCGGAGTTCGCTGCGTTCGAGAAAACATTCTACAAATAACACACGTCTCCCACGGATCGCACTCTAAGTTTATTGCTGAAAAGAAACTCCCACAGATCGCACAGATCGGCACAGATGGTTAGGGTGTGTAGGTTCTCCCACGGAATCCACGGATCTCACAGAATTACTTGCTGTGAAGAGACTCCCACGGAATTCACGGAATTCACGGAAGTTTATTGCAGAAAAGAAACTCCCACAGATTGCACAGATCGGCACAGATGGTTAGGGTGTGTAGGTTCTCCCACGGAATCCACGGATCTCACAGAATTACTTGCTGTGAAGAGACTCCCACGGAATTCACGGAAGTTTATTGCTGAAAAGAAACTCCCACAGATCGCACAGATACACACAGATGTAACTTCAGGGGGTGCAGCGGTCTCCGCTGCACCAACAAAACCGGATGGCACTATCATATTGACAGTGGGTGTGAGTCAAAACCTAACCAATGCGGACAGCGCCAGTCTATAAGATAGCTGGGAGATGCCTGGCAGATGGCTGGTAGATTACTGGAAGAAAAGCGCTATCTACCAGCCTTTAACTCACTACTCAACAATGCGTTACACGCCAGCTGGGAGATATGGTAGATTTTTCGCACTAATTAAGTTCTGTGAATTCAGTGGGAGAAAAGTTCTGCAACAAGTTCTGTGAATTCTGTGAATTCCGTGGGAGAGCCTTCTGTATTATTTTTCTATTAAACAAACAACCTATGAACGACATAAGCAACAATACTAATCATAACGCTCAACTAAAGATCTCCGATTGGTCGGAAGCAGACCGACCGCGCGAAAAGCTGCGCGACAAGGGCGCCGAGACGCTGTCCGACGCCGAGCTGTTGGCGATACTCATAGGTTCGGGCAGCACGAAGGAGAGCGCCGTGGCGCTCATGCAGCGCATACTGAGCGCCTGCGACAACAACCTCAACACCTTAGGCAAGATGTCGCTGCACGAACTGATGCAGTACAACGGCATCGGCGAGGCGAAGGCGATAACTATCATTGCGGCATGCGAACTGGGCAAGCGCCGCCAAGCGGCGAAGGCTGCCGAACGCCCCGACATGGGGTCGGCGCAGGCGGTGTACGAGTACATGCACCCGAAGATGCAGGACCTCGACACCGAGGAGGCATGGGTGCTACTGATGAACCAACGTTTCCGACTCATCAAGGCGGTGCGACTGTCGCACGGCGGACTCACCGAGACTGCCGTCGACGTGCGCGTCATTCTGCGCGAGGCGCTACTCGCCAACGCCACAACGCTCACGCTAATACACAACCATCCGAGCGGCAACGCGCGTCCTTCTGGCGACGACGACCGCATCACCCACAAACTGAAAACTGCCTGCGAGACAATGCGACTCTATCTCATCGACCATCTCATCGTGACCGACGGCCGCTATTACAGCTACGCCGAAGAGGGCAGGATTTAAGGTTCACACATAAAGACAATTGCTTCTATGCAACAGCACAAAACGCTGGTTACATAGAAGCAATTGTTTTTTATTAATGAAGTTTCAACCTTGAAGCAATTGTTTTTTTACTAATATCAACCTTGTTTAATATTAGTCTTTGCAGTTCGATTTCCTCAGCCACACAGCGAACCACACGGCAGCAACGACAAGTGCGGTTGCACCGACGCCGTAGCCCACAGTGTATGGCAAGCCGAGCGCAGTCTTCGACACCATGAAGAAGGTGGTGCAGACGCAAGTCATGAAGAGGGCTGGCACGAGCGTGATGATGTAAGGCTTCTTTTCGCGAGCAAGATAGACGGTGATGGTCCAGAGGGCGAAGACAGAAAGCGTCTGGTTAGCCCATCCGAAGTATTGCCAGATGGTGTTGAAGCCGTCGGGGTTCTCCATCTGCCAAACGAGCATGGCGAACGATGCGGCGAAGAGCGGAACGCAGATATACAGACGGTTCTTCTTTGCACGCTGACTGAGTTTCAGCGCCTGAGCGATGATAAGACGGGCAGAGCGGAACGCTGTGTCGCCGCTTGTTATCGGGGCAGCTACCACGCCGAGCATAGCGAGCACACCGCCCACAATGCCGAGCCAATCCTTGCAGACAAGATTCACAACGACGGGCGCCGACGTATGCAGTCCGTTAGCCACGGTGCCGCCAATCTGGGCATATCCCGGCTGCGGAGCGTCGTAGAAGAACCACATCGACACCGTAGCCCAAACGAGCGCCACAAGTCCTTCCGTAATCATTGCGCCGTAGAAGATAGGTCTGCCTTTGCGTTCAGACGTAAGGCAGCGAGCCATAAGCGGACTCTGCGTGGCGTGGAAACCGCTGATAGCGCCGCAGGCGATGGTGATGAACAGACACGGGAAGATGTTGTCGGTGAACGAAGCAGGGTCTGTAGCCTTGCCCATATTGCCCACACCGTGCCACAGTTCGGGCAGCGCAGGCCATTTTACGAACAGCACAGCCATCAGAGCCACAGCCATGAACAGCAGCGAGAACGAGAAGAGCGGGTATATCTTGCCGATGATCTTGTCGATAGGTAGCATCGTCGCCACTACGTAATAAACGAAGATGATGGTTATCCACATGGTTGTCGAACCACTTATGCCGTGCAGAATCTCTGCCGGACTATACACGAACACCGTGCCGAGCATGATGAGCAGGAACACGGCGAACACCAGCAACACCTTAGATGCGGCTCCGCCGAGATAGCGTCGAACGAGTTCGGGCAGGTCGCAGCCGCCGTTGCGCATGGAGAGCATGCCCACAAAGTAGTCGTGAACGGCTCCGGCGAAGATGCAGCCGAAGATTATCCAGAGATATGCCGCGGGTCCGAACTTGGCGCCCATGATTGCACCGAAGATAGGTCCGGTGCCAGCGATGTTGAGGAACTGTATCATGAACACCTTCCAATAAGGCATCGCGACATAGTCCAGACCGTCGGCTTGCGCCACGGCTGGCGTAACACGGTCGTCGGGTGCGAAGATGCGCTCCACGAAGCGTCCATAGACAAGGTAGCCCAACACAAGGGCTGCCAGACTGATTAAGAATGTTATCATTTTTTTTAGTTATTATGGTTACGTTATGCGATGCAAAAGTATAGTTTTTTATCGTAACCGAGTAAGAAAAGCTGTATAATTACTGCCATAAAATTCGGTATTCGGATATTTTTCCTTAAATTTGCAATAATATATTAATGTATAACAACCTAAAGTACAAAACGAATGACACAGGAAGAAAAGACACATATAGAAGAACGCATCGTCGACGTGCTCAAGACGGTGTACGACCCCGAAATACCGGTGAATATCTACGACCTCGGACTCATCTACAAGATTGACGTGCAGGACGACGGCAACGTGGACATCGACATGACTTTCACAGCGCCTACATGCCCCGCCGCCGACTTCATACTTGAAGACGTGCGACAGAAGGTAGACTCGCTCGAGCATGTGAAGTCGGCTAACGTGAACCTCGTCTTCGAGCCGGTATGGGACCAGAGCATGATGACGGAGGAGGCAAAGATAGAGCTTGGATTCGACTAACAAGGTCGAATATTGAGCTTTGAATAGTGAGTTTTGCGCTCGGCTATGCCGCTTGCTATAACAAGAATGGTAGGCTGCGCCGATTTTGAATTAACCAATGTTGAATTCGCATGAAAAATGTATATTTCCTTAGCGATGCCCACCTCGGTTCGTGGGCTATCGACCACGGTCGCACGCAGGAGCGCCGGCTCGTGAGGTTTCTCGACTCGATAAAGACAAAGGCGCGCGCCATCTATCTGCTGGGCGATATGTTCGACTTCTGGTGCGAGTGGCGCTACGTAGTGCCGAAGGGCTACACGCGCTTCCTGGGCAAGCTCTCGGAGCTGACCGATATGGGCGTGGAGGTGCACTACTTCACCGGCAACCACGACATCTGGACATACGGATACCTCGAGGAGGAGTGCGGACTGATTGTACACACCAAGCCCGAGACGGTGGAGATTTATGACAAGGTGTTCTACATAGCGCACGGCGACGGACTGGGCGACCCCGACCGCCGCTTCAAGTTCATAAAGAGCGTGTTCCACAACCGCACGTGCCAGGTGCTGTTCAACTCGCTGCACCCGCGCTGGGCGATGTGGTTCGGACTCACTTGGGCGAAGCACTCGCGCTTGAAACGTGCCGACGGCAAGGAACCGCCGTACATGGGCGAAGACCGCGAGCATCTCGTGCTCTTTGCGAAGCAGTACATGAAGACGCACAACGATGTCGACTACTTCATGTTCGGACACCGACACATAGAGCTCGATCTCTTCCTCTCGAAAAAGACACGCATGATGATTCTCGGCGACTGGATAACACAGTTCACCTACGCCGTGTTCGACGGCGAGCACATGTTCCTTGAGGAGTATGTGGAGGGCGAGAGCCAGCCGTAAACGATATATAAAAGGCCAAGTCGTATATAACGATATAAAAAGGGCAAAACTCATTAATCGTGAGTTTTGCCCTTTTTCATAGGATGATTATGGCATCCTTTTACTTGCGGAACTTCTCAGCCTGCTGCTGAATGAGCGCAGCGTCGTTGAAGTAGTCGATCTGCATTGCACGACGCACCTCGTCCATTGTCTGAGCCGCTGTCTCGCGTGCAGCCTCCGAACCCTTGCGCAGGATATTGTAGATTTCGGGGATGTCCTTCTCGTACTCTGCGCGGCGCTCGCGAATCGGGTCGAGCATCTTGTTGAGCACGTTGTTGAGGAACTTCTTTGTTGTGCCGTCACCGATGCCGCCACGCACGTAGTGGTCCTTCAGCTCGTCGAGTGTCTTGTACTCGGGCCAGAACTCAGCGAAGTCGTCGGGCGTGCTGAACGCCTCAAGATATGTGAACACGGCGTTGCCTTCGAGGTTGCCCGGCTCGTCCATGCTCATGCGCGGTGCACCGTTCGACATCTTCTTCACCTTCTTCCACACCTCAGCGGCTGAGTCAGAGAGGTAGATGCAGTTGCCGAGCGACTTCGACATCTTCTCCTTGCCGTCGGTGCCTGGCAGACGGCGTGCCGTAGCGTTCTCGGGCAGCATGATCTCCGGCTCAACGAGCACCTCGCTGTATGTTTGGTTGAAGCGGCGCACGAGCTCGCGTGTCACCTCAATCATCGGCTCCTGGTCTTCGCCTGCAGGCACGGTTGTAGCCTTGAACAGAGCGATGTCGGCAGCCTGGCTCACGGGGTAGCAGAAGAAGCCGAGCGGAATGTTAGCCTCGAAGTTGCGCATCTTTATCTCGGTCTTCACAGTCGGGTTGCGCTGCACGCGCGACACGGTGATGAGGTTCATCAGATATGTAGTAAGCTCGGCGAGCTCCGGTATCTGACTCTGTATGAAGAGCGTGCACTTCTCGGGGTCGAGACCAGCCGAGAGGTAGTCGAGCGCCACCTCGATGATGTTCTGGCGAATCTTTTCGGGGTTGTCTGCGTTGTCGGTGAGAGCCTGCACGTCTGCCATGAAGACGAACATGCGGTCGAAATCGCCAGCGTTCTGCAGTTCGACGCGGCGGCGGAGCGAGCCTACATAGTGACCCAAGTGGAGCTTACCTGTAGGACGGTCGCCCGTAAGAATTATCTTTCCCATATTTTGTTTATTTTTTATTTCCTGTTTGTTTTTGTTTCCTATCAACCTACAAAGGTACATTATTTATAGGAATTGGGCAAAAACTTTGCCGTTTATCACAAGAATTGGGGTGTTTGAACTACTCAGCCTCATCTATTTGGCTCTTTCTCGGCGCAATACGTTCTGCAGGTCGAACACGGTCTGTGCGTTTTCGAGCGCCACGTTGTGCTCCTCCTTGATGTCTTTCTGCATGTTGTAGAGCTGCGGCTGCGGACTGTTGCCTGTCTCCACGCGTTCGCCGTTGAGCGTAGCCGCCCAGCCGATGGTCTTTGCGCCGTCGTTCGGCTCTATGTATTTCCACTGCTTTGTGCGCACGGAGAGCACATGGTTGTTAGCCATGCCGATGACGTACGGACGGTCGGTGCGGTCGTTGCCAAGGAGCGTACTGATGCGGTTCTCGCTGTCTACGGCAGCGCCCTTCGGTATGCGTGCGTTGATGAGCGAACCGAACGACGCCAGCAGGTCGATATGCGAGAAGAGCGCTTCCGACGTCGCGCCTGCCTTCACGCCGCCTGCCTTCCAGCGCACGATGACGGGCACAGCCGTTCCGCCCTCATAAGCCGAATACTTGCCCGATCGCCACGGTCCCTGCGGCGAGTGTCCGTTGAGCAGTTCGTCGGCGCGGTCTACATATCCGTCGTCGGTGACGGGTCCGTTGTCGCTGGTGAGCAATATTATTGTGTTGTCGGCGATGCCGAGTCGGTCGAGCGTGCGCATAATCTCGCCCACCGACCAGTCGAACTGCACGATAGCGTCGCCGCGCAAACCCATGCCGCTCTTGCCACGGAATCGCTCGTGCGGGAATCGGGGCACATGCACGTCGTTCGTGGCGAAGTACATGAAGAACGGGCGGTCGGCGTGCTGCTTGATGTAGTTGACGGCGTAGCCTGTTATCGAGTCGGCAATGTTCTCGTCCTTCCACAGTGCCTTACCACCACCCTTCATATACCCGATGCGTCCGATGCCGTTCACTATCGCCTGGTCGTGTCCGTGCGACGAGCGCAGGTTGTAGCACAGCTCTGGATGCTCGCGCGCTGTAGGTTCGCCCTCGAAGTTATGGTAGTAGTTCACGTCGATTGGCGCCGACTCGTCGTAGTTAGCCACCATGCCGTCCTCGATAATCACGCAGGGCACACGATCGGCAGTAGCCGCCATGATGTAGTGGTTGTCGAAACCTATGTCAGCAGGCGATGCCGGCAGCGGCGCATTCCAGTCCTGCTCGCCGGTTCGGTCGCCCAGTCCCAGGTGCCACTTGCCTATAGCGCACGTAGCGTAGCCCTGCGAGCGGAACATGTCGGCTATGGTGAACTGCTCTGGCTTGATAATCATCGCCGCATTACCCGGCGCCACGTCCGTGCCCGGTCGGCGCCACGGATACTCGCCCGTGAGCAGCGAGTAGCGCGACGGCGTTGAGGTAGAAGCAGCCGCATGACAGTCGGTGAAGCGCACGCCTTCAGCAGCGAGTCGGTTCACGTTAGGCGTTTCGACGTTCTTCGCGCCGTAACATTCGAGGTCGCCGTAGCCGAGGTCGTCAGCCACAATCATAATCACGTTCGGTCGCGACGTGTCCGCCTTCGCCCTCTGCTTCTTCGCCGCCATCGTCGGCTGTGTCGCCCATGCTGCGAGCAGCGAGAGCGCTATTGTCTTGTTTATCTGCATATTTGTTTGATTTGTTTTTAGTTATAGTGGTTTTATACACATGCAAAGTTACAAAACATTAATCACAAAACGCTACTTTGGGCGCATCAAAGTACGCCATATAGCATCTGCATCGGTCGGTGCGGATGTCTGCGTCGGTCGATACGAATGTCTGCATCGGTTGATGCGGCCTGAAAAACACGTAGTCTTGAGTCGTCAAATACAAAAATGTACAATAAAAGTTCTATGTTTACATAATTATATATACTTTTGCATCTAACTAATATAATGTTTGAACGATATCCTATAACAAACCAACGACTCATAAAAACTATTAATAATTAAACAAAGATTGCTTATGAAAAAGCTATTACTAACACTACTATTTGGTGCATCGTGTATGCTGCCTGCTTCGGCAGCCAAATACATGACTCTTGTTTTCGCCGACGGCAGCGAGCAGAGTTTGCTGCTAAGCAATTACCCAACTGTATCTTTCAATAGTACACAACTGATTGTGCAGTTCTACGACGCTGTGGCAGGACAAACAGAGTTGAATTTCAACAAACAAGAGGTGAAGAAATACTTCTTCTCTGACGAGGCTACAGATGTTGAGTCGGTAGCCGACACACAGACGGACATGAACGTTCAGGGCAACCGCATCGTTGTGCATGGCGCAAAAGGCGCAGTGGGCGTGTTCCGCACCGACGGTACGCAGGTGCAGACTGTGGTAAAGGCTGACGGCGACACTGTTGTCATTGAACTCGACAATCTCGCCAACGGTACATACATAGTACGTGCCGGAAAGAATGTCGTAAAAATAGCTAAAAACTAAATGCTACCACTATTATGAAAAAGAAGACATCAACCATTTTCGCCCTTGCACTCGCAGCAATGCTCGGAATGGGCGTGGCAGAAGCTAATGCACAACGAGTAGAATACAAAGGAACGGCAACCATAAACCAAAAGGATGGCACAAGTACCAAATTCGACGTGTCGAGTTTGCGTAAGTTATCTAACACAGAGAACTATGTGGGGGTAACAGTAACTACAAACGATGAGTACAACGACGAGCGCTACGACGAGTTCTACAACGTAGACAACGTATCCTTCGATTGGACTGCACATAAAACAGGAGAGATAAATCTTGACTATAAAAAGGATATTTCAGCAGATGAACTAAAGCAGGCTGTTAAAGAAATGCGTACCCAACTGGGTTCTGCGCTTAAGGCAATCTATAGCTTGCGTGGTGGTAAGGACGGCAACCCGCTCGCTGCACATGCTTATCAGTTCGCTTACAACCTCGGTCCAGACTGCTACGTGCAGTATTTCTGCGTACCTCACTCAGATTTTCCGTACTCTATCTTCACATTGCGTTCTACATACGACCTCTGCAAGGGTTGTATCGGTGGTCCTGGTGCAGGTTTCAGTTCGATGAAATTCGATATGGCACCTACTCTGAACGCAGAGAAGATTGACTATATGCCAGAGTTGAAGGCTATCTATCTCATGCTGTTCAACTATTCTGCTATCGAGAACGTAGATCTCTTCGGTCCGATGCCTTACTACGACCACAAAGGTTTGTTTTATGAGGGATCATTTATCTACAACAATGTGCGCACAATTTACTATCAAGCAAAAGCCGACCTTGATGCTGCAATAGAATGTCTAAAGTACTATAAGGATCATCGCTCTGATGCTTACAAAAAACAAATTGGAAGTATTATCCAAAGTCGCGTGCAGTTACTCTCTTCAGACTATGCTGACGCTTCAGACCTCAGTGTGTGGATTCGCTTTGCCAACTCTTTGAAGCTCCGTATGGCGATACACATGAGCAAGGTGGAACCTGCAACAGCCAAGCAATGGGCAGAGGAAGCGGTAGCAGGCGGTGTGATTGAGAATGAGGCTGACGAGATTGGATTATTCCCATCTCGTTTTGATTATGATCACCCGCTTGTTGATATTACGAATTGGCGTGATATCGTCATGGGCGCTTCGTTCATTAATCTGCTTCAGAACCTCGACCACCCATACATGAAGTATCTTTTCACAAAGAACAGCATAGCTTTGGAAAAGAGCAAGCAGGCTGTTTCTGGTACATCTGCTCCTGCCACTACTTCTGAGGGAACAATGTTTATAGGTATGCGCAATGGTGTGATACCAGGTGAAGGTCAGGCTGCATCGACTAACCCATACTGTGGATATTCTACGCTTGATAGGACTTATTTCTCCGAGTGCAATCCTCCGCTCTACCTTATGAAGGTCTCTGAGGTTAATTTCCTCCGTGCCGAGGGCGCACTCCGTGGTTGGAACATGGGTGGTACAGCACAGAGTTTCTACGAGCAAGGCATCCGCACTGCCTATCTTGAGGATCGTAATAGCCCAAGAAAAGAGTATGTGAATTACGTTGACGACTATCTGAATGTAGTGGCTCCGAAGGGTATTGCCTACGTTGACCCACAGGGTCTGACACCCGATATGCCAAGCGTTACGAAGATTGGCGTCAAATGGAACGAGGGCGACTCTAAGGAGACAAAACTCGAGAAGATTATCACGCAGAAGTACATCGCTTCGTTCCCGTACAGCTACGAGTCGTGGGTTGACCTCCGTCGCACTGGCTACCCGAAGCTCTTCCCTATCCTCCACCCAGAGCATAGCGACGGCACCATTAAGTTTGGCGACCCGAAGGTACAGACGGCAGACAACATCATGCGCCGCATACCATGGATATCTGACGACCCACAGACGAAGGAGGACATCAAAGCCACTGGCATACCGGCACTCAGCGAAGACACAAACAACAAGCCGGCAACCAACACCCAGATGCAACGCCTGTGGTGGGACGTTGACGCACCCAACTTCTAAAAGCTTGGCTCGCACATAATATTAAATAGAAAAGAGCAGAACTTCGGTAGCGAGGTTCTGCTCTTTTCGTATTCGTGGGCGCGTGGATAAGCAAACGTGGGGCGCGTGGGTATAGCAGGGATGCCATACCCTCCTATATTTGCTGCAGAATCTTCATATACTCCTTGTAGGAGATGGTGCGTCCGCCCATCGACTTGAGGTGCGGCGTTTCTATCTGGCAGTCGATCATCAGTCCGCCGTTCTCCTGCATGAACTCGGCGAGGAAGATCAGCGCAAGCTTGCTTGCGCTGGGCACGAGCGAGAACATGCTCTCGCCGATGAAGCAGCGTCCGAGCGTCACGCCGTAGAGTCCGCCCACGAGTCGGTCGCCCTCCCACACCTCCACGCTCTGTGCAAGGTTCTGGCGGTGCAGCTCGGTGTATGCGCGGATGATGTCCTCGCTGAGCCACGCCCCTTCCGAGTCGTAGCGTCCGTCGGCTTTCTGGCAGCCGCGTATCACGCCGTCGAAGTCGTCACCGATAGACACGTCGTACTTGCCCTTGTTAATCAGCGTGCGCATCGAGTGCGACATGTGTATCTCGTTGGGGAAAATGACGAAGCGCTCCTGCGGACAGTACCACAGCGGCTCGTCGTAGTCGCGGAACGAGAACCACGGGAAGATGCCGTGACTGTATGCGAGCAGCAGTCGGTCGACGGAGAGGTCGCCGCCAACGCACAGGAGTCCGTCGGGCTCCACGTCAACGGGCTGAGGGAATATCAGTTCTTTGCCTATACGATAAATCATTATTTCAATTATTCGGGTTTGTTAGTAAAAAAATGCACCATACTTTGTTCTGAAGAAGTAGTATTCGCCTACGTTCCAAACAGAGTATGGTGCATTCGTATTTATTGCGGATATATCCAGCGTATTCATAATTTCAGTTGTAAACCACGATTGCGGATTTCTTCAAATTCCTTTTGGGCTTCTTCTTCCCATTCTTTCTTTCTGTCAATTGCCCTTCGGAACGCAGCGATGAGTTCCTCACGGGATTTTGCCTTAAATGTAGTCATAAGCCAGATTTTATAATGTTATGATGCTGCAAATATACATATTTTATTTGTAGCAGAGAAATATTTGTCGAACATTCTCTCTGCTACAAACGTTACGCAAGTCGCAATGCGCCGTCTTTAACTTCGACAACGGCATCGCCACTTTTCTTCAATCGTCCGAACAGTATCTCTCTCATCAGCAGCGGCTTGAGCATCGAGCCGATGACGCGGTCGAGCTCTCGCGCACCGTACTCGGGCGTGAAGCCCTTTGTGAGGAGCAGTTCGCGTGCCTCGGTGCTGAGGTGCAGCGTCACATTCTTCGCGCTGAGCTTGGTCTGCAGCTGCGCGAGCTTCTTGTCGAGGATGAGCGATGCCATCTGGCGCGACATATCGTGGAAGACAACGATGTCGGTGAGGCGGTTGATGAACTCGGGCTTGAACGTCTTCTTCACGGTAGTGAGCATGGCGTCGCCGCGCGACACGCTGCCCGTGAAACCGATGCTGGCGCGCGAGGCGTACTGTGCTCCGGCGTTGGAGGTCATGATGATGACGGCGTTGCGGAAGTCGGCACGCTCGCCGTGGTTGTCGGTGAGCGCGGCGTAGTCCATCATCTGCAGGAAGATATTGAAGATGTCGGGGTGAGCCTTCTCTATCTCGTCGAAGAGCAGCACGCAGTTGGGCGTCTTGCGCACGGCTGCCGTGAGCAGTCCGCCGTCTTCGTAGCCCACGTATCCTGCGGGCGAACCGATGAGCTTCGCCACGGCGTGCTTCTCGGCGTACTCGCTCATGTCGAAGCGCACGAGCTTCATGCCCATTCGCTCTGAGAGCACGCGCGCCACCTCGGTCTTGCCGACGCCGGTCGGACCGACGAAGAGCAGACTTGCCATCGGCTTGGTGTCGTCGGCGAGTCCGGCTTTCGACATCTGCACAGCCTCAACCACACGAGCTACGGCTTCGTCCTGACCGAATATCTCCTTCTTTATGTCGCTCTCCAGCGTGCGCAGCGCGTCGTTCGACTGCTCCTTGAGTGCCTCGGCATCAATCTTGCAGACGCGTGCGAGTATGTCGGTGACGAGTCGGCGGTCTACGGTCTGGCGCTTCTGCGTGGTGAGCGGATGTGTCTCGCGGTAGGCGCCTGCCTCGTCGATGAGGTCGATTGCCTTGTCGGGCAGGAAGCGGTCGCGTATGTGCTTGGCGGCGCTGCGCACAGCGAACTCAACAACACCCGCAGCGTACTTCACGCCGTGGAACTTCTCGTAGCTCGGGCGCAGACCCTCCACGATGCGTATCGCGTCGTCTACCGACGGCTCGGCGATGTCTATCTGCTGGAAGCGTCGCACGAGCGACTTCTGCTTTGCTATGTAGCGGTTGTACTCGTCGTAGGTGGTGGAGCCGATGAAGCGTATCGCTCCGCTCTCGAGATAGGGCTTCAGCATGTTCGAGGCGTCGAGCGATGCGTCGCCGTTGCGTCCGGCTCCGATGAGGTTGTGTATCTCGTCGATGCAGAGAATGGCGTTGCCCTCCTGTGCGAGTCCTTCCATCACCATCTTTATGCGCTTCTCGAAGTCGCCCCTGAACTGTGTGCCTGCCACCATCGTGCCCATATCCATCATGTAGACGCGTGCTCCGCGCAGGCGTTCGGGCACTTCGCCACGCTCTATCAGGGCGGTGAGTCCGTAGATGAGCGCTGTCTTGCCCACGCCCGGCTCGCCCACGTGCAGCGGGTTGTTCTTGTCCTTGCGGCAGAGCACCTGCATGGTGCGCTCCAGTTCGGCTTCGCGACCGATGAGCGGGTTGTGGTCGGCGTATGTGTCGTTGACGCAGGTGACGAGCTTGCGCCACGGTGCGGGTGAGTTGGCGTCGTCGCCGTCAGCCGCTTCGCCCGTTTCGTCTACGGCGTATGCCGACACGAGCGACTGCATGAACTCGCCCTTCTCGTCGCCCGTGAACTGGTCGAGAAGATAGGCTGCCTGCGAGTCGTTGAGCATGAGCATGGCTGCCACGACGTGCGGCACGTCGAGCGTCTCCTGGTCGGAGTATTGCGCCTGCTTGATGGCGAGCGACATCATCTCTGAGAACTGCTGCGAGCCTTCGATGACGTACTTCTGTGTCTCGGGCACCACCTCCATCGACAGGAACTCCTTCTCGAGTTGTGTGATGAGCCACGAGGCGTCGTGGGGCAGCAATTCGCTGGCGCTTGCGAACTGCTCCTGTGAGGCAAAGGCGTAGAGCACGTGCTCCGGCGTCACGAACTCGTGGCGCCAGAAGTCGCAGTCTTCGATTGCCTGCTTTATTGCGTTTGCTAAATTCTTGCTGTTGTTCATATTTCATTCCGGTTTGCATTCGAGGCGCAGCGGGAAGTTCTCCTCGCGTGCCATCATCGTGGCCTTTCTCACCTTCGATATCGCCACGTCGTAGCTGTATATGCCCACCACGGCGCTGCCGCTCTTGTGCACGGCGAGCATGAGGGCTTCTGCCTCCTCCGCCGACTTGAAGAAGACGGAGGTGAGCACGAGCACCACGAACTCCATCGTCGTGAAGTCGTCGTTGTAGATTATCACCTTGTAGCGGCGCGGCTCGCGGAGGTTGGTGCGGGTGCGGTCGCGCACGGCGGTCTGTTCTTTTGCCATTTTTAAGAATATTCTATTAAATCGGTTGGTGCACTTGAGACAAGTGCACCCCCTACATTACTGCCCTCCGAGTCGGTCGAAGAACACTATTATCTCTTCCCATGTCTTGAACTCGTCGCTGCCCCACTCTATCTGCGTGCCCATGAATTCGGGCTGCTCCTGCAGCGTGGGCTTCTGTTGTGCGGCGGGCGTTATGAGATAGTCGCCGTAGAGCATCTGGCGCTGGTTGGTGAAGACGATGCGTCCCCAAGCCGGAGCGCTCAGAAACTGCTCCACCCAGCGTGTGTCGTCCACCATCTGCTGCGCATTGTCTGACGGCGACGGCGCCACGATGTACACGTTGTAGTGCTCGATGAGCATCTCGTAAGCCTTGTGCATCGACGCCGTAGCGTTGCCGTACGAGTCGCGCAGCGTCTCGATGTCTACGTATACGACGGGGCGCTCGCGACCTTCCTGTCGGTCGTCGATGTAGCGTATCACGGGTATGAGATAGTGCATCGCCACCTTGTCGGTCAGGCGGTGCTCGCCGTGGAAGCCTATCGCCGTGGGATAGTGCTCGTGGAAGAGGTCGTAGGTGTGCACTACAGGGTCGTTGTCGCCGAAGAGTGCGATGACGCGTGTGCGCTCGTCGGGGTCGGCGGCGTGCTCGAAGTTGTGCGTAGTCATCTCCTGGTACTCCTTTATAAGGCCCTTCGTCACGATGAACTCCTGCACTCCGTCCTCGCGCGGGTTCTGAAACACCTGCTTGCCCGTGAACTTCGACATGGTGTCGCCCATCTCGAAGGCTGGGTTCACCAGTATGCGGTCGAATCCGGTGAGCATCTCGGTGTACATGCCGCCCATCGACGTACCTATGATGAGGTCGGGCTGCTCCTCGGCTGCCATTGCCTTCAGCATCTGCAGTCCTTCTTCGGGATGCAGCGGTATGTCGCGCGCCACAACCGTAGCGTTGGGCATCAGCGTGCGCAGCATCTGCACCGTGCCCGACTGTGCCGACGAACCGAAACCATGTACATACATGATTTTCTTGCCCCGCATAAGCTCGGGGTATTGCTTTACAAATTGATTTTCCATTGTCGCTTGTCTTACAAACATTTGTGATGGGGTGCGCTTGTCTTATATAAAGATATGTGCAAAGTTACAAAAACACAGGTTTACGGCAAAATATAGCTTGTCATATTCTGTAGTTTTCTGCGATTTGCGCATCATAACATACGAGTAATGATCGTTACCACGAACTGGTAACGATGTTACCTCCGCGCGGTAACGTTGTTACCTGTATGCGGTAATGGCGTTACCACAGCGCGGTAATCACAGTGTTCTGCAGTTTAACGGTTTTAATTGACTAATTTCTATCTTAAACTTGAGTAGGTCGACCGAGTTTAAACAAAAAAAGAGGAGTGTGGAATGTGCGGAAACCTGTCCACACACTCCACACTCCTCATTTATAGAAGTTCGGATATGTATTTTAATACTTTGCGCTGAATGTAGCTACAGACAACGTGCGGAAGAGTACGCCGTCCTCGGTGTCCATGAAGTCGCCGTAGATGCGCATCTGCTTGCCATCGAAGCGTACTGTCATGTCGGCGAAGTCGTCGTCATCATCGTCGTCGTCGTCCCAGTCGAACGTCTCCCAGCAGCGCAATACGCCGTTATAAGGGTCAGTCCACTCCCATGTTCCGATTTCAACATCGCCGTCTACGTAGAAGCAAACGAAGGTGCCGCACGGCGAGAAGATCACGCGGTAGCAGTAGTCGTCCTTGTCGTCAATGAGGTCGTCCTCGTCGAAGCCCATGCCCTTGCCCTCAGTAGTGAGCGTTGCCTGCTGCATAACGCGGCCTTTCTCGAGCCACTGCTTGCCGTAGCCGATCATCACGTCGCCGGCGAGCAGCCAGTTCTCTGCGCTGTCCATTCTCCACGAGCGGCAGATATGGCGGAGCGGGTCGTCCTGCTTGGTGCTTGTATCGATGGTGACGGTGATTGTTATAGACATGCCGAGACTGTTGGTGTATGTCACTGTGGCTGTTCCTGTCAGCTTTCCGTCCTTTATCTCTATCTTGGTGTTGTTGCTCAGCTGATAAACGCCTTCCTTAACGCGAGTGTATGTACCGTAGATGTAGAGACCGCCGTCGATGACAATCGTGCCGCTGGCATCCAAGGCGCGTGTCTGCATCGGCTTGCCGCCGTTCTTCTTGAACATTGTAGAACCGTCGGCTGCGCGTGTCACGCCTACCTTGGTATTAGACATCTTGGCTGCATTCGGACTGGTGATGAGGAAGTGGCCGTCGGCGAAAAGCTCAATCGAGGCGAACTCCTGGTTGGTATTGCCCCACGACTTCACGTTCAGCTTGATGGCGTCGTCGGCATTCTTCTCCTTGTCGCAATTGCCTACTTTAAATTCTTTTGATGGCTTGGCGCTGTCTGGTACGCCCAACTGTCCATTGTTATCGTCGCTGTCGCAAGCTGTAAAACCAAAAGCTACCAGGGCGATAAGAAACGAGAAAAGTAAATCCGGCAAAACGAAATGTGCTCGATTTGAAAAACGAAACGTGCAAAAATCGGGAAAAACGAAACGTTCTAAAAATTTCGCACACACGACACTTTAAAACAACAAAAAGCAGTCCAAAACGGGCTGCTTTTATAGTTTTGAACAGTAAACAAACAGCGTTCAAATGATATTCAAATTA
>ERZ1031885.393-NODE-393-length-18807-cov-7.273038_pt1 | contig 18807 bp, 18 predicted proteins | sample MGYA00518168_ERZ1031885 | MGnify/ENA primary metagenome ERZ1031885 (study PRJEB33719, sample SAMN04261269) | wastewater metagenome | biome: rural village; feature: human; material: feces | host: Homo sapiens | place: El Salvador | collected 2014-01-14 ...
GCTGCTTGAGATATTTAACAACGGATTAATCGGATTAAACGGATTCCTGCTGCTTGAGATATTTAACAACGGATTGAACGGATTAAACGGATTTAGGTTGTGTTGAATTAACAACGGATTAATCGGATTTTTTTATGGGGTGCACTTGTCTCAAGTGCACCAACCAAGCAAGAAGTGCACCAACCGAGCAAGAATTGGATTGAACGAATTCCTGCTGCTTGAGATATTTAACAACGGATTAAACGGATTAAACGGATTTAGGTTGCGTTGTTAATATTTTCAGCAAGTGAATCCGCTTTAATCCGTTGTTAATATTACGCACCCATCTAATCCGTTCAATCCGTTGTTAATATTACGCATCCAACGAATCCGTTTAATCCGCTTAATCCGTTGTTAATATTACGCACCCATCTAATCCGCTTAATCCGTTCAATCCGTTGTTAATATTACGCACCCATCTAATCCGTTTAATCCGATAAATCCGTTGTTGATATTACGCATCCAACGCATCCGTTTAATCCGCTTTAATCCGTTGTTAATATTACGCACCCATCTAATCCGTTCAATCCGTTGTTAAATTTCACAAGCAGACAATCCGTTCTTGCTCGGTTGGTGCAGCAGAGACTGCTGCACCCCCTGAAAATAGTATCCGTTTAATCCGTTGTTGATATTTTCAGCAGCAGAAATCCGTTTAATCCGTTTAATCCGGTGTTAATATTTTCAGCAAGTGAATCCGTTGTTAAAAATCTCGTTGGCTGCGTAGAATCAACAACGGATTGAACGGATTAATCGGATTTAGGCTGCGAAGATTTAACAGCCGATTAAGCGGATTGCGAACCATAGGAGGAGGGCGTGTCATCCGTGGATGAAGATGCTGAAAACCTACCGAAGAAAGCCAATCAGCTTGATTTATGTCAAATTATTCTTAATTTGAATAAAAAACTTTCAAATTTCTTGTGTGGTCGTACACAAATTATTATCTTTGCATCGTGTTCGAGAGAATGCAATGTTTTTTCATTAGGTTAGTAGTTTGATAGATTTTAAGGTAAAGATTATGTTATTATTTTTTGGACCAATTGCAGTTTTTGCATGATTCAAAATTATTAATGTAACATTATTCTTTGAGAGGCCGGTGCGAGTGATTCGTGTCGTCCTTTTTTTTTGTCTCAAAAAAATGAGGTTGTAGTGTTGATGTGTTGTTATGTTGACAAATGCCTTGTATTGTTTATGTGTAGAAATGCTACAATACTATAAAAACATTACGCCGTACACCCATTATTAAATATGTTTTTGTAAATTTGCAGAAACACCCACAACAAATCTCACCACCTCACCATAACACCATCTCAACATGAAACATCTCCTCTCTCTGCTGCTCTCCTTGGCAGCCATCACCACCGCATACGCATCCGACTGGCTCTCTCGCATCGACGACGACCGCCGCGTGTGCCGTCTCTCCATCCCCGGAACCCACGACGCCTGCACAGGCTACGGCTTCGTTGCGCAGGACACGCTGGCGGGCAACTACATCGCCTGCACACAGCAGTTGGACATCAGCGCGCAGTGGGCGGTTGGCGTGCGCGCCTTCGACCTGCGCCCCGACGTGCTCACCACGCAGCCCGCGAAAGACCCTAACGCGAAGTATCGCAAGCACCATAAGGACTACAACCAGCTGAAGCGCACGCTGCAGATATACCACGGCGAGTTTGCCACACGGCAGACCTTCAACGGCGTGTTCGACGTGCTGCGCGACTCGCTTGCGGCGCATCCTACCGAGTTCGCCATCATCATCATGCAGCACGAACGCTCGTCGCACCGCGACGGCTCGCACTGGGAGGCGATGGTCGACTATGCGCTGGCTGAAAACAGCGACCTGCTCGTCGACTTCAGACCTGACCTCACCGTAGGACAGTTGCGCGGTCGCATACTCGTGCTCAGTCGCGACACCTACCGACACACACCGCGCGGCGGATATATCGACGGATGGCGCTTCGACGCCGCTGTCGACTGGCAGCAGCCTGCCACCATGCGCGGATATGCCATGAAGGGTGTGCTCTGCGTGCAGGACTTCTACAACATGACGTGGGAGGGCGGCACAACGGCGAAGCTCGCAGCCATAGAGCGCCTGCTGCGCGTGGCGAACAGTGCGGAGGTGGCTGCGAAGTACCCCGATATGTGGTTCATCAACCACACCTCGGGCTTCAAATACACCTCAACGGAGTATACCGCCGAACCGGTTTCTACCAGTGAGGGCTACCGTGCCAACGCCGCCGATACCAATGCTTTCCTCGCCAACCTCATCAAAGGTCGCATGACAACGGGCCTCGTAATGATGGACTTTGCCGGCGTAGACCGCTCCGGAGAGCACGACGTAATGGGACGGAAGCTCGTCAACGCTGTTATCAGAAGCAACTTCTAAGTTGTCAAGCTACCTTTAGGGGGGCACTTGTCTCCCACAGATTCCACTCGGCACAGAACCTATTGCTCGGGAAGAGGCTCCCACAGATTGCACGGATCAGCACAGATGCTGCTAACTTCAGGGGGTGCACTTGTCTCAAGTGCACCAACCGAGCAATGTTGATATACCTCTTGCTACATTGGTGCACTTGAGACAAGTGCACCCCCTGAAGTTTGCATCCGTGAAATCTGTGGGAGAATATTCTCAGCAGAAGGTTCTGTGCTGATCCGTGCAATCTGTGGGAGAATATTCTAACGCGTTGAAATAATCTTCAGCACATCGTTAGGATACATATAGTTTCTTTTGCGCAATCGAGAGAAGCAGAAACAATTGTTCTGTTCGAGCACATGCACCACGAACTCGGTGCAGTAGAGCGCCTTCGCCGAGGAGTGGTCGAAGTTGAAGTCGAACGGCACCTGCTGCTCCACCAGCGCCTCCACCGTGCGCCTCACGGCAGCCGTATCCACCGTGCAGGGCGTCTTGCGGGCGTAGATGCAGTAAGACCCATTCTTGCGCAGATACTCCTCCGGCGTCTCCATCACCACCTTCTTAGCTACCGTAGACGCATGCGCCAGACGCACACCGTCGGCATAGCGTATGACGATGCCGCAATGCGATGGGGTAGAGTCGCACACCTCGAACGAAGTGTAGCCCGAGAGCGCACGCACAGCCACCGACTCCCATGCGTCGCCCACGCTGAAGAACACGTCGCCCGTAGCGAACGCCGACGTGTCGGGCACGAGATACGGAGGTCGTTTCAGCCAGCAGAAGCCGACCCATGCGGCGGCTGCAAAAACGAAAAAGGCGCACCCCCACACTACTAAATGGAGAATGCGCCTTGTGATCCTATTCATTCGTTAAGCTAGTTTTTAGTGAATATATCTATGCGGCATACGCCTATGCCGAGCAGTGATATGAGCATATAGAGCCAGCTGCCCCAAGAGAGAGAGATGCCAGAGGGCAGAGCAACGGCGAAAAGCAGACAGAGCACGACGCCAGCCACGAAGCACAGCATGCAGAAGTGCTCGCTCAGCTTGCCCGTCAGCTTCAGGTTAACCGAATTGTTGAGCACGACGAACATTGGAGCTAAGAATATCAGAACGGAGAGGAATCGTGAGAAACCGAGTCCGCTGCCTTCGAACAGCACCTTCAGTCCGTTGATCTTCGCCTTGCCTGCCACGTCGATGGCTGGACAGAAGCCGAACGCTACGAACATGAGTATAGCGAGTGCTATGACAATAGATGTCTTGTTCTGTCTTACGGTTTTAATCAATTCGTCCATATTATTTAGTTTTATGGGGTGTATCAGTTTATGTTAATAGTTTTTGTGATGGTAGTGGCGGAGCGTTTCTCCGCCATTCAATCAGCCTATCTTACCATTTCGAGCTTGTAGCTCTTAGCCAGCTTGCTGCCTTCAACGTCCGCCTTGCCGAAGCCGAGCTTGTCGAACTTCACCGGTGTGCCAGCCTTCACAAGCAGTTTGCCGTCGGCGTCCTGCACCTCCACGCTGCCCACTTTTGCCTTGTACACCTGCTTGCCTTCGGCGTCGTAGCCGGTGATGTATACGTTCTCGGTAGAGTAGTAGTACTTCTGGTCGATGGTGATGTCGGAAGCCGCCTTCGCCTCGCCGTTCACCTTGAACTTAGGTGTGAGAGCCGACTCGCTTGAGAATTCCTCGAACTCGAGAGATACGGGCGACGTAACCTCAAACTGCGACTCGGCGAACTCGATGGGCTTGCCGTTGAGGTCCTTTGCTGTAGCTTCCAGCTTCTCCTTCCACTTCTTGTTGAGCTTCTCCGACTTTTCGAGGAAGCGTTTCTTGTCGGCTTCTGTCTTGATGTTCTCAGCCTCCTTCTTCAGTTCGGCTCTCTCTTCAGTAAACTGTGCGTACTTGTCGGGGAGCTGTCCGAGCATACCTGCGGATGAACCGCCACCTGAGCAAGAGAACAACAGTGGCATAAGGATGGCAGCCAGTGCCATGAGCTTGATTATCTTCATAAGTTTTGTGTTAGTTAAAGTTATTAATGTTAGTAACTATTTCTTGTCTTTAGGTTTCGATTGCAAAGTTAGCGTACGAACCGAAAACTCTTGTTACCAAACTCTCAATTTATCGTTCACAAAGGATAAACAGAGTTGTCAAAACGTAAAAAATCTATTAACAACTTTTCTAACACGTTGAGGTTCAAACGTTTTCTTCCTTGCGATATTTTGTGGGCGAAGTGCCTTTTATCTTGCTGAAAACGCGAATAAACGATTGCGAACTGTTGAATCCCGACTTCTCTGCTATCTGCACGATGTTCTCCTCCGAGTTCGTGAGCAGGTTGCAGGCGTATTCTATGCGGTATCGGTTGACGTAATCGTAGAACGTACACTCCGCCTCCTTGTTGAAGAAGGCGCTGACGTACGTGCGGTTGGTGCCTATCTCGGTAGCGATGTCAGACACCTTGAGGTTGGGGTTGAGGAAGATGCGGTCGTTGTCGAACAGCGTACTGATGCGCTTGCCTATCTCCGACATCTCCGTGTCGCTGGCTTCTGCAGGCGCAGGCGTCTCCTCGCTGCTGCCTTCGGCAAGGTCGGAGAGCTCGTCGAGCACCGACTCGTGCTTGTAGATGTAGTAGCTTATGAACATCCACACCACCAGCGAGCTTATCATATACAGAGCCTCGAGTGCATAGTTGACGTACATGCAATCGACAATCCATATAAGAAGAATGAAGGTGAACGAGAAGAAGATGGCGCGGAGCCAGCCCAGGTTGATGTTCTCGGTGTAGGAGAAACGCTGCTTCAGTTGGGCGTTGTACTTGGGGATGGCGAATATTGCCCATATAACGTAGCTTGCGCCGTATACGGCTGCCTCAAGCACTATGACATAATAGAACATAACGTCTCTTGTGAACAATAGAAGCACAAAAGGCACGATGAACAACAGTTCGTGGAATATGATGGTGCGGCGCGTGAGGCTCGTAGGGCTGCACAGCTCTATGAGCGCGAAGGCATAAAGCGGCACGGCTACCATGTCGGCAGCCGTCACTATCATCCAGTCTATCTCATCGAGTTCGGTAATCGGCTTAATGAAGAAAAGGTCTTTCAGACACTGCAGGCCGATGACGAACATAAGCACCGTGACGAGGCGCGAGAGCATCTCCTTGTCCTTGCGGTAGAAGAGCCACGACATCATGAAGTAGAACATGACGCACAGTCCGTAGATGAAATATATGGCGTATAGCATAGGTTTTAGGTTTTAATAAAGTGGTGTTACCCCTTGCGTCCGAAGTCGGCAGGCACCTCGCCCCATCGCTTCGTCTCCCACTTCACTACGGGGTTCACTATCTGGTGGGTGCGCAGCCATGTCTCGGCGCGTGCTATTATCTGGTAGAGCTGTTCGGTTTGGGGTGTGCGCTCGAGCTTGGTCTTGCACTGGCGCTTCTGCACCCACAGAATGGCGTTGTGCGAGTCGGAGTATATCGTCTTGCCCGTTACGCCCTGCTTGTCGAGCAGCGCCAAGGCGTGTACGATGGCGAGAAACTCGCCTATGTTGTTAGTGCCGTGTACGGGTCCGAAGTGGAACACCTGCGCTCCGGTGGCGAGGTCGATAGCCTGATACTCCATCGGGCCAGGATTGCCCGAGCAGGCTGCGTCTACAGCCCAAGCGTTCGCCGTCACCTCCATAGGGAGCGGCAGCACGGTGTCGTGACGGTAATCGGGAGGGTTTTGCATTTATGAGTTTTGAATTTTGAATTTTGAGTTTTGAATTGTTGCCTTTGGCAATTTTGAATTTATGAGTTTTGAATTTATGAGTTTTGAGTAGCGAATTCAAAATTCAAAATTGGATAATTCCTAATCGGCGTAGCCGATAATTCAAAATTCAAAACTCAAAATTCAAAACTCACTCCTCACACCATGAACATTATTATTACTTGCGCTATGATCACTCTGATGAACATGCCGAGTGGATATACCGAGGTATAAGCCACGGCGGCGCGTTCGCCAGGGATTGTGTCGTTGGCGTAGCTGAGCGCCATCGGGTTAGCCATTGCGCCGCAGAGCAGACCGCAGATGGTGCCGAAGTCGAACTTGCGCGTCTTCAGCGCTATAGCGCCCACGATGAGCAGCGGCAGCATGGTGAGCACCAAGCCGATGCCTACCCACATGAGACCCTCTGGACGTATGATGGTGCCGAGGAAGTCCTTGCCGGCTACGAGTCCGAGGCAGGCGAGGTAGAGCGAGAGACCCATCTTGCGCAGCATCAGCGACGCCGAGCGTGTGGTGTAGGTGATGAGGTGTATGCGTGCGCCGAGCGAACCGATGATGATGCCCATGATGATAGGGCCGCCGGCGATGCCGAGCTTCACGGGTGCGCTCATGCCCGGTATGGTGATAGGAATCATGCCGAGCGCCAGACCCAAGAGCAGTCCGAAGAAGATGGCGCCGAGGTTAGGCTCGTTGAGGCCCGTCACGGCGTTGCCGAGGAACGCCTCTGCGTGGTCGATGTCTTCGGGTGTGCCCACGACGGTGACGCGGTCGCCGTACTGCAAGTGGAGCGTATCAGTTGCGAGCAGCTTGATGTCGCCGCGCATCACTCTTGACACGTTCACGCCGTATGTCTCGCGCATGTGCAGCGAGCCGAGCGTTCTACCGTTCAGACGGCTGCGCGTCATCACTATCACGCGGCTCTCCACAGACGAGTCGATGGCGTTCCAGTCTATCTTGTCGCGGTTCCAGTCTTTCTTCACATGCTCGCCGAAGAGGATGTTCATGGCAGCCACCTCGTCGCGGTTGGTCACCACGAGCACGTTGTCGCCGTGCTGCATCACGGTCTGTGCCATCGGAACAATAACCTTTCCGTTGCGCCAGATGCGCGAGATGATGAAGTGGCGGTGGGTCGACTGCGATATCTGTGCTATCGTCTTGTCAGAGATGGCGGGGTTGACGCAGATGAACTGTCCGACGTATGTGCTGTCGTCGTCAGAGCTTTGGCAGCGTTCAAGGTCTTCCTTGCGCACGAGGAACTTGCGCAGCAGTATCATGGCGAAGATGACGCCCACTACGCCCAGCGGATAGGTCACGGCACAACCCAATGCGGCGCCGCTGCTCGATATATGCTGTGTGGCAAGCGCCTGCTGAGCCGCACCGAGCGCCGGCGTATTGGTCGTAGCACCGCAGAGGATGCCCACCATGTCGGGGATGCTGATAGGCAGCACGAGGCACAGCGAGAGCGCCATCACGGTGCCGAGCACGATGACGCCCAAGCCCCAGCCGTTGAGCGATGCACCGTCGTGGCGCATCATGCCTATGAAGTTAGGACCTACGTGCAGACCCAGGGCGTAGACAAAGAGGGAGAGGCCGAAGGTTTCGGCGAAGCTTATCATCTGCTCGTCGGCAGTGAAGTGGAGGCTGCCCGCCACGATGCCCATGAAGAACACGAACGCCACGCCGAGCGAGATGCCGCGGATGCGCAACTTGCCCAGCGCCATGCCCACGCTGATGATCAGCGCCAGCACTACCAGCGTCTGTACTGCTGAGTGTATGGTGAAAAGACTGTCAATCCATTCCATTGTATTTCTGTGTAATTTGTTTTAGAGTTTATTAGCTACCTTCAGGGGGTGCCTTCAGGGGGTGCACTTCTTGCTTTGTTGGTGCCTCTCAGGGGGTGCACTTGTCTCAAGTGCACCAACGTAGCTTTACTGGTGTACTTCTTGCTCTGTTGGTGCAGTTTAGGGGTGCACTTCTTGCTCTGTTGGTGCACTTGAGACAAGTGCACCCCCTAAAGCACCCCCTAATGATTCTTTCTGCAAAGTTACTGCAAACTGCTGACTCTACAAAACAAATGCAACAAAAAAGGCGCTGCCCGCTGAGGGCAACGCCTTAATATTCATTTATATAAGCTGTTCTGTTGCTTTATAACTGCTTCGCCGATTACTTAACGAGCACCTTGCGTGTTGTGCCGTCAGACATCTTAACGATGTTGATGCCCTTAACCGGAGCTGCAATCTGAACACCGTTCACGTTGTAGCGAGCCACAACTGTAGCCTCAGAGCCAGTTGTTACGTCCTCGATACCAGTAGAACCAGTGACGCGAGCTCTGCCAGCATTGACGATAGCTCCGGTCTTCTTGTCGAGGAGCAGTGCAACAACGTAAACCTGGTCGTGCTTGATGGCTTCCTTCAGAGTTCTCTTTGTAGGCATCTTGAGCGTGTACTCTGAGCTTACTGTGCCGTTAGCGACGAGTGTAGGCAGTGTCGCCTTGTTGTTGTTGTTTACGTAAGAGCTTGAGATGAGCACATCGTTGTATGTCTCGTAATATGATGAGCCCTTATCCCACAGGAACTTAAGATCGTCAGGCATGCTTGCTTGCGAGTTGTATCTACTGCCGCCCTTGCAGAAGTAGTTATGCTGCTTCCATGAGTTTGTCTTGCCGGTTAGACCATCTGCTGTAAGCATGAATGCAATATCGTAGTCGCCTGCTACCAACGACTCTACTGAGGCTGTTGCGTTGACCTTTGTATCCTCATCTGTGAATGTACCGGCTACGGTTACTTCTGCCAAAGCAATTTCATTCAGAGAAGCCTTGAGCACTTCTGGCATTTGCTCATATGGTGCCAATACACCACTTGATCGGTTTACCATACATTGTGGAGCACCCGTGAAACCCAAATCGTATGAGATGTTGTACATCGGGTCGCTTTGGTTGAACTGGTGCAGAGCGATGCCGATGAACTGGTCGCCATAAAGATTATGCATGTTATGCATAGCAACGTGACCACTCGGACAGTTGCCACAACCAGTACCCGTGAACTGTTCTACTACAGATCTCTTCACGAACTCTCTTTCTACTGTATAGAGTGTGCCGGTAGCTGTCTTTATAGCGCATGCGTTCTCTGCGCCGTTCACCTTTGTTACGGTGAGTGTAATAGCGTTCTTGCCAATCTCAGAAGCTGCAGCAAACGGAATCTCTACGCTATGTGTACCGCCTAAGCCGAAGTCCTTGCCGAAGTCGAGGTGCTGCTCAGCGCCTGCCTTGCCGTCGAGAGAGATGGTGTAGTCGATGCTTGTGAACTTAGAACCGAGGTTTCTGAATTTTACCGCTACGTTCTTTGTCTTGCCCTTTTCAATCACCATGTTGCCGAAGTCGAGAGGCTGTACAGCGTTAGGTGCGAAATCGCCCTCTACGATAAGCTGGATAGCGAGACCCATGCCGCCGCTTTGGAACTGGTACCAAGCAGCGCCGTTGCCGCCCTGAGAAGCGGGGATGTTAGCGTATACAAAGAACGGACCGTCAACCTTAGAGTTAACGCCGATAGGGTAGTTGCTTGATGTCTGCTTGTAGTTGAAGCCTACGAACAAGTTCTGGAAAGAAGAATTCAGTTCTACCTTTTGGTCGAACATCACTTCATGCCATTCACCTGTGTTTTTTGCGCCTGCTGCTGATGTAACGCTCTTGTCAGAAGAAGCGATTTCTGTCATATCAGTAATCTGACCGTTTTCGAGCGTCAGGTTCTGTACGAATACACCGGTAGATGTTTCGCCCTGACCCAGGTTGAAGCGTACGCCGGCAATCTTCTTGCCGTAGTAGGGAGCGAGGTCGTCTGCTGTAAGCTCAATGGCTACCTTGTTGCTGCCGGTGAATTTTGGAACGCCTACGTAGTTGTCGCAATCGTCGGTGTCGAAGTAGCCTACGAGACGCTGGTTGGCAGCGAGGTTAGCCTTCGCAGGAGCCTTGAATGCGCCGAAAGCCGGTGCCTGAACGCCCTGCGGGTTCAGTGACTTCTCTACTGTGAAGTTCTGCGCGCCGGCTGTGAGAGCCAACAGCATCGCAAAAGCAGAAAGCAGGAATTTTTTCATGATTTAATCCTTTCTGAATTGTTAAAACTTATTCTTTTATTTAATGTATTTCACGGTCTTGCCGTTAGAGAGCTTCACGATGTTCAAGCCCTTCTGTGGAGCTGAGAGGCGTGTGCCGTCTGCTGCGTAGCGTGCCACTACCGTTGCGTCTGCGTTGCTGATGCCGTTTATGCCGGTAGACTTCTCGTTGTAAACAAAGTGCACTGTTATGGTTGAGCTCTCGCCAATATCTTCGTATTTGAACTGCTCTATGCCAAACTGGTCCTTGCCCAGAGACACCTTGCGACAAACTACCAATGTGAGCTTGGCTTTTGCCTCGCCGTACATAGCCTTATCGGTTTCTTCGTCATTGCCGATCATCCATTCGGTCTGAAGGTCGTCGAGTTTGTCTACAAAACCGCCGTTAGATTCAAATTCTCCTTCTTCTCTAGCGTTCTTGCAGTTGCCAAGCAGACAAAATGCGATGCTGCCATTGTCGATTCTTTCTACGTTAAGACGCAACTTCACGCAAATCTTCTCTCCTTTCAAGTCTGTCTTAATAGGTTTTACGAACAGACCTGTTGAGATTTGCTTGGTATCATATCCATCTTCAGGCTCTGTAAAGTCTTCGACGTCCGATTTTGTTATTACTGTTCCGCTTGGTACAACAGTACCGTCTGCTGTAGCGAATTCAAACATGCCCTTAGTCTCCTGCGCGAACATTGCCACTGCAGAGAAGAGAGCAAAGCAAAGTGTAAAGATTTTCTTCATATTATTCTGTTTTTTTAATTAGCGTTAGGTCTCAATGGTTTGTTAAAAGAATTGTTTGAGGTTGTGTGGTCTTTTCGCACAACCTCAAACAGAATATGTTTATTCAGCAGCGGTTTCTGCGAAGACTGCCTTCTTCGTAACCTGCTGCACCTCGTTGTTGTCGTAAACGAAAGCCACTACCGATACCTTCTCGGCGTTCCACTTCTCGGGCAGCGTATAGTCGTACTGCTTTTCTGTGGTCTCGCCCTCCTTCACGGTTACGTCCTCGCCCCATGTGCCGTTGGCAACATCGCGGAATACGTGGTTGTGTACATACTCTTTGTTGATTTTGCCATTGGGCATCTTCTGTTTAGCTACGATACCGTCCTCAATGAGCCACACCTGTAGCTTGCCTGTCGTATTGCCGTCTGTGCCGAAAGCCTTTACGTCGATGGTGAGCTTGCGCGAAGTAGCGTCATAAATATTGTTGACGCTGAGCGAGAGCGCAGCCTTCTTCGAGATGAGCGCACCTACGTAGCTTGCCCAAGTGTTATAGTCCTGATTAGGAGCTGTAGCGCGGTTGATGAGCGCCCAAGGCTGTCCGAGCTTGCTCTGGCTGTCCCAGTGCTTGTAGTACTCGTCGCCGATTTCGGTTGCCAACGAGGTTTTGCCCTTTGATGCGAGCGGACCGCTGTGAATGCCCACTGCGATTACGTTCTTCTCGCCGTAAGTCTCAACGATATTGTTGATGGCGTTTGTGCCGTTAGGGCAGTTGATACACTCCTGACCAGTGTAGTCCTCGATGAGCACTGCGCGTCCTACTTCAGCCGGCTTCACGTAGATGAGTCGGTCGTTGGGATCTACTTCCTGACATGCCACTGTTGCGAAAATGGCGATGGCGCTTGCTGCGCCTAACAATATATTCTTCAGTTTCATAATAGTGGCTTTAGAAGTTAAAGTTGTATGATACTGTCACACCCTTGCTTGCCGGCACGTAGCGGCATACGCCACCCGAGCAGTTGTAGCCTGCGCGTGTCTTGCCGTAGCCCACCTGCAGACGGTGTGCGCCGTGAGTAAAGGTGACAGAGCCGTTGATGTAGTGCTCTGCGTGTGTGCCCTTCGACTCGTCAATGGCGCCAGTCGATGTGTAGTAGTGCTCTGCACCATTGTACTGGTCGCTGATGGTGAACATGAAGTTGGGCAGAACGGAAAGCTCGAGCAGACCGAACCACCAGTCGCCCTGGTCGTCCTTTGTGTTCAGATACTGAGCCTCGCCGCGCAGCGTAATCTTCTTGTTGAAGCGGTACTTACCCTCAGCCACGAAAATGTCAGAGTGAATCATTCCGCCCTCGCCCTCAACAACGGTCTTGTTGTAGTACTGGTTCATGTACATGAGGTTGAGCTTGAAGTCCTTGGTGAGCTTCTTCTCAATCTGCACGTTGATGTCCTGGTAGTACTTCTCGCCGCTCTTCCAGAAAGGCGAACCGTAGCCGTCTGTGCCCGGTGTGCCGCCGTTGTGTACGTTCTTCTCGATGGCACGGATATGCGAGAAGTTGAGCTTCACGCTTGTGCCGTACTTGCCGCCGAGGAATGTCTTGCGGTTGAACTTGTAGCCGAGCTCTGCCTGATAAGCCCACTCGCCGTTAGGCTGTGTGGCGTAAGGATAGAGCGAAGCTAAGGCGTATGTCTGCTGCATGGCGAACGCCGGCAGGTGGTTGATGAAGCCTGCTGTGCCGCTCTCTGTGCGGCGTGAGCGGAAGTTCATGTTGTCCGAACGCTTTGCCTGCAAGAGAATACTCATGCCGCGCTGCGAGTAGGACGTAGAGAGCATCGTCACGTAGCCCTTGCGGTAGATATACGGGAAGTTCTTGTCGAACGTCGGGTCTTCGGTCTTCTGTGCGTATTCGCCGAGGATGCTGAATCCGCCCTTCTGCAGGTTGGCACGCACGTCGAAGGCGTTGGTATTCTCTACGAAGCGCAGCTTGTGTGTGGCGTCGGCGTAGATGTCCTCCTTCTGGTGCTGGTGGTTTACGACCCACGATGCGCCGAGCGTGAGGTTGGTACCCGACTGCTGCATCTTCTGCGACCACTCAGACACGCTGAGCTCGAGGTCGGCACCTGCTATGAGCGACTGTGTGTCCCAATAGCGGCGCTGTGTGCCTACTACCGCCTTTGCCTGCACGCCCTTGAACGGACGCACCATGACGCGACCGCCGAGCAGCGAGTTGTCGATGCCCAGCGAGCGCTCCTCGTATGTGCGGAGGATGAAGCCCGAGCCGAACTGCTCGTAGAAGTTACCGAGTGTGAGCTCGGCGTTCTTCATCTTGCCCTTGATGTAATAAAACGGCACACCCCAGCCTTTGAAGTCCTTGTCAAAGCCTGGGAGCGGATGGTCGAGATATTCAAGACGCACGCCGGCGTCTACGTACTTCGAGAGGGCGTGAACCTCAGCGTAGGTGTTGTTCAGCACCTTGTCGTCGTAGGTTCCCGTACCAATCTTGTTGTCTTCCTGCGGAACGAGGAAGTCGGTCTGCAAGCTACCCGTAATCTGTACGTCGTAGTCTTTTGCTACCTTTATGGTCTGTGCGCTCGCTGTGGCTGCCGACAGACTGAGGGCAGCGAGAGCGAGCGTAAGCTTCTTGTTCATATTAATGTTGTTAGGGTTGTTGGTGGGAGTGATAACTGCTAACTCGTCAATATGTCAACATATCAACATGTCAACTCGTTTACTTGTTCACAAGCTTGCGTACTTCCTCAATAAGCTCTTCCTCAGCACCCTCGGTATATCCGTTGTGCTTAGACACGATCTTGCCGTTGCCGTCGCAAACGATAACGTAAGGGATGGTCTGTATGCCGAGCGCGCGCTTGAAGTCGCTGTTCGGGTCGAGCAGAACCTCATACTGCCAGCCGTGGTTGTCTACGAGCGGCTTCACCTTGTTGATGTTCTGTGCCTGGTCGATAGACACGGCGATAACCTTCACGCCAGTCTCTTCCTGCCACTCATCGTACACCTCGCTGATGGCGGTGAGCTCGCGGTTGCAGGGCTTGCACCATGTTGCAAAGAAGTCGATGATGAACGGTTTGCCGTTGTTTGAGAGTGTGTCGGTAGACACTGACTTGCCGTCGATGCTCTTAAGCATCACCTTCGGCAGCTGTGCGCTTGCGGTAGTTACGATACCGAGCAAAAGCAATGTTGCAAGTAATAATTTCTTCATAGTCGTAAGTATTTTGTTGCAAAATTAAATAAAAACCTTGTTGCGTGTGCATTACAAGGGTTAATTTTGTATAAAAAGGTAGATTTGGGTGATAGATGGTGACGGGTTGATAGATGTTGTTGTGGTGAGGTGGTGAGGTGGTGTGATGGTGAGGTGGTGTGATGTTGAGGTGGTGGGGTGGTGAGATGTGTGTTTATCCGTAGCGGAGGTCTCTGGCCTCCGCAGCAAGCAATCGTGCTAACATTCTTATAATTATATATTGCTGTCCGGTAAACAATTATTCACCCTTATATTGCTTTGTTATTCAGTGTTTTATTTCAATATTTACTAAAGGGGCTTGCCTAATACTATGCGGGCTGCGCTCGGCTTTGCCGCTTGCCAGAGCAAGAAAGCCCAACATCACATAGCCCAGGGCAACGCCCTGGGTATAATAGTGTATATAATAAACAATGCGCCCTGCAAGGGCAACACCTTAATAATTAGGCTTTTGCCCTTGCAGGGCGTATGGGTCGTGTGCGTCTTTTAACCCAGGGCGCTGCCCTGGGCTATGTGCTTCTGCCCCTTCGGGGCGTACTGCTTGCGAGTTTTGACACCCCTTCGGGGCGTGACGCTTGCGAGTTTTGACTCACCCTTCTCCTACGGATAATAACGTTTTATTCTTCTCCGAACGCTGCGGCTTCTGCAGCAGCGATTATCTCCTCGCGGCTCTGTTCTCTCGCCGAGATATGGCTGAGGTCGAAGTCTTCGTCAGAGAGGTCGAGGTCGGCGGGGGTGAGGCCCGAAGAAACGGGCGCTGCTTCTGTCTTTGCAGGCGCTGCTGTCTTCGCAGAAGCGGTGTCGAGAGCTTCGGCTGCTGCCTCGTCCTTGCGGTACATCGGCGAGCGGCGGTTGCGCTTAGCCTTGGAGTCTTTAGGAGAGCTGGGCTTGCTGGGAGAGCTAGGCTTACTGGGAGAGCTAGGCTTACTAGAACCGCTAGTTTCTCTAGAAGAGCTAGAACCGCCAGCCTCGCCATCCTCATTACAAAAACCTTCTCCCTCCATTCCCGAGCTCACCACGATGAAGTCGTCGGGCTGTTCTGTTGAGGGCACGTTCTCCACCGGCTCCTCCTCCATCTTCGTGCGGTCGGTCTTGGCTGCGAACACCTGGTCGATGAATTGCGGTTCGCGGCGCAGCTTCTCCAGCGTCAGTTTCGACGCCAGCTGCTGGCTTTCCTTCTTGCTGTAGCCCTTTCCTTCGCATCCCTCCACGCCTTCGAGCGTCACACGGTAGACGAACACGGGCGATCCGGTCTTGTCCTTCTCTTCGAGAATCGACTTGAAGTCGATGCGCACACGGTTCTTCTGGCTCCATTCGATGAGCTTGCTCTTGAAGTTCACCTCCTTATAAGCAACCTTGTCGATGTTTATCATTTGTGCCAGTATTCGTTTGCGCATGAACTCCATGCAGGCGTCGTATCCTCTGTCGAGGTAGATGGCTCCGACGAGCGCCTCGAAGGCGTTGCCTCCCATGTATGAGTTGTGCGACTGCGACCGTCCGCTTGAGAGAATGAGCTGGTTGATGCCCATCTCCTGCGCCAGTCGGTTCAGCGTGTCGCGCTGCACGAGCTTCGATCGTGTGTTGGTGAGGAAGCCCTCGCGTTTTCCGGGGAAGTGGCGGTATACGATGTCGCCCACGGTGGCGTCGAGCACGGCGTCGCCGAGAAACTCCAGTCGTTCGTTGTTCACGGGCTTGCCCTTTGCGTTGCGCTTGTACATGCTCTTGTGCATCAGCGCGAGCTTGTAGTAGCTTATGTCGTGCGGGTAGAATCCGATGATTTTGCGTAAAGACAAATAAAGCTCCTTGTCCTTGCGGAAAGGGAGCTTCATTCTGTCGATGAGATTACTCAGCATATTTCTTGAATATTACACATGCGTTGTGACCACCGAAACCGAACGTGTTGCTCAGTGCCGCACGTACCTCGCGCTTCTCAGCCTTGTTGAAGGTGTAGTTGAGCGTGTAGTCGATTTCCGGATCCTCGTCACCCTCGACGTGGTTGATAGTCGGCGGTATGATGTCGTTCTTCACTGCGAGCACTGATGCGAGTGCCTCTACAGCTCCGGCTGCACCGAGGAGGTGACCAGTCATTGATTTCGTTGAGCTGATATTGAGTTTGTATGCAGCTTCGCCGAACACCTGCTTGATGGCCTTAGCCTCAGAGATGTCGCCCACCGGTGTTGATGTGCCGTGTACGTTGATGTAGTCGATGTCCTCCGGCTTCATGCCAGCGTCCTCGAGTGCGTTCTGCATTACGAGGCAGGCGCCGAGACCTTCCGGGTGTGATGCTGTGATGTGATAAGCGTCGGCAGACATGCCTTCGCCCACCATCTCTGCGTATATCTTCGCTCCGCGTGCCTTGGCGTGCTCCAGCTCCTCGAGTATGAGGCAGCCGGCGCCTTCGCCCATGATGAATCCGTCGCGCGATGCGCTGAACGGGCGTGAAGCGTGCTCTGGGTCGTCGTTGCGTGTAGAGAGGGCGTGCATGGCGTTGAATCCGCCTACGCCAGCCTCTGTGATGGCTGCCTCTGCACCGCCGCTTACAATCACGTTAGCCTTGCCCAAGCGGATGAGGTTGAACGCGTCGGCGAGAGCGTTTGTCGAAGAAGCGCAAGCCGATGTAGTGGCGAAGTTGGGGCCGTGGAAGCCGTACATAATAGATATGTGTCCGGCTGCTATGTCGGCAATCATCTTCGGAATGAAGAAGGGGTTGAATTTCGGACCGTTCTCCTGGTGTGTCGCCCAGTAGCCCACCTCTTCCTCGAAGGTCTTGATGCCACCGATGCCCACGCCGTAGATGACGCCGATGCGGTTCTTATCCTCCTCGTCGAGGTTCATGCCGCTGTCCTGCACCGCCTGCATTGCTGCGATGATAGCGAGCTGTGCGTAGCGGTCCATCTTGCGTGCTTCCTTGCGGTCGATGTAGTCGTTGACCTTAAGGTCCTTCACTTCGCAAGCGAACTGTGTCTTGAACGAAGAAGCGTCAAACAATGTAATAGGTGCTGCGCCACTTACGCCGTTCAGGAGGTTGTTCCATGTTTCTTCTACGTTGTTACCCAACGGAGTCACCGCGCCAAGACCTGTTACTACTACTCTTTTTAATTCCATGTAACTGAAAAATGTCAAAAAAAAATGGTTTATGGTTTATGGTGCACAATGGAATTATAACAATGAGTGATTGCTATGGGGTTGTGCACACCATAAACTATAAACCATAAGGTTTATTTATTTTGCGTTCTCGATGTAAGCGATAGCGTCGCCAACAGTAGAGATCTTCTCTGCCTGATCGTCAGGGATGTTTACGCCGAACTCCTTCTCGAACTCCATGATGAGCTCTACTGTGTCGAGAGAGTCTGCACCAAGGTCGTTTGTGAAGCTTGCTTCTGGCTTAACGTCTGCTTCGTCTACACCGAGCTTGTCAACGATGATAGCCTTTACTTTTGATTCGATTTCTGACATAATTTTAATGTTTTAAATTGTTTATAATATTGATTTCTAATTTAATGCGGATGCAAAGGAACAAATTTTTTGTCAAATAGACAAATATTTTCTAATAAAAAGGCTTTTTCGCTGCACAAACACCCCGTATCTGTGCATTATTTCGCTGCTTTTTGGCTGTTTGGGGCGGGTTGTTAAGGCCTTTCCCCTGTTTTTCTGAGGCTTCCTAAGGCTCTCTAAGCCTTACTAAGCCTTTCTAAGCCTTTCTAAGCCTTTGTTGACTCAAAACTCCTAATTGTTCACAACGAGCACTCCCAGCGGTCCTGTGGCGCTGCCGCGATAGCGCAGCAGCTTTTTGCCGTTGGCAGTCACGCCCCGGTTGTTCAGGTCGTACTCTCGTTTGCATGTGGGGCATACCGCCATGCCTCGGTCGTTCATCCTCAGTCGGTAGCCCATGGTCTGCGTCTCAGCGTAGCAGTTGGGGCATTGGTTGTCGTAGACGTAGAATGTCGGGGGCGACCCGAGGTTGCCGTATCCCACGATGATGCCGCTCTTGTTGTACAGGCCGAGCGTATATGTGCGTCGTGCGTCGTCGCCAGCCGGCTCCTTCTTGCTGCTGAGTCCCTGGTTGCTCACGAAGTAGATGAAGCGTCTGCCGTTCTCCGTGCCCTCGTAGACATTGCAGAACACGCCGGGCGAGAGCGGGTTGAGAGCGCTCTGCAGCGTCACGTCCTGGTACACCTGGTTGTTGAAGAAGAAGGAGCAGCGCTCCGACGCATACTCGTAGTCGGTGTCGGTGCACGCCGCTGTCAGCAGTGCGCACAGCGCAATGGCTATTGTCCTGATTGTCCTATACATATTTATATATTATTACTTGGTTGGCTCCTACGGAATCCACGGCTCTCACGGATTACATTATTCGTAGTAAACTTAATTATTGCGAAAATCGCTGCCACTTTTTTTAACAACGGATTTATCGGATTTATCGGATTCGTTGGATGCGTAAATAATCGGATTAACCGGATTTATCGCTGTTATTTTTTAACAACGGATTTAACGGATACTATTTCCAGGGGGTGCACTTGTCTCAAG
>ERZ1031885.409-NODE-409-length-18409-cov-10.447586_pt1 | contig 18409 bp, 29 predicted proteins | sample MGYA00518168_ERZ1031885 | MGnify/ENA primary metagenome ERZ1031885 (study PRJEB33719, sample SAMN04261269) | wastewater metagenome | biome: rural village; feature: human; material: feces | host: Homo sapiens | place: El Salvador | collected 2014-01-14 ...
CCCAATGTCTGTGATGGAATAGTTTCCCTGGATATCAATCGTGAGGTAACCACAATCTCTTGGATGTGATGCACCAGTATGGAGTCTTGCATTTCGCCATTGGCAAACGCAGTCCTCGCAAAGACACCCAGCATGACTATTGCTAACAATCTTTTCATCTATCATTATTGTTTTATACTCATTCACAAGCCTAACCCACGAGGCCCAATGATTTCATCCTCCATCACTTCTTGATGGCAGAGATGGCAACGGCAGGTCTTCTGACTTGCATCCTCCCCCGCATCCGTCATTTTTTTTTCTGACAGATGCAAAACTCATGGCAAGCGGTCTTCCCGAAAAAATGTCAGTGACCATGATGCTTGCCGCAATAAGACGCTTACAGCAGCGGGACTGTCCGGGCTTCTCACCCGATTCCCTTTTAATCACTACGCACACATCTCGATGTGGTGTTTTCTACACCAAGACTTCATCGCTCCTACGGCGGTGCGACGTGGCAGTGAACCAATTGCGGGTGCAAAGTTACGACAAAAAAATGAATTTTCGGATAACTTCATGCCGATTTTATTTGGTAATATGCGAATTTCTTCCTATATTTGCAAAAAATTATAATATCAACCCTTTTTCGAAATCATAAATACACATTAATATATATGGCAACAGTTGACGACAAGAAGATTATCCTCTTAATTACATAAAAGATATTCTGACTGATTATCAGTAAGTTATAAATATACGCTTATTATATTGCTAGCGAAAATATCCCTAAAAGCCCCGTAAAACGGATAAAAACTAGGCGTTTTTGCAAGCAATATGCAAGCATAAAGAAGAAATGAGTTATGAAAGTATATATTGATAACAGAGATTTTAAGGTGTACTTATCTGTCACGCATAAGTACAAAAGGTTCTATCTGTCAACTGGATTACAGACAACAGAGAAGTTTGACGGAATGGTTTTTCCTCGCTCCGACAAGTCAGCAAAGTCTAAGACCAACAGACTTGCACAGATATATAAGATGTGTGATGATTACATCAACGAGCATAGCAATGAAGGCGTTGACGAACTCAAAGAACATCTTAAAGAATTGATTGTTGGCAAGAAAAGAAACAGAAACACCATTATTAGCACAATAGAGAAGTTTATCGGCACAAAGGATAAGGCTGGCACTATTGCCGCCTACAAACATCTTATAACGGATATTTCCGTATATGATGAGAATGCAACACTTGATGGAATAGATTTCTCATGGGTAGAAGGCTTCTATAAGCATGAGGAAGAAAAAGGCAGATGCAACAATGGTATCATTGGAGATATTGATAAACTGAAGTCAGTCTTTAATTGGGCAAGAAGAAAGAAGCTCACTACTAATTATCCATTTGAGAGGGCAGCTTTCAAGAAAGATAAAACACGCAAGAGAAATCTATCTGTAGAGCAGTTACGAGCAATACGAGATATTAAACTCGATGCCCACGATAGTATATACAGAGATTTCTTTATGCTTGGTTTCTATCTGATAGGTATGAACTTGTCGGATATTCTCGACCTTACCAAGGAAGACTATAAGGACGGACGCATATCATTCTTCCGTAATAAGACGAATAGATTGTACGATATTAGGGTAGAACCAGAGGCTAAAGAGATTATCGACAGATACAAAAATAATAGCAGCAGCAACGAATTATTCTCATTTATGAGGATTACTAATTCGGCAGGGTATGCTCAGTTCACGACTAAGTGTAATCATTGTCTTCGTTCTTTAGGAAGAAAGATATATAACGGAAGACGATACGACCGAACAAATGATGCGATTGAGCCAGACTTGACAAGCTATTGGAATCGCCATACGTGGGCAACGTTTGCCGCAAAGATAGAAATACCTATGGAGATTATCGGAAGGGCATTAGGACACTCTATTTGGGATAATTCGATAACTGGCGTTTATGTAGAGTACGATACATCGAAGATTGATAAAGCCAACAGAAAGGTCATTGACTACCTGAATGCCGATTTAGAGTGTAACAAAGATAATAAATAAAACTCAAATAATGTTTTGAGTTTTCTAAAAGGGCAAATTAAAAGGGAGGCTACAAACCTCCCTTTCATGCTATTTATCCGATAGAATAGTTTCTATCTTCTTGCGATAGTCAACAGAGCCATCGATGAATGCGTGCATAAACAGACTACTATCGTTAATTGGTACGCTGATAGGCTCGTTGATGAAGTCCTTTGTGACTTCCGAGTTATTCACCAATGCAGAAACAAGGCGTTTCTTCTCGTAATTGAATCCTTGCGTGAATCCTGCCGCAAATGGTGTAAGCGAGTGAAAGAATGGTGTTGGTTCTTCACTCAGATTTTGCAGTCTCTGTTTCAGAGTCATGTCCTTGGTCTTTTCCATCATTATTCTTCTTTTTAATTTCTTCCTCCATTTTATGTAAGCGTTCAACCTCTTGCTCATAGATGTTGTCAATTGCATCAGAATACTTTAGGTATTGTGTAAGGCTCTTCTTGCGCTGCATAAACTCAGCCTTATTCTTGTACTTCATACCTTGTATTGCGGTCAGTCTGTGACGCTGCATTTCAAGGTGCAGCTCATCATAAGCCCATATTGTTGTCTGTATAGCATCCCTCTCATTGTCGTTGCACTTTTCTGCAAGTTTGAGTGCTTCGCCATACTTTCTAAACAAAACGTTAATAAACCAAATTGCAACCGCCAAAAACATGCATAAGATAGCTGGCTCAAAACGCTTGATAAACAGATAGCATACGCCAACCATAGCTACCAGTAACACGCTGACGTTGCCGATAGTAACAAACCCTAATACTTTCTTAATCATTTTCTTCATATTTTTTGTCCATTAATTTGTTAAGACGCATATAGAAATACTCATCAGATTCTCCTCTATTTTTGAATACTAAATGATTTTGCTCCAGGAATCCAAGGATTATATCAATGCTTTTCTTTCCTAGATTTCTAAGATTCTTTAAAGAATTAACATCAAGCTTTCTTAGTAAATCGCCAACCGTATATACTTCACTATATCTAAATATGTTCATAATACGTACAGGAAAGCCGAAATTGCCGATATTCTCAGATAAAATCTTTGGCGGAATAGCAATATCACTAGTAGGTTTATCACCCTTCTCGCGTCTGTAGGAATCAAAATCCATCTGCATATCCTTGATTTTTTTTTTCAGTCTTTCAACCTCATATACTAAATGTTTGTTGGTAGAGATATGCTCGATAATCGTAATTTCGTTACGTGATAACTTATCGCATGTCTTTTCTACTATCTGACGAATCCTAGTTGGTGTCAGGTCATACTCATCGGCTAGGTCTTCAAAAGTCTTACCTTTGATAATCCCTTTTAGCATTTGGGATTCACGATAACTAATATGCGGCGCAATATCTAGATAAGAAATGGCATCTATCGCCACAAATAACATACCTATTGCATTAGCTGATAATTGCCCCTTTGCTGTAGCAGCGTTTCTCGTTTCGGCAAGTTCTATATTAATAGCATTCTTGCGCTCTTTGAGTTCTTTGAGCTTATCATCTATCATCTTTTCGTTGACTGCAAGCATTTTGTACTTCTGAGCGTACTTCTCAATATCCTCGCTATTCACATACACGATACTATGGTCTTTATAACTACCAATCAGACCCTGCTCTATGTAGTTACTAATAGTCTGCCTTGATACTCCCAGTATCTCGGCAGCTTTACTTCTTGTGATTCTAGCCATATACTAACTCTTTTATTGTTTCAGATTTAATCTGCCAATCTCGATTCCAACTGTTGGATAACGTTGTCGATTGTCTTCCCCTTATAGTCAAGAGCAATCTCCTTTAACACTGCAATCTGAGCCGTAATTCTAATTCTATCTGCTACTACCATCATAATCAATTTCTTAAAATGTGAACACTAACAGCCTTGTTTACTGCATTAGGCTGCGACTCATTAAAACTCCTGATAAAGTTACGTTCCATTTTTTCAGGGAACATAGCTTTTTTCGGCTTCGGCATTGATAACGTGCCTACTACTTTGTGCCCCCCCCGTAAGCGTAATCACACACTTACGAGTGATTATTTCTTCTCCAAACATATTCTCTAAATTTAAACGTTACTATACATGCCCAACAATCTTGCCTTCCATAACTTCGTAAGTTTCTTTATCGCGCTCCATTTTGATAACGTACACTATAACTGGAACTCCTTTTTCCATCATAATATTGTATCTGCCTTTTACTTCCAAAATGGTACAAGGTTCATTCAACCAACAGAAATCGTTAACCTTTACCTTATCACCAACGTGGTAAATGGAATTTCTTACTGCATATTCATCAGCAAGTTTATCCATTTCGTCTTGATATGAGCGGCGTAGCGCTCTGCGACTGGCAGCAAAATCGTCTCTTGTCATTTTGCCTTTTTCTATGAGAAGTTCATTAAAGAACTTCGTTCCTTCAATAACTTTATCCATAAATATTATTTTTTAAATAAACACGACTTTATTCTTCATACAGCTTCTAAAAGGCTCTATATCGGGTGCAGAACACATATCGCTACCCTTGTGAGAACCTTTTTCTGCTATTTTTCTGAAAGCACAGCCAGTGCAACTAAATTCACTGGCTTGCTCTTTTGTTATATATTCATTCATTATGCCGTCTCCTCTAACGTCAGTTTGCCTCTCCTTTGTGCTCTGTATTTTTCAGGAGCCATCGGAAGATTATTCTCTTCAAGTGCTCGCTCGTATGCCCTAAATGCCAGACAATCTGCTTGAACATTCATGTTATCTTTTCCGTGTCCTTTTATCCAATCAAGACGAATATCCTTTCCTTCCGCACATTTTCGGTACATCTTAATTAAATCGGGATTTTTGATATTATCTCCAATTTCCCAGTTTGTGAATTTAAACATCTTGATAGCGTACTTCGAATCCGACACGACAACTATATGTGAACCTTTCGGGCAATAGTTTACGGCAGATATAATTGCAAGCATTTCCATACGATTATTGGTGGTACCCAACGTATGATACGACTTTACTTTCTCTATTTCGCCAGTCTCCGCATTAATCACTATATAAGCAGAACCTCCTGCACGATGAGTGGAATAGTTATCGCAACTTCCGTCAGTATAGCAAATGTAGTGACCTGTATATTTATTGTTTTCCACTTCTTCACGCATTGCTTCCTTACGTTTCTTATTCTTTAACTCATCCACGGACATAAACCTATCATCGTTCTTTCTTATGGTAGGATTGTAGGCATTCGCCAAGCTCTGCCAAGTCTTAGGCTTAGTGCCCTTCTTTGTCAACCATTTCTTACCTTCGAGAAAATTCCAAAGTGCATCATCAAACCCTTTTTCTGTCCATCCAGTCTTTTTGCAGTAATCGCAAAATTCTTGATAAGTTGGCTTATCTCCTGGGTCTCTAAAATTCTTCTCATATTCTGCCTTTGCCATATCCTCTACTTGCGTATTGTATTTGTCTGCCGTGTACCACTTGGCAACTTCGAAAATAACCTCGATGTTCTCAGCCATTTTCCTGAACGAAAGAACAATATCACCGGATTTGGTATCATTGGTTACCTCTTCTCCTGATTCAAGGATGCTGTAATACGGAGCATTCTCAGGCAAGTGAACAGTTATAAGGTTGGCACTGTCATAGTACTTGCGCATTGCTCTGGTAATCGCTATCATCTGTGCCCTGACTTTCGATATCGGGTCGGCAAAATACGAAGACTTTTCGATAATCTTTCCGTCTTTGAGCACAAGATAGGCTGAACTGCAAGGTCCTTTCTTGCCTTTGCACACATTGCTGACGTAAATATCGTAGGCAACAACCTCGAATTTAGTCCTTATGTACTTTTCTTCTATCTTCTTCATACAAACTTTCTTTTATATGGCTATCACATACACATACACGCATACGCACTAGCCTACTATACATACTATATAAAACACATATAACCTCAACTAACTACTAATATAAACATATCCAAAGTAGGACTCGATGTATATTATCCACCACAATAGTTGTCGTGAGGGTCATCACTACCAATGATGTTAGCGAAAGAATTGCCTTTCCCATTGCATCTGTATTTATTCTTTTCGTAGTCATATATCTGAAACATGAAGCTATCAGATATTCTTCGGTCTTCAATAGAGTAAGAGCAAGGAATGATAAGATAATGAAAATGCCCTTTACTATAAGTAAATGACTTCCTACCAAATCTTTGCAATATAAGTTCCTTCTGTCCTTCGATTCTATCATCTGCCACGTGCTGTTCTGCAAAGGATGATTTAATCTTTCCTCTGCTAATAAGCTGTTTTTTAATTCTACTCACAGAACCATAGCCCATATTAACAACACTCATAAACTTTTTCGTGGTAAGTTGCATCGGGATACACACCGAGTTGTAATCAACGTTGAAACTGTTATCTTCTGCACCGCAAATCACGAATGTATAGAGGATGTTGTTAAGGATGGAATATATTTCTTTGAGAGTAAAATCCTTTTTAACTGGCATCTTACAAACCAAAGCACCTTTGTATGTTCCCTGCTTACGATTGTACTTGATTTCCTTATCTTTGAATGTGTTTACGATAAAACGACCATTACCGAGATTGGTGAACAGAGAATCTTCGTTTACCTGATTAATCAATCTTTTAGCCTTATCGTAACCTATTCCCAGACGTTCCTTCAAGTCTTTCTTTGTAAGTTGGAACATTACTGAATTACTATGCTGCATCTTGCACCAAATAGCAAAGCAAAGCAGCTCCTTGCGTTGCTTCACCTCTTGTGGAGTAGCACCGTAAGCATATTGCCTTACCAAATCCATTCTGATACTTAATGTACGCATAGCCTAAAATCAGAGAACCCTCAAACAGGTACGAGCTGTTTGTGGGTCTCCTTTATGATGAAACCTTATATTTCTATAAGGTTTTGTTTGCTAATGTTAGTGCGAATCAACCCTCGTACTGCTGAATTGCGATACAAAGGTAATCATTATTTTTGAGCTGGCAAAATGCACCTAAAACGCTTATTAACAACACGAAAGGAAGATTAATGCGAGAAAATTATATATAATACCAATATATGATATTTAGATAGAGATACGGGGATTTTCGGGAGAATAATAATGATTTACAAATAACTAAAAATTTAGTTCTGTTTAACAAAACAAAAATGCCCCACACCACCAAAAATGATGATGCAGGGCGATATGATAGGTATAAAAGAAATGCGAAAGTAAAGCCCCACCATTGAGCACCAACGGCGGGGCTGAGATAGATAGATGAGTTCCAATGAATAATTGCTTTGCAAAGATACGCAAAACATCTGAGAACTCAAAGAGATAGTGAAAATTTCTTCTGTAAGCGGCTAAAATAGTCTGTTGGTAAGATTTATCGGTGTGATAGTTTCATAGGCTTAGATAGGGATAAAATAAATCCTCGCCTACCATAATTGATAAGCGAGGAAATGTTATAAATGGTGTATATGCCTAAATCAAATCCTTTATCATATTATCAAATGCAGGATTCTTCCAAATGACTTTGTTGTTTTGAATCAAGTCTTTTATATTCGATTTGGAAAGACGAAACCACTCTCCTTTCTTATTCTTTGATGCAAAGCGGTTGTGCCAATGTTTTTCAGAATCACCATCGAAAACGACAAGCATTTTAATTGTCGGATTTCCGATAGACATAGCACGTAAACGCTCAAAAAAGTCGGAAGAACGTCCTATTTTTATGAGGTTCGTATCATCGATTGCCAAATAAGTATCGAATTGGCTTTTCTTGTTTTCGCTTGAACATAGCACATCAAACATTCCTTTCAATAGTGCACTTGCGTAAGGATGAATGATTACACCTGCGCTATACAAGAATTTAGCATTGCCAATAAAATAATCGAAATTATACAAATCAGTTTTATCCTCTGTTATTTCAGATAACACTGACATAAAAATCTCTATTACATCTTGTTTTCTGAACATCATTAATCTATCAATGACTTTATCATCATCGTCCACCAACTCACAGATAGTAAATAATTCGCAACTCATAGCGTCGTTAGCAATCATTAACCCAAAGTTCTCGGTATCTTTTGATAACATTCCTTTCTGGTGCAATATACGGATTTTATCGTCTAGCACCTCGCAAATGTCTGCTAATTCTCTAGAATCTATAGTAAAACGCTCAGTTCCTTTCCAATAGTTACAGAGTACGTTGTATGTAAGTTTGTCTGTAGTACGGACGCAATCTTTACCTTTGATAGCTGCATTGATTGTTTTCAAAACCAAATCCTGCCACGGCTTAGATATGTTAGATTTACTTTCAACTCCATTCTCTCCATAAGATAGTTCCTTTGAGCCGAACATTTCCGCAAATTCATTTAGCTTATGGAAGACATACTTTTCAAAATCACTTTCTGTCATATCACAAAGATTTAAAACACGAAAAACTGCGCTACGTGCTGTTAAGGCTCTTTGTGAAAACCCCGAAGGTAGTTTCCTATCCCTCGACACGGCGCAGTAATCCTTATATAAAATTACTTTATATTCAATAAGATTAGATACAACAATCGCATCCTCATAAGAAGATGCGGCAATCGTACCACAAAGATTTTTAACGTTGCAAAGATACGAAAAATATTCCTATCTGCGTGTCTTAGAAGCAACCTTTAACCAAACTTTAACATTTGGCAGTTATTAATTCTTCGATTAATTTGATTTTTGGTATAATAAATCCCCACCTATACTTGATAGATGGGGAAATAAGTATTATCGTCTCATGTCTTTTTCTAAGCTATCCTTTAAATCTCTAAGGGTAATACTATAGCCTGTCAATATAGAGCAAGCTGTGTTATATTTGTCATTATAGTCTTTCCAAAGGGAATCAACCTTACCTTTCCTTTCGTCTTTTGGCTTTCGATATTTAGGGGTGTTATTCATTTGTTTTGAATAAAAGTTGATGTTAAAATATACGTGTTCTATTGAACAATCGCCATCATATCCCATAATATCCTTTAACGCATTGCTTTCAGCGAGCATATCATCAAGAATGACAGATGGCGTAAATCTATTAACGCTATTCATTCTATCAGTAGCAGCACACTCGAACTTTCCATTTTTCAAAAACATTGTGTATATTCCATCTTGTACGACAATATCTATTGTTGTTGGATATTTCACTACCCAATACTTTAATGGACTATAATCAGGAGAAAGTGTAACCTTTAATATCATTTCCCCAGATTTCTCATCTTCCATATCTGCAACAAACTTGTAGCTATTAAAGTTAAGGGCAACCCATCTCTTTAAATTGCGCCACAAATCTGATTTAGTCTTTCCTTTGCACTCGTATTGTTGTGTACTTGTTGCAGATGAATATACTACCGTCCAATCATTTTGGGCATCCATTGCAATGGCAAACAGACACACCATAAAAGTAAAAATAAACTTCTTCATAATTCTTAATTTGAATGTTCTTTATCATATTGTTTTGTTTTCTCCTTATCTATCCAAGCCCAAACTTTGATTTTCTTGTTGATTCCATCATAGACGCAAATATTCCAATTATTAAAGTCTATGCGAATAAGACCGCCACTGATAAGCCAAGTAGCTACATTATTTTCTATGTCAGGCTTACCAATTAAGGTGTATTTTTCCTTGATGTTCATTTGCGGGTCAAGGAATTGTGCATACTCTGTTGTTGCTTGATAATAGCGATAAATATTGTTTGTTTCGTGTCGCTCGCCATTTACTTCAATTCTTCCATCTGTTAAGACAAACGTTGCTTGTGCTTTTGCTTGCACGACCACGGCAATCATAATTGCCATAAACATCAAAATCTTTTTCATAACTTGAAAATGTATTTAATAATTAGTAATATTATAACTACCACCAAGGAGAATAACAAATGCTCTTAGGTGGTCTTTGGATGTCGATACATATTACTCAGGCAGATAGTTGTAATTCTCTTCAAGATAAGCCTCCAACTCGTCTATTTGCTCTTGTGTTGGCTCACCCAAGTTATCCTCGGTCTCTGAATCATCAAAGTACTCATACCAACCTGCACCATTCTCAGCGTTGTGGATGATATAGTCTGCAATGCTGCTGTACCAACCATTCATAATGGCATCTTCGTTGTCGTGAACGATACTACCAATGTAGTTGTCGATATTCTTCTTCATACTTTTGCTTTGACCGTGATAGCGAGGGCTGAATGGTTCTACAAATTTTTAGTTGCTTCAAGAGCTTTTCCGATAGCGTCAACTTTCTCCTGCTCTATTTTACCTAACTCCTCAATAATTGCAACAGCATTATTCAGAAACTTCAGCGCACGTTTGTTAGGGCAAGGGAACATGTCGAAATGACCTACACCATCAACATCGAAACTTTTATATCTCACCGTGGAACGAACTGGACGATACTCTGTGCAATAATCACTGTCGGTCTCTTCTTCTGGTGTGTGTATATACAACCAATCATCAACACAAAACAGCTTTATACCGTTAACGAAGATTCCCTTATCTGCACCATCAAGTTCAAGGTCTTTCATCTTCTTGCTGATGGCATCCGCTACCTGATTGCACTTCTCTCGCAAAGATTCAGTCATGCGAACATAGTCTTGTCTTGCTAATATTTTATTTAAATCTACGTTCATATCTATTTGACTTAACCGTGATGTCGAGGGCTGTTTGGTTATTATATTATTTCAAAAGATAACGCAATATACGTCATTATATTGTGTTTATGGCAGAAATTTTAATCTTTATTTCTGCCCATGGCGCAATCGAACAATGTGCCGATTAGCCAAATTGCTATTAAGAATGCCATAACTTTTTCCGTTTTATGAGTAAATACCAATCTTATGAAACTCCAACGTTGTGTGGTTATAAGGGTAACTACAATCCTCGAACATAACCCAATAACCCTGCTTGTCTAAAAATATCTGACCTATCGAGCTTATAAAGTCTTTTTGCTCGCCTGCCAATCTATTGTATATTACCTTAGTCAAGTTTTTATAAGGTTGATGTTGTTCGTCTATGATACGGAAAGAATATATATTCTTATCTCTTCCAGTAATCGTCAGTGTGGTTATTAAACCTTCAATCGTTCAGACTCTCTTGTACGTATCACCCTTGCACACCAAAGACTCGCCATTATCAAACAATCGTCTTGCAAGGAATGTTGTTGTATTGTTACAAATAATCTCCGACATAATTATTCCTCCTCTGTATTATTGTTGTTGTTATTCAGTTCCTTGTAATACTGCTGAATCTCCTCATCAGTCATACCCTTTTCTCGCATTACGCGATAGTTTGCGGAACCACGTCTGAAATTTATCTGAGTACCATATACTGAGCGTAGATTGTAATACGCACTTCTTACTAGTTCTTTGGTTAATACCTTGCCAGTGGACGAATAAACGCCCATCTGCTGCAACATCATAGCTGCATCGGCAAAGTTAGGTGTGGTCAATTCAGTGAAGTCTTTGGTACACTTTTTAACCACATTCCATATAGCCTTGTTACAAGGTTTCTCAGCAGCCTCTTTCTTGCGCTTTTCCGATGCCGCCTTCTGTGCATTTGTCAAGTCGCACTTTCTAGGTCTGCCTAATTTCTTAACGACCTTACCAGACTTTGAGATAAATTCTCCGTCTTGTGCCAACTTCTGTTTGCGTACTTCCAATGCGCTTTGAGTTCGTTCCTGTATGAGTTCACGTTCCATCTGTGCCGAGAATGAGAAAGCGAACAGTAGCATTTCATCAATCGCTTTCAGATGGCTGCAATCAAGGTCAATGCCCATCTGCACAATTACCAAGCGCACGCCACGTGGTTTCAGCTCGTCATTAACAAACTTGTTGATGTCGCTCATGGAACGACCGATACGGCTGACCTCTGACACAATAAGTATATCACCCTTATCAAGCATCGGCAACACTACCTTACCAAGGTTTCTATCCTTATAAGATACCTTACCAGATACTCCTTCCTCCTTCACTTCGTGAGTAGCTTTCAGATTGTGACAATTCAACCATTCGTTGATTGTTCTTTCTTGCTGCTCCAATGTCTGCTTTTCAGTAGAGACACGACTGTATATTATTACTTTCTGCATTGGCTCATCATCATCATCGGTCATGTTTGCCTTTGCGTTGCAATTCTTATCCGAACGGCAAAGATAGTGACCTTCTGCCATCATGCAGTAAGGGCAATCCTTACAGCCAATGTTCACGATGTCGTATTTTACGGATGCGCCACCTGCATTCTTGATTTCTGTTGTCTTCATTTCTCCTATCTCCTATCCTATCTCTTATTACTTTAAACGTTACTTTCTGCTATTTATTATCCACGATAACAGAATGATACATGAAAATCGCTACTTTTACGCTCTCGGTCATTCTCAATCACTCCAAACATATAAGTATCAATTACGTAATCTACATCATTGTTCTTGTCATGTTCAATTCTCTTCACCCATTCCTCAACAATATCAGGACACCAAGCATCGCCAAGGAATCTAACCAACAATTTGTTGTCTGTTTCTTGACGTACCAATACTGGCTCGTTTCCTACAAATCCAACCATTTCTGTATTGTCTTTGTTCCAAGCGTACTGACCATCATTGAACAAATCTTTTACTAAATCATCAAGACAAAGGTCTTTGTCGTTGATAGGGCAATGAGCTGCATTCTTAATATCCATAGTCTTATCACTTTAATTCTTGTTCTACAATATCGAAATTATCCCACGTCTCACCCTCGTTGTCTGAGATGTGATAGAATGAGTCTGAAACGCTGATTTGGAAATCGTCACAATCCAATGCTTTTTTATAGCTTTCCAATGTGTTCAGACCTTTGTCTTCCATCGCTTTTCTAGCCTTGTCTCTCGTATCGAAGACTTCTGCATCAACTTCAACTGCCTCACCCAATCCATGTTGGTGTGAATTGATAACTACATATACTTTCTGTGCCATAACTTAATATTTTAGATTTCAAATGCTCTGTCTGTTTCCTCACCTGCGAAGATGTCGTACATATCATCATCCAAATCAGTATAATCAGTATAATCCGTATCTTCGGTTACAATCATTTGATTTACCTTGATACTGATTGTTGTATTGCAATCTTTCAGGCTTATTCCATCGTATGTGGCTGCCTTGTCGTCAGACTCGAAATAAGAATCGAGCAAAGATGCAAAATATGTGCTGCCATCTTTCTTTTCCTTCTGTTCCAAGGTCGCATTATTAGTCGCTCTGTCATTATAGAAGTCTTCGATGTACTTCTTCGCTCCATTCTTCGATGTAAAGATACGCAACACTCCGCTTTGTACTCGCTTGATTTCTTTCTGACCTTCTTCCCAAGCCTTTTCACTATTGGTTTTGTGGCTATCCTTGCAAATGCTTACTACATATACTTTCATAACTTAACCCTTTCTACTATTTTGAAGTGATTATTCTTATAAAATCTAACAATACATCTAAGTTTGATTTGGTTAGATAGAAATATTCAAATGTACCTAAGCCCCATATACTTTCAGATGTATATTCTGCATGTATATCCATATAACAAGGTGATACGTGAGAAAACTTAAAGCAAGGAACATTCAGATGCTCACAAAACTCTATTTCCTCTGTAATAACATACCCACGTAAAAATGCTATAGTACTCAGTTCATTTTTCTCGTCATCAACATAAGTTGTTCCTATATTGAAGCTAGACAAATTGCACCTACCTATATTCTGCTTAATATATTCCAGTGCCTCTTTTTTTGTTATTGTCTTTTCCATATTGATTAATGTTTAAAATTTGTTTCGATAAACATTATTTGATGAATATCCAAGATGATTGTATCTCCAAGAAATGAGTCGTTTATTATAAGTAGCTCATTCGTTCCGTCTATTCTATACTTGCAATTGTTGAAGTCAATATGAAAACGGCTATTATGGATAGCAATGTAAATTACCTTGCTTTCTGCTTTGGCTACCTTGATAGCCTTTCTTAATTGATTTACGTTCATTTTATGATGTATTATAAAAGTTTGTATATGTTATTAATTCACTCATTCCTTTGCTCCGTGGAGGTGGCAAAGGTAGCGTATGTACTACTTTGCCAACACCACATAAGCAATCGCCTACAACCGCATTTAACGGCTTATTTGATGCAATATCAAACCGCATATTGTTCGGTGGAATATCCAAGCATACCGGAACACCGATAGAGATAGCCACAACCTTTGCGGTTGATGCCGTTTCTTTGTGCTCTGAGACGTTTTCTTTTGCAGGTGGTGTAATTGTCCGCTCGGTGCATTTCTCGTTCGCTAGATGCTCATTTGGCACGCTATCCAATGTATCATCAGGTACGGCTGCAATCTCTTCTTTGCTTGATACCAATGATTTCTTTTGCGCATCCTTGAATAGCTTTTCCAATTTAACGCCATCCTTAAAGAAGAATGCACACCCACGATAGGAATTGCTCTTTGTACCATTTAATGGTACGTTCATATTCGGCTACCAATTCATTTTTTGTATGTCTTATCATATATCCAATTGTTAAAAGTTACACTTCATAAAATTGCCCATAGCATTTCCCCCAAGCTACCAAAGACAAGCGCACACCACCATTTTTAATCGGTGATACGCTTATCTTTTCCCACTTGATAAAGTGTACCAAAGGGAAAATATAAGGGCGCACACACTATTTTATTAGTACTTTTGAATATCACTTGTTAATTGTCCGACAACAAATAATGTAGTATATAAATATGTTTGGTCATACACTAATTCGTTATTAACGAATAAATGCAGCTCATAATGGGCACCAACGTGCCAAATTTGCCATTCATAATTTGAATTACCATTCTTTTCGCGAACGCAAAGGAATTCGTTTTCCGTTCCCTTTTCTTCTATCTTTGCGTAAACATCAAGTAAACGCAAGATTTTAGCTAATTTCTTTAAATCTTTATTCATATTGCTAATTATTTAATGTTACTTTGTGGTGCAAACTGAATCGAACAGTCTAGAGATACCGACTATCTTTGCACCTATCCAATATGTTTTATGATACTTTCAAATATGCTTGTTTAATATCCATATTTTCAGTTATTCCATAACATTTTAATGCTCTTACTTCTTTTTTGGTAAAATAAAGGCAAATATTACCCTTCCACCCATTGAAGTTACCAATATTTTCTAATAATCCTTTTATGCCTGTATTTCTCATTTTATTTGCGTTTTAAAAGGTTATTTTTACTCTTTTACGTATCTGTTCCAATTGCGCCCTACAATAATGCCTAATACGTAAGATATAAGGGCGAAAAAGAAAGGTATTGTTATATCCATAACCAATTAATCTTTAATGTTACCAATTTCCAGATTTAATGTTGTAATATCCAAGTAAACGAGTCTATCAACGTTTGCGCTTACCTTTACAACAAACATACTGGCAGAATTTTCAAGCACGCAAAAGGTATTAATAAAGCCTTTTTGTACTAGTTTTGTGTAATTTTCAAGAAGGCTAGAAAGTGATTTAATATTGCTTTTCTTTGTTGCTATCTCAAAAGTTACAATATCAACGTGAAACTGAATATTTCTATATTCAGTACTTATCCATTTTGTACTTATATCCATATTAATGCTTATTTTCGATAAAATCAGTACTAGCCCAAAATCCCAAAATAAGACTACAAAGGGCAAATATAATAATAAAACTACCTGCAATATTACCTACAAGTAAACCAATAACCAAAAGTATTTATACCGAGTGCAATTAAATTACTTTCTTTCATATCTTATATTATTTGTACCTTTGCACCCACATAAGCGAGTGCAAAGGTAGTGTTATTTAGTCTTCAATCTCTTCTTCTTCATCGCTATCTTCTTGCGAGTCTTCCCAATCCTGCCACATGTCGGGTGCAACATTTTCGATAGCCTGCCCCAAAAGGTAGCATCTAATAGTAACGTCACACATTTCGGCACCGTCAGAAAGAATGTCCGAACTACCGCCGAACTCTTCGTTAGCCTCAGCCAACAAATCCAAATTGTGACAAAGATACTCTTCAGCCTTCCAAGCGTTAAAGGTGTATGAGCCGCTAGCATTACCAGTTACCGAATCATCAACGAATAACTTTTCGTTTAAGTCTTCTTTCATTTCGTCTAAGTCCGAATAATCGTGAAAATTCACATTATTCTCAATATACTCACGGACATCACTCTCTACTGCTGATAAATAATCATACTTTTCCATACTCTAATTTATTAAAAGTTACTAATTAATTTGCTTATATCCGAAAAAACTAATAACTTTGCAACCGCTTTAGATACCAAAGTTAAAAGTTTATCTTTTAATTAAAGGTAGCCTCCACTATTTTTTTGTAGTGGAGGTTTTTTGTTTAAACATACTCTATATTTGTTTTGATACGCTCAAGCAAAGAATAAATTTCTTTTTTGGTATCATCTATAAATTTACGATTTTTATCGTAAGCGTCAGGAGTATAGCTTTCACTATATGTTGCAACTTCTGCATTTTGAGTCAGTTTTAACAACTCCTGCAATCTAGCAACCTTTTGGAGTGCCATATAAGAAACTGTTTGCTTTTCGGATAACTTTTTCATATTGCTTTATTTTTTAGTTACTAATTTTGTTCCCTTTGCAAGACTCGAACTTGCAGAAAAGCCGATGTTTTCGCCTGCATCTAGTATGGGTATATATTCCTTTGGTTTTCATTTATCATCTAATTTATTTCGTTACTCTAACTTTTCGCTACTCACTTTAAGATGTTTCAACGCTGAATATATAATGTACTTTGCAGCTACATTCTTTATAAAGGGATAACCGTTATAATTACTACCTTATGTTATTTTTATTCTTGGCTAACATAAAAACCGCTTAATACTACTATATCGTATTGTTACACTAACATTTGTTAGATTTATGATAACGATATTAAGATAATGCCTATCTTACGTTTGCGCTATCTGTTATAAACAGAGTCACGGCTGCAAATAGTAAGCGTTTCATTATCACGCTAACATGTAAGTAAATCAAAGAGCGAACGATTAAACATAATAAGGATTATTCTTGCTTTAGATACCCTTGTTCGTTTTATCTGCTGCAAAAGTACTACTTTTATTTGAAACGGCAAAGCTTTTAGGCAAAAAATTACGCTTTTTCTCGCTTTTTTCTTGAAAATAATTGCTTTTTCTTAAATCTTTACACAAATTGTAATTTCTACTTTGCAAAATGATAGGTTAAATCGGGGTTACTGTGTGATTATATAGGTTTTTCCTATCTTTGCACCTTTGCACCCTAAAAAATCACCTTTGCAGCCGTTTTCTTTATTAGGTACGTATGCGAGTACCTTATATATAGGAAAACGCCTAAAAGCGTATTATTTGCCGTTTGCAGCCGTTTTTCTGTTTGCTAGATAGAAAGTATCTGTTTTACCGTTTGCGTATCTTTGCAGCCGCTTTCTAGCTTGATAATATGTGATAGTACTATCTTTTGTTTTTGGTACGTTTGCAGCATATTAGCAGGACGTTTACCCCCTGGTTTTATATGCAAGTTTTCGTATATTTATGCAGTATTGAAATGTATATTTATGCAGTATATTATGATAAATAGAAAATTTTGTGGAATTTTTACAAGTTTTCCGCACCTTTGCGCAAACGTTCTATCTTTTTACTTTTTGTTTTCTCGCTTTTCTTCTGTTTGAACAGAAGCGAAAAAAGCCGATTTTTGTGGTGTTTTTGCCCGAAAACGTCCCTTTTTGTCGCAAATAAAACGCTGATTTTCAGTGATTTATACCTATATAGAGTGATTTACACCCCACCCCCCCCGTTTTTGGCACTCGCAGGGTAGGTCAGCTCTCGTCCGACTTTTTTATCTTTTTCTTTTTTATTTTTTTTGTAAAATACTGTGATTTTAATAATTCAGCTTTTCTACCGAATTTTGAGCATTTTTGAGAATATCATATCTACTTTTCTTTTTGCATAAAGTTTCATAGTATCTACTTTTGCTTATTTCTGTGGCTTCTGTGACGTTTCATGTAGCATTATGGCATAATTTATCACCAGATTATTTTGAACGTCTTAGAACGCGAATTTTGAGCTATTTTTATTTTTGCGGAAAAGTAAGACTGCTTTCTACTTTAAGGTTCGTTTTTGCTATATATGGATTGCAGTTTCGATAGTCTATTGCAGTGGTTGTTTGCGAAGCCTTTCTTCTTAGGGGATGAGTATATAGTTTACTATATACAGGGGTTGACATCCCCTACTACGGCTGCGCGCGAGGGTACAATAGTTTATTTACGTGTTATTATTATATGGGAATTGCTTCAAATGTTAAATTTTCAATATGAAAACATTAGTGTCCAATAAAAATTGGACACGTTAATTAATTAATCAAATAGTCCCT
>ERZ1031885.411-NODE-411-length-18394-cov-6.951797_pt1 | contig 18394 bp, 27 predicted proteins | sample MGYA00518168_ERZ1031885 | MGnify/ENA primary metagenome ERZ1031885 (study PRJEB33719, sample SAMN04261269) | wastewater metagenome | biome: rural village; feature: human; material: feces | host: Homo sapiens | place: El Salvador | collected 2014-01-14 ...
CGGGATTGCGCGTCCAGCAATGGTTGCGGCATGAATCGTCGCCAAGGTACACGGATGCGCCCGCATGCCTGACTTTGATGATTCGTACCTTCTGGCTCATGCTATAAACCTTGCCACGGAAACAGTGATTAATCAAAGAAGTGGCGGCTCACCCCAGCCTTAAAAGACGGGGCTTGCGCCGCCAAACCGGTCACCGACCCGCCGTACGAGATCGGTTTCATGAACCTGGGCTTCGATTCGACGGGCATCGCATTCGACGTAATCCTGTGGAAGGACATTCTGCGCGTCCTGAAGCCGGGAGGGCACGTGGCCGCGTTTGCCGCCAGCCGCACATATCATCGGCTCGCCTGCGCGATCGAGGACGCGGGCTTCGAAATCCGCGACCAGATCGACTGGGTGTACGCAAGCGGCATGCCACACGGTTCGGATGCGAGACTGCTCGTGGACAGGGAATTGGGTGCGGAACGCACCCATGTGGCCGGTAAAGGTCATGCTGGCGCAGGATATTCGGACACCAACGGCTTCGGAGGTTCCAGCACCGCGAACGGCGGCAAGACGAAATCCGAATGGGATGCGCTCGCCACCGAACAGGGCGAACAATGGTCCGGCTGGTACAGCCAGCTGAAGCCCGCGCACGAACCCATCTGCCTCGCACGCAAGCCGTTGGACGGGACACTCGACCACAATCTGCTCGGACACGGGACGGGCGCACTGCATATCGACGCATGCCGCATCCCATTCCGCAACACGGCAGATGAGAAGGAGTCGAAGAACAAGAACCGGCATGCCGACTTCAACTCCGGCCCGCGCGACAACCACATCTACGGCGCGGACAAAGCGGATCGCACCGACTACACGGCCGAAGCCCGTTTCACGCCGAACATGCTGTTCGACCAATCCACGGCCAAGGAACTCGACCGACAGTCCGGCGTCACCGTCAGTCGAAAAGGCAAACCACGCGCAAGCACGAAACCCGGTGACGGCTGGAGCATGACCCATACGGGTGCGGAATACGATGATGCCGGCGGCGCATCCCGCTTCTATCCCGTGTTCCGGTATTGTCCGAAGGCGGGACCGGGGGAGAGGCTGACCGTGGACGGGATCCTCCATCCGACGGTGAAACCGTTGGAACTGATGCGCTGGCTGGTGCGTCTGGTCACGCCGCCGGACGGGCTCGTGTTGGAGCCGTTCGCCGGCAGCGGCGCCACGTTGGAGGCGTGCCGGATCGAGGACGTGCGTTGCGTGGCGGCGGAGATGGATTCGGATTACGTGCGGCTCATAGCCCGCCGGATGGCGAGGCCGACGAACCCGGTGCTGTTCTGACATCGCCGGGGACGCATGCATGCCGGCGTCGATGATATCGGGACGATACGAGGAAGCGTTATATCATGGCCGTGTTACGGGACGATTGGGATTGCTCCGAACTGGACGGCGTCCTGCATGCGCTGCTCGAACGGGTCATGGACGGGTGCGTCGCATCCGGGTACGCGGATTCGAAGGGCGCGGCCGTGTCCACGGGCGACGGGCTCGTCGATCTCGCGGTGATCGACTGACTATCCTTCGATGAGGCGTTCCACGCCGTCGATGGCGCCGGCGAGCATGCCGGCGTCCACATGCGTGTATATGGCGTTCGTGGTGCCAACGTCGGCGTGGCCGAGGATCGACTGGCGGGCGAGTCCGCTCACGCCGAGCCGGGCGAACGCGGTGGCGGCCGTGTGGCGGGCGGAATGGATGCTCACGTGCGGCAGACCGGCCCGGTCCAGGGCCCGGCGCCATGCGTGGTGCAGCGTGTCCTTGCAGATCGGGTTGCCGCGTCCGGATCGGAAGACCGGCTGGTCGTCGGGGATGCCGGCCGAGTCCATGTATGATTCGAGGTCGGCGGCAAGGTCGGCGGGCAGGGGGATGAGCCGTTGGCCTTTGCGGGTCTTGGGGCGGGTGAGCCACATGCGGCCTCCGAGGTGTCTGGCCCGGTATCCGGCGGGGATGACGGTGTCCTTCTCGAATTCCTTGAGCTGCCATTCGACGAGCAGGCAGGGCAGTCCGTCCGATCGGATGAGTTCCTGTCGGGTGATGCCGAGCGTTTCGCCGAGTCTCATGCCGGTGATGAACAGGAGCCGCCAGATGAGCCGCCATTTCGTGTCGGGTTCCAGGGCGATGAGCCGTGCCGCCTGTCCGGTGGTGAGGATGGCGATTTCGACGGGTTCGGTTTCCGGGACTTCGGTGAGGGCGGCGGGGTTCCGGTCGATGAGCCCTTCGGCCATGGCGTCGCCCAGGGCGGTTTTGAGGATGCTGTGGGTCAGGCGTGCGGTCGCGGCCGAACGGGGGTCGGTCCCGGTGCGTCCGTCGCCGCGCAGGATGCGGTTCTCGACCATGCGGACGTGGCTGGGGCGCAGCCGGTCGAGCGGGACGGCGCCGATGACGGGCGTGATGTCCATGCGGATGCGGGTGCGGTAGCTTTTCGTGGTGTTCGGGGCGCGTCGGGGTTCGATGACCTCGTCCACCCAGTGGTCCATCCATTCGGCGACGGTGGCGTTCCCGCCGGGGGTCATGCCCATGTCCGGTCGCAGGGCCTTGTCCCTGGCCTTGCGCAGCGCCTCGCTTTTGGTCCGGCCCGTGGCGCTCACGCGTCGTCTCGACCCGTCGCCGGGGTCGGGGGTCGTTTCGACGAAGGCCCTGTATTTCCCGTTGGCGAGTCTGGTGATTCCGCCCGAGCCTTTCTCGCGTCTGTCTGCGGTCGTCGTCATGTCACCTTTCCATGGGTCCTTCGGTGTTCCCGTTCCTTCGGGCCCCGGTATGCGTTTCCGACCGGGATAGGTGCCAATCGTGTGCCTATTTCAGCCGAAAATAGCCGAATATGGCCGCATCTGGTGCGATGGCAGTTCGGATGGTGGAAGCCGGGAACCGTTGGAATAAAGCCGTTTCCCAATGATTCCAAGGATTTTGCCATCCATCCCCTATATCCATCATCCGATAATGTACGTTATGTCAGATTAGGTTTTCGGAAGAAACCGGGAAGTGGCCAAAATCAGCGGAAAACGGCGGGATAACGCCGTTCTTCGTGCGCGCGTCATGGAAGGACGGCACTCCCGTTTACGGCTATATCCGGCTATTTTCGGCTGGAATAGGCACACGATAGGCACACGTTCGGCACACGCGCCACACCGACCGGACCGGGCCGATACGCATACCGGGGGTTGTCATCACACGACGAACCCGGAAGGCGACGACATGGCAGACACAGGCGGACACGCGACAAGACGAGACAAGGGAGCCGGCGCGATCACGAAACTCGGCAACGGCAGATACCGGGCGTTCGTCGAACTCTCCCCCGACCCCGCCGACGGCTCCAGACGACGCACCAGCGCCACCGGCCACACCCGGACCGAAGCCCTGAACAACGCCCGCGCCAAAGCCCGCCGCATCGAGGAGGACATCACCCTGGTGGACGAACCGCCCACCGTGAACGAATGGATGCGACGCTGGATCGACGAGATCGTGACCCCCAGACGCGCACCCAACACGACCCGGTCATACCGGTTCCGCATCGAACACGACATCACCCCCGTCATCGGCGCCGTACGCATGGACAGGCTCAAACCCGCCCACATACGCCTCGTCGAACGCCACTGCCTCGAAGGAAACCCCGCGAAAGGCATCCAGGGCAAATCCCCCGCCACGGCCGCCCTGACCCACACCGTCCTGTCCGAGGCATGCAGGGCCGCCGTCGCCGAAGGCATCATCCGCAGCAACCCCGTGGACGCGGTCGAGAAGAACCGGGTGCCGCCCGCCCAAATCGCCACCCTCACCCCCGGACAGGCCGCCATGCTCATCCACGCCGAAACCGACCCGCGATGGAGCATCATCTGGCGGCTCCTGTTCATCACCGCACTGCGCGAAGGCGAGGCCCTGGGCGTCACGCGCAACGAGATCGTCCGCTCCGACGGACTGCCCTGCCTGCTCGTCGAATGGCAGCTCAAGGAATTCGACGGCATCACGGACATGCCCGCCGGCTTCGAGGCCCGCCGGCTCGACGGCCGCACATGGCTCACCAGACCCAAGACCAGATCCGGACGCCGGCTCATCCCCCTGCCCGCCGACCTCGCCGCCGACCTCGCCGCCTATACGGCCGACCATCCCGACATCGACCCGGACACCCCATTGTTCCGCTCCGGCCGAGGCAACCCCATCCGCAAGGAAACACTCCAGAACGCATGGCGAAAAGCGTTGGAACGGGTGGGACTGCCCCGCGTGCGCGTCCACTCCGCACGCCACACGGCGGCCACCGCCATGGCGCGCATCGGCGTCTCCGACCTCGCCCGCCGTGCCATCATCGGCCACGCCGACATCGGCACCACGAACGCCATCTACACGCACGTGGACGCCGACATGCTCGCCGGCGCCATCGACGGCGTGGAACGCCTCATCGAAGGATAGTCAGTCAATCACCGCAAGGTCCACGAGCCCGTCGCCCGTCGACACGGCCGCACCCTTCGGATCCGCGTACCCGGACGCGACGCACCCGTCTATGACCCGTTCGAGCAGCGTATGCAGGACGCCGTTCAATCCGGCGGCGTCCTGCGGGCACGGGACGGGAACCTTCACGTCGAACGGTTTCACATACGCGGAATGGACCATCAGGACGATCCGCTCCACCGCGGACGGCATCACCCTGTCACGGACGGCCCTCACATCCACCGCCAACGGGATCAGGTCGCCGTCCTTGTCGGTCACATCCCAGCGCAGCGAACCAAGATGCCTTGCCCAATCCCAATCGTCCCGCAAGACGGCCATGATATAACGCTTCCTCATATTGCCCCGATATATATATATATATATCGGGGCCGGCATGCATGCGTCCCCGGGCGGCGACCGTGCGGACGTGTTCAGAACAGGACCGGGTTCGCCGGGCGTGCCATCCGGCAGGCTATGAGCCGCACGTAATCCGGATCCATCTCCGCCGCCACGCAACGCATGTTCTCGATCCGGCACGCCTCCAACGTGGCGCCGCTGCCGGCGAACGGATCCAATACGAGACCATTCTCCGGGGTGACGAGACGCACCAGCCAGCGCATCAGCTCCACCGGTTTCACCGTCGGATGGAGGATGCCGTCCACCGTCGGTCTCTCCCCCGGTCCCGCCTTCGGACAATACCGGAACACCGGGTAGAAGCGGCTCGCGCCGCCCATGTCGTCGTATTCCGCGCCCGTCCGGGTCATGCCCCAGCCGGCGCCCGGTCTCGCGCTCGCGCGTGGTTTGCCTTTCCGGCTGACCGTCACCCCGGACTGCCGGTCAAGCTCTCCGGCCATGGTCCGGTCGAACAGCATGTTGGGCGCGAACCGGGCGTCCGCCTTATAGTCGGTGCGATTCGCATTGTTCGCGCCGTATACATGGTTGTCGCGCGGTCCGGAACCGAACCGTCCATGCCGGTTCTTGTTCTTCGCCTCGGTCTCATCCGCCGGGTTGCGGAACGGGACCCGGCACGCGTCGACATGCAACGCGCCTGTCCCGTGTTCGAGCAGATTATGGGCGAGCGTCCCGTCCAACGACTTCCTCGCGAGGCAGATGGGCTCGTGCGCGGGCTTCAGCTGACTGTACCAGCCGGCCCATTGCTCCGCCTGCCCGGTTCGTGTCGCGCCAGGCTCCCTGTCCACGAGCATGCCCGCATCCGACCCGTGCGGCATTCCGCTCGCGTACACCCAATCGATCTGGTCGCGGATTTCGAAGCCCGCATCCTCGATCGCGCAGGCGAGCCGATGATAGGTGCGGCTCGCGCCGAACGCGGCCACATGCCCACCCGGCTTCAACACGCGCAGGATATCCCGCCACAGATCCACGTCGAACGCGACGCCCGTCGAATCGAACGCACGGTTCATGAAGTTGATCTCGTACGGCGGGTCGGTGACCACCGCGTCCACGCCATTGTCCGGCAGGGAGGAGATGAGGTCGCGGCAGTCCCCCGGCATCAGACGGATGCGGTCGTCATCCCATTGCGTAAGACTCATGGCTCCACGTATGCGTTCCCGCCATGCAGGCGCGCGCCGATCATGAGCGCGCGGGGACGCGCATCCACGTAGGCGAGCCGACGGCTGTCGCCCGGATAGGTGCGCACGTTGCCTCCCCCATCCCGGGTCTCGTAATAGACGACCGTCACCGGTCGGCCGTTCAGGCTCGCATCATCCCAGCCGACCACCCTGACCGGCATGCTGCTTGGCCCGTAGCCTCCCGACAGGAGAAGCCTTTCCAACAGCCTCTCCCCCATATCACGTCTCGAAACAACCATGGGAACCGGTATGCGTCACCCGACCACATGCAAATCCGGAGGGCCCATGCAATTCCTGTCCCATATGCAATTCTGAACCCGTTTTTTAATGCCGATTCAGCCCGGACGTCCCCCCTGTACGCCCTTTTCAGGCGGGCGTGTCGTTCATGGTTTGCGGGCCGGCAAACGCAAAAGCCCCGAACCTTCTATGGTTCGGGGCTCGCCTATCACGATAGTTCAGATCTGATCACGGTCGGAATCCTTCTTTCCGCCGGTCCGCCGGTATTCCTCCGACGCCGGTCCATGATCCATACGAACAGGCAGGAGAGAATGAAACCGCCCGCAAGCCCGTATATTGTCACATCGTCCGGCTGATGGGATGCGAATACCGCTCCGCCGGCCCAGTAGCCGATGCACAGCATGATGCCGAGCGTGTGCATGCCGATCGCGAATGGCGTCTCGTCATCGTCCATGATGCCGATCACGCACAGGAGCATCAGGATGACGAGCCAGAATGCGACAGCCCACAACGGCGACTGGATGATTCCGGCGAACAGCGGCGTATGGTTCGCGGCCAGCCAGGCGAGTATCGGCCCATGGTTGAACGCGAACACCAATGCCATGATGAACAGGATGATCGCCGTCCACGCGAGACAACGCACGGTTTCCAGACTCATGATTCCTCCTTCTGTCGCCTTTCCTTCTTTCCCGAATAATCCGAACATCATCGGTTTCCTTCCTGATTGTCGGAACTGCCTTCCGGTCCGTAGTCGCTATCATCCAACGTCCATTCGCTTGTTCCATCCGGCCCGGTCTCGAGTGCGATGGCCGTATTGCAGAACCCGCAGCGTTCGATGGTGATGGAGGTGCGCCCGTCGGCCGTCAATCCCTGCGCCCACCATGGCTGGAACGGGTGCCCGCAGCCGGAACATGATTGTGGGCCGCGTCGTAATCCGTTGTTCTCGCAAGGGAACAGGGCTCGGGCTTCGATGGGCTGATGCCACCCATGCCAATCGACGTGCTGTTCATCCCATTTGATGGGGAGTCGGAAGTCGGTCAGGTCGGCCGGCCATTCCAGAATGTTCAATGGTCCAGCTCCTTTTCGCATTCGCCGATGATTCGCTGGACGTCCTCACCGGTCCAGAAACCGTAATGGTCGAGCCTGCCGGCGACCGCCCGAATCAGGGGCATGTTGTTCCTTGCAACGAGGCGCGCCCTGACCCACAATGAGTCCATGATCTCCTCGGCGGAGCCCATCGCCGGGTCTATCCGGTGGATGATCGCCGCGTTCACCAGCTCCGCCTGCACGTCGCCACCGATGCGGAGCGCGTCGGTCCGGTATTCCGGATATTCCATGGTCACGGCGAAACCGGTCATCGAGATGATCGTCTCCGTCTGCAACCGGACGGACATATCATCGTCCGGGCCGGTGGCGTACCGCTGGCTGGTCTGGCCGGTATCATCCTCACGCAGCATGATGCCTTGCTGCACGTATCCGAACCGGTGGCCGGCGACCGCATGCCCGGCCTCGTGCAGACGCAGCCGCATCGGAGGTTCGGGCGGCCTGGGATGGTTGACGACCGCCTTGCATCGGGCGATGAACCGGTCGTATGCGCCCATCATCGCCCGACTCCCGTCATCGCGTCCAATACGACGGCCAACGGGACGGCATCATGGTTGGCATGCGCTTTGCATACAGGTCCGTATACGCCCTCCTCGGGCAGGAGTTCGCAGTCGTCGTACCCGTCGTCGCGGGTCCAACGGCGGATGGCGACCGGCGGTCTGCCGCACTGTTTGAAGTTCTCGCCCTTCCAGCAGCCGGCCGTGCAGCCGAGTCGCAGGGTCAGCGGGTCGCATTGGGCGGCGACGAGTTTCGGGTCGTACGGCGTTGGTTTCTTGGTTTTGCTCATATTTCCAGCTCCTTCTGCTCCATGGCGGGCTCCACGTCCATCGAATCCTTCAATCCCTTGATGTGCTCGCGGCCCAAGCTTCGTGTCATGCCGAACAGCAATTCCAACGCGGGCCGTTTGCGAGGGAACCGACGCGACGGCTTCACACACTTCACTACCTCGCCGCACCCAGTCTCCGGCACCGGCGTGTATATGCCGACGCCGAACGGACCGTGCTCGCGCGCATAGCCCACGAGTTCCGGCGGCACGACCACATAGTTCAGGTCGCCTATGAAGTTCAGCCCATGCCCGGATTCGAAATCCGCCTTGCAGGACTTCACCTCGTAGGCCAGGAACTCGGACTGCTCCAAGCCGGACGGCAATGTGTTGCGTGGTTTGAACCGCATGAAATCCACGCGAATCGGGTCGGCCAGCGTGTAATCGTAGGTGACTTCGTCCGCCCAGTAGATGCGCGGATCCGGGTAGCGGAACACGTCCATGATGAGCATGCGACCCAATGCGGCGGTGATGTCAGAACGGGCCATGTGCGCCCAGTCGTATGGTTCTTTCATATCGTGATCTCCGTTCCGAAGAGGCTGCGTTGGGCGAGCCGCCTTTTCGACAACTCCAGATAATCCTCGTTCAGATCGATGCCCGTGTACCGGCAACCATGCTCGAACGCGGCCAGCCCGGTGGTGCCGGAGCCGTTGAACGGATCCAATACGTGCCCGCCTTCGGGTGCGCCGGCCACCACGCAGCGGCGCGCCAGTTCCAACGGGAACGTGGCGAAGTGGATGCTTGTGGAGCTTGCCACGGCCATATCCCACACGTCGCCCGGATTCTTCAACCCGTCGGCCAAGGTATCCGTGCGATGGCGATGCTGTGTGACATGCTGGCCGGGCAGCAGTTGTTCGTGGGACTTCCGATTAAACGACATGGCAGCCGCATCCGGCGGGGTGACGGCGGGGATGCGGATCGTATCCAGGTCGAAACGGTATCCGCGGGTCTTGGCGAACACGAAAACATGCTCGTAGGTCGTGGATAGGCGATGGCGCACGCTTTGCGGCATAGGGTTCGTCTTGCGCCAAATGACGTCGTTGATCGGGATCCACCCATGTGATTCCAGTCGTTCCGCTAACCTGTACGGCAGGTTCAATAGTCTCCCGTCCTTGTGCCGGTCGGCGATGTTCAGCCATAGGATTCCGCTGTCGCGGGTCACGCGCCACAGCTCCGCGAACACGCTCTCCAGCCTCTCCAAATATTCGCCGGCGGATGGTTCGAGCCCGATTTGGCGCGGATTCCCGTAATCCCGCAACCCCCAGTAGGGCGGGCTTGTAACCGTACAGTCCACGCTCGAAGCCGGCATGCATTGCAGGGCGTGGACTGCGTCATCGTGGATGAGGGTCAGTTCCCCGTCCGAACACCATGCATCCATCAGGCCACCGGCTTCCAACCCAGATTCGGCTTACCGGCCTTCACCCACGCCCGATGGTTGACACGGTGCCTGCGGGTCAGTCTATGGGCGGCGAATTTCGATTCGGCGCGGATGCCGGATACCGCCTTCAGCGGTTCGCCATCCGCGCCGGCCAATCCGACCTTATGGCCGTCCACGAGGATCGTGCCTTTGACGAGCCTGCCGTCATGCATCCAGCTGGCCGGCGTCCGATCATCCGGCAGCCCGTAGACGGGGCAGCCGCCGTCGCAGGTGATCCGTTCCACTCCGAACACGCGCTCCGTCTCCCGTGCGAACGTGTCGTCTTTCGGAGGCTGGCAGAACGCCAGGTACAGTCCACCGGCGAGGCCCACCACCAAGACTATCGAACCCAGTACGAAGATGCCGCGTATGACGCCTTCAATCCGTTCGCCCATTCGGGCGATGAAAATGGAGCTCACCACTAACAGGACGGCGATTCCAAGGGACACCACCCATTGGATCGGATCCCAGTTGACGGATTCCAGCCATTGCGAATAGTCCACCATTATTTCGTAGCCTTCCTTGTGGATTCGTCGAGTCTGTCGGCCAGGAGCCGCAAGGCGAGCGCCAGCTCATGTCGTGCTTCCGGCCGGTAGTTGCGGCTGTTGATGGTCGTATGCCATGGCCTGCCGCTGATGTCGAGCGTCGCCATCGTATCGGCGTCCTCGCCGTCCGTGATATATACTCCGATGATGTGTTTTCTTCCGGCCATCACGCCCCCCAGCCGACCGGGATGTTCGCGCTTTTCGCCGTCTCCAACAGGAGCCGGAACAGCTGGATGGTTTCCTCCTTGCCTTCTATGGGGTCGAACCGGATGCCGTCATTCTCCGCCATGGCGGTCTCCAACATGAAAGCCACCTGACTGTCCGCGCCAACGAACGCGAACCCGGAACTGGCCTCCACCCACTCCCGGCGGCCCACGTCCCACCGCAGGTTCAGATACCGGCCGAATCCACGATGCACGTCCGCGCCGATCCACATGGAGCGGCAGCAGGCCAGGAACTCCGCCGACGTGATATTGACGTTGAAGCCGTTCGATGTATCGCCCATCATGAATCCCACCTGGTCGCCGTCCTTCCCCTCCACGAACGGGACGAGGGTGGCGAGGGTGACGGCAAGCAGGGCGAGCAGTGCGTGATCGCCGTCCTTCAGCGGTGTCCGCTCCCCGTTCACGATGCTCATGTTGACATGGTTGAACGCCTCCACGATGGCGGCTGACTCCTCGAAGGCGGCGGGCATGTCCCCGTCACCGGTCATGTGGCAGACGCCGTCCGGGTCGAACTCCCAATCGTATTCGACCGGATTGTTCCCGGTCTCGTCATTGGTCTCCACGATGATGCGTTCAACATTCATGATTCTCCTTAATCCATTGGGTCAGATAGTCGCGCACGTCGCCGGCGGCGCCTTCCTTGTCGGGGTCGAAACCGTCCGGCCGCCACGTGCCGTCCGACACGACCAGCAGGTCCAGGCCGACGGGATGTTCATCCCCGCCGGTCTGGACCTGGACCTGGAATATGACGGTCCCGATTTCGACCGGTTCCCCGTTCGAGAACAGCTCGTCCCAGAACACATCATCCGCGGGCAGGGACTCGATCCGGCCGAGACCGGCGACCGTCTTCCGATAGCCGGCGATGATTCCCCCGCAAGCCCCGGCCGCACGAATCAGCTGGCTTGCCGCATGCGTCGGATCGGCGGACAATAATGCACGGAACACGCTCTCGCCGATCTCAAAGACGAGATAGTCCGGATCCGAGGAGCGCATGGCGGGAATACCTGAATCGTTCAGCTGTTTCACAGCCTTGTCGACCTCGGTCATGGGCCGTCATCCTTCCGCCTGTTCGCGGCGGGCGTCATGGGCTTGCAGTTCGGCCCATCATCCGTCCACGCGTTCCCGTAGTTGCTCGTGTGCGTGCCGTGCAATGCGAGCAGGATGCTGGCGTGATAGTCGCACAGGTCGATGCTCCGGTTGATGATCCGGGTGCGCGTGCCGCCGAAATAGGAGCCGTCGTCGTAATTGTCCTGTGCGATGATCGGGAAGCTCACATTCCAGTACAAGGGGTTTTCGGCGAGACTGTCGCAGCCCTTGATGTCGCAGGAATGCCGTTCGACGGCGGGCTTGGTGATGTTTGCCATTGATTAGTCCTTCTTGTTTTCCGGGATGTCGCTGCCGTAGCGTTCCAATGACTCATTGATATCGTGCACCAGTTCGCGTAGATATTCGACCTGCTCCTTGTCCTTCTGCTTGACGTTCATCGCCATCCTTGTTTCCTTTCTGCCTTACTGCGGAACGTTTTCTAACGGCACGAGTTCGGCACCGGCCTGTTTGGCGTGCCGCTGGCAGACACCGCCGAAGCTTTCCCCGTCGCCCTCCGGCCATCGGCGGATTGCCACAATGGGTTTGCCGCACGGGTACATCCAACCGTCCGAATCGACTACGGTATGGGCGCGGCCAATGTCCATGAGTTCTTTGAGGTTCAACATGATTCATCCTTTCCCAATCCGGTGAACTACCGCGACGGCGAGCGTCGCGGTAGTTCACTACACAAGTCCGACGTACCACGCGAAGTCCAACGCCTTCCAGCCTTTGTCGGTCAGGAAGTCGTAGAACACTTGGCCGTGCGCTGGGTGGTCGATGATGTATCGGCGTTCCAATACGCCCAGCTCCCGTAGCCGTTTTGCTTCCTCCTCCGGTTCGACCGCACTCCGGAGGAGGATAGGACCCCGGCTGGTGCGAACACATATTGATTTCTTCCCCGGTCCGACCAAGCGATGCGGCAGAAGGCTTCTCAGGATTTCAAAGTCCCGCTCATCCAACAGGGGTGGGTCGTCGGGTTCCAGCAATGCTCGCAGACGGTCCGCCTTGCCTTCCCAGCCGGACACAACGGCGGCCAGAGAATCCGGCATGGGCGTGTCCACGTTGTCACACAGGTCTGCCCACTGTTCGCGCTTCTCCTTCGCCTTGTCGAGGCATTTGTCCGCCGTGAGATTGATTATCAGTACACGGAATTCGTCGAAGTCGCAGAGTCCTTCGTGACCGTCGTAATCCTGCCAGCTGAAGCGACCGTCCGTACCAATCGTGCAATCTAAGAACACACGCACGTCATCCTTAGGGTCTTGGATGCCCGCTACGCAGTTGCAGTATTTCGATTCAACCAGAGCGAACTCCACTCCTTCCTTGTCCAACCGGTCCAATAGGTCGCGGACAGATTGCAGCGTCTTCTCGATGTTCAACATGGTTCAATCCTTGTCCAGTCGGCGCACGTCGGCCAGCATGTGCGATGCGGCCTGACGGCGCGTTTCATACGGGTTGCCAAGCTCCTTGCCCAGCAGCCACCCTTCGAACACGGTCGCGGGGTCGAGTTCGGGGTATTTGTTGCAGGATTCGCATACGCGCATGTAGTGTTCGGCCATATCCTCGGTGTCCTTCGCCTTCTGTTCGTCGTGGAGCGTGCTCCGGCACCATTCGGCGCCTTTGTCGAACTGGTCTTTCAGCCACATGAGCCGGTCGGTGCGCGGCATGGGCGAAGCCAGCAGTCGGGCCAGCTCGTCCAATGCCCGTTCCTCGTCCATGTCGGCTGTATCGAGGACGGTGTTATCCTCGACAAGCTCGTACCGCGTGCGGACGATGCGGATGGTGTCGCTGTCGGGAAGGTTGACGGTGACCTCGTATCCCGCTTGAGGGTCGAATGCGGTGATGCATCCGGATTGGTGGTCCTTGTATACATGCCAGTCCGGCAGTATGCGGGTGACGGTGCTGAGAATGTCGCGTGTTTTCATTTTGTCAGTTCCAGTTCTTCGGCGCGACGACAATCCAGCCGTTCGACAATGGGTAGACGTCGCAGGGTTCGTCCGATTCCAAGTCGTCGTTCAACGGGTTCCAGTCTTCGAGGCCGTCGTGGGCGATTTCGTCGTTGAGTGTCCCGCTGTGGATACGTTCGGTTTCGACGTGGACGTCCTCCGACTGGAGGAAGACGAACGAGAACGGTTCGAACATCGGTTCGACGAGATACGGCAGTCCGTCCTTGTCGCCCCAGTTGGCGACCATGTTCATGCGTCGTCCGCGTTCATCCATTTCCACGAGGATGATTCCCGATTCCTGTCCGGTGATGTCGTGCAGGTTGATGGTCATGTCGGCTCCTTTTTAAGAATTGTGTTTGTGTGAATCAGTCCCAAGTGTTCATGTAGTACCCGTTCGGGTTGATTCCGTCAGCCAGACGAGCGCTGGCGCAGTCGTTCACCTTGAACATGGGGCGGGGGTTCGCGCCGTAATCGGCCTTGAGGCGCTTGTTCCTCAGCTCCTCCCCCTCGAAACGGTCCTTGATCGGGGTCACGTACCCGCCTTGCGGGGAGTCGATGTTCCCGGACACGACCTTGCTGGCGAGTCTGCGGACGCTGACGCTCTTGCCCGTCTTGCTGACCTTGGTCACTTGGTAGAAGTCAACGAGGGTCATGCTGTAGCCCCAAGAGCTGACGAAGATGTCGCCCTCGTGGACCTCCATGCCGGTGGTCGGCGTGTGTTCGAGTGTTCTGGCTTCTTGGTTGAGCATTTTCGTCTTCCTTTCCGTCTGTCCCCTCACGCATGCGTCCCCGGCTCACAGGCCCTTCGCCCTGAGGATCCCGTCCGCCTCTTTGGTGAAGTCATGCCGGCGGCGCAGCCGTCCCGCCTCGTAGCGCGCACCGCGCGCCGTCGGGTCGATGTCGCGCGCGAATCCGGCCATCACATCCGGGCCGATGCGATGCGCGTATCGGAGCGCCGTATACGGGTCGGCGACCCGGACGAGCGCGCGCTCGCCGCCCGGATGCTTCCCGCACGCGATCTCCCAGGTACCGGGGTCATCGCACCAGCCGATCAGCCGTTCCAACTGGGCGGGCGTGCAATCCTGGCTGGCGATCAGCTGGTAGGCGACATCCGCCGACCATGACGGGCTCGTCTCCTCCATGAAGCCGATGAGCAGGGAAATCTGGCCTGGACGGAGTCTCGCATGCGCGGCCAGATCCGCCATGACGCCGTCCCCGTGCTCGAACAGGGCGAGCAGCTGGGTTCCGTCCAGGGTGGCTATGAAATCGTCGAATCGTTCCATGCCCCGGGTATGCGTCCCTGATCGGGGACGCGCCAGATGACGCTGGCGGGGCGCCGGCCGTCCGCATACCGGTAGACGAACCGCATGTACGGGTGTTCATGCCGTCCGTGCGCGCCAATGGTGACGGGGATGCGGAACACGTCACCCGGGTTCAGGGTGACGGGCGGGCGCAGCCCGTCGAGGCGTGCACCCGAATATCCCTGTCCCTCCGATATGATGACGAGCCTGGCGGCGATCACGGTCGCGTACACGCCCCGGTCGTCCCTTGCGATGTCGGACCAGACGGGTGTGGACCGGATCATCCGGATCCGGACGGCAGCCCCCGGGCCGGGCCCTCTCCTCGAAAAACTCGCGTATCTCGTTCATACGCACCGACTATGGGCGCAACGGAATCAGTCTCGCTCCCCCGTCATGCGCGCGTACGCGTCGAACAGGATCTTGAGGCGCGCGTCATCATCGTCCCCCAGCCGTCTATCCGCGCCGAACGCGGCATCCGCGATCTTGTCCAATTCCCGGTGGGCGGCGCGTAGGTCGGTCGGCATGTAGTCGGGGTCGTACAGGTCTGCCAGGGACTGGCCGGGATGGTTGGCGCGCGCCGCCAGCACGTTCCTGCCGGCCTCGATCAGGGCCATGCGGGTGTCGTCGTCGAGGGCGGGCAGGGGCAGGTTGTTCCAAACCACCGTGTTGCTGAAACGGCAGCGTGATTCCAGTCGTCCCCCAATCGTCTGCTGCCATGTCATGAACATGCGTGATTCGATGACGGCGAATGCGAGGCCATCCCGGTCGGGACTGGTGTACACCATGTCGCCGGCGATGATGTCCGGCGTGTACCAGTCGCAGGTCATGTATTCCCGATCCTCGCTGAACACTTTCGGGATCGCAAGATAGTTCGTGGACGGCTGATGGTCGTCACGGAACAGCCAAGGTGTCGCACGATGCTTGTAGGCATCGCCTTTCGTCGGCGCATTGCGACGGTATTCGGCGCATGCGTCGACACGCTTCTTCAGGAACGAGGATTTCCTCAGTTCCCCGGGCTCCGCGTCCCTGAGCCATAGGCACCAGCGGTCCGTGCCGTTGATGAGCTCGCGTCCCATGCGGAACGGCCGGACGAAGCGTGCGGCGATGGGATCGGCCATGGCCCTGTCATATTCCTCACGGTCGGCGAGCAGCAGGTTGCCTCCGTCCAGGGGCATGGAACCGGAATCGGTGACATCGAGAAGAGGCGAGACCGGTCCCGTTTTCTGGCTTCGTTTGCCTACGTACAGGTCGGGGCCGTCGATGAGGTAGCCGTTGATGTTGTCCACGGTGCGGGCGGTCGGCCCCCCATTGATGTCCGCGTATTCGAACAGTACGGGCGCGGGCTTCGCTTTCCTGCCCAGGCCGATGATGATGACATGGACGTGCGCGTTGTCCGTGGACTGGGCGTCCCATGCGAACGTGCGGTGCGCGAAACGGATATGCCAGCCGTCCGCATGCAACGGTTTGAACAGGGGGCCGACGGGCTGCCCCTGGGTGATCGAGTTGGTGGTGACGAATGCGAACGCCGCATCCGGTTTAGACAGGTAGGAGGCGGCCTTCCGGTACCATCCGGTCGCGTAGTCGAGATATCCGTCATATTGGCGTCCCCACACGGTCTTCAGATCTTCGGTCTGGCCGGCGGTCTTGGTGACGTGGCCGATGAACGGCGGGTTGCCCATCACATAGTCGCAGTGGTCGCCGGGCAGCAGGTTGTTCCAGTCGAGGCGCAGAGCGTTGCCTTGCCGGATGTGGGCCGTATCGGTGAACGGGAGACGTGGCAGGCCGCTGATGGTCGACTCGGTGTCGTCCAATGCCTGTTGTTCCGCAATCCATAGTGCGGTTCTTGCTACGGCGCATGCGAACCCGTTGATTTCGATGCCGTGGAAGTGGCTGATGCTGACTTTGACGGGGTTGATGTCGTCGCCGAGGTCGAGGGCGAGTTGTCCGTCCTTGTCGAGGTCTGCGAGGATCCGGTTTTCGATGCGGCGTAATTCCAGATAGGTTTCGGTCAGGAAATTGCCGGAACCGCAGGCTGGGTCGAGGAATCGGAGGTTGGCTATCTTGTCGTGGAGTTTGTTGAGCGCGTTGGTTCGGGAACCGCCTGCGACCGGCCTGGCCTCCGCCCCCTCGAGTTCCGTTTTCAGCCCGTCGAGGAACAACGGGTCGATGAGACGGTGGATGTTCCTGACGGACGTGTAGTGCATGCCTCCCCTGCGCCGTTCGTCATGGCTGAGGGTTTCCTCCATGAGGGAACCGAAGATGACGGGGCTGATGCCGCTCCAGTCGAAGCCTTCGCTGATCTCCAGCAGGGCATCACGCAGTTCCTCGGTTAAAGGTGGTACGTCAATTTGTTCGGCGAACAGGCCGCCGTCCACGTAGGGGAACGCTTTCAACGGTTCCGGCAGGTAACGACGCCGCTTCTCGATCGGTGTGTCCAGTACTTCGAACAGGTCGTACAGGTCTTCGCCCAGACGTTCGGGCGTGGATGCCGCCACATAGTCGCGGAGCGCGTCCGGTTTGAACAGGTTCGCGTCCTCCGCATACAGACAGAACACGAGGCGCACGGTCAGCATCGCCAGCGCATCATGTTCGGCCGGATCGTCAGGATGTTCGAAGCATTTCGCCAGGGAATCATGCAGTCTGGCGACCCGTCGGCCGGCTTTGACGGACAGTTTCTCCTGTTGGACGACGCGGGAGTTTTCATGCGCGAACAGACGGCCGATCTCGTTGATGTGCGCCGGCAGGTCGGCAAGCGTGAACTCCGATTGCGGGGTGCGGGCCAACGGGTCGGCTTCCAGATCATAGAGGCGGAAGAGGTCGAAATTGCAGGTGATGAGCACGGACGGGCGTTCCGATGGCGGCAGGCTGTCGGAATACCGTTTCGCCTGTTCCACCGGGGTGACCATGGTTCCCTGGCGTGGCTCCGGCCTGTCCAAATCCACGCCGAGGCTCTTCTGCTCGACGAGCACACGGGCCTGGATCATCAGCGCGTCGATGAAACCGTCCAATGCGGTGCGCCGTTCGAACCAGAGCGTCTGCCTGTCGCTCGTGTCCGGGATGAGCAGCACCTTGTCCAGCAGGTCCCGCCAGTACTGTTGGGTGTCGGATTTCTCGTCGCCGCGTCCCGCCCATGATTCGGCGAACCGGGCCGCCCTGCTCTTCAGATCATCCATGATCCCCAATGGTATCCGGTTTCCCGCATGCCGGTCGGATATCGGCCACATCATGCGGCGTGATCGTCCACAGGCAGGCCTGTATCCACCGGTCAGGCAGGCGTTTCGGATCCACGATCGCGTTCTCCCTGTACTGGAGCCGTTTCTTTTCGGCCGGATCGTCCCAATGCTCGTCCAGCCACCGGTCGTATTCGTCGGGCGGCCATGTGCCGGCGTCCAACGGGGCGCACGGCCACCGGTTGATCACACAATGGTACTGGTCGAAATCCGTGCACAGCACACGGCTCTCATCGACCCGCAGATGCAGAAGCTCCAACCCGTCGTACTGGTTGCGGAAACCCGAATATCTCCGGTCGGGGCGCGTATGCGCCCTGCCTTTCGAATCGACCCAGCGTGCCCACGCCCACAACGGCGCCGCATCCGGGTTCGGACACGGCATGCCCTTGTGCTCCATTTCGCCCATCATCCACCGGTAGGCGGGCGAAATCGCGTTCCACCAG
>ERZ1031885.412-NODE-412-length-18392-cov-6.419698_pt1 | contig 18392 bp, 18 predicted proteins | sample MGYA00518168_ERZ1031885 | MGnify/ENA primary metagenome ERZ1031885 (study PRJEB33719, sample SAMN04261269) | wastewater metagenome | biome: rural village; feature: human; material: feces | host: Homo sapiens | place: El Salvador | collected 2014-01-14 ...
CGAGATGACGACGGCGCGAAGCGCTATCAAAATTCTGCGGCGCTTCATTATTTTTTGCGCCGCACCACCATTCCGCATTTCTCATTTCTCATTTCGCATTCAAGCAGAACCAAAGGACGGCACTTCCTCGGGGCTAACCCTGTAACTTAAGGAAACACTGATTCAATCGCAGAGTCAGCTTCTACAAAGATTTTTATACACAGCTTCGTCATAGCCTTCCTTAAATAGCTCAAACCTGTCAATCAGTTGTTTTCCACGCCGAGCTCATGCTCTACGACGGAGGCAATGTCATCAATGATTCGTTCAAGCTGATTGATCTCCTTGCCCTCCCCCATGACACGGATGAGCGGCTCCGTGCCGGATGCACGGACGAGGATGCGGCCATCGCTGCCAAGTTCTTCTTCAGCAGCACGGATGGAGTCACGGATGAGTTCATTGTCTTCCCAGCCATTCTTGCTGTAGACCTCGACATTTTTGAGGATCTGTGGATACGTAACCATAAGGTGATTGAGTTCAGACATGGTCTTTCCGGATTCGCGCAGAACCTTCAGCGTCTGCACCGCAGTGATGAGGCCGTCGCCTGTCGTATTGAACTCTGGGAAAATGATATGGCCGGACTGTTCACCGCCGATGGAGTAGTCATGTTTCAGCATTTCTTCAAGAACATAGCGGTCGCCCACCTGTGTGGATACCGTCTGACAGCCGTTTTCCTTCAGGGCTTTGCCAAAGCCAAGATTGCTCATGACAGTGCCGACGACCATATTCTCATGAAGACGTCCTTCTTTCTTCATCTGGAGGGCATTGATGAGCATCAGATGGTCACCGTCCATGACCTGTCCTTTTTCATCGACAAAGAGACAGCGGTCTGCATCGCCGTCATTGGCAATGCCGCAGTCCGCGCCAAGCTCCAGGACCTTCTTCTGCAGTGTCTCGATATGCGTGGAGCCGCAGCCGTTATTGATATTCACACCATTTGGTTCATGGAAGATCGCAGTGACTTCTGCCCCAAGCTCTTCCAGCATCGCCGGCAGGAAATCACTCGCTGCGCCATTCGCAGAGTCCGTCACGATCTTAAGACCTTTGAAATCGCCCTGCACAGTCGAAAGGACATGTGCTCTGTACTTATCGGCCAGCTCGGGGCGGTGCGAGATCACGCCGATCTTATCCCCTGTCGGACGCGGGATCTCTTCATCATGACGAAGGATATTTTCGATATCTTCCTCAGTCTCATCCGGCAGCTTATAGCCATTTTTATCAAAGAACTTGATTCCATTATCTGGGAATGGATTGTGTGAAGCAGAGATCATGACGCCGGCATCATAGCCTTCCGTGCGGGTGAGGTAGGCAATGCCCGGTGTCGGAATGACGCCTGCAAGATCGACATCAACGCCGGATGCACAAAGACCGGCAGAAAGAGCCGCCGTCAGCATGGAGCCGGAAATGCGGGTATCCATACCAATCAGGAAGCGATGCTTACCGCTGGCCTTGCAGAAGTACGCGCCTGCCGCGCGTCCGAGCTGGTACGCCAGCTCCGGCATCAATGTGGAATTTACGAGTCCACGCACACCATCGGTACCAAACAATGTAACCATTTTATTTCCTCCCAATAATTTCTTGATAACTTTCGTATTCTACCGCGAAGGGACCATTTCGTCAACAGGGCGGGAAATGGACGCCGGAGAAATGCGGATCGAATTGCAGGATCCGGCAGGACCGGTGTCTCTTTAATCCTTATCTATTTCTATCGTGACAGTCGTCTGTGAAACAGTAGTACTGCCGCCTGCGGGCTTCGGGATGGTCACGGTCTTCCGGATCGTATCCCTGGCCCCTGTGACGTCGATAGGATCAAGACTCAGTACACTGTTTTTTTCGAAGTAGCTGATCGGTGCAGTCAGTGTAGCGACGGGCGGATCGACGGTGATCTTGCCCACCTTGTATCCTTTGGCCGGTTCACCTGTCGTTTCCGCCTTCATCGGCAGGTTGCCGATCCTTGTTTCCTCTTTCATCTTTACATTGATGCGGACCTGGCTCGGCATCACATCAAGACCGGTGACGGTATTGCCATCTGCATCAAGTACATTCACACTGTCAAATTCCACAAAATTCTTGTCCTTGCCGGATACATTGACAGAGACCACGGCGCGATCCGCCTCTGCGATCTTGGAAGAGCTTCCCGCGATCGTGATCGTGTCCGGTGTCGCTTTGCGGCTTTCGACTGAGAAATTCGCATCCGGTGTACCGAAGACTTCGATCACGGCGGGGAGTGTCTTCACGGCATAGGTGTCGATATTGAGGTCAAAATACTCCGGCGTGACCGAGATGACGGATTCATCCCCCGGTACGGAGATATGGATCTTTGTATTCGGGAAATCGCCATCGGTAAGACCAGAAAGGTCCACATAGGCTTTGATGTTATCTGAACGCATATAGACCATATCGCTCCTCGGCATGCGGATCTTTGCCTTGACTTTGAGAGGCACATTGGTCGCCACCAGCGAGCGATCCAGATTTCTGACTTCCACTGGGACCGTGTAGGTATTCTCCACCATCGGATTCTGTTCATTCATCACGTACACCCAAAGGGCGCAGGCTGCGATCAGACAGAAGATTTTGGGCAGCCACCACTCATGTTTGGCAAATCTCATTTCAGGGGGCTCCATTTCTGTAATACATCACTGACATTCTTCGGCTTGCCTTGCATCAGGTAGTTGCGAAGGATATTTCTAAGGCTCTCTGCATCCTGACCACGATAAATATGCCCACCATAGGTGTAGGATACGATGCCTGTCTCTTCACTGACGACCACCACGACACAGTCTGCCTGTTCGCTCATGCCGATAGCCGCTCTATGGCGGGTACCCAGTTCGGAAGATAGGCTGTGATCGCGCGTCAGCGGGAGCAGACAGCCTGCTGCCATGACACGGTTCTCACGGATGATGACCGCACCGTCGTGCAGCGGGGTATTCACGATGAAAATATTCCCCAAAAGCTCCTTGGACACCAGCCCCTCGATGCGAATGCCCGTATCGATGCGATCATCGAGACCGACGCTTCGCTCGAAAACGATAAGGGCGCCGATCTTATTCGCGGACATGACCATGGCCGCATCGACGACATCATCGATCACGTGATCCCACTCGATCTCATTCATCATGCGGGAGGAAACATAGAATTTCCCGCGGCCGATCTGCTCCAGTGCCCGGCGCAGCTCCGGCTGAAAAACAACCGGAAGAGCGACGATGAGGACAGTCATCAGTTTATCCAGGATCCAGCTGACTACATGCAGCTGCAGCCATCCCGCCAGCACGGTAAAAAGCCCGAGAAATATCAGCCCTTTCAGAAGAGCTGTCGCTCGGGTATCCCGGATCAGGATGTAAATACGGTATAAGAAAAAAGCGACTACCAGGATGTCCAGCACATCCCAAAGCCGCATGGTCATAAAGAGTCCCTGTATCTGACTTGACATAGTAGTACCTCATAAAAATAAGCAGAGCGATATCGCCTTCGGAGAGGCCCGCCTTTGAAAACAATTTCTTCAGGCTTACCTAGGGAAACGCTGATTCAATCGCAGAGTCAGATTCTACAAGAATTTTTATACATAGCTTCGTCATAGCCTTCCTTAAATAGCTCGCTATTCGCGTCAGGTGATTCCTCGCTATGCATAAAAATTCAAGAGTAAAATCTGACAACGATTGAATCAGTGTTTCCTTGGTCTCATTTTATCATGAATCACTGCACGTGAAAAGAGGAATCCGACGTCCGGACTCCTCTGACCGACACGCTCCCTCATCGCTGTCTTTCGGAGAGAACGCAGGCTGTCCTATCACTAGCAGCCAAGATGTTTCGCTTTTTCATCGAGCTTTGCTTGGATGCGCTTACCAGTCTCTGTCATCGCAAGACCAGCGCGGCTGGTTTCCTTGAGCTCGACAGGAAGCCTGCGCCCCACATCCGCCATGGCAGAAATGACTTCATCTGCAGGAATGGCGCTTCGGACCCCATTCATGACCATTTCCACCGCAACCAGAGCGTGGACGGCATGGAACGCATTCCGCTTCACGCAGGGGACTTCGACAAGTCCGCCGACCGGGTCACAGACCAGACCCAGGATATTTTTCAGCGCGAGCGCAAAGGCATCCGCCATCTGTGCATTCGTCCCGCCCAAAAGGTCTACAGCCGCCGCTGCCGCCATCGCAGTCGCAGTGCCGCATTCCGCCTGGCAGCCTCCGACCGCCCCTGCGATCGATGCCTTCTCTGCCACGACCTTACCGATCGCGCCTGCCGTAAAAAGTGCTCGCGTCATGTCATTCATGGTGGCATTCACTTCTTCCGAGACCGCAGCCAGTACCGCAGGCAGAATGCCGCAGGAGCCAGCCGTAGGGCACGCCACGATGCGATACATCTTGGCATTCGCTTCCGCTGTCGCAACGGCATATGCCGCCGCGCGCTGACAGGCTGGAGAGAGGAAGCGCATCTTGCCTTGGAAAAGGCGATTGGCATCGCCTCCGACGAGGCCGCTCGAAGACTTCGCTGTATCGGACAGTCCTTCCTGGATCGACTGCCGGAAAATAGGGATCATGTCTTTCATACGTTCCCAGACGTCCTCAAAAGACTTTCCACTCTCCTCTGCCTCTTGGCGGCAGGCAAGCTCCCCCGGAGCACAGTGCGCCGCATCAGCAGCAGCAAAAAATTCAGATAATGTATGGTAAGTAAGCATGGTCGTCTCCTTGGAATAAGTAGCTGTTGGTTCAATAGGTTCTGAAGGGAGGGCAGGTTTAGGGTTCAGGGTTCAGGTTGATGAGTTCAGGGTTGTGGTGGCAGCTTCGCTGCAAAATATATATTTGCGGCGAAGCCGCCACCTTCATTCCTAATTCCTCATTTAAGCCAAAGCTTTCAAACGGAATCACGAAGCGGCACTCCCCACGGGCTACCCCCGAAGTTTGAACGCGGGAATAAGTGGCTAGGGATTAGGAATTGGGGATTAGGAGTGACTAGTGACTTAAATGCCATCTTCGGGCATCCCATCTATACGCCGCGGCGCTTCCATATTTTTATGCGCCGCACCACCACTCCTCACTCCTAACTTCTCACTCCTAACTAGAAAACGCAAATCTTTCAAACGAAATCAAAGGACGGTACCCCCCACGGGCTAGCCCTAAATAATATCCATTGCCATTGCGTACACGATGTTGGCATTCGAGGCGGCGATCTCGTCAGCAAGCTTCTGCGAGACGCACTGGTCCGTATGGATGATCATGACTGCTTCATCCCCTTTTCCCTTGCGGAAAAGACGCATATTGGAAATATTGATCTCTTCGGCAGCGAGCGCGCGGCAGACCTCAGCCACGATCCCCGGTACGTCGTGATGACGTGTAAGGAAGGTGTACTCTTCTCCCGTGATCTCGACAGGATACCCATCGATTTCTGTGATCAGCACACGACCTCCCCCCAGCGATCAGCCCACGACCGTCACATGCGCGCCATTTTTGCCGTAGGCTTCGATCTTGGCCACATTCGGATGCCCCATGTCATCTTCGGAAAGGGCAAAGGAGATCGGGATCTCCTTCTCTTCCGCAATGTGCAGTGCATCACGGATGGAACCGCTGTCCGGCGCATAGCCCATCAGCCCTGCTGCCAGCGCACGATCGGTCCCATGACCTTTCCCTGTTTTTGCAAAAGAACCATAGAGTGTGATCTTCGCCTCTTTCAGAGGTTCTCCCAGAATGCGGCCTGCGACCTGCCCGATGCGTGCCGCTCCTGCGGTATGTGAGCTGGATGGCCCGATCATGACGGGACCGATGATATCGAAAATTCCCATTTCTCATTCTCCTTATCCTATAACTGTAAAATCAGTCCGGGAAGTACGGGTGACTTTATTCCATAATAAAAATCTGCCCCAAAGGGCAGATCTCCTTCAAGCACAATCGCCCCACGGGTGAAATTCGGCATTGAATCAATGATACATGCAGTTGTCTAGTTTTCAAAAGGCATTGCCCGATCGCCTGCCACATCACATCCAATGGCTGAGGTCGAAGTCTTCGCCAATGGTCTCACGGATGCAGATCTTGGCGATGTACATGCCCATGAGTGTCAGTGACGAACGGCGAAGGAGGCTCGTATCCCAGGCATCCTGCAGTTTGACCAGATCCGGAGAAATGCGGCCAAGGATATAGCTCATTTCCTTCCTGTCATACGGCGCCGGACGAGACTCTGTCAGTGCCTGCAGGGTACTTCTCATGACGGCATCCTCGATGCCAAGATCATCCAGAAGTGATGTCAGCATGGCTTCGTCGACAGCCGCCAGCTTGTAGTAGGAATTATACAAGCTATTGACAATGACACCAGCCGGCCAGGAAGGACGCACTGCTTCCAGCTCACTCTTCATGCAGCCGCGGAAGGCAAAGACGAAGGGATATGAATCATGCAGCACCTGTCCGAAAGGATCCTCTTTATTTTCAAGAGAAATGCAGTGCAGGTACTCGAGCTGCTGATAGCCGCTGTATTCGTTCGGAAGCTCGCCCACAAAAGGCGTGATGTACTTTTCTGTATATTTTTTGAGGTGCAGGGCATCCACGTTATCCGTATTTCTGGAATAGTGGAAAATGAGCAGCAAAGACAGCGCGTGGAATCCGGTCTCCTCCATGCGTGGCATAGCTTTCAGCGCATCGTAGGCAAGGATGGTCTTTGTATCCGACCTGTTTCCATGCGCCACATCCGAGAAAGCATCCGAGACCATGGCAAGCACGACTGGAGTCGGCATCATGACATAGGTGCGCTGGGCATTCTGCATCGCTTCCTGCACCATGATATGTGTCAGCGTATCCACCAGCTCCCGGTCGCTCATGGCGAGCTTCTCGATGAGATGATGTGTCACTTTGCGTGTATCCTGCTCTACCGTCCGCGATACAGCACCATAACGGTTCAGGAAATGGCGGACAAAATACTCCTCGAGCGTATCCACCTTGGGGTGGTCCTCCAGGATCTTGGGCGCAGGCTCCGGCGGAAAGGGGCTCTTTTCCGCAGAAGCCACAGCTTCAAAGGGTGCTGTATTTTCAAAATCCTTTTTGGCAAAGACGCGCGTCTTTTCTTCCTCGGCATCATCCTTTTCGATGATCGGAAGGATCTCTGTCGCATCATCGACGGCAGGCTTTCCGGCGATCGGAGAAGCGGCTGCTTTTTCTTTAGAAATCGTAGGAATTTCCATGGTCTTATCCAGATCGGCCATGATGGGTTCTGCACTTTTCTTCTTTCCGGGCAATCCGAATATCATGAGACAGGTGACCGCAAAGAACAGAAGAACGACCCCGGCAAGGACCAGGTAGGGAATGATAAACATCGATGCTCCTTATATACTCTCTTTACTTTATGAAATCAAATCAGTTACATGGTATCATATTTTCCTTTTGACTTCAATCATATACGAAGGGAGGTTCACCCGTGAAAAACCGCCCTTGACGTGCGAAGGCGGCTCTGCAGCTTCTTGCGGATAGCCTTCCTCAAACAGCTCGATGCTCCCGTTTTTTTCCACACTCTTTGGCATCTTTTGAAAGCAGGGATCCAATGGCTGCGTGATCGGATCAGTCTTTGCCGAGCTTCACCGCCTTTGGCGTTCGAAGCTCTTCGAAAGCATTCCACGGCTTATCGTAGATGACCAGACACTCCGTCACAGAGTCATAAGCCGCTTTGGCAAGGAATGACCCCAGTTCGGAAAACGGACCTGCATCCGTATAGCGCGCTGCCCCGATCTCCGTCACAAGTGTGATGCCGTCCGTCCCTGTTCCTGTAGCCGGACGTCCGTTATTCACATCCGCGATGCCCAGATCGGAAAGCGCTGCGCTCTTTCCTTCTGTCAGCGTGATAAAGCTTCTCGCCATGATGCCTTCAGGAAGACTTCCATGGATGAGGACCATCATATTGATGGTGCCGACAGGTGCAAAGTGACCATCCCTCTCCCGATACAGCGGTTTTGACGATGCGCGGCAGGCTGTCTTTTCCACGCCTCCCGTGGTCACGATCTCTACCATAAGATCTCCGGATGTGAAAACCTTGTGCGAGTACTGATACACCTTTGCCGCAGTCAGAAGCGCACTGGAGGTCTCCGGATCGGCCCCCTCCTTCTCGATACAGCGTTTAAGGTATGCGGCTACCGATCCGCCGGGAAAATCGGACTCTTCCCCATAAAAGGTTCTGAGTCGCTGATTCATCACAGCTCTCACGCGGCGCAGACCGCCTCCATAGATCGCAGTCGATAGTGAGAGATGCTCTTTGTCAAAGGAGATCAAAAGACTGTCCTCGCTGACACGAAGACGGGCTCCCGGCACAGCGAGAGAATGGATGGTGGGATACATGGGCGTTGACCTCTTTTCGATGAATGAATGGGAGAAACACGGATGACACCCTTCCCGATGTCGTCCGTATTTCTACGCTTCATTATATCACGAGCGGTCAGCAGCCAGAGCGCTCTCCCGCATTGTCCCTTATTTCCTTATGGACAAACCCACACGCCTTTGCTATGATAAGAGCAAAATATTTCTGTTTTAAAAAGGAGTTGGTACGGCTATGCCCTATGACGAGCGGACACTTTGTGAATTAAGCGAATCTGCAGAAATCACCCCTATAGGAATCCAGCTGGAAGTGAATGCGGAAATTTTTAATACGCTTCACAACCTGCTTTGCACCATGCGAGAGGACAAAGACATCTCCCCTTCTGATGAAGCACGCCTCTACAAACTTTGGCGGCAGACCATCCATGAAATGTCACTGATCGAGCTTCGGAAAGGCCGCGGCCTCCCCATGTCCGAGCAGATCTCCATGCTGCGCGAAGCCTATGACATAGAGACTAAGTACATGGCGGACCAGATCTTCCGTCCTGTTTCCAGCGTACAACTGACAAAAAAACTCATCGAAAAGGAAAGTGCCTTTGATGAAGAAGAGATGAATGCCTTCTTCCGAAAGACCATCTGGCCATCTATCCGTCAGGGAAAGAAAGGCGGGCAGAAACATCCCACCGCCTACATCATCGCAGGGCAGCCCGGCTCGGGCAAGACGCGCATGTCTTCCATGATCATCGAAGAGTATGATGGAAATATCGTACAGTCCATGAGTGATAATTTCCGCGGTTTCCACCCTCGTTATAAAGCTCTCATGAAGAAGTACGGGCAATATTGTGCCTATTTCTCCATGGCTCAGGGGCAGTACCTCTCAGACCTTGCCATGAAGCAGGCCGCCGTAGAACGTTACCACATCCTTCAGGAAGGATCTCTGGAAGATGTCTCCCACACCAAAGAATACATCCGTTATCTGAAAGAGCGCGGCTATACCATCTGTGTGCTCCTCAGGGCCTGCCCCAAAAAGGAAAGCTGGAAGGCCATCCACCAGCTCTTCCTGCAACAGCGTCTGAAAGCCCCCGGACTCTCCCGTCTCATCACGAAAGAACAGCATGACAAGGCATGCCTTTCCTTCCTTTCTGCCACCAATGACCTCATTGCACAGAACTTGATGGATCGGCTCATCATCAAAAGCCCCAAAGGGCTTCTCTACGACAGTGATGATATGCCCACAGAACGAGTCAGTGAACTTCTTGCGAAGCGAATGACAAAATAAAAAGAGGCCGAAAGGTCTCTTTTTTTACGCGCCGCAGCAAGGAATGCCGCCTGTGAATGAAACGTCCCTGCCTCACACTTCCCGCCTTTCCATGGCATCTGTTTTCCTGTATATCTCAAAACTCCTATGACTCCCAAATCTCACCTTTCCCAGATCGCCGCCTCGCTTCATCTGGATGCCTGCGGCGCATGCTCCGCTTCCTTAGACAGCACACTGAAAGAGCAGCTCCGAAATGCCGGCTCTATCCCCTTTGCGCCCTCCTCGCTTGCAGAAAGACTGGATCCTTCCGCGCTCCTTAGAGATGCACGCTCCTTCTTTGTGATTCTATTTCCATACAGACCTGCCAGCGAGGAAGAAGGAAATATCGCGCTCTATGCAAGGCCCATGGACTATCATAAGGTCATCCACCACTATCTTCAGAAAATCATAGAGACGGCTCGCCCGTTTTACCCGGGCGAGCAATTTCTTCCCCTCGTAGATACCTCTCCCATGGTCGACCGATGGCTCGCCTACGCCGCCGGACTTGGGTTCTTCGGAAGAAATCACTGCCTGATCCATCCAACATACGGCTCCTTCGTCACCATCGGATCCATCCTGACCACACTGTCACTTACACCTGATGAGCCGCTCACGCTGCATTGCGGCAGCTGCCGCGAATGCCTCATCCGTTGTCCCGGGCGTGCCATCGGAGAGAAGAGGCTCGACCCCTTCCGATGCAAGTCTTACCTCACGCAAAAGAAGGAAGAGCTCTCTCCGGCGGAGATACAGATCCTGCAGCGGACACCCTACATTTTTGGCTGCGATGAATGCCAGCGCTTTTGCCCCTTCAATCAAAAAGCCCTCCCCTCTCCGCTTCCGGAGATCCATGAGCATCGGATCTCTACACTGACAAAGGAAGAAATGGACAGCTATTCCAACCGCGCCTTCGACAAAGCCTTCCGTTCCTACGCCTTTGCCTGGCGCGGGAAAAAAGTACTGCTCAGGAATTGGAACATCGTAAACGAAAAAGGGAAAGAGGATATAAACAGCAGCCGGTAAGAGAAGCTCAGCCTTTGCCACGTAATTGTATCTATTTGCAAAAACGTATATAAAACGTATATAATAAGATGATTGGCTATTATCTCTCATTCAGTTTCCAAGGAGGTATCATGGAAGCGCTCAACGCTATTGTTTCAGAAATCAATGGATTTCTCTGGTCCTCGGTGATCATCATTCTTCTGGTGGGTGCCGGGTTCTACTTTACCGTCCGCACACGCGGCGTACAGATCCGCTATTTTACAAAAATGTTTTCTCTCATCACAGAGAGTGCCGGCAAAAAGACCGCCGGCAATGAGATCTCCCCGTTTCAGGCCTTCTGTGTCAGCACGGCATCCCGTGTCGGCGTCGGCAATATTGCCGGCATCGCCATCGCTATCACAGCGGGAGGCCCGGGTGCGATTTTCTGGATGTGGTTCATCGCCATCATCGGCTCAGCGACAGGCTTCGTAGAAAGTACGCTCGGACAGATCTATAAAGTCCCGCGCGAAGACGGCAACGGATTCCGCGGCGGCCCGGCTTACTACCTGAAAAATGGTCTCGGGCATGGTCTGTGGGCAGCGATTTTTGCCATTCTGATCTCTGTCACCTATGGCATGATCTACAACTCCGTCCAGTCGAATACCATCGCACTCGCACTTTCCTCCTCTCTGGGACTTGACCGCATGCTCATCGGCGGTGTCGTCACTGTCCTCGCTATGGCTGTCATCTGCGGCGGCATGGGCCGTATCGCCCGCGTCACGGAATGGATGGTCCCGATCATGGCCGGCATTTACATCCTGATCACGCTTGGCATCATGCTTTTCAACATCACAGAAATGCCCCGCGTCTTTGGCATCATTTTCCGCGATGCTTTTGACTTCCAGGCAGTCTTTGGCGGCGGCATGGGCGCTGCCGTCCTGACAGGCTTCAAGCGCGGCCTCTTCTCGAACGAGGCCGGCGAAGGCTCTGTACCGAATGCAGCAGCTACCGCAGACGCCAGTCACCCGGCTGTGCAGGGTCTCATCCAGTCCTTCGGCGTCTATGTCGATACGCTCTTCATCTGCTCTGCTTCCGCATTCATCGTCCTCCTGACAGGCGACTATACTTCGACCGGTCTCACCGGCATCGAGCTCATCCAGTGGGATCTTGCCCAGTACTTTGGTCCGATGGCTCCGAAAGCCGTCTCCATCCTGATCTTCCTCTTCGCCTTCACCTCCCTCATCGGTAACTACTACTATGGGGAGATCAATATCGGCCACCTGACCCAAAAGAAATGGCCGCTCAATCTTTTCCGCGTCTGCATCGCTGTCATGATCTTCTGGGGCTCTCAGGCTGACCTCCCGCTCGTCTGGAATCTCGCCGACCTCTTCATGGCTTTCATGATACTGACAAACGTCACTGCCATCCTCCTTCTCTTCCCGCAGGCCAATGCGTGCCTCAAAGATTATGAACGTCAGCTCAAGGAAGGCATTCAGACACCGTTCTTCCATAAAAATGTCCTCCCCAGCCAAAAAGGCATCTACTGGTGGGATAAGGAAAACAACTATAAAGAATAATCTGTATTTGAAAAACCGCGCTGCCCTTCGGGAGCGCGGTTTTTTTATCTTACGGATCACTTCTTCTATCAAGCCTCCCCTCTCCAGAGGCTTCGGTTATTTCATGAATCGCACGGGTTCTTTGCATGGAGAAGCTATCATGGATCACGGATGCCCAAAAGCGGCAAGGGACGGCTCCTCTTTTACCCAAACAAGAGCCTCAACGGACACCGGTCCCAAGCATTTATCGGCGGCTGACGATCCACACAAAAAAGACTGCGAATGCTCGCAGTCTTTTTGTATACCATTTATGCTTTCGATCTCTTTTCTTCGCGCGAAGACGCATTTCTAGCGCTTCCGGTATGTTCATGCCATGTGACCCAGAGAGATGTCGCTACGCACACAGAGGAGTAGGCCCCAGAGATGAAGCCGATCAGCATGACCAGTGCGAAGTTTCTCGTGGTATCGCCGCCGAAGAAATAGAGCGAAGCCACGCAGAAGAGCGTCGTAGTCAGTGTATAGAGGGAACGACGGATGGTCTGATGAATGGAATCATTGGCCAGTTTCGCAAAGCTGTCCGTCCGGCGATGGGTATGAATGGCTTCACGAATACGGTCGAAGATGACGACGGATTCATTCATGGAGTAACCAAGGACCGTCAAGATCGCCGCAAGGAAGGATGCATCGACTTCCAGCTGGAAGAATGCAAAGACACCGAGCACCATCAGGATATCATGGCAGATAGCTACGATCGCAGACAGTGCGATACGGTGCTCAAAGCGGATAGACATATAGAGGATCATCGCACCGAAGGACAGGATGACATTGAGAAGTGTATTCTTCGTGACCTCAGAACCGATCACGGCACCGACAGTCTCGATGCGCTTCACTTCGGCTTCGCCGACTTTATCCTTCACATGAGAAACGACCGTCTGTGCTTCTTCAGCAGAGAGGTTTCTGGTACGGATGATGACATCATCGCCGGACTCTCCCTGCATATTGCTGCCGGAAAGCTGAATGGTCGCTGTTTCAAGACCATCCGCGCGAAGTCCATCACGCACCTCTTCTACCGTGACATTCTTGGGAAATGCCAACTCCAGAATGGTGCCGCCGGTAAAATCAATCCCCCAGTTGAAACGGAAGAGTATGATGGACACAACGGAAAGAATGATCAGAAGTCCGGAAAAGCCGAACCAGAGCTTTCGTTTGCCGATAAAATCAAAGCTGTTGAACATTATCTATCGTACCCCCTTTTTCCGCCAAACCACCAGGGGTTATGGATCCAGTTCGCATCGATGAGGAACATGAGCAGTGTACGGCTGACGGTGATCGCCGTGAACATGGATACAGCGACACCAAGACCGAGCGAGAAGGCGAACCCCTTCACCGTCGCACTGCCCAGGAAGAAGAGGATCAAGGAGGTGATGATGACAGTCATATTCGCATCAAAGATGGTGACAAATGCACGTTTGAAGCCGGACTGGACAGCCAGCCTAAGCATCTTGCCGGATGCGATCTCTTCTTTGAATCGTTCAAAGATGAGGACATTCGCATCGACCGCCATACCGATGGACAGAATGACGCCCGCCACACTTGGAAGTGTCAGTGTCGCATGCAGCATATTCAGAATGCCCAGAAGGATGAGGACATACACAAGAAGCGCCACATCCGCGACAAAGCCGGCCATACGGTACACGGCCAGCATGAAAATAACGACCAAAGAGAGCCCGATGGTGAAAGCCACGACGGACTTATCCTTCGAGTCCTGTCCAAGAGACGGACCGACGGTACGAACTTCCATGACGGAAACCTTGACCGGAAGCGCGCCGCTTCGGAGAAGGATCGCAAGATCCTTCGCTTCTTCGAGCGTTCTCTGCCCCGTGATGACAGCCGAGCCGCCGGTGATGGCTTCATTGACGACCGGATTCGTCAGGAGCTCTCCATCGAGATAGATCCCGATGTGACGGCCGATATTTGCTGCGGTGAGAGCGCCGAATTTCTTTCCACCCTCATCGGAAAATTCCAGAGCAACGAGCGGCTGCTTGTTCTGCCCCATCTGTTCTTTGGCATTTTTCAGGTCTTCCCCCGTCAGCTTGACATTGCCTTCCTCATCCTTGAACTGGAGGACAGCGGTCTTGCCAATGGTTTCGATGGCCTTCTGCGGATCCTTTTCACCCGGCAGCTCGATGATGATACGGTTCGCCCCTTCACGCTGGATGATCGGTTCCGTCAGACCCATTTCATTGACACGCTTCTGCATGATATTGATGACCTGCGTGATCGCCTCATTGGTGACCTTATTTTCTTCGGTATCCTCAGCCTGCATGACGATATGTGTGCCGCCCTGCAAGTCAAGACCCTGACGGATATGCCCGGCCAGCCAGCCTACGCTCACAAGGAAAATCCCGATAATGGCCGCGATAACGACCCAGAATCGGATGAGCGCACCGCTTCTGACGCTGCTGTTCCTTTTCTTTTCCAAAACTTCAACCTCTTTTCGTGATGATACTTCGTTTCTCTGTAATGATACCGGCCATACACTGGTCGAAGGGCTCTTCCGGGAGGAAATCTACGACTTGGAAATCCCAAAGAGTCATGATCCTTTTTTCATAGGAGATCTTTGCCAGATACCTGTCATAGTATCCGGCTCCCATCCCCAGGCGCGCGCCGCTCTCTGTCCCCGCAGTCCCCGGTACCAGGACTAGATCAAGCATGTCCGGCGCTATGGCTTCATAGCCCTTGGGCAGATCCCTAAGGCCATACGGCCCTTGGCTGAAATGCTCCATATCCATGAGCCGCCCCGCCTCCATCTGCTTTCCCGGCAGACATACCGGGATGTATATCTCTTTCCCCTCAGAAAGAGCGCGGCGGATGAAAGGATCGAGATCGGCTTCTCCCTTCATGGAAAGGTAAGCCATGATGCGATGGGCTTTCTGATACACGGCTGACTCACAGATCCGATCCGCCAGAGCAAGGCTCATAGCTTCCATGTCAGTAGCAGAAAGAGCCCGCCGTAAGGCGAGCATCTTCTGGCGGATTTCCTTCTTCCGTGTCACGGAAGGAGTATCCGTCTCTATCATTTCTTTTCCTCTTTTTTGTCTTTAGAAGCGTCTTTATCTTCGACCTCAACGACTTCCTCGACCACTTCCGTGCCGGCATCTTTCGGATCATCCACTTCGACGACCTCTTCCACCACTTCGGTTTCCGGTTCGTCTTTGTGCTTGGTCTGATTCATGACCTGTTCTTCCGAAGCAGCGCCCAGGGCAGCCGCACCGGCTTTCTTGGCAGTCTCTTCGTCGATGAGCTTCACATCACCGTGCTGAATAGCGGTCTTTTCTACTTTGATGATGACCTTCGGTGCGATCTCCAGCTCTACGTATTTGTCACGCAATACTTTGATCGTCCCGTGAATGCCTCCAGCCGTTACTACATGATCCCCTTTTCTCAGGGACATCAGGAAACGACCTCTTTCCACCTTCAGCTTCTGCTGCGGGCGATACATGAAGAAATACATAATACCGACCAGCACCAGAAATGGCCATGCCAGACTGACGAAATTCATTACCTGTTCCATTTGATTCACCTCCGTCAAATCATATAGTATTTATTTTACCATACTTTGATGATCGTTGTCTGTAGTTATTTTCTAATTATGTGTCAAAATGTTGTAAAGGGAGCCGGACTTACCGATGATAGCCCGCCATGAAGCTCTCTCTGAATTCCGTGAAGTTTCCATCTATGATCGCCTGTCGCATATCACGCATAAACTGGAGCAGGAAGAAAAGATTGTGTATCGTCACGAGGCGGAAGGCGAGAAGCTCTTCCGACTTGTAGAGATGACGGATGTATGCACGGCTGTAATGCTGACAGGTGTAACACCCGCAGCCCTCCTCAAGCGGTGCCCAGTCCTTCTCATACTTCTTGTTCTTCATATTCATGCGGCCGGAATGCACCATGGCCATGCCATTTCTGGCAACACGCGTCGGGAATACGCAGTCGAACATATCGATGCCGCGAGCCACGCCTTCGACGAGGCAGTCCGGCGTGCCGACCCCCATGAGGTATCTGGCTTTATTCACAGGCAGGAACTGGGTGGTGTACTCCAGAATGTCATACATGAGGTCATGCGGCTCACCGACTGAGAGCCCGCCGATCGCCATGCCGTCAAAGGGCATAGAGGAAATCTCGAGCGCGCTCCTCTTACGAAGATCCTTGTACATACCGCCCTGCACGATACCGAACATGCCGCGATCCGTGCGGGTATGCGCCTTGATGCAGCGCTCTGCCCAGCGCGTCGTGCGCGCTGTGGAATGGTCGGCGTACTCATAGTCTGCCGGATAGGGGATACATTCATCGAAAGCCATGGCGATATCGCTCCCCAGATCCTCCTGCGCATGAATGGAAACCTCCGGAGAGAGGAACTGCTTCGATCCATCGAGGAAGGAGCGAAAGTGCACGCCCTCCTCTGTGATCTTGCGCATAGCTCCCAAAGAGAAGACCTGAAAGCCGCCGCTGTCCGTCAGTATTCCCTTCGGCCAGTTCATGAAACGATGCAGCTCGCCAGCCTCTTTGATCAGCTCCGTGCCGGGACGCAGGAACAGGTGGTAGGTATTCGAGAGGATGATCTGCGCACCCATGTCTTCGAGTTCTTCGGGTGTGACAGTCTTGACTGTCGCCTGTGTACCGACCGGCATAAACATCGGCGTTTTGAACGTGCCATGAGGCGTGTGCAGGAGCCCTGCCCGCGCACCGGTCTTCTTGTCTTCGGCAACCAGTTCGTAGTTAATAACCATAGTTTGTAGATCCTTATGATGTCTAAAAGATAGTTGATTAAATTCAGCGTTTCCTTAACGCAAAAACATGGCATCACCGAAGGAGAAAAATCTGTATTTCTGCTTCACGGCTTCTTCATATGCCGCCAAAATGTGCTCACGGCCGGCGAAGGAGGCCATCATCATGACGAGGGTGGATTCTGGAAGATGGAAATTCGTGACGATGGCATCGACCATGTGCCACTGATAGCCCGGATAGATATAGAGCTGCGTCCAGCCGCTGCCGCTCTCAAGGATACCGCTCTGACCAGCGGACTCCAATGTGCGGACAGAGGTCGTGCCGACAGCGATGACACGACGGCCTTCGGCTCTCGCAGCATTCACTTCTTTCGCAGTTTCTTCACTGACCGTGTACCACTCCTTATGCATTTCATGGTCTTCGATATTTTCTTCAGAAACTGGGCGGAAGGTACCGATACCGACATGAAGGGTGACGAAGAGGAGCTTCGCGCCCTTCTTCTTCATTTCTTCCATAAGCTCCGGGGTGAAATGAAGGCCTGCCGTCGGAGCAGCCGCTGAACCCTTATACTTCGCGTACACAGTCTGGTACTCATCATTGTTGCCAAGTTTTTTGTGAATATACGGCGGGGTCGGCATCTCACCGATCTGATCGAGAAGGCTGTCGAAATTACCGTCATAGTGGAATTCGACCAGACGTCCGCCGAATTCCGTCTTATCCAGCACTTTGCAGTAACAGTTCTCTGCGAATTCGATCTCTACGCCGGGCAGTGCCTTACGGCCCGGGTTCACGAGGACTTCCCATGTATCATTGCCCTTCGGCGTGAGGAGCAGCATCTCCACCTTGCCGCCAGTATCCTTCTTCTTGCCATAGAGGCGCGCAGGAATGACTTTCGTGTTATTGAAGACGAAAACATCGCCTTCGCGGATCTCGTCCAGGATATCACGGAAATGGTGATGCTCCCACTCCCCCGTCTTCTTGTCAACCATCATCAGGCGGCAGGAGTCACGCGGCTCTGCCGGTTCCTGAGCAATCAGTTCTTTGGGTAAATCGTAATTGAATTCTTCCAGTTTCATGAATATATCTCCTTTGTAAATGGGTTCAGGGTTTAAGGATTAAGGGTTCAGGTTGATGGGTTCAGGGTTGTAGTAGCAGCTTCGCCGCAAAATATATGTTCGCGGCGGAGCCGCTACCTTCATTTCTCATTTTCCCCCTGAACCACGAAGTTTGAAATCAGGAATGAGTGGCTAGGGATTAGAAGCAAGCGGTGATCGAAATAGCGCAAATGGTGCGCTGACCGTTCTGCAAGAGAGATCTCTCGGCTATGCTCGAGATGACGACGGCGCGAAGCGCTATCAAAACTCTGCGGCGCTTCCTTATTTTTTGCGCCGCACCACCATTTCGTATTTCTCATTTCTAATTTCTCATTCAAACGAGGCTTTCAAATAG